>Ga0208193_1000514_pt1 | contig 20512 bp, 19 predicted proteins | sample June2015DPH_17_2_FD_184716 | JGI IMG/M metagenome (GOLD analysis project Ga0208193, IMG submission 184716) | Peatland microbial communities from SPRUCE experiment site at the Marcell Experimental Forest, Minnesota, USA - June2015DPH_17_10... | ecosystem: Environmental > Terrestrial > Soil >... | reverse complement strand
CAAAGTTTCGATCGCCGCTTTCGCCTCGCCCGCAGAGCGCGGACCGTGGGCCGCAATGATGTGGACCAGCGGCATCAGCCGCTCGCCGTCGCCATCGAGCGTGAGAATCCCGGCCACTTCCGGGCCGTAAGCTTTCGGATCGAACCGCATGTCTCAATGGTATCGATAGTCTGAGGGGACGAAAAGCGGTAGCAGGCTGCGGCGGCGCTATTTACCCGATTTCTAAGCGCCCAGCGAATAGCGTTTCAGCTTATTGATCAGCCCCTGCCGGCTCAATCCCAACAGCCGCGCAGCTTGCTGCTGATTGTTGCGCGTGGATTCGATGGCCTCGTGAATCATCCGCCGTTCCAGTTCCTCAATGGCGGTCTTCAGCGACTGCGGCCTGGAGACCGGCTGTTTGACCGCCAGCGCGGGCACGGGGAGATCGTCGAAAAGGTCATCTTCGGTGATGAGGCTCTGCCGCGCGCATGCTGCCAGGCGCATCACTTCGTTGCGCAACTGGCGCACGTTGCCGGGCCAGGCGGCGGCCGTCAACCGGCGTATAATCGCGGGCGCAAATTCCATCTCGCTGCGCCCGTTCTCGCGGCAATACTCCTTAAGAAAGTGGTTCGCGAGCAGGGGGATATCCTCGCGGATATCGCGCAGCGGCGGCATCTGGATGTGCAGCACCTTGATGCGGTAGTACAAGTCCTCGCGGAAATTTCCTTTGCCGATCTCCGCCTCAAGATCCTTATTCGTGGCCGCCAGCAGCCGCACATCCACCGGAACCGGTCCGCGGCTGCCGACGCGCTCCACCACGCGCTCCTGCAAGACGCGCAGGATTTTGGCCTGCGCCGTCATGCTGAGGTCGGCGATTTCATCGAGAAACAGCGTGCCGCCATCCGCCTTCTGAAAGTGCCCGATGCGCGGATTCACGCCTGTGGCCACGCCCTTTTCGATGCCGAACAGTTCGCTTTCCACCAGGGTTTCCGGCAACGCGGCGCAGTTGAGCGCCACGAACGGCTTGCGCGCGCGCGGACTGGTGAAGTGGATCGCCTTGGCCGCCATCTCTTTGCCCGTGCCGCTTTCGCCGGTGATAAGCACGTTCACCACGCTGTCGCGTATGCGCTCGATCAACCGCACCACCTGCTGGATGCGCGCGCTGGTTCCAATGATGCCGTGGCTGTTGTAACGGCCCTCCACCTGGCGCCAGAGGTGCGTGTTCTGCTCTACCAGCTCGTCCTGGCTGCGGCGAAGCTCGCCAATCAGCTGCGCAGTTTCAATGGCGATCGCGACGTGCGAGGCCAGGGTCAGCAGCGACTCTTCATCCTGGCGGTTGAACACCCCGGAGCGCTTGTTGAGCGTTTCGAACGCGCCGAGGATGGCGCCAAACTGGTTGCGCAGGGGCACGGCCAGGATGGTGCGGGTGCGGTAGCCGGTCTGCGAATCGATTCCGGTATAGAAGCGCGGGTCGCTATAGGCGTCGAGCACGTTGATCACGCGTCCGCTGGTCACGGCGGCGCCCGCAATGCCGGACGCCGCATCGAAGCGCAAAATTTCGTCGCTGCCCAGCGCCACCTTCGACCACAGCTCGCGCCGCTCGCCGTCCAGCAGGAAGATGCTGGCGCGATCGCAATCCAGCAGCTTGGTAGCCTCGCGGGCGATCAGGTCGAGCAGCGCGCCAAGGTCGCGCTCGGAATTAATTCGCTGGCAAATCGCCAGGATATCCGCGAAGTTCCCTCCATTCGTCTGAACAACCGTTCCCATTTGAAGGTTTCAGTCTAGCGTATTGACTCGACAGCGTGTATGAAGTATACACGCGTCCACGAATTTGACGATGGGCTCACTGAAAACAAAAGCGTTATCTTTGGCAGTCGTCCTGCTTACGTAAATTGCTGCGGGATCGACCCCCGCTTGGAGGGTGGCGCCAGTGGATTGCGGAGGGCATCCACTGGTTCCGGCTGTATCCTGGATGCGATGCCTGAACGCGGCCTTCGCCATCGGATCGGCGCCCGCTGGACCGGGAATTCGGGCTCTGGAACCTCGGCCTGCCAGGCCTATAGCCGCAACCTTGAAGTAACCGCGGCGGGGAGGGAGCGCCAATTCCCGGTTCTTCCGGTACGCTCTAGTGCGCCTTTAATCGCCTATGGCGCTTCTTTCGCGGGCCGCCGGTTTTCTGATTCTCTACGCTCTCCCGCTCCGCGCCCAAACTCCGGCCCGGGAGGTATTCATCCGCACTCACGCCTATACGCCCCCGTCGGCCATTCTGCACGCTGAATCCAACCTGGTCGAGTCCGGACTCACGGTTCGGGACTCGCGCGGCCGCGCGGTTGGCGGGCTGCACGCATCCGATTTCGAGGTCCTCGATAACGGAGTTCCCCAGCGAATCACGGCGTTCTCCAAGGTAGAGTCGGATGGCAAGGCCGGCGCGGCCGCCTCCGCGCCAGACTCTGCGAAACCGTCCGAGACTGTTCCCGCCGCCAGCGTGCCGCCGCCCGAACTGCGATTTGTCACCTTCTTCTTCGACGATTTTCACATGGGCATCGGCGACTTGTCGTTCGTGAAGCAGGCAGCCCGCGCCTTCATCGCCAAGGGTCTCAAGCCGCTGGACAGGATGTCGATCGTCACCGCATCCGGCCAGGGCGACCTCGATTTCACCAACGACGCCAAGTTGTTCGCCGAGAGACTCGAGCATCTAGGTCCGCATAACCGCTATGTTGTTCCCAGCTATTGCGGCGTCTCTCCCATCGATTCATATATCTTCCTTCACAATCTGGACGGTCAGATTATAGAGGAAGCCATCGGGGCCGCCGTACCCTGCGCCGGTTGCGCCGCACAGGATACGCCACAGGCGTGCCGGGCGAAGGCCATCCCGATTGCCCAACAAGCGGCCAGCTCAGCCTGGGAACAATTGCAGGCGCAATCGCACGACACGCTCGCCGCACTGACCTTCGCCGCCAAGAGATTGTCGGAGGTGAAGGGAACCCGCATCCTCGTGCTGACCTCCTCCGGGTTTCTCCTTCGCCCCGGCGTGCCCCCGGAACTGCAGCGCGTTATCGACGCGGCCGTCCACTGGAATATCGTCGTTCACGCCATCGGCGCGCAGGGCCTCGAAGCGCGCATGCCCGGCCCCAAGGATTCCCTGCGCCGCGATCTCTTTTTGATGCCCCTGGAAAACATCGCCAAGGGCACGGGCGGCCATTATTTCCGGGACAACAACGACATCGCCGGCGACATGGAACTCGCCGCCGGTCCCGCGGTCGCCTATCTGCTCGCCTTCCATCCCGGCAGCCCTGACGGCAAATTTCATACGCTGAAAATCCGCTTCAAAATCAAACGCGGGGACTCGCTGGAATTCCGCCCCGGCTACTTTTCGCGGACGGACGAATCGGAGAAGAAGCTATCCGCGCGCGCTCCGCTCGACGACGCGGTTTTTTCCAAACAGACCTTGCATGACGTTCCAGCCACGGTGACCCTGGCAGGCGGGCAGCCGGCGGACGGGACTACGGCTACCGTGTCCATCCGCATCGCCTTGGACGTGAATCGATTGCAATTCGCCACCGCCAATGGCCGACACATGCAGCAACTCGTTCTCCTCATGACGCTGCTCGATGCCAACGGAAACTTTGTCACCGGCAAAGAATCGATCATGGATCTGGCGCTGACAGACGAAAAGCTCGCCTCATTCCAGAAGGATGGATTGAATACCATCGCGACGCTGAATGCGCCGGCGGGGATCTATCAGCTCCGCACGATCGTCCGCGAAGGCATGAAAGGCGGCCTCAGCGCATCGACAACGGCAGTTGAGCTGCCTGCAAAGTAACTCTTGCCTCAGTCGGATAAAAGCGAGTCTTTCTTCAGCGAATCGTTACTGTGCCGGCTTCGCGCAGCTTCGCGGCGGCATCGGGCGGAATTTTCCAGTTTCCATCAAAGCGGCCTTCCGATACTACGTGGGTCAGTGAACCCTTAAAGAGAATGTAGTCGCCGAAAGTGCTAAGGACGCGATAGGGCTCGGGCGCGAGCGGGTCGCCGCCGCGATTGGCTTCGGCGGCGCCGGTCCACCAGGGCAGGCCGGATGCGATCACGGCGTAGTGGCGGCCGATAGGGACGACGAAGAGCAGGCCGTAATCGGCAGCGCCGGGGTTGAGCGCGAGCGGCAGTTGCGAGGCAAAGCGGGCGATGATGGAATTGGTGTCGTCCGTGCCAAGCAGGATGAGGTCGTAATCGGCGAAATCGGCGGGCGTCACTTCGGAATCGGCTTTGACGGGGAATGCGAGCGCAGTCCAGTTGGCGGCGCGCTCGGCGATGTGGCGGCGCGCGTCCAGCTCATCGGCGGCGCTCACGGCCTTGCTGCCGTATACGTAAAGCTGGCGTCCGGAGAATGCATCGGCGAGCGGGCCTTCGGCGCCGGGCCGTTTTCCAGCGGGCGTGAAGCGGCCGGCGCGCCATTGTCCGGACGAATGCGTGAATGAGAGCGTAGCGGCAGGAGTCACACGGACCGCGGCTCCGTTGATGGCGACGGACGCGGCGGCGCGGTCCAGAGTGAGCGTGAATCCATCCACATTGTGGGTCTCTACGGTAACGGACGCGGGGCCGGCGCGCTTCGGGGCATTGGCATCGATGGTGGCGATTGCGCCTGGAGTCAGCCCATCGACGCGAACCCAGTACGCGGAATTATACCGATAGGATTGCGTCACGAAATGCACACGTTCGGGAAAACGGTCGCGATGGAACTGCGCGAACCAATCGAAAATGGCGCCGTTCTTGTAGGCGAAGTTCCAGACGTCATGGCGCACGCCGGGGTAATCGAAATACTCGGCCGGGACGCCGGCATCGAGCAACAGCCGCTGCCAGGTGCGCGAAGATTGCACGGGAATAACGGGGTCCTGATCGCCATGGAAGAGGCGAATGGGCAAATCGAGCAGGTTGGGCGCGAGCGGCTCAGTACCGGGAATCCCCGGCGCGCACAACGGCGCCACGGCGGCCCAGATGTCCGGACGAGTCAGCGCATACCACAGCGCGCCGGCTCCGCCCATGGAGATGCCGGTCAGGTAGACGCGGTCGCGATCGATAGTGAAGCGGCGTTCGACGTCGGCCAGCATGTCGTAGACATCGCCCTCGGCGATGCCGCGATAGCCCACGGAGCCGCGGGCGAAGGGGAAAGCCACGATGAAATCGGCATCGCGCGCCACGGGATAGAAGCGCGGATCGTCGCCATAAACGTGGCGAAACTGGCTGGCGACGCCGAAGAGCTGGCGGAAGTTCAGGCGGTGCGTGGATTCCTCGGAGTGCAGGCTGACCACCAGCGGATAAGGCTTGGCGCTGTCGTAAGTGGGCGGCAGATAGAGCGCGTAGGGCTGCTCGGAGCCATCGGCGCTCGAGAAGAAAGTTAGAAGCCGCGGGCCGTTCTGAGCGAGAAGCGCGGGAGCGACGGCCAGCAGCGCCAACACTTCACGCATGATCTTCACGGATGATCTTCACGCATGAGCCGCGATCTTCTTCAGGCGCGCCAGCCAGCCTCGGAACCACTCGCGGAATTCGTCCAGCTTACACTGTTTGGCGGGAGTCAATGGAACCTGGAACGGTCCGGTCTTCAAGCCGCGTAAGTTAAGAGCCGCTTTCAGAGCAATAGTGGCCGGGAATTGGCGGGTCCAGTTAGTGAATTCCTGCACGTAGCCATCGCGTGCGGCGGCATCGTCGCGCAAGGCATGGATAAGCTCGGGGACGGCGCAGGCGGCCTCGGAAATGGTATCGGCGGCCAGTCCGGCAAAGTAACCCGTGGCGAGCAGGTCGCGCAGGGTGTCTGGCTCAATCGGTGTAGTGAGTTCGGGAGTATCTACTATATAGACTGGCGGTCCGGAGGCAGTGTGAGCGGCGAACTGGAGATAGAACTCGCGGATGTCGTCCTGCTCATAGCGGAAGAAGTATGGCGGCGGCAACAGAAGGGCGGCGGCGCCGGCGCCGCAGGCCTCGCGGGCGAGTGACAGGGAGGCATCGAGAGTGGCTGCGCCAATGCCCGCGAATAGCGGCGTGCGGCTGCGCTTCACGGCGAGGTAGAGCAGGCGCGAACGGTCATCGGCGGCTAGTGACGGATATTCGCCGACGGCCGTGAATAAGGCGATGCCATCCACGCGCGCGCGGCAGAGGAAATCGATCAGCTCAAAGGCGGCTCCGAAATCGATCTCTTCGTGCCGATTGCGCGGAGTCACAGCAGCGGCGATCAATCCCGAGATGCCAGACATGGCGGCCTCTACAGGGATCACTGTAACATAGGCAGCGGGCGCTAACAGGCGGATTGGCGGATCGGTGCGCGACGGCCAGCCGGATCAAGGCTTAGCAGGATAGCTTGAAACCGGCCGGTCCGTATGGAAGTACCTCTTATACGTTCCAATCCAATCCCTGGTAATGTCCTGCTGGGCGGAGGCCAAATCCAGTTCACCGGAACAAACCATGTTACGTGAGCTATGCGGGCCTGCGGCGTGCCGCGTGAAGCCTGACGGGCATCCTGAAGGTTGACGTTCTTGGTTGGCAAACAGGCGATATCGGGGCATGAGCCGCCGATATAGTTCCGTTCGATCACAGCAACCCGCCTGCCCTGCCTGGCAAGCGTCCAGGCAGAAATTTCGCCCCCTCGCCCGTACCCACAATCACGATTTCGTACGGTTGCGTTTCCATTGTGCGATCTCGATCTTACGAACTTTACCCGAGCGCCTTCTGTAGAAATTCCCGCATCGCGGAAGCGACCTCTTCTACGTGTGTTTCGAGGGCGAAATGCCCGGTCTCGAGGAATTGAACCGTCGCGTTGGGGTTGTCTCTCAGGAACGCCTCGGCGCCGGGCGGAATGAAGTATGGATCAAATTTGCCCCACACGGCCAGCAGGGGAGGCTGCGCCGATCGAAAGTACTCCTGAAACTTCGGGTACAACTTCACGTTGTTGGCATAATCCAGGAAAAGATCGAGCTGTATATCGACATTCCCGTGGCGCGCCAACAAGGCAGCGTCCAGGGTATAGCCCTCAGGTTTGATAAGAGTCGGGTCCGGGATTCCGACGGAGTATTCATGGCGTAGTCCTTCGAGGTTCAGGCCAACGCGGATAGTATTCCGATTCTCCAGCGTGGGTTCACGCCAATAGCGCTGGATCGGATGCCATGCGTCGCCAAGGCCCTCTTCATACGCGTTGCCGTTTTGCGACACGATTGCTGTCACTCGCTCGGGACGCTGCATCGCCACGCGTAAACCGCTGGGCGCCCCGTAATCGAAGACGTACATGGCGTATTTGGTGAGATTCAGCGCATCGGTAAACGCGAGGATCGTCGCGGCGAGCGAATCGAAAGTATATTTGTATCGACGCTCTTCCGGAACGACCGTAAACCCGAAGCCGGGAAGATCGGGTGCGATGACGCGGTAACGGTCGGCGAGGCGGGGAATCAGTTCCCTGTACTGAAACGAAGATGTCGGGAAGCCATGCAACAACAGCACAACAGGGGCGTCCGCAGGTCCCGATTGGCGGTAAAAAACGCTTATTCCGTCCGCTTCGATGCGATGGATGGAGGTAAGAGGGATTCGTGGATTCTCAATCATGACGAGCCTTTCTTCTGAAGCCAACTGTAACAGGCCTCAGTGAAATCCACGAGGTCATACGGCGCTCTAAAATCATCACGGCAACCCTGCAGGACTGAGACTGGGCACGAGCGACCTACGCAGATCGGCCGACACGGTCTTGGGGAGTACTTCATGAAACTGGCCTGCGAAGCAGCGGCTATCGCTGGAAAGATCCGCATCGATACCTACCAATGCGCTGGCGCATCTGTCGACATGGCCGAAAACCTGGCATATAGCCTTAATCGGCGCACATCAGATCTTCGACCCACCGGATAAACACTTTCGCCGCCCGGCCGCCAGCGCTAAACAGACCGCCCCACGGGCTGCCCGAATTTGATTTCTGGAAATGATTTTAACCACTTTCCGACTCCTCGTGAAACTTACTCCACCGGCTAATCCTATTAGCATCAGGACCTTTTTGAAAAGCAGGCCATGGGCCAACGCCCTGAAGCACTGTTTATCACGTCCGCCGATTCCCGAATTGATCCTTGCCTATTAACCCAAATCAAACCGGGCGAGCTGTTCATCTGCCGTGTGATTGGCAATGTTGTACCGCCTTATCCTGATGTGCCTGGCGGCGTTCCGGCCACGATTGCGTCGGTTTTACCCGGTGCGATCGGGCAACGGGACGACCCGATCTTCGGACCGGAGGCGCCGTCGCAATATCGCAAAGCGCGAAGCAGGTTCGTTGCGGGCCGAATCGATGTGGACCGCCCGGTCAACTACGACACTGTTCGGGAAACTACCTCAAATCAGGTGCAGGAAGGGCCCAACAAAACGGATCGGCCCTATGCTCTCCCAAATCGTACGGTTTCCGCGGCTCCGCTATTGATGTGATTGGGGGCTGCGTCTCACGGCGACTACAATGACCGCAATCAATTCAGGGCAGGGGGTAACGAATGCCGTTGTACACCGTAATCACCCAAGAGCACTCGCTTTCGGGCGAGACCAAACTTAAGATGGCCGATGAGATTACGCGGATCCACACCGCTGTGATGAAAGTGCCAAGAAGCTTCGTTCGCGTGGTCTTTCTCTCCTATCCGGCGGGCTCGGGATACACCGCCGGCGTGGAAGCGCCAACCGCAGCACTGAACTGCGTGCTGCGCAGCGGCCACGCCACGGCAGAGAAGAAGGACATGCTCCAGCAACTCTGGTCCATGTTTCAAACCCTGACAGGAATTGCCAACGATCAACTGGCAATTTCTCTTCAGGAGATCCCGTCGAGCAATGCCATGGAAATGGGGCAGATCATGCAAGCGGTCGGTTCCGAGTAGAGTTCTCGCCGGACTGACAGAAGTGGTTGAACGGAGCCTCTTGTATGTGCCTCTTTTCGCCGAACACAGACGCGCTTATTCCTCTTCGCTCCCGGGCAACTCCCGATTCGAGGTTGCCGCGTACAAAAGAGGAGGGGGCCGTGGCCATCTACTTCCCTGCATGTATCAACCGTATTTTCGGAGGCTCGAAGACCTCGCGCCGACAAAGATCCCTCCCCGAAACGTTCGTCGATGTATCGGATCGCGCGGGTCACCCTGTTTTCATTCCTTCCGATGTTGTCGGCAATTGTTGTGCGACCGTGTGGCATTCGAAGGGATACAACGCGGGAAACATACTGATGGCCAATCGCGTGGTGGAAAGCATGTGGCGATGGAGTAAGCAGGGCGCACTTCCAATCGTGTCGGATGCGAGTTCGTGTACCTTAGCAGGCTGCGGCAAGAGGTGGTGGATTACCTCACGCCCGAGAATCGGAGCCGACACAAGCGCATCACAATCTATGATTCCGTCACTTGGGCCGATGAGAAGCTACTTCCTAACCTGGACGTGAAGCACAAGGCGCGCTCAGCGACGGTACACCCGACGTGCTCCATGCATACCCTCGGCGTCGATGTGACGCTCCGGAAGATTGCAGGTCAGTTGGCGGAACGGCCGTTCTACCCGCTGACGAGCACATGCTGCGCGTTTGCAGGCGATCGTGGCCTGCTGCACGAAGAATTAACTCGCTCAGCTACCAGAGAGGAGGCCAGCGAGGTTGCCGGCAAGAACCTCGATCTGTACCTGTGCGCGAATCGAACCTGCGAAGTCGGGCTGGAGCATGCGACGCGCCCGCCATACGAGTCATTCCTATATTCGCTCGAAGAGTTGACGCGGACTTGAATTGGCGATTCAAAGGAAATCAGTCGAGGGCAAGAGACTCTGTACTTGCGCTTTGGCGTCCTTATCGATGCCGCCGAGAGTTGTGTGTTCGGACTAGCGGCGACCCACGTTTCGTGCCGCTGGTAAAATGAGGGAGTGGATCAATGCCTGCTTATACGATCAAACCGCTTGTAACCGCAATCGCTATCAACACGGGTGGACGGAACGGACACTCGGAGACTACCGATCACTCGGTGAGTGTCAATCTGTCGGTCCGGAAGGAAATGGGCGGCCCCGGATTGCCCGACACGACTACGCCCGAGCACCTGTTCGCGGCGGGATACGCTGCTTGCTTCGGCGGCGCTATCGAATTCGTGGCACGGCAACACAAGAAGGACGTAAAGGGAGCAGTCGTCACGTGCCACACTTCCGTCGGGCCCCGTGAAGGCGGGGGCTTCGGCATCGCCGTCAAGATGGAAGTCAAGGTTCCAACGCTGCCGAAGGATGAAGCCCTCGCTCTGGTCGAAGAGACGCACGAAAAGGTCTGTCCGTACAGCCATGCGACGCGCGGAAACATCGAGTTTTCTCTCAATGTCAAAGGCTCCGAGGAAGCGCAATAGTCATTGGAAGACTTTCGCTAACGCGTGTGCCCATTTTCAGACATGAGTGGGGCCGCCAATCCCGGCTGCAGCCGGCTTTCAGCCCAATGCCGCTTAGTTTTTTGGGGCTCTGTAAATAAAACATAATGCATCGGTTATGTTTTATTAATGACCTCCCCCATATCGATTGATATCTCGTTGTTCGAGCGGATTCTGCAGACGACGGTCTCCGCGTCTTCCATCGACGAGCTTTGCCGAAAGCACAATGTGAAGGTTGGCCGAGGAATCTACAGCTTGGCTGTAGTGGTCTGGTTGATGCTTTACCAGCGGCTAAACAGCAAGAGAACACTGTCCTCGGCCGTCCATTTTCTGGCCCGCCAGGCGATTCACTGGCAGCAAGGGCGCCCGGTTGGCAAACGTATTCGCGAGGGCCGGATCTCGACCCGAACTGGTGGCTATTGCCAGGCGCGACTCAAAATGCCCACACTGGTTGCCAGTAGCGTGGCCGACCACATATTTGAACAACTCCAGGCGCTGATGCGGGAACCATTGTCGGACGTGTCGCTACCGATGTTTGTGGTCGACGGCACCACCTTGCAACTCGCGCACGAAAGAGAATTGGTAAAAGCATTTCCGCCGGGGCGCAACCAGCACGGTGACAATCACTGGCCCACGATGTTGCTGGTAGCGTTTCATGACGTGCATACGGGTCTTGCCACGCGACCGAGCTGGGGGCCGATGTACGGCAAGCGAGCGGTCGGCGAGCAGGAACTGGCGAGAGAGGCGCTCCAGAGATTACCCGCCGATGCGATCGTTTTGGCGGATGGAAATTTTGGCATCTTCCGGTTTGCTTATGAGGTGCAGCAAACCCGGCGCCAGATGCTGTTACGGTTGACCGTCTCGCGCGCCCAGAAGGTGCTGGGAGGGAACGATCTGCGCCCAGGAATACGTCGCAAGACGGAGTGGGCGCCCAGTGCGTGGGAGCGCAAAGTACACCCTGGGTTGCCTGACGGAGCGGTGGTGAAGGGTTGGGTGATCGCCTGCCGGAATCCCACACGGAAAGGCGAGATGTTGTATTTTTTTACGACCCTGGATTTGAAGCCAAGCCGCATCCTGGCGCTCTATAAACTCCGCTGGAATATCGAAACGGATTTGCGCAGCCTGAAACGTACGGTGGATCTGCATCGCGTTTCCAGTAAGACCAAGGACATGGTGGAAAAGGAGGTGCTGATGGCAGTTTCCGCCTACAACGTGGTTCGCGCGGTCCTGTATTACAGGCGCGAACTTCGCGATCGCCGAAACAGGAACGTTCGTAGTATGCACCAACGAAGGTAACGCCGATATTGGCGCTGCGGTGCCCCCACTGCATATCGCGAGCATCGGCATCGAAAAAGTGATTCCGCGAGTAAAAGACATGGGCGTGTTCCTGCGCCTGCTGACCCGGAGCGCGGTAGGTGAGTCTTCGACGCAGTACTCCTCCCATTTCACGGGGCCGAGAAAAGGCGGCGAGCTTCACATTGTCCTGGTGGACAACGGCCGAAGCCGTCGGCTTGGTATGGCTGAATTCTGGCATTCGCTCAAATGCATTCGCTGTGGAGCCTGCATGAATACATGTCCGGTTTATCGGCGCAGTGGGGGGCTAGCGTACGGCGCAACCTATTCCGGTCCCATAGGCGTCATTCTGGACCCGACATTCGATGAGTTCAAGTACAGCGAACTGCCATTCCACTCGACCCTGTGCGGGTCATGTTCGGATGTCTGCCCGGTGAAAATCGACATCAGCGACCAAATCCTAAAGTGGCGAAGGGTAATGGCGGAAAAGGGATACCTCTCGTTGGCCAAGCGGCTCTCCTTCGCAGTCGCCGGGCATGTGTTCGCCCACCCGGAGGAATTCCACGCCGTGGAAAAGATGGCCGGGCCGGCGTTGGACCATACGCCTCACTTTCTGCTGTACAACCGGTCTCTCAACCCCTGGGGCCAAGATCGAGAACTGCCGGAGCCGGCGAGGTAGACCTTTCGCGAGTGGTATGTCGCCAACAGGAGGGAAGAGGATGTCGAACAATAGCCGAGAGCGCATCCTTTCCAATATTCGCTCAAACATTCCGCCACAACGAGTGGAGCATCCGCCGCTTCCGGCGTTCAATAGATCAGATGTGGACCTGAAATCTTTATTTGAACAGCGCCTTGAACAAGCTGGCGGGGCCGCTCACGAGACCGGAAGCCGATCGGAGGCCGAGGCAAAATTGGCGTCGCTCCATTCAAAAGCCCAGGTGATTTGCTCGGCCGTTCCCGAGATTCCCGGCACACGACGCGCAGAGACGATTCTCGATCCACACGAACTCGCGGATGTAGATGTCGGTGTGGTGCGCGCGCAGTTTGGAGTTGCCGAGATTGGGGCGGTCTGGCTTACGCAGGAGGATTTGATAGTGAACGGCCTGGGATTCCTGTCTCAACATCTTGTTGTGTTCCTCGATCCCTAAGAAATTGTGGCGGACATGCATGAGGCCTACGCCCGTGTGCGTCTGGATCAAACAGCATACGGCTGCTTCATGATGGGCCCCTCTGCGACAGGCGATATCGAAGCCACTCTGGTTCATGGTGCACAAGGACCCCGTTCGCTAAATGTATGTTTTCTTCCACGAAGCGCCGAGTTATGACCTCAAGCCATTCGTCAGTTCCATTCTGCCCTACCGCCGCTTCGCCGGCGAGTTAATGGGTTCCAGGCGGTCCGCCCAGCGTCGACGTGTGAACTGTGGACGACGCACGCGACCTGGTCGAGGCAGGGATCTCCGGAACCCGGGAGCTCGACAGAGATCAGCCGTGATCGTTCGTGCTGGGTCTCCAATTTTTCGACAGGCTACGTGCCATGCCAACAATTTGACCACATAGCCGCTCCTGCTGTATAAGCGCAGTCGGCGCCCATGAGGAGAACAGAAAAATGAAGAAGCTAGTCCCTGCAATTGCTCTGGCGGCTTTCGCGTTGGCCGGGTCCAGACCAGCATGGTCTCAGGACCCAGTCGACGAAGACATTAAGCTGTTTCGAAAAGACCTGCGGTCTATGCGAAAGCAAATTATCGCTGCGAACATGAACCTCAGCGATAAGGAAGCGGAGCAGTTCTGGCCGGTTTTTGAGCGATACACCCAGGAGCTTGTCGCGAAACAGGACGAGAAATACGCACTGCTGAAGGAGTATGCGCAAGATTACCTGACGATGACCGACGCAGAGGCGGAGAAGTACATACGCGGACGAGCGTCAGTGGACGAGGCCATTCTGCAAGTACGCCTGAAGTACGTCCCGATTTTCCAAAACGTACTGTCGGGAAAGTCAACGGCACGGTTTTTTCAACTGGATTGGAGACTGGGATTGATCATGGATCTTCAACTCGCGTCCCAAACTCCGATGATCGAGCCATGATGGCGTCTCAAACAAAGGCTGAACCGTCCCGCTCTACGCGTTCGAGAGGTTTGATGAAGCCAAGATTCATGGCGCTACCGATTGGACTTCTGGCATTGGGCGGATGCGCTGGAGTCAGGTATCCGAACTATTACACGCTGAACATGCCCAACCCGGCCCCAGCCTCGCGTGGTGCGGCGCCGATCTCCGGGACGGTTGTGGTTCAGGAGTTTCGCGCACCGGCGTATTTGAGACAGGGGCCGATCGTATACCGTCCTGAACCCGAACAGATCGCCTTCTACGATTACCACCACTGGGCGGAAGATCCGCGGAAGACGGTCACGGCCGCAATTGTGCGCGACTTGCAGCAAACGTTCCAGTCAGCCGAATTGTACGACGGCCGGGGAGATGCGGAGTTTCTGCTGACGGGCTCCCTGGATCGTCTGGAAGAACTCGACAATGGCCCGTCCGTATCTGTAGACGTCGGGATCTCGGCAGCGCTAAAGAACTTGAAGACAGGGGATGTGATTTGGTCGGGCATATCGTCCAAGACCTCCACGGTTGAGCAACGGTCGGTTCCGGGAGTCGTCGCGGCGATGTCCCGTGAACTCAGCGAAGCCGCCGAGCAGCTTGTCGCTTCCTTGCGAAACGAGCTTTCCCGAGGCGCTCTCCCAGCCGGTGACGCCCATAGAGAGGAAAACTGAAATGGCCGAAAGCAAAGTTGTCGAACAACCGATCAGCCTTGGGGCGCGGCTGAAGAATTGGATCGTCCCCGCGCTGATCTTCATTATGGCTCTGGCAATCGTAGTGGTGATCGCCGGAAACTGGAACGCCTGGGCAAGTGAGAAGGCCGCGCAGGAAACGGACGATGCTTACACGCGCGCGGACCTCACGCCATTGAGCACGAAGGTTGCGGGACTTGTAGCTACAGTCGCGGTTTCCGATTACCAAAGCGTGAAGACCGGAGATCTTCTGGTGCAGCTCCGCGACGACGACTTTCGCGCACAGGTCCAGCAGGCCCAAGCCGGAGTAGCCTCAGGCGAAGCCGCATTGATCAACAACCAGCGCCAGAAGGAACTACAAGACGCACATATTGTACAGGCTGGCGAAAATATCCACGCCGCGGAGGCCCAGATTAAAGCTGCGGATGCCGGCATTGAAGCCGCGAACTCCACGATCGCAAATGCACGTAGCGCCATTGAAGGGACCAAGGCGGACGTGGAACGGACTCAGCTCGAACGCCGGCGCCAGGAGGCCCTGATCGCCACGGAATCCGCGACCCATCAGAAACTGGAGCAGGCCGTCGCCGATCAACAGCGCTATGAAGCTACCATGGCAAGCCGCGAAGCCGATCTTGCGACGGCGAGGGCGCAGCTCGCCAGCCGACAGGCGGATCTGGCACGCGCCCAATCGCAACTCGGTAGCGCTCAGGCCGAATATGAAGCGCAGAAGCGGCAGAGGGCTGTACTCGATTCACAGGAACTCCTGCTCCGGGCCGATTTGGACTCCAAACGCGCATCGCTCTCCCTCGCAATAACAACCTTGGGTTATACACGGATCGTCGCGCCGGAGGATGGGGTCGTAAGCGAACGAAAGGTCCGCGCAGGGCAACTCGTCAGCCCGGGAACCCAGGTCATCTCGCTGGTGCAACGCGATATTTGGGTGCAGGCGAACTACAAGGAAACGCAGGTCCGTCACATTCGCGCGGGCGACGACGCGGAAATCCAGATCGACGCATTTCCGGGAATCGCGTTTCGAGGTAAAGTCGACCAGGTCGCGCCGGCGAGCGGGTCGCAGTTTGCTCTGCTGCCGCCCGACAACGCAACCGGGAATTTCACGAAGATCGTGCAGCGCGTTCCGGTGAAAATTCTCTTGCAGCCGGGGCAAACGGAACTGGATCGGCTGCGGCCTGGGTTATCCGTGATCGCGACGGTTCGGACCAATCTGCGTTGAAGGAGCCGTGCCGATGACTCCATCCGAAGCCAAAACCACGGCCGCGGAGTCGCACAGTGCGGCGCCGGGGCCTGGGACGAACCCGTATGTCGGGATTGTGGGCGTGTTCTTAGGCGCCGGGCTCGCGACCCTGAATGCCCGGCTGGTGGGCGTCGGGCTCGCCGATCTTCGCGGCGCGAAAGGATTCGGGTTCGACGAAGCGTCGTGGATTCCAACCGCGCTGAACATGGCCCTCATGTTCAGCGGAGTCTTCGTTGTGTTCGTGAATTCTCTGCTCGGTCCACGACGGATACTGCTTCCGGCGGCCGCCATCTTTACCATCGTTTCGGCGGTGTTGCCGTTTGCTCCAGGTTACTGGCCGATGCTCTTGCTGACGGTGATAGCCGGTCTTTCGTCGGGGACGTTCTATTCACTGACACTCACCTTCGTTTTGACGACACTGCCCGAACGCCTGATTATCTTTGGCATCGCGGCATATGCGGCGGACATCGTGTTCGTGAGCAATATTGCAACTTTGCTGGAGGGGTGGTACATCGAACATCTCTCCTGGGCCTGGATCTTCTGGACTGCCGCGGCCGCAACCCCAGTGATGTTTCTCTGCGTCTATTACGGAATACCACGGAAGCCGCCGGCGGGTCCGGTTCCAAGCTGGCGCGGATTCGCTTACTTCAGTGCTTCGCTTGCGCTCATTTATGGCGCGCTCGATCAAGGCGAGCGGCTCGACTGGCTCAATTCCGGCGTGATCGTAGCTATGCTTGCGGGCGGAGTCCTCCTGTCCATAGCGGCTTGCATTCGACGGCTCCTGCAGCCGAATCCCACGCTGAACCTCTCGTTCCTGAACAGAAGGAACACGATCATCCTGGCGTTAGCCATTTTTGTGTTCAAGTTCGTGCACCTTTCAGTACTGGTTCTCGTCCCCGGGTTCCTGAACACGATTCAGGGCTATAGGCCACTCGAAACCGGACACGCACTGGCATGGGTCGCGGTTCCAATGTTTGTAGTGGTCTGGTTGGTCGCGTGGGTGACGATCCATACCAACTCGAGACTGACGCTTGCGTTGGGACTAACCCTGGTCGCTGTTACCTGTTGGATCTGCTCACGCATCGATTCGGCTTGGGCCGCGAACAACTTCGAGGCCTTGGAACTGTTACTTGCCCTGGGTCTCGCCGGCAGCTATGTAGGATTGGTCAGCGGCATCGTGCTCGAAGCGCTCGAATCGGGCGCGCTCAGCTCCGCCGCTAATGCTGCGACCTTTTCGGGCTTTATGCACTTCATTCGCCTTTTCGGAGGACAGATTGGAACCTCCGCGATGAACGGAATCGTCACGGTGCGCGAGCGGTTTCACGATAATGCTCTTGGGCTGCATATTCAGGCCGGCGATTGGTTGACGGACGAGCGGGTGCGAGCGTTGAGTGGCGGACTCTTTCCTTCGTCCAGCGGCTCCGACGAGGCTCAATCCCGCGCGGTCGGGATTCTCAATGAGCAGGTGAGAGGGCAGGCCTACACGATGGCTATCTCAGATGGATTCGTCGTAATTTGCTGGATGGTGGTTGTCTATTTGTTGCTCCTGCTGTTTCTCAGGCGAGCGAAATTCAGCTACAAGGATTTGAGGAAACTATGAACCGTTCCGTCATTGTTGTCGCCGCCGGTATCGTCGCGGCCACTGCCCAATGCGCCGCCGAAGTCCGCCACCTGACATTGACTGAGGCAGTCCATCTCGCAATCAGCCAGAACCGGGCGTTAAAGATCGCGCGGCTGAAGGTTGCCGAAAGCGAACAGAAAAAGGCGGGCGAGCGTTCTGCGTATTTTCCATCGCTCAAGAACGAATCGAACCTACTGCACGTTACGGAGTTGGAGAGTATTAGCATTCCTGCCGGCGCGTTTGGAATGGCGGCAGGATCGGAAGTGCCTGCGGGGAACACGTCCCTTCCACAAGGACAGACGACCCTGTATACGAGTGGCACGCAGCTCTCGCAGCCGCTTACGCAGTTGATCCGGATCCGGGACGCCAATCGAATGGCCGCCGCCGACATCGCCATCTCACGGGATGGTTTGAAAAGGGCCGAAAACGAGATCGCGTTGCAAGTTCATTCGGTGTATTACGGCATCCTGATCGCAAAACTGCAAAAGCAAGCGGCCGAGCAGCAGACGCAGTACGCGGATCAGAGTCTTCGCGAAAGCGAAGACGACGTGCGCAACGGCAACGCGCTGCGGGTGGCGGCGATTCAGGGCCAAGCTACTGTACTCGAGAGCCAGCAGGCCGTCCTCACGGCGGACCTTCAGATGACTGACTTGACCGCCGAGTTGAACGACCTGCTAGGCCTTCCGCTCGACACTCAGCTCGACTTGGACGCTGCAGTGCCGGCCGATCTCGATCGGCGCTCACGCGCAGAATACGTCCAAACCGCATGGTCACAGAATCCGCAGATCAAGGCTGCAGAGGATGCCGTAGAGAAGGCGCGCGCCGCGGTGGGCGCCGCGAAAGCCGCTTATATCCCGGATGTCACGGCATATGCGAGGCAGAGCTACCAGGATGGCATACCGTTTTTGGTTCGGAACTTCGGCACGTTCGGCGTCAATATGACGTGGGACGTCTTCGACTTCGGCAAGCGCCGGGCGACGTTGCGCGAGCGGCAAGATCAATTGGCGGAAGCCGAGGAGAACCTACGCCGGCTGAAGGACGAGGTCGCGGTCTCGATCGAGCGGAGTTACAACAAAGTGCAGCGGACGAAGAGCCTAGTGGAAGTCGCGCAACAAGTTGTGAAGCTGCGGCAGGAGAGCGAGCGTCTGGCCCAGAATCAACTCGCCCAGGGAGTGGTCCTGGTGTCCGACCGTCGCCAGGCCACGGCAGCAGCGTATAAAGCACAAGCCGATTGGCTGCAGGCGAATTTGGGATATCTACTCGCATGGGCGGAGCTTCAGGAATCCGTTGGAATCACTCCCGGATTTTGACCAGCGACCTGGCGATGGAGGGTGGTTTCGAGTCAATCGGCCCGACGATCTCGGCTTGCACGGCGCCTTAGAATCGGCGCGAGTTTCTTTTTCGCGTTGAACACGCGCCATTGGACCGTTCCGATCGGAATCGCCTTAGCCGTGGCGATTTCGTGGTATTCCCATTCCTCGATGAACCGCAGCGTCAAGGCTTCCCGCTCACGGGAGTCAAGGAAGGACATCCAATGCAGAAACTCGAATGCCGGTGTGGCTGCGGGCACGTTGGTTGAGGCAACCAGATGATCCGCTACCTTCTCCAGGTCGATAGTCGCTACTTCGCGGGATTGCTTTCCGAAGTACCGGCACAGCGAACTTCGGGCGACTTTGAAAAGCCAGGCTCGAAACAGAGTACGGTCTCGAAGTTGGTCCACTTTGCGATACACGATCAACATCACTTCCTGGGCCAAGTCTTCGCTCAGCGCCTGCTCGCAGCCACGCGCACGAAAAAAGGATATCAATTGAGGAGTGAAGATTGTGAACACAGCGGCGAACGTGTCCTGGCTTGGGAATTCTAGAAATTGTTGCGCGGCCGCGCACTCCTGAAGAGGTCTCTCACTTACCATTGTGTGGTCGATCATGCCTGCAGTTAAGGCACCTGCTTCTCCATCGGGCAAGAGGGCCGATCATGAGTATTTTCTGAGAGTTGAGCGTAGAGGCGGGAGCTGTATATGGTGACGGACCTCGTCAATTTCCGAGATCTCGTCTTCAATAGCTGCGAATCTCATTTCTTGCGGCGACGAAGCTTCCGCTCCAAATCCGGCCAAACTTCATTGACGATATCTGCCGCCGCGTCGATGCTCGTGGAGGCCGGGCCTTTGGCCGGATCGGGCGGCGAGGACTGTCCAGCAGCGCCTGAACACAAACAGGCCAGCAGGAGGCTGCCCCAGACTATGCGGTCTTTCCAATGAGCCTCCCTGGCGAGTTTGACGAAGGGGTCGGCTATCGATTTGCCGATTGCGAAACCTTCTCGACGAAGGGCTGGGCGACCTGGGGGGTAGCGGCGCTTCCGTCGACGATGTCGGTGTTCGTCACATCCCTACCGTAGAGGGCTTTATCATCGGCCTGATCGCGTTTGAGAGTGGCGCCGTCGAGACCAAAGCCGGCGAATACTCCTTTAGTGCGGCCGTAAAAAATGACCTGCGCGCTCGGATCCTCATGTGCGCTCTTACCGTTGCCCCACGCGGCGGATGCGTCCGAGCCGACCGCGAATCGCTCGGAGAGGAGCTTAGAGCGGCGTGTCTTGTCGAGCGAAAGCACGACAATATCGATCTCCTCACCGCCCAATTGCACGCCGAGACTTGCGGTTTCAAGTGTGATGGCAGCGGGAGCCGACCAGCCGCCGTCTTTCCGGCACGAGATGAATCCGCGGCCAAATCCGACGCCGACACCGGCAGCGCCTTTCTTGAATCCCGGGATCACGGCTATGCAGTCCGCGCTCGCGATCCGGTCGCGACTAACGCCGTGTTCGGATTGTGTCATTGTTGCCAATGCCGCCGTGGCCTTGGTCAGGCGCGCCGCCGTCTCGTCAGCGGCGCTAGCTGAGATCGCAACCACAAACGTCAAGAGCAAACAGCAAATGTTTCTCATATTGGTCTCCTTTGCGGTCGCGTGTCGCGCTGCCTGTGTCGTAGCTGAAGAGCGATGCTTCAATAGGTTTGTTGGGCCGCAAACACGCTGCCGCTACAGTGGATCTTTTGAGAACGAATGACACTTTCACGCGATGTTTTTGTCCAGCTCTGCCAGGTGGGGACGGTGCTTCTCGGATCACAACTGTCCGGCTATAAGTCGAACAGAATCAATTGATTGGCGGAGCTGAATAATTCCTCTTGGGAGTCGGGTGGCTGGAGTGCCTGTAAAATGGGCG
>Ga0208193_1000512_pt1 | contig 20576 bp, 10 predicted proteins | sample June2015DPH_17_2_FD_184716 | JGI IMG/M metagenome (GOLD analysis project Ga0208193, IMG submission 184716) | Peatland microbial communities from SPRUCE experiment site at the Marcell Experimental Forest, Minnesota, USA - June2015DPH_17_10... | ecosystem: Environmental > Terrestrial > Soil >... | reverse complement strand
GAACTACTTCTTTGCCGCGCTGGCCGGAGTCATCTGGTACTTCCAGTTCTTCTTCTACTCCATGGGGCAGACCAAGATGGGCAAGCTCGACTTCTCTTCGTGGTCGCTTCACATGGCTTCCATCATTCTGTTCGCGACGCTATGGGGGCTGGTGCTGAAGGAGTGGAAGGGAACCAGCGTGCGGACCAAGTTGCTGGTCACGGTAGGTATTCTGCTGCTGATCGGGTCCACGGTTGTCGTGGGTGCGGGGAACTATCTCAAGACGCTGGAGACTGTGCCGGTGCAGGCGGCGAATTAGCGATTCAAGCGCATTAGGAACCCAATGACCTGATTGGGATCGAGTCTGAATGGCTCCTGTTTGCCATCGGGAGACTCCACCATCGCGGTTGATTGTGTATCGGCTATGCCTGCTTGTTCAATGATCGATCCGTCGTGCCTTGTCTTCAGCCGGAGTGTGCCCGTAACGCGGTGGAGCAGTTGATTGTTGATATATAGCTCTGCACGGTTGCCTGAGTAGCGGATTTCAGCGATTTCGATGGGTGAGACACGAAGCCGGAAGATGGCGTTGGGCCCCGCAAAACCAGGGCGAATATTCCATTCAAATGTATTCCTGGCGTAACGAACGCCGGCAAGACGCCAAGTGGAATCGATGAATGCGAGTGCGGCGGGAGAGTAACCGGGTGAGCCGCTCTGGGTGAATTCGCCGGTCATAGGGTCCATCTGCTGGCGGAAGGCCTGGATGCCATCCGGAGCGTGGAGCAGGGCGGCTACCCATTGCTGCATGAGGTGCGCCAGATCGGCGGGTTTGTTGTAGTACTCCATCCAGCGTGGGGCGCGGAGGGCAGTGAGTGCTTGCGATGCGCCACCCCAGGAATTACGTGGGATGGGGCGGACGAAGGTTGGATCGTCGAGTGCAATGGAGGGCAGTGGATATGGTGCCCAGAAGCTTTTTGGGTTGTGGATCTGGCGCTGGTAGATGGTGTCGAAAAGCTGCTGATCTACTACATGTTCGCCGAGGACGCGGGTGAGCAGGTCGCCGCGGATGCGGACGAATTTGTTCTGCGCGTCGAGGTCGTAGAAGCAGGCGATGGTGGGGTCGCATAGGCGGTCGAGGATTGTCTTGCGGATGGATCCGGCGTCGGTTTCCCACTTTTCGGCATCGGCGGGTTTGTGAAGAGCATTGGCCATTGCTGCAAGGGCCATGCGGCCACCGTAAACGGTGGCCGAGAGGTCGGGGCAGAGGCGCGGCAGGCTCGGATTTGGCGGGCATTTGCGGGCGTCGCCGTTTGGGCAGGCGTTGGGCATGCCGGCCCAGCGCGGGGAGTTGTCGTGGCCTGTGTCCCAAATGCAGAAGCCCTCGCAGAGGCCGGTTTTGCGGGTGTCGCGGTACTTGCGGAGCCATGCGTCCCAGCGGCTGCATGACTCGTAAGCCGTGGTGAGGAGTTCCTCATCGCCGGTTTGCTGGGCGAGTTCGAGGGCTGTGGCGGCGATGGGTACTACCATCTGGATCTGGCTGAGTCCGATGCCGCCGGAGCGCATGTTGCAGGGAATCTGGCCGTCTTCGCGCTGGAGCTTGAAGAAGGCCATGTGGTTGTTGTGGGCAATGTCCCTGCGGATGAGCGAATAGACGAGGCCTTCGTGCGGGGCGCATTCGAGCCAGATTCCACGATATTCACTGCCTTCGATCAAGACCGGACTGGGAACTGGGCCGGGAACCCCGGCCAGCTCAACGGTGTTGGCAGCGAGGGTATCGAGCGCGCTTTGGTAGCGAGCCTGGTAATGCGCATCGCTGGTGGTGAAGGAGATGTCGGAATCGACGGGCGGAGCTTCCGCATGGCTGGCGCGCGGCAACAGCGCCGCCGCGGCCAGCGAACCGGTGACGAATTTGCGGCGGTTCATGGTGAGGCGATTGTAGAGCAGAATCCGAGCGATGCGGTTCCGGGGTAATGGCTCAGTTTGAAAAAATCCCGCAGGGGCTAAAGCCCGAAGATTTTATCAGCCGGATTTTCGGCACGACTGAAGTCGTGCCCTGTTACAAAGCAATTCAAACTGAGCCAGTGCCGGTTCCGGATATAGCAACTCGGATTCTGCTGTAGCGTGGCCAGAAACCCTGGTTGGGATGAAAAAGCACCGCGTTTGATGCAGGAGGAGCAAGGTTTTGAGGCTTGCGCTTCGAATTCGCATCGCTCCCGCAATCGATATTTTCAGGAGGTTTTATTTTTCAAGTTGTTGATTTCAGTGATGTTAATTGGTATTTCGAGTTGAATTTCGAAAGGGTGGGGGTGGGGGTGTCAGGCAACCGCCTGCTCGGTGCTGGAGGCGGATTCCGGCTGGATGGGCTTCTTTGTTCCGCTTTCGCGCTGGGATTTTGCCGGAGTGCCGCAGGCCTGACGGGCGACCTGGGCGGCGTAGAGGAGCCGGGCGGCGTCGGAGTCCTTGATGGCTCCGATGAGAATGCCGCGGCTGACGCAGGCGATGAAGTCCCGGATCGTCTGGTCGCTGTCGGGATTGGGCATGGCGAGGCGATAGGCCTTATGCGCGGAGCGGGCGGCGGAGTATTCATCCATTCCGTTGGCAACCTGCCGGTCAAGGGTCTCCTGCCAGGCATCGAGGCAGTGCTGGACAGCGGGGTTGACGCCGGGTTCGTAGGGTTGGGGGAGGGTGATGGACATATATGTCTCCTTGTGATCGATGTGCTCGGCGGCCAAAAATAAAACCGCCACCCGGTGAGGATGGCGGTTCTTTTGCTGCTGATTCTTAGTGTGGCATAAAGCCACGTAATTATGTGCAAAGTGGGCGAAAAATCTTGGCCTTTAGAATGAGTGGGTTAGAAAATAGTTTTGAGTTTGGGGCTTGACAAGAAAAGCGGGGATACCGGGTCTGGGGCTCCGTTCGCTCAGGATGGCAATTTTTGGGGGCTGGGTGGGAGTGCTATCCCCGGTCTCAGAATCGAGACGGGGGGGGCACCCGCGGGCAAGTATGCTGGATGCGAAATGAAAGACTCGAAATGAATCGGCGTGAATTCCTGACAACATCCTCTGCTGCCGCACTGGCGACAGCCTCCTCTTACGCGGCGACGGGGATAGGCAAACGGCCGCGCGCGATTACCATGTGGGAGTTTTCGTGGATTGAGCGGCGCTGGCCGGGGGCTGGGTTTGAGGATTGGGATGCGGTGCTGGATGGGTTGCAATTGCGCGGCTACGATGCGGTGCGTATCGATCCGTTTCCGCACCTGCTGGCCGCGGACCCGCATAAGACATGGACGCTGCTGCCGCACTGGAATACGCAGGATTGGGGTTCGCCGGATGTGAACCGCGTGACGCTGCTGCCGGCGCTGACGGAGTTTCTTGGCAAGTGCCGGAAGCGGGGAATCAAGGTAGGGCTCTCGACGTGGTATCGGGAGGATGAGGACAAGACCCGCGAGAAGATTTTGTCGCCGGAGATGCAGGCCGAGCAGTGGATTCGCACGTTGGATTTGATCCGGGAGGCGGGGCTGCTGGAGACGATTCTCTATGTGGACCTGTGCAATGAGTGGCCGGGGCAGGATTGGGCGCCATTTGCGCCGGATCATTTGACGTTTGGGCAGTGGAAGGAGCCGGCTTCACTGCGCTGGATGCATCGCGCGTTGGGGGTGGTGCGGGAGCGGTATCCGCAACTACCGCTGCTGTACTCGATTGCCGGGGAGCCGGACGATAGCGACGGCGCGGAACTGGCTGACTTTGACCTTCTGGACCTGCATGAGTGGATGGTGCAGCAGAATGGCGGCGAGTTCTACAAGCTGATGGGATACGGCTATGAGAAGTTCGATCCGAAGGGGTATACGAACCTGAGCCTGAAGGCGGAGGAGGCTTATCGCGCGCGGCCGCAGTATTGGCAGAAGCTGCTGACGGACAAAATCGATCGGATGGCGGCGGTATCGCGCGCGATTCATGTGCCGCTGGTTACGACCGAGTGCTGGGCGATTGTGGATTACAAAGACTGGCCGCTGCTGAAGTGGGACTGGGTGAAGGAGCTGTGCGCGGTGGGCGTGGAGCGGGCCGCGGCGACGGGGCAGTGGCTGGCGATGGCTACGAGTAATTTCTGCGAGCCGCAGTTTGTGGGGATGTGGCGGGATGTTGCATGGCATCAGCGGCTGACGGGGATGATCAAGGCTGCGCCGATTGCCGCTGGTATGCGCAAAGGGCGGTTGTATGAGCGGTTGTGAGAGGGTGGCGAGTTTGCGGGAGTGCTATCCCACTCATGGCGCGATGAGACTGCGCCATGAATGGGGCACCCAAAGTTTTTGGTGGAACGAAGATGGTTAGCGGGTGAGGCCGGTGCCGCGGGTGGCGATGCCGGGGAGGGTGACGGGAAGGTGGCCGTGGATGGGGATTTCCGCGAAGAGGGCGCGGACTAATGCGCGGGCTGAGGTGGGGACGTTGGAGAAAGTACAGATGTAGGTTTCGATGCCGGGGACGTTGACGCCGGTGTAGGGATTGCCGAAGGCGGTGAAGATGGTTTTGGAGCCGGCGGTCTCTGCGATGGAGGCCAGGAGTTCAGCGGGGCCTGAATCGAGGCCGGCGGAGCCTGTGGCGTTGCCGGCGCGGATGCGGCCTGCGCTGGGAACGGCTTCGGCGAGGATGATGACGCGGTCGGATTGCTTGACTGCATCGAGAACGCTGTCTGAGATGAATTTTGCGTTGACGTTATCGACGGCGAGGATGGTTGCTTCGGGGGCGCGCTGGCGGAGTTCGGAGATGAAGGCGCGGGTGCCGTCGGAGCCGCGGGGTGAGTCAGTGAAGATGACGGCGGTGAGTTTTTCTTTTTGCGTGGGCTGGATTGGGACGAGATTGGAGATGTCTTTGGCGAGGGTGATGGCGCGGTCGGCTACGGTTTGGGCGAGGGTGACGCTTTCAGGCGCGGCGATGTTTTTCTGAGCTTCGTCGAGTGAGACAAGCCGGTTGGTGTTGAGGCCGACGGAGGCTTTCATGCGGAGAATTTTGAGGACGGATTCGTCGATGCGCTGCTGACTGATTTTGCCCTGGTGCACGGCGTCGATGAGGCCGTGGTAGGCGCCGTCGAGATCGGGCGGGAGGATGAGCATGTCGTCGCCGGCGAGGACGGCGGCGATGGATTCTTCTGCCGAGATTTGCGGGCGCGTGCCGGAGAAGGTGCTGACGAGGCCGTTCATGTCCATGCCGTCTGTAACGACCAAGCCTTTGAAGCCGAGCTTGTCTTTGAGCAGGCCGGTGATGACGGCGTTCGAGACGCTGGCGGGTTTGTTGGGGTCGGGCTCGACGGCGGGGACGACGAGGTGGCCGATCATGACGGAATCGACACCTGCGGCGATGGCGGCGCGGAAGGGGACTAGCTCTAGCGAGTTGAGGCGGTCTGTGTTGCCGGTGACGCGGGCGAGTGCTAGATGGGAGTCGGTGTCTGTATCGCCGTGGCCGGGGAAGTGCTTGGCGGTGGTGAGCAGACCTGCGCCGCGTGCGCCTTGAATGTATGCGGTGACCATGGTGCTGACCTGCGCGGGGTCTTCGCCGAAGGAGCGAGTGTTGATGATGGGGTTGGCGGGATTGGAGTTGACGTCGGCGTCTGGGAACCAGTTCCAGTGGATGCCGATGGCGCGGGCTTCTTGTGCTGAGACCTGGCCGAACTGGCGGGCGAGCGCGGGATCGCCTGTTGCGCCGAAGGCCATGGCGGCGGGGAAGTCGGTGGCGCCGATGAGGCGCATGGATGCGCCGCGTTCGAAGTCGGCGGCCATGAGGAGCGGGTATTTGGATTGCTTCTGGAGCGAGTTGGTGAGGAAGGCGGCTTCGATGGGATCGCCTTTTTGGAGCAGCCCGCCTTCGACGGCTACGGAGACGCCGAATCCGCCGAGATGATAGGTGTGGATGGCGTCGGTGAGCTTCTGGTACTCGGGGCTCTGGGTGTTCATGTACTGGACGTGGACCCAGATCATGAGCATCTGGCCGATTTTTTCTTCGAGAGTCATGTGGTGGAGGGTGGATTGGGCCCAGTGCTCGCCTTTGCGGTCGAGGTGGACTGGTTCGGCTGCGAAGGCCTGGAGGGTTAGGGCGGCGAGGATGGCGAGGCTGCGTAGTTTTGGTTGGTTCATTTGGTCCTTGTTCTTGCTGTCCCTGGTCCCCAAATGCGAGGGACCAGGGGCACCCGTCATTGTGGTTGAACTTACTTAAAAACAGAAGCAGGTTCTTCGACTTACCACCCCCTGGGCTGAAGAAGGTGGTCCTTGTTCTTGCTATCCCTGGTCCCCAAATGCGAGGGACCAGGGGCACCCGTTGTTGTGGTGGAACGAACTACTATCAGCCTTCGATGGCTTTGCGGACGTTGCCTTTGGATTTGCGGAGGCGTTTCTGTGCATCTTGCTTGCCGGTTTTGGCGATGAGCATGACGAGTGCTAACGGGAGGCTCATGCCGGCTTTTTCGAGTGTGGTGACGGCGGTGGTGCGGTCCACGTGCGCGAGAGTTTCGACGATGGCGATGCCGCGCTCAAGGAGCTTTTCGTTTTTGAGGTGCAGGTTGACCATCAGGTTTGAGTAGACGTAGCCGAGGCGGGCCATTGCGCCGGTGGTGAGCATGTTGCAGATGAGTTTTTGCGCGGTGCCGGACTTGAGGCGCGAGGAGCCGGTGAGGACTTCAGGGCCTACGTCGACTTCAATGGAGTGGTGGGCGATCTGGCCGAGTTCGGAGCCGCGATTGCATGCGATGCCGATGGTGGTTGCGCCTTTGCGGGCGGCGTATTCCAGTGCGGCGATGGTGTAGGGTGTGCGACCGGAGGCGGCGAGGCCGACGATGACATCGCGCTTGGTGGGCTTGCGGGCGGCGATGTCTGCCAGGCCGAGCTCGGAGGAGTCTTCCGAGGCTTCAACGGCGCGGGTGAGCGCGGCTTCTCCGCCGGCGACGACGAACTGAACCATTTCCGGGGGCGCGCCGAAGGTGGGGTGGACTTCTGTTGCGTCAAGCGCGCCGATGCGGCCGCTGGTGCCGGTGCCGACGTAGATAAGGCGGCCTCCTTTGGCGAGTGCGGCGGCGATGACGTCAACGGCTTCCGCAATGTTGGGCAAAACTTTTTTGATGGCGCGAGGGACGATGGCATCTTCGCGATTCATGAGCGAGACCATGGCGAGCGCGGTCATGGAATCAAGATGCTCGGAGGCGCGGTTGCGGCGCTCGGTGGTGAGCTCCTTCAGTTGCTGCATGGGGGGACCTCTGTTGAAACAGCTACGGGTTTTATTGGCAGGATAAGGCTGGCGAGATAACCGGTGATGAAGGTGACGATGCTGCCGATGGCGACGTACCAGGTGAACGCGATGGATGTGCCGAAGCGGAGGTAGAGATTGACGGCGAATCCGAGGATGAATCCGAGGATGGCTCCGTTCTCAGAGGCGCGGCGAGTGAGCACGCCGAGTAGAAAGACGCCGAGAAGACCGCCGTAAGCAATGGAAGCGATGGCGAGGCCGTTTTCGATGACTTTGCCGCCGTTGCGCGAGAGGATTGCCAGGGCGAAGAGTACGAGCGCCCAGAGGACGGTTGAAGCTCGCGAGAGACGGATGCGCTGCGCTTCAGAGGATTGCGGGCGGAGACGCGAGTAGAAATCGACGATGGTGGTGGAAGAGAGCGAGTTGAGCGCGGCGGAGAGATTGGACATGGCGGCGGCGAGGATGGCGGCGATGAGAAGGCCGGCGATGCCGTGGCTCATACGGGTGACGATGAAGGTGGGGAAGAGCGTGTCTGTGCGGTTGATCGAAGATGTTGGCGGAATGAGTTTATAGAAGGCGTAGAGCATGGCTCCGATGAGGAGGAAGAGCGAGAACTGGATGAAGATGACCAGGCCGCTGGTGAGCAATGCGGCCTGCGACTGGCGCTGGGTGCGCGCGGCGAGCAGACGCTGGACGATGAGCTGGTCAGTGCCGTGGCTGGCTGCGGTTAAGAAGGCTCCGCCGATGAGGCCGGACCAGAGTGTGTAGGTGCTGGTGAGGTTGAAGGAGAAATCGAAGAGGCGGAATTTATCTGCGTTGGCGGCGATGGTATGGATCGCGGGCCATCCGCCGGGAACGAGATGAAGGATAGTGAAGACGGCGGTGATGGTTCCGGCGATGTAGATGGCGAGCTGGACGACGTCGGTCCAGATGACGGCGGAGAGGCCGCCTTCAAATGTGTAGGCGAGCGTGAGCAGGGTCACGATGCCGATGGCGCATACGTCGCGCCCGAGATCGGAGAAGTTGCCGAGCAACGCTCCCATTGCTGCTCGAATGACGATGGCGACGGCGAAGACGCGGACGCCTTCCGCGGCGGCGCGTGTGGCGAGGAAGATTCCAGCGACGATGAAATGGAGGCGCTTGCCGAAGCGGCGATCGATGAGCTGGTAGGCGGTGACGAGCTCGCCGCGAAAGTATTGCGGGATGAAGAGGAAGCTGACGAGGATGCGGCCGAGAAGATAGCCGAGGACGAGCTGAAGGAAGCGGAAGTCCTTGTCGTAGGCGAGGCCTGGGACGCTGATGATGGTGAGGGTGCTGGTTTCCGCGGCGACGATGGAGAGCGAGATGGCCCACCAGGGGATGGATTTGTCCGCGAGGAAATAACTCTTGAGGGTGCGCGATCGGGACCGGAAGCGGAGTCCGAAGAGAGTGACGCCTGCGAGGTAAAGGGCGATGACTCCCAGATCGAGCGTGTTGAGTCCCATAACTCATCCTACTCATGGAAGGCCGGCATCGATGAAAGGCCGGAGCGTGAACTCCGGCCTCAGATTGCCGACAAAGTCAGTCTGGCGGTTTCAAGGAAGAGCCCAGGGCTAAAGCCCTCTCGAATACGTTGGCCTTATTCGTGAGGCTGAAGCCTCACGCTCCCTCCGGAAAAGCGAAGATGGGGTTTTTCATCAGTCTGAGGCCGGAGCGTGAACTCCGGCCTTTTTGCTGCGTGGGCGTCGTGGAAGGTTTAGAAGTCCAGCCGCAGGCCGAACTGCATTCGGCGATAGGTGGAGAGAGGAGTGTTGTAGGTGCCGAGGGTAGCGCTTCCGGTGCCCGCCGTGAGGCCATTGGGACTGGGGTCGAAGCGGACTGAGTTTGTGATGTTGTAGGCTTCGGCGACGAACTTCAGCTTTGCCCAGTCGCCCAGGCCCCAGGTTTTAGCCAGCGACGAGTCAATGTCGAAGTAGCCGTCTCCGCGGAAGGCATTGCGGCTTCCGGCTTCTCCGGCATAGGGCAGGCGAATGGGGCTGCCGGTATAAATTCCATTGCCAATGGCGGCGGTGGTTGCGGCGTCAAAGACGTGCGGAATTCCGCTTTGGAAATTTCTGTGAGTTCTGACGCCGCCCACGTTGAAGGTCATTGCGGGGTTTTCATAGTTAGTGGGGAAGGCTGGAGATTCGAGGCTGAAAGGCAGTCCGCTGGTCCAGCGCGTAAGGCCGGCAAATTGCCATCCACCAAGGAATGCGTCTCCGACGCGGTTGAGTCCGCTCAGCGCGGCCTTTCCGCGGCCTACGGGAAGCGCGTATACCCAGTCGCCACTGACCAGGCTGCGCGTGTCGAAGTCCGAGACTCCCTTGTTGAGCTTGGGATTCCAGGTGTTCTGAATGCCGAAGTTGGTATATGCGTCGTCAGAATTTGTGAAGACGCTGGCGCGCTCGGTTTCAGAGCCGAGATCGAGCGATTTTGAGAAGGTGTAGCTGAGGTCAACGGTCAAACCGTGTGAGGCGGGATGACGGAGGGTGAACTGCAGCGCGTTGTACGAGCTGTTGCCGATGGAAGACAGCGCGTACAGCGAGGCGAACTGATTGTTCCAGAAGGTTGACTGAGGCGCGCCGCCCGGTGTGCCGGGAGAGCCCGGAAATACGCCGAATGCGTCCATCAGGATGAGGGAGAAGGTTTCGCCATTGTTGTAGCGGAACGGTGCCCATGCGTTGTTGAAGACAGACTGGGTGGCGCTTTCTCCCTGGTAGTCAATGTTCTTCATGTAGGGGAAGACATGCTCGAAGTAAGGGATGGCCTGGATGTTGTTGTTGACCTTCTCGTTGGGATGGCCGGGGACAGCGGCCGACTCGTCCACTTCTCTGGAGAGGATTGCGGCGTTGCCGAAGTAGTCGCCGCCGCCCTGCGGATCAACGTAGTCCACTGGCTCGGCCTGATCGATTTGCTGCAGCAGGTGCCGGCCAAGTCGTCCCACGTAGGCTTCTTCAAATGTGAAGCCGGCGGGAAACTGGTGCTGGAAGGAAAGATTGAAGGAATACGCATACGGCGTCTTGAGGTGGTTGTCCATGCCCCAGTTGATGCCATAGTTACCCACTTCGGGCGCGAAGGGGTAGGTCGGTGAAGCCGGAGGCGCCGGCAGCGGGATGTCGGGTATGTCGTGCGGCCCGGTGAAGCGCGGCGCTTCCTCAAAGCCATACTGGCCCGCCGCATTTGTGACTTCCGCCGCAAGGCCGATCTCGCTCTGGCCGCTGGTGTCCCACGTATTTACGATCGACTCGCCGTAATGGTCGTAATACATGCCGCCGCTGGCGCGGACGGAGGTTTTTGCCGTGGGAGCCCATACAATGCCAAGGCGCGGGGCGAAGTTCGTCTTCTGCGCAGGCCAGAACCCCGGAGCATGATTGGCCTTGCCGGAAGGGGCCAGCTCGAGGGTGGGCTCGTAAATAATGCCCTGCTGCGCTTCCGACTCGCGCTTCTTGTACCAGGCATCCATGTCCGTGGTGTAGGAAATCTGCTGTCCGTTGGTTTCATAGGGCGTCTGCAGCAGGGTGTAGCGCAGGCCGTAGGTGATGGTGAGGTTGCTGCGAAGATGCCAGGCGTCCTGAGCGTAGCCTTCCCATTCGTTGGAGCGGAAGTTTCGGGTGACGGGTGTGCCTTCCGGCAGGGCTGTTGCCGCAGTGGGGCTGGTAATGGAGTAGTTATAAGGCTGGCTTGCCTGCGGAATGATGCCCATGAGATCGGCCCAGGCAAGCGACCAGGAATTTGTAAAGTTGGCGCTCATGTTTGGGGGCGTGGGCAGGTCAAGGGAGTTGGCGTACTGATAGGTGGTGCTGGCGCCGGCGAAAGAGGCGGTGTTGCCGGAGTGGTGGTTGGTGATGCCGCGCCAGTTTGCGCCGAAGGCAAAGGTGTGCGATCCCTTATTCCATGTGAGCGTGTCTGTAATGTTATTTACCGGCACGTGGAGCAGGGTGGTGCCGGTCTGCGCGGTGGGCTGCGTGAGGCCGTAGATGTCAACCCAGTTGCCGGGAGCGATTCCGCCGGTCTGATATCCCTGGCGGATATAGGCATAACGAGCGTCATTCACGATGTGAATGGTGGGTGTCCAGGTGTGGCCCGCCGCAATGCCCTTGGTGTTGTCGTCGTAAAAGGTGGACGCACCCTGTCCGGGAAGGTTTTCAGCTCCCGCGGCAGTGTCTTTCTGCAGGTTTCCACGAACGAAGAGGTGGTGGTTGCTGGTGGGCATGTAGTCCAGCTTGATAATGCTGGTGTTGAGGCTGGATGGCGCAGGCGAGGCAAAGAACAGGGCGGCGCTATTCAAGCCGCCGTCTCCGCCAACCGGGTTGGTGGATGTCTTGATGGGCGCAAGGTAGCTGAGCACGGCGGCGTTTGCGCCGGGCGTGGTGCAAACCGGCTGGCCGTTGAAGGTGTTGCTCAGGCAGGGCGTGTCCAAGGTGGCTACCTGCGATGGCGTAAGGAGCTGGTTCACACCGCCCGTGTCAGTGTATTGAAGGCTGCCCTGCATGAAGGTAGGCGTAGGGACGGTGGCTTCGACGATATCGGAGATGGCCTGGCGCTGGCCTTCATAGTTGAAGAAGTAAAAAAGCTTGTTCGTCTTGATCCGTCCGCCCACGGTGCCGCCAAACGTGTTGAGGACGTATTTTTGAGGGATGTTCGGATCGTTCGAGATGAGCTGTTGGTTCTTGTTGAAGAAGGAGTTGGCCACCGTGTTGGTGGGGCGGTAGTACTCGTAGAGCGAGCCGTGCTCCTTGTTGGTTCCGCTCTTGGTGACCAGGTTGACCTGAGCGCCGGAGGAACGGCCCGCCGCGGCAGTGCCGTTCGAAGTGGTTACGCGAAACTCCTCGGTGGAATCAAGCGTGGAACGCAGAATGCCGGAGAAGGCAGTGCCGAAGATCTGATCGTTGTCGTCCATGCCGTCGAGGGTGATGTTGCCCTGGTCGGATCTGCCGCCGGCCACAGCGCCTTGCCTGCTGTCTGAGACTTCATTGCCCATGTATAGCACGCCGGGTTGCAAGCTCAGCAGGTTGATGGGATTGCGGCCATCCATGGGGAGCGCTTCAATGGTGGTATTGCCGACGGCATTGCCCATCGATGCGTCTGTAAAGTTGAGCGTCTCCGCCGCCGAACTGACGTCCACGGTAACGGTATTTGCCTGCACGCTGAGTGTGAAGTTGATGGTGGCCGGCTGATCGACGAGCAGATCGGCTGTGCGCGTCTGAGCGGCAAAGCCGGTGGAGCTGAGCGTGATTACGTAACGCGCCGGGGGGACGATGGGAAAGATGTAATAACCGGCTGCGTCAGCGACCGCCTTGTAGCTGCTGCCGGTGGCGGAATTGGAGAGCGTGATGGATGCGCCTGGAACAAGGGCGCCGCTGGAGTCTGTAATCACTCCGCGAAGCGAGGTGTTTGCGCTCTGACTGAATGCAAGACTTGCGACAGACAGGATGCAACAAAGCATCCATCTCATGAGCAATCTTTTCATGGCTTCTCCCGTAAATGTGTTGACTTGTGCTCTTACCGCTTCGGCGTGTCGTTCTCTGCGTTTGGAGAATTCATCTAGATGACCGAATGACGAAACGGTATACTGAATGCGATTGCGGAGTCAATGAAGATTTCGTAAGAAATTCCACTTTGTCTTGCGTTCCGTGGGAGAAAGGCATTTGACTTGGCTCCGAATCGTGATATATCAGGTAAGCAAATGACCGCCGCACGATCAACGCAATCGCTTCCATTGCACCGCGGGAATGGGCTGCCGCTGTATCAGCAGATCCAGCAGTGGCTGGCGCACCAGATTCAATCGGGTGTGTACAAGCCGTCGGAGCCGCTGCCTTCGATCCAGAAAATTGCGGCGCAGATGGGCGTGAGCCAGATGACGGTTCGGCAGGCGGTGAAGTCGCTGAGCGAGCTGGGGCTGATTTACAGCCGCCAGGGCAAGGGCACCTTCATCTCAGACGTAAAGCTGGAGAAGGAGTTCCGGCATGTGCTGAGCTTCAGCGAAGAGGCGCGGGCGCATGGAGCGACGCCGCATTCGAGGCTGATCTCGTTCAAGATGCGGGAGCCGACGCAGGAGACGCGAGGCGCGCTGGGGCTGGGTAATAAAGAGAAGATTTTCAGGCTGCACCGCGTGCGGTATGAGGACTCGTTGCCGATTGGTATTGAGTGCAGCTGCCTGGCTGTGAATTTGTGCCCGGACCTGCTGGAGACCTTCGATCCGGATACTTCACTGTATGAGAAGCTGGCGAGCCAGTATGGGATTCAGTTGACGATTACGGAGGAAGTGATCGAGGTGGGCAAGGCGAATGCGGAAGAGGCGCGTTTGCTGAAGGTTCCGCGGCAGAGCCCGGTGTTTCTGTTTACGCGCATCTCGTTTGCCGAGGATGGCAGGCCGGTGGAGCATGTGAAATCGACGTACCGGGGAGACCGGTACAAGATTGTGAACCGGCTGATGCGGACCAAGCGGGCAGTGATGAGCCGACCGGTGGGGATGTGAGTCTTGCCCTCCGCAGGAGGCGCTTGCTTTAGATGGCAAGCAATTGTCGTTGCGTTTAATAAAGCAGGTATTTGGCGCGGGTGGTCTGGAAGGCGTTTAGCGCGTCGTCCCAGTCCATTGCTATGCGGCGAGGGTCGGCGCCATTGGTGATGGCGTTGAGGGTGGATTTGCTGCGCATGAGCGTATCGAGAGCGGCGATTTTGTAGTCGTTGGGATAGAGATGCTGGAGTGCGGAGGCGATCTCGATGCCTAGCTCCGGCGCGTCGAGAGAATAGCGATCCGTGATGACGATGTTAACGCCGTTGCAGAGCTGATTGGCATATTTCGAATCGTTGGGCGTGAACTGGATGGGAACGAAGCGGATGCCGGGGATCTCGCGGGCGTTGAGATAACGGGCGAGCGCCGATGCATCAATCCACGGCGCGCCGATAAGCTCGAAGGGTGTGTCTGTGCCGCGGCCTACGGAGATGTTGGTGCCTTCGATCATGCCGATGCCGGGGTAGAGCGAGGCTTCGGTGAGGCTGCGCATGTTGGGCGATGGATTGATCCAGGTGCGGCCTGTGGAGTCGAACCAGTCGCCGCGCTGCCAGCCTTGCATGGGGATGACGGTGAGCTTTGCGTTGATGTTGCGCTCGCTGTTGAAGAGGCGCGCGAGCTCGCCGATGGTCATGCCGTGGCGGATGGGGGTTTGCGAGTAGCCGACGAAGGATTCGTGGCCTGCATCTGCGACGGGGCCCTGGATGTATGCGCCGCCGATGGGGTTGGGGCGGTCGAGGACGTATATGGGTTTGTTGGCTTTGGCTGCGGCTTCAAGAAAGTAGCCGAGCGTGGACTCATAAGTGTAGAAGGGCACGCCGATGTCCTGAATGTCGTAGACGAGTGCGTCAATGGTGGCGAGTTCATCGGATGTGGGGCGGCGCTTTGCGTCGGTGTCGCCGTAAACGGAGTAGACGATTGCGCCGGTGGCTTCATCGCGCGAGTTGGCGATCTGCGTAGTGTCGAGCTTGCCGGCGATGCCGTGTTCCGGCGTGAAGAATGCGGCGAGTGCGAGGCCGGGTGCGTGGGCAAGCACATCTGCGGTGCGCTGGCCGCGGGCGTCGATGCCGGTGTGGTTGGTGATGAGGCCGATGCGGATGGGATGTGCGGCGTCAGGATGAAGATCGCTGAAGTTGTGATCTTCGAGCACATCGATGCCGACCTTCACATCGCCGTTGCGGATGAAGAGCCGATGCGCGGCCATGATGGATTCGTTGTAGCCGGTGTTGCGCGAGAGACGATAATTCTCGGCCTGCGCAACGGTGAGGTTGAGTGCATCCACAACGGCGGTGGCAAGGCGGCCGCGTAGATCGGTGACGGGATGGCCGCCGCGCGGATGGACGCCATTAGCGAGAAGAATGATGTAGGTGTCGGTCGTGGGGTCAATCCAGAGCGATGTGCCGGTAAAGCCGGTGTGGCCGTAGGAGCCGACGGGGAGCAGCTCGCCGCGATTGGTGGAGAAGGGTGAATCGATGTCCCAGCCGAGGCCGCGCAGCGCTGGGCCCGTGGCGGGATTCTGCGGCGTGGACATTTTTTCAATGATGGCTCGGTTGAGAATGCGCGTGCCGTGGAGCAGCTCTTCGGCAAAGAGCGAGAGATCGTCCGCGGTAGAGAAGAGGCCGGCATGTCCTGCGACTCCGCCCATGCGGCGGGCGGTGGGATCATGCACGACGCCGCGCAGCATGTGGTTCTGCTCGTCATATTGCGTGGGCGCAATGCGGGGAATCCATGACGACGGCGGCAGGAAGCGGGTCTCTTTCATACCGAGCGGGGAGAAGACGTAGCGAGCGGTGTAGTCGTTGAGCGAGAGGCCGGAGATTTTTTCGACGAGGTAGCCGAGAGTCTCGAAGTTGATGTCGCTGTAGACGAATCGCGTGCCGGGAGGGTTAGCGGGCCTGGACTGCATGGCCATCCGGTATGCGGTGTCGCGGCCCTGCCATGCGGTTTTGAGGTCGAGGTCGGGCGCGAGGCCGGAGTAATGCGTCATGAGCTCGCGGACCGTGATGTCTTCCTTGCCGTTCTGCGCGAACTCCGGGAGGTAGCTGGCGACTGTGGCGTTGAGCCGGATGCGGCCTTGCTGCACGAGCTCCATGACGGCGGAGGTGGTGGCGATGCACTTGGTGAGCGAAGCGAGATCGAAGATGGTGTTGACGGTCATAGGCTCGCGGGCGGGTTCAAGCGAGCGCGAGCCGAAGGCCTTGCGATAGACGACGTGGCCGTTGTGGCCGATGAGGACGACTGCGCCGGGGATGGCGCCTTTGGCGACGGCATCCTGCATGAGGGCGTCGATAGAGGTGAAGCCGCGCATTGGCGGAGCCGGTGCAGTCTGTGCGAAGAGGGACGGCAGGAGGATTGCGGCGAGGGCGACGGTTCGGGGAATGTTGCGAAGCAAGCGGCTCATGATCGTTGAGATTTAGAATATAAGCATAGGGAAGATTGGCTGCTTTGCGGCAGCTTTTTCCGAAAGAAGGAGTGAACTTCTGTGCCTCTGATGAGAACTTCCAACCCGGCCTTTGGCGGGAATGCGTTTCAGGCGCAATATGGCGGCGCGATTGATGCCTCGGCGCGCATGACATTGAGCGGAACGGTCAATAAGACGGGGATTCTGCTGCTGTGCGTGATGGCCACGGCCTCGTGGACATGGCACCTGTTTACGCAGACGCACGATATGTCCGCGGTGGCGCCGTATCTGATGCTGGGCGTCTTTGGCGGCCTGATCTTCGCGCTGGCGACGATCTTCAAGAAAACCTGGGCGCCGGTAACAGCGCCGCTGTATGCGCTGTGCGAGGGATTGTTTCTGGGCGGCATTTCGGCGGTATTTGAGCTGCGCTATCCGGGCATTGCATTTCAGGCGGTCTGCCTGACCTTTGGAACGCTGCTGGCGCTGCTGCTGGCGTATAGCTCGGGTCTGATTCGCGCAACGCGCAAGTTTCAGATTGGCGTGATGGCGGCGACGGGCGGGATTGCGCTCTTCTACATGTTCCAGATGATCATGGGCTTGTTTCATGTGCAGTTTCTGGCCATCAACGGATCGGGGCCGCTCAGCATCGGCATCAGCGTCTTTGTGGTGATTATTGCGGCGCTGAACCTGGTGCTGGATTTCGCCTACATCGAGCAGGGCGTGAATGCCGGCGCGCCGAAATACATGGAGTGGTATGGCGGTTTTTCGCTGCTGGTAACGCTGGTTTGGCTGTACCTGGAGATTCTGCGGCTGCTGTCGAAGATCAATAGCCGGCGATAGGGACGAAGCAGGATCTAGCTTTTAGCTCGATGTTGGAAGAACGAACGGGAGCGCAATCCCAGGTGCCTTGTCATGTTCAGGATGACAAGCAATTGTGAAAGCCCCGGCAAAACATGCCGGGGTTTTCTTTTTTCATGGAGCTTATGGCTCAACGCAGACTAGGGCGCCGGGCGAATCTCTTATACCAGAGCCGATTGCTGGTTTGCATCCTTGCTAAACGCGTTTGCGGGAATTGAAATCAGGTTATGGCAGCGACGCGCGAAAAAATTCATCGCCTCAAGTAGCGCGGAATCGCTACAATGCCATGCAAGCGAAAAACAGAGCCAAAGTGCGTACTGGCCATTCCACGCTGGTTGATGTTAGGGTACTTCTCTCTCTGCCCAACAATTTCTGGACGATGACGACTGAGATGACAATGAAGATTTGTGTAAACGGCCTTATTCCCGCGCGTTGCCTTGCAGTGTGTGTCCTTGCGACCAGTTTTTTTGCAATTGGTTCTCTTGCGATGGCGCAGGCGCCAGCCACACCGCCGCCTGCTCCCGCCCCTGCGCCGGATGCGGCTCAGACGCCGACGCTGTCGACGACAGTGAATGAAGTCTTGCTGGACTTTGTGGCGCACGACAAGAAGAACAATCCGGTGCTGGATATCAAGGCTGAAGATGTGACCGTTACGGATAACGGCACGCCGGTAAAGCTGAGCGGATTGCACCTGGTGAAGGGCGAATCGGCGCACGGCTATGCGATTACGTTTGTCTTTGACCGCTTTGGCGATGCGCTGGCGAGAACCGCGCAGGCGCTGGGCCAGAGGTTTCTGAAGGCGCTGCCGGAGAAGAATACGTCGGTTGCGGTGTTTGACCTGGGAAGCCGTTTGCGGCTGATTCAGGGATTTACCGACCATCGCAAGACAGCGGAAGACGCGATTACGGAAGTGACGGCGAGCCGCATGATCTCAAATCATTCCGACTACAACCTTTCTGTCGGCATGGTTGTGGATTCGGCGGAAGATGCGCGCGTGAAGCAGGCCGCGGCGGCGGAGAAGACCCTGATTGCGATTGCGCGGACGGGTGCGGACACAACCGGCGCTCACGTTTCAGCGGAGCAGCGCGCGCTGGCTGAGACGCAGGTGAAGGCGCTGCAGGATACGCATACGATTGCGCATGAGCAGCATGTGCCGGTGGCGCTGGCGGCCATGCTGGCGATTGTGAAGTCGCAGGAGAAGCTGAATGAGCGGAAGGCGCTGGTTTACTTTACAAGCAACCGGCAGATGGATACGGCGCAGAAGGCGTTTCTGAAGACGATTGAGGCTGCGGCGAGCCGGTCTGGAATCACGATTTACACGATCGATCTGGATGCGCTGGATGTGGGCGCGCAGTACCAGATGGACACCGCAATGGGAATCAACAATATGAGTTTCAATAACGCGCCGATCAACGTGGCTGGCCAGTACACGCCGCCGGGTACGCCGAACGCCACATTCACACCCATGCAGCAGCAGGGGTCCGGACCGATCTCCGGCACGCCCAGCGCACAGGGAGCGGTCTGGGGCGTGTCGCAGGATATTGCGGTGATGACGGACTGGCACCGGCAGAGCGGCGATTACGCGATGTTTCAGGCGAAAAGCCCAATGGCGGGCCTGGCGGTGGATACGGGTGGGATTTATATCGATGCACAGGTGAACGTGAAGCGTCCTCTGGAGCAGATGGTGGAGGACCTGAACACGTATTACGAGGGGACGTATGTTCCGCCGACCAAAGAATACGACGGAAGCTTTCATGCCATTGAAATGAAGCCGGTGCGCGCAAACATCCACATGAAGTACAAGACGGGCTACTATGCGCTGGCTCCGGGCGCGGATGGCAGCATACGGCCATTTGAGGCTCCGCTGCTGAAGACTCTGGGCGAGATGAAGCTGCCGAGCGATGTGGACTTTCACGCGGCGCTGCTTCGCTTTGGCGATCTGGCGGGCGGGAACACCACTACCGTTGCGATTGAGGTGCCGCTGAGCGGTCTTGAGACAAAGCAGGATGCGAACACGAGTCTCTATACGGCGCATGTGATTGTGGCGGGACGCATCCTGGATAAGTCCGGCGTAATCGTGGAGCACTTTGGCGAGGATATTGTGAAGCGGGGCGCGCTGGAGCAGTTGGACCGCGATCATACGGGCACAATCGAGCTGCACCGGTACTTTTTGACCACGCCGGGCGAGTACACGCTGGAGGTTGCCGTCTCCGACGAGCAGCGCGGCAAGATGGGCGCGCAGCGCATACCGTTCACAGTGACTCCGCCGGCGGCGTTGAGCGATATGGTGCTGGTGCGCAAGATGGATCCTGTGCGTGAAAACGACGATGACGATCCTCTGGAACCGCTGCGCTATGACAAGGGCCGGGTGACGCCGAATTTGACAGGCGAACTGCCGGAGAATGCGAAAGGCGTTTCCATCTTCTATATCGCGCATCCAGACGCGGCAGCAAAAGACGCGCCGAAGCTGGAATTAGAGGTTTGGCACAACGGCAAGGCTGGGCAGCGCTCGACATTGCCGGTTCATCCGGGCGATACGGATGATGCGGCAATCCCATTTCTGTCGAGTTTTGGATCGCATGCGATGGCGCCGGGCGATTACAAGGTGAAGGCCTATTTTACGCAGGGCGGCAAGACGACGGAGAGCCAGCTTGCGTTCCACGTGGATGGCGAAGCGGCTACGATCATGGGCGGCGGGTCTGCCGCCAAGGTGGATGTATCGCTGACGGTTGGCGATACCGAGACGCATGGGCCAGGCGTGCTGGCAATCGGCGCCGCAACGAATCCGTTTCCGCCGCTGGCGGCCGCGGAGGCGCATCAGTTGGTTGAAGATGCGCGGCGGGCAGCCCTGGACTATAACGAGGGACTGCCGAACTTCATGTGTATCGAGGTGACCAACCGCTCGATCGATTCTTCGGCGAGCGGGCGATGGAAGCTGCAGGACACGATTGTGGAGCTGCTGCGCTTCCGCGACAAGACGGAGTCACGCAGCACGCTGGAAGTGAACGGCAAGACGAGTAAGGTGGATCGCGACGGTATGAAGGGCGCAGTTTCAACCGGCGAATTCGGCGGGGTATTGAAGTCGATCTTCGGGGAGAAATCAAAGGCGGAGTTTGCGTGGAAGGAGACCGACCAGTTGAATGAGCAGCCGGTGCAGGTTTTCAACTACAAGATTGCGAAAGAGAATTCGGCCTTCAGCGTAACGGACCTGGATAATCGCGAGGCAACGGTTGCGTTTCATGGTCAGGTGTTCATCGACTCGGTGACGCGGCGCGTGCGGAGGGTGACGCTGATTGCCGACGAGATGCCGCCGGCCTTCAGGACACGCGCAACGAGCATAGGCGTGGACTACGATTACGTGTCCATCAACAGCCACGACTACCTGCTGCCGGTGAGCGCGCAGATGCGGCTGGTGAAGAAGAATGCGGCGGGGATGCACTCGGCGCTGATGAACACGATGGAGTTCCGCGATTACAAGCGGTTTGGATCGAGCATGAGAATTGTGGATTACAACGAGGCCGGGGGTACGCCGCCCGCCGCGCCGCCCGCCGCACCGCAGGATAAGCCGGCAGAGGCGCCGAAG
>Ga0208193_1000511_pt1 | contig 20653 bp, 20 predicted proteins | sample June2015DPH_17_2_FD_184716 | JGI IMG/M metagenome (GOLD analysis project Ga0208193, IMG submission 184716) | Peatland microbial communities from SPRUCE experiment site at the Marcell Experimental Forest, Minnesota, USA - June2015DPH_17_10... | ecosystem: Environmental > Terrestrial > Soil >... | reverse complement strand
ACCAAGTCAAGCCCCAACGAAGATTTGCAAGAATGCCAGCCAGACTCAGTCAAACTGAACTTGAAGGGGAAGCCCCGTAAACAAAGGGGCGGGGAGCTGGCGCCCTCCCTACCTTACGGAATCACTGGTCAACCTGGGACAGAAGGGACCATGAGTTCAAACGGCCACGGCTGTATTCGCCGAGGAAGCGGCAGCTGGTGAAATTACCTGGCCGGTCACTGTAACAAACGCAGATATATGTACGAATACTTACAAATTCATGGGATGATGGATGCTCTCCCGCCAAGAAACCTATCTCTCCTCCCCCCGCCTCGATGCGGATGCCCGGCGCCGGCCGGCCCGATCCCGCTCGTGCATCTTACGAGCTAAATGGACCGAGCTAAATGGACCGATCCATGTTGAAGATCACCTTCTTCTTCACGTCTTCCGGACCTAGAACCGTGAACTGCTTCACTTTTTGAATGAAATCCTTCTCGCCGTTCGCGCCGTCTTCGGGCATTCCCACGGTGTGCTGCCGGTAATCGTAAAAGAAATCCATCATTCCCTTGTCGGCGCGTTTGAAGAAGTCTCCGCCGACGTCGTTGCCATTTCCTACAAAGTCGGAGTAAATGCCTACTTGCCGCTCTGCCTCTTTGGACCGTGACCACTTCGCGCTAAGCGTGGGCAGGTCGCGTTTGTCGAGAAAATCCCTGGAATACCTCCGGTAACCGTTCCCATTGGTAATAATCGCGATCTTGGTCCATGCCATGATATACCAGATCATCGAATCGTTATCGAAACCCTTATTGTTCTTGTCGCCCCTTGCGTGCATGGCTATGTCCGCACTAAGCCTCGTGTCAAGCTCGTCGAGATATGCAATCACTACGTCGTTTGCCATGATGAATGTGCTGCCTCCTGGGTTTCCTACGGCCGCCACCGCTCCGTCACTCTTAAACCGGGTGACTTGCCCTCCCATTTCGATAAGGCAGAAAGCGCCAAAGTATTTCATCCGGCGTGTATGGTCAGCGTCTCTGTAAGATGGCGATCAATGAGGCTCTGGTAGCGGTAGACAGATGGTCATGGAAGTAGATGGACATCATGTCGCCGGCTCGTCTGATCGACAGCCTGCTGAGAATGCTCTTGGCGCGCGGAATATCGATCTCCCGAAAAATTCCCTCTAGCGTCTTGACGCGTCCGCCAAAGCCGGCAACATCGTTGGCGGCGTATCGCTTGGCCAGCAGTTGGGTGATGTAATCGTCGGTTATAGGGGGTCTCGTCTCAGAGACGACCGACCTCTCGGGAATTGTAATCTCCTCGGTAACAGGCAGTCGCGGCGCCATCATCTTGCCCTGAATGTCTTCGATGATGTAATGATACCGATAGTCGTCTTCGTCCGCGCCGTCTTTGTACCAGTCTTCGACAATTTGCGCCTGCTGTTCCGGGTTATAGCTATCCCAGTCCTTCATGTTTTTCGGGTCATATTTGTAGGCGGAGCCTAACGCCTGATGCCCCGCTGAAGAAAACACGTAACTCCATGCCCAATGCGAGTGTTCCCCTTGCCAGACATGCGTCAGTTCGTGGACTAGCGTCTGCTTGTCTTTGGGAAGAAAACTCATGCCGTAATAGCCGTCGCCGGCATGTATGATGTACTGCCTGGGGGAGGTAAAGGGCCTGGGGAAGGTATATTCCCGGCCGTCCACTCCCAAGCCGTCGGTTATATAGACCTGACTATAGGGAACCGTATCGCCGAAAACCGATTTGGCAATCTCGGTCTCCTTGTATGCCAGAGAACGCGCGTTTTTCGACAGTCTTGCTGCCCCAACTGCGTCAATTCCATCTTTGATCGTATCGATTATGCCCATCTGATTTTCCTCCTATGCGCCTGGTCGAAGGCGCCATGACCTGCCGGTTGGGAGCGTGCCGGGGTCGGTTCTGCGACGGCCAGCGGCTGTGCCATGGTTTCTCCTGCAAGAGCGATTCGGCGCTCTACTGGGATAAGCGAAAAACGGGAAAATATTTAGCGAAAAACGGGAAAATATTTGAGGCTGCGTACTTCAGCTTTCGCTGTTCGATGAGCCCCTGGGCAAGCGAGGACCGGTCGCCCTTGGACTGCGCCTTACCTGCCGGCGAGATTCTTCCATTCGCCCGATTGAATGAAGCTGGCCCAGTAGAATGGATGGCCGCGGCCTTGCCGCTTGAGCATCGCCAACTGCGCCTGCCGCAGCGCTTCCCGCCTCCCCAGGCCCTGTTTCAGCCCCGTGTAGTAAGCGGTCATCACCTCGCGCGTGACGTAGTCGCTCACCGGCCACAGCGTCATCACCAGCGTCTCGGCCCCGGCCAGCACGAAGGCGCGCCGCAGCCCGTAAACGCCCTCCCCATTCTTCACCTCGCCCACTCCGGTGTCGCACGCGGAGAGCGTCACCAGCTTGGTCCCCCAAAGGTTCAGGCCGGACGCCTCCAGAGCCGTCAGAATGCCGTCGTCATCCCCGCCTTTGGTCAGGTTGGCCCCAGCCAGCGCCAGGCCGGAGCGCAGCAGCGGGTTCTCAATCTTGACGCTTGCGTGGATGGCGCGCGTGCCGCTCCCCGGCGCATCGGCTGCCGGCGGAGGCGCGCTCGCCGCCTCGTCCTGCAGGAAAAATCCATGCGTCGCAATGTGCAGAATCAGCGGCGCGTCAGCTTGCTTGAGCGCGGCCTTGGTTGCCTGCCGCGCGGTGAGAACCGTGGCTTCGGGGAAGCGGATCTTGATGGCCCGCGCTTCCTCCGCCGTTCCGCTCAGCGGGGCGAAGTATACACTCGACAAGTCATCGCCGGTGGTAACGCTGCGTCGCTTTCCACCGGACGTGCGAGTTTGCTCCAGATCGGCAGTTGCGGGCCGGTCCGCCAGCGGCTCGCCGAAGAACGGGTCTGCGACCACCAGCGGCCCGCTCTTGCTTTGCCGCGCCACCTGCATCCGCAGCAAATCGCGGCCGCTGCTCAAATAGCTGATCGAGTAGCGTTCAATCAGGTAATGGCCCTGCCCGTCGATCAGCGCCTCCATCGGAACAAGGTTCAGCGCTCCGTCGGGCGAAACCAGCAGTTGCGTCGCGTTGCCGGTCAAGGCGCGCAGCGGTTGCATCACCTTCTCATCCAGGGCGCGGGCCGGTTGCCGCACATCCGCGTGCGGATCGCGCAGGGCTTGACGAATCGCCAGCACCTCAGCGTCAATTTCTTTGGCCGGGCCCAGGTCTTTCCACTGCGCTTCCCCCTGGGACCGAAGAATATAAGCGGCGTATCGGGCTTCGCCGTATGCCAGCATCTCATTCTCGCCCTTCGGATCGAACGGACGGTAGACCGCAAACTCGATGAGCGCGGCCTGGGGCGGGATGGCCGCGCGTACAGCGGCCAAAGTTACCGCCTGCGATTGCGCGCGAAATTCCCCGCTGCGCCCGCTAATTGCGCCCTCCGCTTTTTCTTTTTCCTCCTGCAGGGCGGCGAGCCGCTTCCGATGCTCGTCCGGCGTCGTCTTTCCCGGACCGCTGAGCGATAGCGCCGCCACCCTGGCGTTGATTTGGCCCAGATCGTCAAGCAGTTTGCGGTCTTCGGCGTTCAGTCTCTGGCGCAATGCCGAAAGGCTGCCCGACATCGCGTCCAGCACTCTCCCCTTCCGCTGCAATACCACTAACGCGGCCAGGTCGCACGCCGCTTGGTTGTCCGGTGCTTGATGAATGCAAAGCGAAAGAGTGCGATCGGTATCTTCGGATGTCGATCGGACGTATGCCAGCTTCTCGCGCTCCGAGCCCAGATCCAGATTCAGCTCGATATTCTTTTCCAAAGCGCCGTCGTAGCGCGCCTGGTATTCCGCCGCGTGAGCGATATCGCCTGTCGCCGCATAAGTTCGCGCAAGATTGACCAGAGCCAGCAGCGTGAGACTATGGTACGGACCCGCCGCAGTCTCTAAGACGTCCAGCGCTCGATGGTCCAATTCCAGCCCCTTCGTATATTGGCCTTCGGAGATGTAAACGTTCGCGATATTGATCAGCAGCGCCGCCGTCTGAGGATGACGGCTCCCCAGCGCCTTCTCTCTCACTGCCTCGGCCCGCCAGAAGAGTTCCAATGCCCGGTCATATTGCTTCCTCTGACGGGCGATGATCGCGAGGTTCTGCACAGGGTTGGTTACATAAGGATGCTCCCGCCCGTACTTTTGCTCGATCAGCGCGAGCGCGCGCTCTAACAAAGGCTCAGCGCGCTCATTGTCATTCAGGAAGATATAAAGGTCGCCCAGATTGTTGAGCAGAGCGATGTGCGTAAAGTCATCCGCCGTAAGCGTCTTTTCGGCAATGGTCAATGCGCGTTGAAGCTCCGGTAACGCTCGCTCCATGTCCTTCCGCTGCACGTGGAGCTGCGATAGGTGCAGCAGGCAGTCCGCGACCCTGGGATGCTCGCGCCCCAGCGTCCGTTCGGTAATGTCAAGACCCTCCTGCATCAGCCGCTCGGCGTCCGCATAGTCGTTTCTATCCATGTCAAGCTGACCCAAACCTGCCAACGCCAGGGCGGTCTGCGGGTGTTGCCTGCCCAGGGCCGTCTGGTCGATCGCAATAGCGCGTTGGTAAGTCTGTTCAGCGTTCGTGTAGTCGCCCTTTGACCGCTGATCGGAAGCGAGTCTCATCAGCAAATAGCCGACATATGCGTTGTTACCTGGGTTGTTACCCGCGCCATTCGGCCCCGATGCTTTCTCGCCGAGCGCCAGCGCGCGTTCGGCCAGTTGGATCGCGTCATCGTACTTGCCGCCCACGCCCGCCGCAAGCGCCTGCGTGTTCAGCTTGTGTGCTTCGAACAATGCGCGATCCGGATCGGTTGCCGGTCTCATTTCCGTAACTCGAACCTGATAACCGCCCAGCGAGTCTCTGGGATATCTTGCCTTGATGCGGAGTTGATAGGTCGCCGGCGAATCGGCCACCAGCCCCACCTGCTCCCGGCCCTGCTTCCCAGTCTCGGAATCGAACTCGGCGATTAGCTTGGCGTCTGCGCTCCGGACTTCCACTAATACATCGATTCCACGCTGTTCCACTGTCACTCCGGCGTATTCACCCGCCTGCAGCGTCAGGCTATATAGATGTTCCTGCCCGCCTTGAAGGTCACTCTCAACGGCTTGGCCCGCGCCGAGTATGGTGGCTTCTTCTCCAACCTGGGCCGCAAGAGCAACCGCCGTAACGGCGGCGAGGGTGAGCACGCCGCGGATCAAGCGCATACCTCCACCACTGCCGGCGCAAAGACCCGACCTGGGCCGAAGCTCATTCAATTACAACCTTGAAAGGGTAGCTCCCGATAAGTTCAGCGGGTCCGTTGGCCGGAACGCCCGTGAGTTCCAAGGTATAGTTTTGAGGCTTCAGCAGGCCGGCGGGCAGGCCGGCGGATACCACTCTGTTCCCGCCGAGAGAGCTGGCCGTCAGACTCTGGCTGCGCCACACGATTTGATTCGTCACCGGATCTTTGAGAGCGGCCCGGTATTGGGGGAAGTCGTCAAACTCGAGCTGCAACTGCAACAATGCGCGATCGATCCCCGGCGGTACGTCAATCGAGGCAACACGGCCGGTCCCCCTCGTCTGAGCCAATAGAAGGATTGCGACCGATCTGGGCGCGCGCGCCGGCGCTCCCGTCTCCGCGGCTCGGTGGTTGGCGTCCGGGCGCTGTCCCTCAAGCTGTTTTTGCAACTCCCGCTCGCGTTGTTGGAGCGCCGCGCGATCTGCCTGCGCCCGATCCAGCTGGCTTCGCAGCGACTGGCGCTCCAGCAGCAGATAACCGCCCCCGGCTATCATCAGGCACGCAGCGCCCGCAAAGCCCCAATTCAGAGTGAAACGCAGCAGGGCGAAGATTCGCGAGCGTTGGGTAGAACGGTTGGGCGGATTACTACTCGGCGGTATGGCAGCCCGCGCGCTGCCGAACGCCGCATCGCCGGCCGGCGCGCCCGCAGCGCCACCCCCACTGGCGAGAAGCGCTTCGGCGAATCTCACCTTTTCGCGTCGCGCGGCCGAGGAGAGATAGGTCGATTGGAAGCGCGCCAAAGTCTCCCCGGAAAGCTCGCCGCTGGCATAAGCGTCCACCAGATCGTTTTCGACGTCCCTCAAACGGCACGCGAAGTCGTCGCCAACGATGCTCAGATCATCCAGGCGCTCGGTCTCCTCCTCCGGCAAAAGGCCCAGAAGATAACGAATCAAGAGCTGATCGTCATAAACCTGATTGCCTGGCGAAAACATCATTCCTCTTTAATAAGCGAAAAACCCGAAAACCCGTCATCCCTCCGCACCGAGCGTCGTTCTTACGCACGCCTCCAGTTTCTCCCGGATGCGGCAGGCGCGGATGGTCAAAGCGTTCATGGTAAGGCCGAGGCGCGCGGCCAGTTCCCGGCGGCGCTCGATCTTCGCCTGCCGCTCCCCGTGATAATACTCGGAGATCAATTCCCGATGATCCGGGTTCAGCTTCTGCAAACAATGCTCCAGGCAATCGAGCCGCTTCGCCCGTACATTAAACTCATCGTCCGGCTCGGGAGGCGCCGCGAGCCCCGCGGCCGTATAGCGGGAGCCCGGCAATGCATCGAGGCTGATCTGCCTGTGTTCGGCCCGGCGCAGGTATTCCAGAAAGACGAACCTGGCCGTGATGTAGCAATATCGGGCGGCCGGCATGTCTGGGATGGCGCCAACTTCCTCCAGCCGCCGCAAAACCCGCGTTAGCGTTTCGTCGGCCAGGTCGTCGGGCGTAAGGCAGTTCTTGCGGGCGAAGTAGGAGACCAGCCTGCGGTGCATTTCGAGATACTTCTCACCACCGGACTCGACGCCTTCGTCGAACCAGTTGAGAAGATCGCGAAACGCACTTTGCGTAGGCGACCAGCCCGGCTTTAACTGCGTATTCACAATCAGCCATTCTATACCGGCCCGGCGTCCGTGGAGACCGGTGACGAGATCAATCGGTACTTCCGCGGGGTACTCCCCCCAAAGGCGCATGCTGGCGCTGATCCGCGGCAGTTCACGCATTCTTGAGGTTTCCCAGTTCACGACCAAAACGGATCTGAGACCTGCGTAACCGAGGCCGGAGCCGGTCTCAATAGTCCGCAGTTCCAGACTAACGGGACGACGTGATTCTCTCTAGCCGGGCAGAACGGAAGGAGCAAAAATGGCGCAGCCAGGTCTTAGCGGAGATCCGCATTCGAAGGCAGTCCGAGTGACGGCCGTGGGACTCCTGAGCGAGACTGGCACGCTACCGCGCGGATCTATCCGAACGGCCACGTCGTGAACGCGTATGCCGTTTCATCCTACGAAGAGGCCGTACTGCAGCGAAATTCTCTCTAGCGAAATACCCACTCTTGTTGACGAGACTGGCTGGTATGCCATGACAATGACATCCTCCAGGGCGATATGCATCGTTACCACTTCCACGTTGCCTGCGCGTCGCGTGGCCTCGATGAGCACATTGTCGATGTGCAGCCCTTCCGAGGCCAACCTGGCGAACCGGACAGAGCCGGCGCTCATCTCCCGAGTGATGTGAAGAGATTTGTCATTCACTACATAACTCTGACCTATCGCCCCCGCAAAAAGTGAACTCCCCAATGAGACGTTCATAATCTTGATCCACTTTTGCCCGGCTCGAATCACGTCAGCCGGCGGCATGTATATCTCGTCGAATCGGATATAGTAATTTGAGTCCATCTCGCCCCCCAGAACCGCCGCTTCAGCGAGGCTTTGCCAGCGCTGCGACTAATTCCCGCGGCGCGGTTGGATCCGTAGACAAGTCCAGGAACATCTTCGAATTGTCGCTCGTAAATGTCTTGCCATTAGCGTCCGGATCGAGAAGCTGCAGTTCCAGGTGCAAGAGAGTGTGGCGGCCGGTTAGGTCGGAGCCGTCCTGCGCCGCCGGCGTGATCTTACCGGTAATCGATGAGGTGTCCGCGAAATTCGTAAGCTGATACCAGAAAATCCAGGCGAGTGTCCGGTTATCGAACGCGCCCGTGGCCGGCAGCGGGCGTTGCGGGACGGCATTCGGGTTGACTCGATGGACCGTTTCGCCTTTATTGATCCTCCAATTCTGAAGAAAGTACTGAACCATCATTACATCCAGGCGCTGGTTGGGAGATCCCGCCCCCACCGCGGCGTCCAGATTGTAGATGAAGGGCAGCTTCGCAGTGTTGGGGCGCATGCGTTTCCATGCGTCCGGTATATTCTGTTTGTAGGCCATTTTACGCTCCTGAAATTAAGGCAAGCGGCGATTCGAAGACATATCGGAGGTCTCGAAGGTTGGCGAGTCCAAAATTCTCATCCCAGACACGCGCGGCCCCAAATCGCCTATTCCCGCCTGCGTCGCTTCAGACTCCCGAGCGCCCCTAAAGATGCCCGTTTCCTGCGTCGCGCCAGGCGCTCACGACGCGGTTGGCTGAACCTCGACGCGAAGGCAGCAGAGGAGATCTGGGCTGACCCGAACGATTACAAGCCCCAGGCTTCAGCGGGCCGGGCGCCAACTCGATTGCATGATTGTGATTTGGACCCGCCGATTTCGTCGCCGTCCGTCCGGCGTTCTGTTCGACGCAACCCTATCCTTGAGATCTCCCTTGCCGTTGCCGCGCGTATACATCGCGTTCGGAATCTTCTGATCGGTCAGCCATTTCTTCACCGCCTCGGCGCGCCTATGCGACAGCCCGCGGTTATACTCGTCGGATCCGATACTATCCGTATAGCCGTCGATCAGCAGCGGCTTGTCCGGATACCTCTGGATGGTAGTCTTGGCGGCCTGGAGCACCGAGACGGCTACCGGCCTCAGATTAGACTTGTCGAAGTCGAACAACGCGTCCGCCGGAAGGACGATCGGCGGCGCTTCCTCCCGCCCCTGAGAATTGAACTTCATATCCAGGTCTTCCTGCGGCATCGGCAGATCGCTCCGGGGTGCAACCGTCGAGCCGACGCCGTCGCCGGGAAGGGTCATGTAGCCGAGAGTCCCCGATATCGCGGCCGATGGGGTGGTTTTGGTAAGCCCGCCCATCACGATGACAGCCTTGGCGTGTTCTCTCATGAAGCTCGGCACAGGCAAATCCACAGAATCGCTCAAGATGTCAAGCACGTTAGTCAGAGACGGTTGCTGCGATCTAATCCCTAGGTATCCCAACTCGTCCGCCAAGTCCGCGAGGGACACGCCGGCAAGCATGCCCGTGACGCTGACGCCTTCCATGGAGCCCGCGGATATGTCGCCGATCAAACAAAAACCCGCCAGGTCGCTCGGGGCCAATTCGCTCCCGGAGAATTGGTCCGTCATGTAAACCGCCCCTGTGTTCCACATGTCTTTGGTCGAGCCGCTAAAGCTCACGGGGCTGGCGCCAAGCGATAGCCCGGCTGCGACATACCAGTAGTACGCCGTCAACCCGTCGTCTTTCGTGAGCCATACCGAACCCTGGCTGCCGGCGACGAACGCTGCTCCGCCGCTGTAGTTGGCGGACGTCTTGAATTTCCAATCGCTCTTTCGCATATTTCCCCCTCCACGCCGGCCAGATCCCGGCGCGCCAGTGCTCTCCGAAAAGTTCGAAGGTCCGCGTTAATCGCGTGCTCCTCAGCGCAGGATCGAATCGCGGTATAATCCGCAGATTGGTCCCGCGGGCGAGGGCTGTCGCGCAGGCGTTCGCACGGCCTGTGCTCCAGAAATTCGCACAAGCGCGCGGAGCGGGCAATGGAGGATGGCTAAATGCTTCGTGAAATTCGCATAAGCGTCCAACTAGCTCGATTTTCAGGAGTTGAGGCCTCATATTAAGGGCGGTAGGCAGGGGAACGCATGACTACGCTCGCAGCCGCCTATCGTTTCGGCCCTTTTGAAATCCGTACCCCCACCCGCGAGCTCTATAAGTACGGAACCAGGCTCAAGCTCCGCCCGCAGCCGTTTCTGATCCTCCAGGTTCTGGCACAGCGCGCCGGCGAAGTGGTCACCAGGGATGAGCTGCGGCAAATGCTTTGGCGTGGGGAGACCTTCGTCGATTTCGAACAGGGCTTGAATACCTCCATCAACGAGCTGAGACGCGCCCTCAGCGACTCCGCCAGCGCCCCGCGATACGTTGAGACGCTCCCCAAGCTCGGATATCGCCTGATCGCGCCGGTTCAGGAAGCGCCCGCGCCGCTGAGAGCGGCGTCCGCCGAAGCGCAATCCCCGGTTACCGCGACGGTGGCCGCCCCAGAACCGTCCGAACAAGCTCCGTCCGAACAAGCTCCGCCCGCCCGCGGCGCCCGCTCGCGTCTGCTTTGGCTGCTTCTGGCCGTATCGGCGACCATCGTCGCGGCCTCGGCTTACTTACTATGGCAGCGCGCGCGCGTTCGATTTGAGCCTTCCGGCGGCGCCATCCTGCTCGCCGTTCTCCCGTTTGAAAACTTAACCGGAGACGCCGCCCAGGATTACTTGAGCGATGGCCTCACCGAAGAGATGATCGCTCAACTCGGCCGCATCAATCCGGCGCGCGTCGGCGTTATTGCCCGCACCTCCGTCATGCATTACAAACATACCCAGGAGCGGGTGGCGAAGATCGGCGAGGAGTTGGGCGTTCAGTACGTCCTCGAAGGCAGCCTCCGCCGGCAGCAGGACCGCGTCCGCGTCTCGGCGCAGTTGATTCGGGTTCGAGGTGAAACCCACGCATGGGCCAGGGAATACGACCGCCAACTGGGCGACCTCCTGGCTCTTCAGGCCGAGATCGCGCGCGAAATTTCGGACGAGATCCAACTTGCATTCGGCGCGGGCCGCACCCAACCGCCGCTGAAACGCCCCGCTCTGTCGCCGCAACAATCCGCGGCCTACGACCTCTACCTTCAGGGCCTCTACTTTTGGAACAAGCGCACCGCGAACGATTTTTGGCGCGCTATCGGGTATTTCCAACAGGCGATTGCGAAAGATCCCAGCCACGCGCCTTCCTACGCCGGTCTGGCGGATTGTTATGCCCTGATGGGAGGCTATACCAGCGAGTCGCGGCCGGATTACATGGTCAAGGCCCGCGCCGCTGCGTTGCGCGCTCTGGAGATCGACCCTGACTTGCCGGAAGCGCATACGGTGTTAGCCGTGATCGTTCAGAACTACGATCGCGATTGGCAAACCTCGGAAAACGAATACCGCCGCGCGATACAGTTAAACCCCGGCTACGCCATGGCGCATCACTGGTACGCGGAACATCTCGGATACCTGGGCCGCTTCGACGAAGCCTTTCGCGAAAGCGAGCGCGCCCGACAGCTCGACCCGCTTTCACTAATCATCGCCGCCGATCACGGCTTCCTGCTTCTTTATTCCCGCCAATACGATCGCGCACTGGAGAAGTGCCGGTCCGTTCTGGATTTGGACCCGCATTTCGGAAGAGCCGCGGGCTGCGTGCTCCGCGTATACGAGGCCAAGGGGATGTTAGAGGAAGCCCTGACCCGGTTCGCGCCCGACCGCAGAATCCCTTCCGATGAAGCCTGGTACTGGTCGGAGCTGGCCTACGTATATGGCCGCTCCGGAGAGCGATCGACCGCCGAACGCGCATTGCAGTCGGCGCTGCGGATTAATCGCCCCGGGCAGACCGATCCCGCCGGTTTCGTTGTAGCGTATATCGGTCTTGACCGCAAGGATCAGGCTTTTTTGTGGTTGGAAAAAGCCTACGCGCAGCATTCCAACGCCATGACCGCCCTAAAGGTGGATCCCATCTATGATCCGTTGCGAGGCGATCCGCGGTTTGAGCAGTTGCTTCATCGGGTCGGGCTCTCACCCTAAGTTATAGCTAGTTTCTGTCGCGAAACCAGTAAGCTATTGATTTGCTTTAGCCTTGCGTGCTCCGGAGGCGTCGAGTTTGCAGTTGGCGGATCGGTGCCGGGTTGAGGATTGTTGCGGGAAACTCAACCTTTACCAGAGCGCGGCGCAACTTGGGGGTGTCTCCGATCGGAACGTCCAAGCGGTAGCGCGATGGTTATGTCGATCCCACGGGCGAAGGCCCATTACGTTCCGAGAGCATAAGTCAAGGCCGACCGAAAATGTTCCCTGCGCACCGATCCCTCGGCTAGCTTCCTGGTCGACGATTGAAATTTAACGCGGCTATGTTCATTCGGCGGTTGACAAGATAGCTTTTTTGTTGTTTCACTTGTATAAGTGAAGCTGGGAGCAATCCTTAAAACTCGCGCCAAGCTCGCCGCCGCTCTGCCCTCCACCACCGAGATCCTCCGCGGCTCCTTGCTCCATCGCACCATCCGTCATGCCACCGGCTGTTCCGTCTGCGCCCGCGGCAAAGGCCACCCGGTGTGGGTTTTGACCATCAGTTATCCGGGCGGCCGCACCAAACAAATCAGCCTTCCCCCTGCCCAGGTACCGATGGTCCGTCAGTGGCTGCGCAATTACCGGAAGCTGAAGGCTAACCTGGAACGCATCTGCGAATTGAACCATCGTCTGCTACGTCCGGAGAAGAAACCGTGAGCCGAACCCTCGATCCCCAATTCACGCCAGGGCGTCCAGCTCGACCCCACCCTGCGAGGCATCGCCGAATTCCTCGATCAACACTCCGCCTTGGCCGAGAAAGTCCGCCTGGATCTGGTGCGCGGCCTGAAGAAGCCCACCACCGGGCGCAACGGCATCACTCCCTCACAGACCCTGCGCGCGCTGATTCTCATGCGCGTCAAAAACTGGGATTACCGCGAGTTGCGCGAACGCATTAACGACGGCTACACGCTACCGCGGCTTTACCGACTTTGACGGTATCACGAATTCCTAAGAATGCCACTCCGCGTTTTCGGGGCAGATCTATCCATCTGCCGTCTGGACCTCTGAAGAACCACTGTAAAAGAGGCTCCAGATCCGCGGGATTGGCTCGCAGCTTGGCTTTGCCTCTGCCACCAAGTCGTTTCCAGAGGGTGCCCATATTGCGAATCATTCACCGGAAAAATACTTTGGGCACCGCCTGAAACTGGCCCTCGTTCCCTCAGGCAACAAATCCGCCGGCCGATTTCTTGGGACTTCTCCTATCTTGATACGTCCAGCCGCGGAATGCCATACTGCCAGAGTGCCGACCAGTCACGCCATCGTAGATGGCGACAGCGTCATCGGCCTTTCCGATCGGAGCGGCTTTCTTGCCACCACCATCTGGGACGATGGAGCCAATGCGGATTTGCGTCAACGCCGCACCGACATGAACATCCTCCTGCCAGGGGACGTCGTTGTGATCCCGGACTTGCGCAAGAAATTTGAGAAACGTCCTACCGGCTGCAAGCATCGTTTCCGCCGCAAAGGTATCCCCGCCGTGTTCCGGCTCCAACTATTCGATATGAATGTTGCCGTTGCGGCTATGCCGTACACCCTAACCGTAAATGGCGTTGCGAAGACCGGCAAAACCGATGGTCAGGGCGTGGTTCAGCAGTTCGTTCCCGCCACCGCGAGAACAGGCGAACTTAAACTCGGCGAAGGCGACAACGTCTTTACGATGAACCTCCAGTTCGGTTATCTCGATCCTCTCAATGAAATTTCAGGAGTACAGAACCGCCTCACCAACCTCGGTTACGATTGCGGCAGCGAGACGGGCAAATTGAACGAGGCGACCAAGCTTGCGCTGCTGGACTTTCAACGCGACAACAGCCTTGAGAAGACTGGCGAAATCGATGCTGCCACCAAAGCCAAGCTCGGAGAGATCTACGACAAGCCTTATAAATACCCCCCGCCTGACGATGGAGCCTCTAATTGATCGCCGGCGCCCCTCCACGCCCCACCCGGGCTTATCTCAAACTGCGCGAAGAAGTGCTGGAGCATTTGTGGCGGCGTTTCCCGTCTCACTGCATCGTGATGACCGATCCGCAAACTCGGCGGGTAATCGATCTGGCAGCTGAGCGGGCTTACGCTCATGGCTTCACCGCATCTCACGAGGTGTCTTCCTGGGCGACGCTGATGGTCTTCTTCGGCGCTTATTTCGATGACGATCCGCTCTGGCCCTGGGCCTCGGGAACGCTGCACGCCACGCGGGACCTACCGCGCGAAGCGGCTATCCAGCGACTCTTCGCGGCGATGAATGAAGCTGCGAATCCGGTCGTGGGAGCTACGGGCGAGCAATTTCTACAGGCCCTGCTTTGGGTGAAGGCGCAGCCGTACGATAAAATCGCCGCCGATAGCGAGGGGAGCGTGGAAGAAGCGATGGTGCGCTGGCTGCGAAACGGTTTTCCATCCAAGTACGCGTCCCTCAGCACCAAGCAACTGAACCTATGGACGGGTCAAGCCCGTGCGCGCGCCGAGGATTTCGGATTGTACGCGCGAGCCGGGACGATCCTGTATGGCCTATTGATGGCGTTTCTCGGATTTCACTTCTGGCGCGATCCGCTGCACGCCTGGGCCGGCGACGCATTGCAAGACCAATCGGCGCCCGATCCATTGGCCAAGACGGCCAGGCTCCATCGCAGCGGAATCGCCATACTGCGCCGCTACCTGATCTTAGGACAGTTCACCAAAGGGGATTGACATGGGATGCTGCGATAAGCGGTCCAATGAGGCTCCGGTAAGTCCCACCAATTCTGGCGGAAGCGGATCTTTGTCGGGTGGAGGCGGATCGAGCCCGCAAATTCAGCCCATATCCAGCGTACCGGTTCGGGGCATATCCCCGACCGTGCGCGTCGATGTGCAGTTGCCGGGCGATCTGGGTCTAAGCGTCGTCAACCTTCCGCTGCCACCGGTTTTCTACGTCATCGTGGGCCGCGGCCCCGCCGCCACGATTGACCACACTACGCTGTTGCAGTCGGACTGGGGAAAAGATCGGACGGACAATTCGGCTGCCGGTAAACTGCCGGTTCTGCATATCGGATTCTCCAATCCCTGGTCGGCCTTCTTTTCGCATGGCATGGGCCAGCCGACCTATCTTCTGAGCCTGCCTGGCTTTCATAGGGGAAACCAGCCCAATATCGTGGGCAGAGGCGAAATCAAGGATGGCGGCCTCACGTCGACTGTTTTCGGAGGGTGCGTAGACCGTGAACTTGGGTGGTGTCTCGACCAGGAAACGGTCCGGTGGGAAGGCGCCACGACGAAAACCGATACGTTCACGCCCTGTGGCTGGCCCGTTCTCGATGGATGGGTCGCCTGGGTGCAGTCAAAAAGCGGCCTCGAACCAATCTCCGAGCCGTACGGCGCCGCGCTGGAAATTGGCGGGCCGGACATCGTGTCTGCGATGAACTTGAAACTCGCTGAAAAGTATCCCGAGTATCCCACCGGGATCGCTCCTTACCGGCTGCTGATTCTGCGCGACCGCGGCGGGACCATGACGCCGGAGTTCATCTATGCGCAGTACATCGATTTCTGCACGGGGTCGGGCCGCGCCCGCCAGGACAAGAGAGAGTACGTGACGGCCCGCCTGCAGCCTTGGCTGGACCCGGCGAAGTGGAAGGCGGTATCCAAGACCCGCAAGATTGTGGTCGCGGCCGAGGCCGTGCGTAACGAGTTTCATTGGGAAGACGGAAAACGGGTCTGCGTGGCGAATGGCGGCGCCATTGCGCTCAATGCAGCCGAGCGCGCCCGCGATGAACGTTGCTGGACCGATTGGTTCCATAACACCGACCTGATGGAGGCCTTTGGAAACCCCCGAAACTTCACTTTCATCAGGTTTCCATCGGTAGAGCGGGGGCGTACTCCGGGAGAAGGCGGCAAGCTTACCGAAGCGGAACTGATTGCGGCCGATTTCCGGATTCGCCTCGGGCGAGCGGCCGAAGTGGAGACGGCGGTGGAATCGGGCATCGATCTCAACGTTAGTTTGAAGGTGGGAGCGCCGCGCGTCGTACCCACCAATCCCAAAACTCCGCTGATTCGCGACTACAAGAAGAACGGATCCGACCTCAATACGGGCGCCAAGTATTGGGAAGCTTCCGATTGGTACAAAGGGCTGTACAAGACCGCCACGGGCGTCGATTTGCCCTCAATCAAATACGACCGGGTAATCTTTCACACCGGCCTTGTATTGAACGAACTTGGGCAGCCCTATCGTACCGGGTTCAAAGATAAACTCTATCCGATCGTGGCAAGCGGCGGCAGGATGGTGGGGATGGAAACCTCAAACGCAGCGATTCGGGTGCTGGGCGCCGCAGTGCAAAACGGCTATCCCGATCTTCCCGCGTTTAACGCCCAAAGCCCCGGTTATGCGCCTTCCGATGAAATGTGGCAGTTTCGATCGACTCTTCCCGTCTCCGCGGTTCCGGACGGTTTCATATTGGCCGGATTCAATATCGCGGATGCGAACCATTACTTCGACTATCCGAAGGACAACCGGAATGTGAACACGATGACCGCCGATCAGATCAGGGACGCCCTCTGGCATGCAGGAGTGTCCCTTACCGATTCGGGGGATTTGGCGAAAGTAATTGTCGAAGGCCGTAATTCCGCCAACGGGTATGAAAATGGGGGAGATCTGGTGGCCAAGCTTCTCATCGGACCGCAGAAGAAACTCGACGCGATCAACTCGGTAACGATTGAGGCTCAACTAGAGGAGGGCTATAAAAAGTATTTGGCTAAGAAAAAGGGCGTGGAAGAAAGCATGACGAAGGTTCCGGACCTCGACTTTCAAAGAGATTGCCGCGATCTTCTTGTCCTGCTTCACGATAACGAGGTGCAACGGCGCGCTCAGCTTTTGACCTATGGGCCAAAAGATCTGAGAGGTAAACAGGAGGCTGAGGCGAAGAAATTCGAGGAATTCAAGCAAAAATTGGAAGAGAATAAAGCGGCGATCGGCAAGGCCTTTGACTACTCCTATTGATGCCCCGCGCTCGTCGTCAATAATCGAACCGGCTGAAAGAACCGCCGCGGTGCAGCCAGGGTAGCTCTCCGTAGCGCTCCTCCAGTTTCTCCCCCTCGGGCGGCAGCCATGCATAGACCACCACGCCCGAATCGAATCCCAGTTGCTCGCACGGGTCCACCGGGTTCCCTCGAAACTCCGCGAAGCGCAGCAGTTTGAGGTTTCGCGATTCCGCGAGCGCTTCGGCGGCGCCCAAGTCCAGATGGTTATTCGCCAACGATAACCATCCGATGCGGATGACGCACGGCGAATCCGCCAGCAACCGAACGTGAAAGTCATAGAGCCCGCATGAATCCATGGAAAGCGAGTGGAGCTTTTTGAGTTGCTGCGCCGCAAAAAGATCCTCGCTCACGTCGCGTACGGCCGTCAGGTCCACGTGCTGCACTGGCGCCAAGGCGAAGATGGCTGCGGCGTTGTCGATAAGGCTGCGCGCCGAAAGCTTAATCAGGCCAATGAAGCCGCGTACAAAGGTGTAATTTTCAACGAAGGGCGAAATCGGCGCCGCCCAAGTATTCCCGTAGGTATCCAGCAACGCCTTTACCCGGTTCTGCAGACCGGCAGCGCCGCCGCTATTGAGTATCTCCAGACTGGTTTGGCTGATCGCAATCTGGGTCCGGATGAATTCCCCACGCGCTTTCGTTGCCTCGTCGCCTTGTTCCTCGCACCATGCCGCGTAGGCCAAACGCGGCGGGTCCAGTTCGGGAAATTCGAGAATGGCCTGCAAGAGAGCTTCGCTCATATCGGATACTCTAGGAATTGTACAACCCCAGCCAGCAGCACGATTTTCTCCATGATATCCTGAGGCTCTAAGGATAAAGTTCCGATGTTGCTCATTCGCCAGGAGCAAATGGAAGCGCTCCAAGCGCACAGCCGCCGCCGGTTTGAAGACACCGCCGTCGCTCGTGTGCTCAGCCGGGCTGGCGGCGACCCTGCGTCCGTCCGGGAAGCCGTCCGCGCCGGAGTTCAGCAAGCCTGGGCGATGGGCCTTCGCAAAGAAAGCGAAATACTGAGATGGCTCGATCTTATGCCGCTCTTGGAGGCCGATTCTGGACGCAATGCCTGGGCGGCCGATATTCTCGCCGATCGGGAACTCACGCCATCGCTCAAACTCAGGGTGCTCGAAGACGCATCCGCTTAAGCCGGTCGCGAATCATGACCCCCAATCCTCCGCCATCATCCACTGATGCCAATCATGGACAGGCGATTCAGCCGTGTCCACAGGCGCAAAATAATCCAAAGACCTGGATCGCGATTGAGTTGATCGGGGAGGACGATAAACCAATACCGGGGATCGCCTACCGCATCCTGCTGACAGATGGAACCACTAGGGATGGCTCCTTGGATGGCGAGGGCAGCGCTCGCATTGACGGTATCGATCCCGGAACGTGCATGGTGACCTTCCCCGGATTAGATCAGGACGCTTGGGAAGGCATCTAGCGCGTACTTATTCGAGGATCATGGCAGCGCCCGAGCCGGCGAGCGCGGCCAGGTAGGGTCAAACCTGTAATGGTTAAACATTACACGCTAAGCGGCCAAGCTGGAGGCCTGTATGAATGACCGCAACGGCCGTAGGGCGCGGTTCCGGAGACCGCCGTCCCTGCGCCAGCGGTAGTCGCCGGTCAGGTTGATGTGCTCCCATTTCAGCGGTGATATATGAGCCAGAAGATCATCGGGCATATTCTGCCCTTGCTGGCGCAGCACCCTCACGGCGCGTTCAAGATAGACGGCGTTCCACAGGGTGATTGCAGCCACGACGAGATTGAGACCACTTGCTCGGCTTTTCTGACTCTCCTGGGTTCGATCCCGCAGGTCGCCTAAACGGTGGAAGAACACAGCGCGCGCCAGCGCATTACGCGCTTCTCCCTTCTTCAGTCCTGCATGAATGCGGCGCCGGAGATCAGGGTTCTGGATATAGTGCAGGAGAAATAGTGTCCGCTCCAGTCTGCCGAATTCTCTGAGAGCAACAGCAAGCGTGTGCTGCCGGGGATAGGCTCCAAGCTTGCGCAGCATGAGCGAGGCCGAAACGGTCCCTGGCTTAATGGATGTCGCGAGTCTCAGAATATCCTCCCAGTTCAGTAGAATGTGTTTCGTGTTAATCGTGCAGCCGATCATTCTGTCCAGGGTAGGATACTTCGAGGGCTTGTCGAGCGAATAGAGCCTGGTTTCACCAATGTTGCGTATCCGGGGTGTCGGTGGCAGTCAGAATTGCCGCAGCCGTTTTGTCCTGTTGCCCGCCTTCGGAATTGCTGATCTCACGCAGGCTTTCGGAGATCGGGGCAAGCCGGTTCACAATCGGCAACGCATACCGGGAACAAGTCATGAGTTGCTGACTTCTTGCTGCCGGTCTCTGAAGCGCCCAGATAATATTCAATATCGGTAGCTACTCCGGCGGCCCTTTCTATCGGTGCTACTTCTTGTCGGCAGACCGGCGGACGGCGCGACGTTGACCCCCGTTACGCCAACGCGGGCGTCTTGGCGGCTCGTGAACGAGAAATGCCGGATCCCCAGGGGACCGGCTTGGCGGGCGTGGACGGGATGGTTCCCTTTGCTTACAGCCGGCGAAACTTGGCGGGGATCAACGTCGCTCTCGCCGCGGTCTTCATCCATCAAGGGAGCCCGCAGCCGCTCGCAGCCGCTCTCTAATGGCGATCTCTAATGGGGGATTGAGGAGTGTCCTTGTGATATACTCCTTCCCAGTCTGCAGTCCGGGACCAATCCGACAAATTCTGAGGAGGAATCGATTGACCAATCTATACTTTCGCCGAGGGTATCTGATCGCGATGATTTGCGCCATGGCGCCGTTAAGCAACGCCAGTGCAATCCAGTTTTCCTTTAGCGGAGGAGGCATCACGAGTTCAGGGACCATGACTATAGTACAAGCGCCTAACAACACGTCTGGGGTTTCCACACCTAACACTTACGAAATAACCGGCATTACGGGGACATTTACGGACACGAATGACGGTGTTTCCGGGTCGATTACCGGCCTGTACATGCCAATTTCTTATGCCACCGCGCTAACGGCGGCGTCAGCAGCATTCACGGGTGCGGGGCTTTCCTACGACGACTTGTTCTTTGCCGGGGCGAATTCACCAGACGACTGTCCGGGTTACCCGTTCGGCGGTGGCTATTTTGACGTATACGGAGTGGCGTTTAATCTTTCCGATGGAGACGTTGGCGAGTTCTTCAGCAATGGCGTCCTGCCAGGCAATCCAGCCCCGCTGTACGCAGCGGCGGATGCCAGCTCGACCGCCATATTAGATGAACCGAATGCCGGGAGCACTACCCAACCGAACGGCGTACTCGGCTCATTTACCGCGTCGCCCGAACCCAACACGCTGCTCATGCTGCTGAGTGGCATCGCAGTATTTGCGATGATTCGGTTTCGCCGCCGTTCGCGCGCGCAAGCCCTGAATTAGCATCGTAGAGCGGCCATTTCTTGGCAGCGAGGCGGCCTTCGAGCCGCCTCCGCTTGGCTCTCTGGCCACGCTACTCGTACCGGCGTGCCGTTTCTAGGTTCAAATGATTGGGGCGGAATTTGTCTCAGAATCTACCCTTTATGAAACGCGCCAGCCTGTCACAATCGGAGGCTATGGAAAGCCCGCTGAACGTTGCGCCGGAAATGTTTCGCCAAGCTGACGCGATTTTCGCGAATGGCGCGGCGGGAAGCTCTATCCGGGCCGCACGGCTCTCACCGTTGCGCCGTCTCCCCCACTGCCGACAGGAAGGGGTCTGACATGAGGGAATATCGGTAGCTATCTCCGGTCGGACGCGCGCTAAACGCCACCGACTAACTAGTCAAGGGCTCCGGTAGAGTAGGGCACAGGCGCGCCGCGATATCGCACGTTTCCTGCGCCCCCTCATCGAACTGGACGTGCGGATTTCCCGCATCCAGCTCTCCGACCATCTTCA
>Ga0208193_1000509_pt1 | contig 20697 bp, 15 predicted proteins | sample June2015DPH_17_2_FD_184716 | JGI IMG/M metagenome (GOLD analysis project Ga0208193, IMG submission 184716) | Peatland microbial communities from SPRUCE experiment site at the Marcell Experimental Forest, Minnesota, USA - June2015DPH_17_10... | ecosystem: Environmental > Terrestrial > Soil >... | reverse complement strand
TCTGCCCTGGTCCCTGAGAGTAATAATCAGGTTGGTGTGGGCGTCGGCGTAATCCGGCCTTAGGGCGAGAGCCCGTTCGTAACATGCCAGCGCATCGTCCAGCTTACCTTGATCGCCGAACACGTTGCCCAGATTGTAATGCGCTTCGGCGTAGTCTGGAGCCATGGCGAGAGCCCGTTCGCAGCATTCCCGGGCAGGTTCCAGCTTGCCTTGGTCCCTAAGAGCATTACCCAGCGCGTTAAGAAAGTCCGGACGGTCGGGCATTAAAGAGAGAGCCCGTTGGTAGCAGGTGACGGCTTCGTCGAGCCTACTCAGAGCGCTGAAGACATTCCCTAGATTGTGATGCGCTTCGGCATACTGGGGATGAATGGCTATAGCTCGCTCGAAGCAAGCCCCGGCTTGCTTAAGGTCTCTGCGCGCGCCAAGAATCGCTCCGCCCAAATTGTTATAAAGGGCCGCGTTTCCGGGGTCCACCTGAAGGGCTTTCCCATAGTGCGCGATGGCCTCGTCGAACTTACCGCATGCTTGAAGAATGTTACCTAAGTTGATGTGGGCCCCGGCATGGCCCGGTTGTATATCGAGCGCCTTCGCATAGTGCGCCGCCGCATCATCAAGCTTGCCGCAGGCTTGCAGAACGTTACCCAGGTTAAGGTGGGCTCCGGCGTTGTCCGGCTCTATCTCAAGCGCCTTCCCGTAGTGGGCGATGGCCTCGTCGAACTCGCCTCCGATTGTGAAGACCCCACCCAGGTTAAGGTGGGCTCCGGCGTTGTCCGGCTCTATCTCGAGCGCCTTCACATAGTGAGCCATGGCCTCGTCGAGGTTGCCCCCGGATCTGAGGACATTACCGAGGTTGATGTGGGCTGTGGCGTTGTCCGGCTCCATGTCGAGCGCCTTTCTGTCGTGGCCCGTAGCTGGTGTGCCGTAGCCTCGTCGATGTGCGCTCAGCATAATCAAACACCTCCAGCATTGTCAAGATCGCGGTACGCGGTGATCCAACCTTCACCGGAACCCGTCTGGCAGCGTCCAGAACTCCGGATCGAGCTCCAATTCTGCAAAGATCGCCAGCGCCTGCTCCGGCGTCTTCCGCCGCCATTCCGGCGAAGCATAGTCGCCGAACCACCGATCCGCCAGCCCGATAGCTTTTCGCATATCGAGCAGCGCGCCTTTGGGACGTCCGTGGCGCGCGCACCATTCCTCCACCTTGCTCTCACCGGCGAAAAAAAGAATATTGCCGCACGGACAGTATGGGTTGTCCCACCAGCGCGCGGGCGGATAAGGGAAGTGCATCAGCAATTCCGGTCGCGTGGAAGCGCCGCCGCGAATTTCGAAATCCACTGGATCGCCTTCGGCCCCATCGCGCGTCGAAACCGCGATGTCCGCCTCCAGCGCAGCGCCAATGCCCAGCGAGCACCATGCGCAGTTGGCCCACCAGCCGCGGCCGCCGGCGGAAACCCAGAAAGCCGCCGGCATCAACGCGAACGGATGCAGGCTCCAGATGCGCACTGAGCCCGGCTCCAGAATCACGCCGTGCATCTCAGCCATGCGCCGTAGCAGATCCTCCGCCTTCCGCTGCGTACATCCGCAAATCTCGCTCAACTGCGCGGAATCCGGCGCGTGGCCGTGCGCGATTACATATCGCGTCAGCAGGTAGTGCAGGCGCTCCGGTTTCATAATGAGGAAAATCGCACCAGATAATAGCTCTTCTTTCCGGTGCGCAGAACCAGCATCGATTTCGACGCCAGATCGCCTTCGGTTACCGGTCCATCCGCCGCAATTCGCCGATTATTCAAATAGACCCCGCCGCCCTGAATCAGCCGGTTGGCTTCGCCCTTAGATGCGCATGCCCCGGCCGCGATCAGGATTTGCGTGAGCCGCAAGCCCGCCGCCAGCGCGTTGCGTTCCATCGCCACCGACGGCACTTCGGCGAATATCGACATCAGCTCTTCGTCCGAAAGCCCCGAGAGCTCCTTGCCGAAAAGCGCTTCCGACGCGCGCACGGCTTCATCCAGGCCCTCCTTGCCATGGACAATTTCCGTCATCCGCGCGGCCAGCAGTTTTTGCGCCTCGCGCCGCTCGGGGTGACTCGCGTGCGCAGCGGTTGCCTGGGCGATGGCCTCCAGACTTTCGAAAGTGAATAGCTTCAGGTAGCGCTCCACGTCGCTGTCTTCGGTCTGCACCCAGAATTGATAGAACTGGTAGGGCGACGTCTGCGTCGCGTCCAGCCACACGGCGTTGCCCGCGGATTTCCCGAATTTCTCGCCGCCGGCGGTGCTCAGCAGCGGATGCGTGAAGCCGTAAACCTCGGCGCGGCGCGTCTTGCGGACCAGGTCGATGCCCGCCGTGATATTACCCCACTGATCGCTGCCGCCCGCCTGGATGGTGCAGCCGTGCAGGTCGAAGAGCTGTGCAAAATCGTTCGCCTGAAGCAGCATGTAGCTGAACTCGGTGTAAGAGATGCCCTGCTCGCGATCTTCCAGGCGCCGGCGCACCGATTCCTTCGCCATCATATAATTCACGGTGAAATGCTTGCCGACGTCGCGCAGCCATTCCAGGTAGCTGACGGGTTGCGTCCAATCCGCGTTGTTGGCCATGATGGCGGCGTTCGGCCCTTCAAACGAGACGAAGCGGCTGAGCTGCCGGCGCACGCCTTCCACGTTAGCCGCCAGCTTTTCGAGCGTGAGCAACTGGCGCTCGGACGAGCGTCCGCTAGGGTCGCCCACCATGCCCGTGGCGCCGCCCACCAGCACGATGGGCCGGTGCCCCGCGCGTTGCAGCCGGGCCAGAAGCAGAATGGGCAGCAGACTTCCCACGTGCAGGCTATCGGCGGTGGGGTCGAACCCGATGTAGATGGCCGCGGGCGGCGCGGCCAGAACGCGCTCCAGCGCCTCTTCGTCGCTGACCTGCTCCAGCAGGCCGCGGGCGCGCAGTTCGGAAAATATGGAGGGAGTGGAAGTCATGTGCAGCGGGATGAGAACGGTAAGGATTAAGGATAACGCGAGTGCGCGGGATAACGCGAGTGCTGAGCTGCGCAAGTCACTGCACGCTATTAAGCGCAACGGCGTCACACACACAGGAGGCGCCATGCACGCCAGACAGATCCGATTCGCGGTCGCCATTCTCTTCGCCGCCGCGGCGTTTGGGCAAACTCAGGGACAAAACCAGGGACAAACGACTGCCGCTCAGAGCGTGAGCCAGGTGTTTCCATTCACCAACACGCAGACGCCGCAGGCATTCAAGGAAATCGGCAACGCGATTTCCGGGGCCGCGGAGATTAGCCAGGCATCCCTGAACGTCGATGCCAAAACCTTGACGGTGGGCGGAACCCCAGGCCAGATCGCCATCGCCGCGTGGCTGTTTAGCCAGTTGGATCAGCCGGCGTCGCCCAATCCGGTCACGCAAGACTACCGCCCGGCCGGGAGCGTCAATGATGTGATAGAGATTTTTTATCAGACTCACATTCAGGGACCGCAAAACTTTCAGGAGATCGTCAATGGAGTGCGCACTATTCCGGGAATAAGCAAAGTCTTCCCTTACTTCGGGCAAAACGCGCTGGTGATGCGCGGGACTGAAGGCGAGGCTGCGATGGCGGCGTGGTTGTTTCATCAGTTGGACGTGCCCTACGGCCTGCAACCGGTTCAAAACCCGACCGCGCATCAATACGTATCACCGGGCGCCACCAATGACCAGGTGCAGGTGCTTTTCCTCACTCACTCTATGAGCCCGCAGAGCATGCAGCAAATCGTCAATACGATTCGCGTGATCCCCCAATTGTCGAAGGTGTTCCCATGCACCTCCACGGGCGCGGTGTCAGTGCGCGGCCCCACCGCAACCATCGCATTGGCGGCTTGGCTGTTCAGCCAGCTCGACCAGGCCCAGCAGGCAACGAGTCCTTCGCCGCAGCAATTCCAGATGCCCGGCGGCGCCGACGACGTGACGCAAGTGTTTTACCTGACTCCAGCAACAACAACCGAGGCGTTTGAAAATGTGGTCACAACCCTTCGAACCACAGTAACTAAACTGGTATTTCCAGACGACCTGTTCCACGCAGTGACGATGCGCGGAACCGCCGCCCAGATTGCGTCGGCCGATCTCCTCATCAAGCAGATGAACATTCCGTAGCTTTGTGGGGCGGCCAATCCTGGCTGCAGCCCGCTTTTAGCCGGCTCTCTTCGCCCCGCGTTACGCCAGTTTCCGCGGCCAGAGACATTCCCGAATAGATCGACATTCGCTCGCGTGAACACGTTTCTCGCTGAGTGACTTTTTCCTCTGCCGTCTAAAATCTAACCTCCGCCCGACCTATCCAGTACCATCGTTAGATACCCGTGCCCACTCTCCAACAGCAATTCGGCCAGATCGATATCTACCTGTTCGATCAACTCCTCCGCGGCCGCATCGTGCCCGGCATGAAGGTCTTCGATGCCGGATGCGGTTCCGGCCGCAACCTCGTCTATCTCCTCCGCGAAGGCTACCAGGTCTTCGGCGTCGATTCCGACCCGGACGCTGTGGACGCCGTACGCCGCCTCGCCGCCTCCCTTGCGCCGGCCCTCCCACCCGGCAATTTTCGCGTCGAATCCATCGAAGAGATGTCCTTCCCGAACGCCTTCGCCGACGTCGTGATCGCCAGCGCCGTTTTCCACTTCGCGCGCGATGACGCTCGCTTTCGAGCCATGGTGCACGGCGCGTGGCGCGTCCTGAGACCGGGCGGTCTCTTCGTGTGCCGCCTCGCATCCTCGATTGGAATGGAACACCTGATCCAGCCCTTGGCGGGACGCCGCTGCCTGTTGCCCGACGGCTCGGAGCGCTACCTGGTGGACGAAGAGCTTCTGGTCAACCTCACACAAGAGCTGGGCGGGCAATTGGCCGATCCGCTGAAGACCACCGTCGTCCAGAATCAACGCAGCATGACGACGTGGATCGCGCGGAAGAACCAGTAGTGCGGCCACGCACACGTTGATGAAAGAGCAACTCCGTCCGGTCTCCGCCGTTACGCTACCCGCAATCCGGCTCATTTTCGGGCGAAGGAGAAACGCCGGATCTTCAAGGTGTGTGGGGCAGGTTGTTTAGCCTGCGGCGGACTGGATAATAGTACAAAAACCGGCTGTGAGACACGACGGCATTTTGCGCAAATTCGATCCGAAGCCCGGCGTTTCCGTGGCGACCTTGTCCTACGAATATCCGGCCGGGTTTCGCGTCCCGGAGCACGCGCATGGGTCGGATCAGTTGATCTACGCAATCCGCGGCGTCATGGAAGTGTCCGCGGGGCAGAGAGTGTGGTTGATCCCGCCGCATTTTGCGCTTTGGATTCCCGCGCGGACCTATCATCGGATTCACATGCCGGGCCCCGTTTCCATGCGCACGCTTTACCTGCGCCGCGGGCTGGTCTCGGCATTGCCGGCCGATTGCGCCGTGCTGCATGTGACTCCGCTGCTGCGCGAACTGACCGTGGAAGCCGTGCGCATCGGGCAACTTCACGCGCGCAACCGCCAAGAATGCGCGCTGCGCGACTTGCTGATCTCGCACCTGGAGAAAGCCTCCCCCGTACCGACCTTCGTAACGCTGCCGAGGGAACCGCGAGCGCTCGCCGTAGCGCAGGCTGTATTGGCGAACCCGGCGCGCTCGAAAACGCTGGCGGCATTGTGCGCCGACGCCGGAGTGAGCGTGAGAACCATCGAGCGAGCGTTTCAAAAGGATACCGGAGCCGGTTTCGAAACCTGGCGGCGGCAGGTTCGTTTGATGAAAGCGGTGGAACTGCTGGTCTCGGGCTGCTCCGTCAAGGAGGTTGCGTTCGGGGTCGGTTATTGCCAGCCCAGCGCGTTCGTGGAAATGTTCCGCCGGAGCTTTGGAACCACTCCGAAGGCGTGGATGGTGGCGCTGCAGAAACTGAATTAGCGGATCGCGCCGGAGTCCTCCTCCACCAGCACCAGCCCGGAAGGCAGCTCCTCTCCGAAGATGCGTCCCAGCGCGCTCTCATCCGCTTCTTCGCCTTCAAACAGCGCCAACAGCCGTTCCGCATGCGGCGCCGCCCGCAACTTCACGCGAATGGCTTCGCGCGTGGGCGCCGGAAGATCGCGCGTCGGGTCGCCGGTGCTTCGCCCGATCGCCGCCAGCGCCTCTGCCGCGTTCGCCGCTTTGAGCAGCGCTTCGGCCCATCGGGTCGCGGTGGCGGGCGGGACCACCAGATTGATGGGCCCATAGAAGAGCTTGCGCGCGCCCAGCCGCGCCAGGCACCACAGCTCGCTCTCTTTGTAATCGCCGGTCTTGACGCGCTTGATGAGCGCTTCGCCCAACTCCGTCTTCGTGCCCACGGGCAGCAGCTCGAGGCTGGAGGCGGTGCGCCACATTTCGCGCAGCAGCGCCGAGTTGATGCGCTGCGGCTTCTTGTTGCCGCGCGGCAGCAGCGACGCGGCCAGGCGCTGATACACATCGGTCTGCTGGTTACGATTGAGGCCGCCGGCGACGCGGCCCCAGAAAATCCACCAATCGATTTCGCACTGCATCTGGTTGCCGTGAGTGAGGCCCGACGAGTAGATCTTGCGCGCCTGCTCAATGCGGAAATCGTCGCCGGGATAGCCGAAGCCGGGGCGCAGACAGAAGCCGCCCAAGTTGAGCCAGCGCGCTTCGTAGGCGGGGCTCTTCTTGCGTCCGTCGGCAACGGCAAGGAACGCGTCGGCCATTTGGCGAATCGCGGCGACCGGCCACGAATTGCGGCCGAGGCCCATGGTCTGCTCCAGCTTCGACGGCAATTCTTCCGGGGCCACGCCCCCTGGGCCCGGCGATTTCGCGCCAGGTGAAAACACCGCTCCAATTAACTCCAGCGAAGATTTCAGCGCCTGCTCGCTCACCACGGCCGCCGCCTTGCGCTCGGCAGGCTGCTCGGCGGCCCGTTTGCGAAGCTCGAATTGCAAGCGCCAGCGATTCTCGCTGATCTTCGATTCGCACCAGGTCTCCAGCGTGCCGAGCTCCGTCAGGCGCGCGCCCAGCTTCACCGGAATCAGCCTCTCCTCGGCCTTCTTCCCGAAGCGGATCACGGCGTGAAGCGGCGCGTGGCCGTGTAGTGAAGCATCGTCCGCGCTGAATTCGAGAACGTCGCCGAGCTTGTCTTCGGTGCGCGTCAACGAACTGTAGAGGCGGAACGAGACCGGACGATTGGCCACCAACTGCAATGCGCCATTGTCCACCTCTACCGACGCGCCTTCTTCGGCGCCGCGCGGGACCAGACAGACGGCGGGGAATTTGCCTTCGCGAGCTTCGCCGAGACCGATGTAATAAGTACGCGGCAATCCACCGCGCACCAGCACGCCGCTGCCGGTGGAGCGCACGTAGGAGTAGTACGCGGCGCCGCGCGCAACGGCCAGATCGAGATCGACGTTTTCGAAAATCTCCGGCCTCCGTCCGTACCAGCGGCCGACCGCTTCAGCCACGCGCTCGCGCAGAATTTCGGGGATGAAGAAGCCGCCGTTGAACAGAATCGCGTCCGGCGTTTCCCCGGTGGGCTCCAGGAACGCGTTCAGGTGGCGGGTGATGGCGGCGTCGGAAACATAGGGCAAACCCAGCTCGCGGAAGAGGCTGCGCTTTTCCTCTTTGGGCGCTTCGCCGCGCGCGGTGAAGGGCAGAAAGCCTTCGAGCGCCAGCTCCAGCGCCTCTTCGCGCAGAATCTCGGTCTTCAACGATTTGCCGATCAGCGACGAGCCTGTGCCGAGCACGGTGATCTCGACGCTTTTCAGATTCGGATTGTTGAGCAGCTTCTCTTTCGCCGCCGAACACTGGCGCCGCAGGCCGCTGCGCTGGCGGATGGTGAGCTGGGTGTTGAGCTTGGTTTCCACCAGCCAGGCGAGCGTGAGATCGAGATTGTCGCCGCCCAGCAGCAGGTGCTGGCCTACCGCGGTGCGCGTGAAATTCACCAGGTCGCCTTCGCGCGTGACGCGAATGAGGCTGAAATCGCTGGTGCCGCCGCCGACGTCGCACACCAGCACCACCTGGCCGTTGAACAATTTCTTACGCGATTGCGCCAGGTTGTTGGCGATCCAGGAATAGAACGCGGCGGCGGGCTCTTCGAGCAGCGTGAGGCGCTCGAGGCCGGCTTCCTTGGCGGCCATCACGGTGAGCTCGCGAGCTTCTTCGTCGAACGACGCGGGGACGGTGAGTACGATGTCTTGCTCGGCTAGCGGCGCGCTTTTGGCGCGGTCCCACTCTTCGCGGAACTTGGCGAGATAGCGCGCGGAGACTTCCACCGGCGACAGCACGCGGCCGGTTTCAGGCGAATCCCACGGCAGGATTTTGGCGGTGCGGTCGACATCGGAATTCGAGAGCCACGACTTGGCCGAATGCACCAGGCGGGTGGGGACCAGCGCGCCTTGTTCGCGCGCGTATGCGCCGACGGGCTGGCCATCTTCGAGAAACAGGAACGAGGGCAGCGTGCGGCGCGGCTCGACGCGGCCGGCTGCTACGAGCTGCGGCGTTTCGAAAACGTGGACGGGCGGAAACTCGAGGTCTTCGGCCTCGCCCTCGTCGATGTAGGCGAGTGCGCAATTGGTGGTGCCGAGGTCAATGCCGATCTTCATGATAGGGTAGGGTGAAGGGAGAGTTTCCTCGGGCTAGCGGCATAGGTCGGTGGCCTGCGCCAGATTTTAGTGTCACTAAAGTTTCACGCCGCGACTTCCACCGTATCCGCAACCGCGCTGGGTTCCCGAACCCGAGCTCCGCGCCTGCGCCTGCCTCACCATCGAGTTTAACGTACCAGGGCGTCCCACGTACTGGCGTGTCTGGCCGGGCCGGTGTTGGACGGGCAAGACTGCTGACCGCCTCGCCAGGCGTCACTGTCCGGCTCCTATCCGCCTGCGGGCGGCAGCCTGTCCGAGGGTGGGCAGCAAGTCGGGTTAGGACCACATGCGGTGAAAATGCGCAAAGGACTTATTGCGTTTGCAGGCCGTCGTCGCATCGAAATACTTGAGCGGTTCCAGCAGGAAGTCGAGTTGCGAGTCCAATTGCGGCGGCGTCAGTCGGTCTAAATCCTGTTTAGTCAGATTGTCTGTGGACGACGGAGGACTGATATTGAGTGCACTCGCGCCGTTGGCAGTGATCCCAGCGAGATACCAGCTCTCGATCTCCCTCGAGACTACACCAATCTCTTGATCTTCGATCTCCGGGTAGCGCTCCATCACCTTCTCCTTGCGGATCGTGACACACGGCGCGGAGTCAATATCCGCTATGAACAGATGGCCGAAGCCCTCGTGAGCCATAGCGCGCAACCAGCGATTGATGTCCACGGTCTTGCGCTGGCGGTACTCTTTGACAAGCACTTGAGCATACGTCGATTCCAGTCGGGGTTTTATCACCGCCTCAATAAAACGCCGGTCCCTGTCGCCCTCCACCCAGACCGCCAGCCGCGTCGGCACTGGCTAAACCTCAAGCAGGTTCTCGACATACAGCTCGTGCATACCGATTTCCTCGCGAAGAAACCGCTGCACCTGCGGCTTGTCAACTGGCCTTTCAGCGTGGGAAGAACCGGAAGCATCGCGCGATATCAGGATCAGTTGCCCTGGCTCAGCATACCGCACAATCTCCGGGTTATGGGTGCTGACGATGACTTGCTTGAGCCGCGAGGCGTCTTTGAACAGTTCTACCAGTTTAGAGATGAGCGGAGGGTGCAAGTTTCGTTCCGGCTCTTCGATGACAACGACGGACTTTCTCTCGAAGTAGAGAATCACAATGAGGGATATGACGTCGATCGTGCCGTCTGATAAGAAGGCCGCCGGCATTGGTTCCCGCGAGAATCTCTCACGCATATTGAAGAAAAACGAGCTGTCCTGCATCTGTTCGGCTTCCAACCCATCCACAAAAGGCAGGACGTCCTTCAACAGGTTCAGTAGCTTTCGACGGCCCTCATCGTTGGAGAGGATCCTGTCAAGGGCGATTGCAAGGTTATCCGCGTTAGGTTCCAACTCGCTCTTGGCGCCAAAAAACGCGCCGGCCTTTGGCCCCTTCGGATCAATATCGTACGTTGCGATTGATTTCAAACCATTGAGCGGCAGCATCGAGCGAAGGAACTCATTTTCGATCAGGAGCATCGGCTGACGAGCGTCTCCTGGGCGCGAGTTTAGATTTTCGACAAGGACCCCGCCGAACATACTAGGGGCGCCTTCGATCCCATATTCATTCTTCGTTCGCTTGAGTATGAAAGTCGAAACGGACCGAGGCCCATTACTGAGATCCACGTGCAGTTCGTCCTCCGCAATGGATACGTGCCGTCCACCTGGAAATGCAAGGGAGAAACGATACGCAAACCGAATCACCGATGAGGGATCAACCCCGGGAAGGAATGTCAGATCGCCAGGGTCAGGTTCAACCGACAGCTCGATCGTGAGATTGGCATCTCCCCCGCAGTTCATGTTGCGCAGGTATTGCGCGCCGCCCTGAATCGAAATTGCATTCTCCAGCCCGCTCTCGACAATGTCGCGAACAAAGGTGAAAAGCTGGACAAAGTTAGATTTTCCGGAAGCATTAGCCCCGATCAGGACGTTCAGGTTCTCGAGCCGAATGTCCAGTTGCGCGAAGCTCTTAAAGTTTACAGCGCGGACGCGCGTCAGTCGCATAGCAAACCCACTCAGTCGATGCCCAATAGCTTTTAGTTTATCAACGATCACCTAAGCCAAACCGTGCTTGGCAAGAGCGACTCTTCGGCGGCGTCCGCATTACACGCGTTCCCTCACATTGAACTCCAGCTTCCACCTTCGTCCGTCGCGGGCTACGCACCAGAGTTGCAGCATGCCGGTTTCGGTGACCACGGTTTCAAAAGATACGGGAACTACTTCAGGTGCGCCTTCGCCCGCGGCCATGGTGGCTTCCATGGGAGGCAGCTCTTCCAGCGCATCGCCGAAATCTTCGATCAGGTCGCCGGGCTCATCGTTCCTGCGCGTCACCGATGTGAAGAAGCGAAACTCGGCGGGCTGGCCGGCGACCAAGCCGAATTCGCGGCCGGGGATGCGAATACTGGCGCCTTCTTCCATCCCGAACGGCACCACCGTCAGGGCCTTCATGGGCGCGGGAAATCCGGGGATGGAAGGCATGGCCGATTCCACGCCGATGTAGTATGTGCGCGGGACGCCGCCGCGAATGCGCACGCCGCGGCCGTGCCTCGCCAGGCCATAATACGCGGCGCCGCGCGAGACAGCGTGCATGAGGTCTTCGCCGCTTAACGGTTTGACGGGCGGCAAACCCTCGTCGGCCAGCCAGGCGTCCAGCGCCGCCAGAATCCGTTCGCGCACCAACTGCGCGTTCAATACGCCGCCGTTGAAGAGTACGTGCGTGGGGCACGCCAGGCCGCTGGGGCCGCGGCGCAGACCTTCCTGGCGCAGGTCGCCATCCTGACGTAGAAAGCGCGCCATATGGCGGGTGATGGCGGCGTCGGCGGCATACGGCAGGCCCAGTTCCTGCACGCCGCCGCGGCGCTGGCGCGCGGGCATATCGGTGCTGGCAACCGCGGGCAGGAAGCCATCGCTCAGCACGCGTTCGATATCCTCGCGCAGCAGCGTGGCCTTGATGGTTCCGCCCACCAGGCCCGTGCCCTTGCCGAGAATTGTGACCGCCTGCTCCTTCGCCTTGGAGCCCGGCTCCAGCAGCTTTTCCTTGGCCACGCGGCAGTTGCTCCACAGCGCCTGAAGCTGGCGGCTATCGATGCGCGTGCCTTTTTCGGCGAGACGCTGCGAGACCACGCCGGCAAGCGCCAGATCGACGTTGTCGCCGCCCAGCAGGATGTGCTCGCCTACGGCGACGCGGTTGAGCGACAGCTCGCCATCGCTCTCGGTGACGGCAATGAGCGTGAAATCGGTGGTGCCGCCGCCGATATCGACGACCAGGATGAGGTCGCCCACCTGCACGCGCTCGCGCCAATCGGAGTGCCGCTCGATCCACGCGTAGAACGCGGCCTGAGGCTCTTCGAGCAGGGTGATGTCGCGATATCCGGCTTGTTTGGAGGCTTCGAGCGTCAGCTCGCGCGCCACGGCATCGAACGATGCGGGCACAGTCACCAGCACTTGTTGATCCACGAAGGGCGCGTCCGGCATCTTCTCATTCCACGCGTCGCGCAGATGCTCCAGATAGCGGCGGCTGGCCTCTACGGGGGAGATTTTGGCGACGCCTTCGGGCGCGCGGAACGGGAGCAGGGGCGAGGTGCGGTCCACGCCGGAATGTGAGAGCCACGATTTGGCGGACGACACCATCCGGCCTACATTTTCGACGCCGCGCTTTTGCGCCAGGCGGCCGACCACCGCCGCTGGATTTGCATCCCAAGGCAGCGCCGTCGATCCGGCGGGAAAATCGCTGGCGCCGGGCAGATAGAGGAACGAGGGCAGCAGCGGCTCATCGCGGACTTCGCCGGGGTTCACGAGCTGCGGTATGGCGAGCAGTTGCACGTTGGCGGGCGCGAAGGGGTCCGCGTCCGCGCGGATCTCCGCGTAGGCGAGCGCAGAGTTGGTGGTGCCCAGATCGATTCCGATGACGTATTTGGGTGGTTTCATCGATGGGGCCGCGGGACTACTCAATTTCGATTTCCGCGGGCGCGATGATGGCGGCGTCCTGTTTGGCGCCGAGCGCGGGCAGGTCGATCTTCACAGCGCGCCAGCCTTTGTGCCGCAAAGTGCCGCCAGTGGGCGGCTTGGCGGGCACATTGCCCACGAACTTCACCACGTTGGCATCGGAGGAGGGGGCCTTGGCGAAGGTGCCTTCGACGCCATCGATCACCGGCTGCAGCGTGACGTAGCGGGCCATGGAATCGCGGCACTGATCGTGCAACTCTCGTACCGCGGCGCCGATCTGTTCGTCGGCGTAGGATGTGATGTCTTCCATTAGAAAATCGACCAGGCGGGAATCGCGCTGCAGGATGGCGAGCATTTGCAGGGCTCCATCGGAGGGGACGCGCGCGGCGGGCGCAGGGGCTGGTGCGGCGGCCTTGGCGGGCGGCGGCGCGCTTCGCGAAAGATGCAACTCGCGTACAACTTCATCGGGCAGAGTTCCTTGGAACAGAAGGGCGAAGAAGCTGCGAAAGGCTAGAAGGATTCGATTCAAACGATTGGGCTCCAAAGCTTTAGGATAGCGGAAAAAGCTTAAACGGTACGGCTTTCGGACGTGCGTCACGGGCAGCTTGCGAGGCCCGAAGCGCGTTCACACGAGTGTGAACGCTGCACGCAGGAGTGCGCGCGCCACGAATGCGCTGGCTAGCGAATCATCGCTTCGCGCAATTTTGCGAGCTGGCGCCGGGCGATGTCCGCCCATTGGCCGGAGCTGTCGAGCTTGAGATAGTTCTTCCAGTGGTGGACGGCTTTGAGCGCGTCGCCGGTGCGTTCGCAGAGCAGCGCGATGTTGAAATGCGCGTCGGCGTAACCGGGATTGAGCGCCAGCGCGCGCTGGTAGCGCGCGAAAGCGTCGGCGAGGCGGTTCTGCTCGTCGTAGAGATTGCCGAGGTTGAACTGCGCCAGCGGATAGTCCGGGTCGGCGGCGATGGCCTCGCAATAATACTTTTCGGCCTCGACGAACTTGCGCTGGCGGTAATAGATGGTGCCCAGATTCACTAGCGCGCCGGCCGCTTGCGGGTTGAGCTCGAGGGCCTTGACGTAGGCTTCGACGGCGGCTTCGACGGGCGCTCCGGATTCTTCCGCGTCGAGGCCCCGCTGAAACCATTCCTCCGATTCGCGCAGGCGCTGGGCGGAGCGCTTCTTTTCCGGAAAGCTCGCGATGGCTCCCAGCGCGGCGGCGTCGAAATCGAAGAGGATCTGGCCGCTGATGGCCTCCATTTTCTGGCCGGCGACGTGGACGGAGATCTTCCTGCCGTCGGAGACGATGCGCAGCTCTGAGAGAGGCTCCTTGACCCAATCGAGCTTGCGGCGCAGCGAGGCGAGGGCTTCGCCGATTTGCCGGGCGGGAATGTGGTTTTCGCGGAGCTTGACGATAGTCTTGACGGCGATGAGGTCGGAAAAGGAATAGCATTCCGCGGGGGCAATGAGGTCCTGCCGCTCCCAACTGCGAAGTTGCCGCTCGGTGACGCCGAACTGCCGGCGGACGTCCGCGCGCGAATACTGCTCCCTCGGGGCCACGCGAACATTTTAACAGGGGGTGCAGGCCTGGCATTGCGGACATGGATTCGCGCTTACATGATTCGCGCTTACATAGAGATTAGCGGCGGCAGCGCAGGCATCTGTTGGAACGGGGTGTCGGCGATATACAGATTGCCCGCTCCGAAAGCGAGCCGGCGGGTTGCGGCCGGCATGCCCTCAACGGCCGTCGTGAAGACCAGTTTCACCTTGCCTTCCACCTCGACAAACTCCGGACAGGTGACGCGCGGCGAGCCAGGGATGCGCCATTCGCAGAGTACTGTGCCATCGCTCAGGCGAAGCTGCTGAGCCACACCGTCGGCGACCGCGCCGGGATTGTAGAACGCGACAATCACACTCTCGCCGCCCGGCCCATCTTCGCCGCCGGGTGAAGGCCGCAAGCCATCGGGGATGGCTGGCAGGGCATCGGCCGCGGTGACCAGCGACTGTTCGAGCACATGCTCCAGCGCGGCGTCGAGCCGATAGCGGGTGATGGTTTTGGGAGTCGAGTCTATCTCTATGAGCGTGGCGCTGTCCGCGCTGCGGCGCAGGATTTTGCCATTAGAGCAGGTCTCCCCGCCGAGCACAGTGTGCACGCGCCGCGTGGCGGAATCGAAGAAATAGAGCGCGGCAATGGGCAGGTTAAACTCGAGATGCTTGGTGCCGAACAGTACGCCGCCATCGACGGCCAAACCATCGTTAACGATCACGCGCTCATCGTCAGTGACCTGAATGCCAGGGTCTTCTAAATTGCCGGTCAGCAGGTCGACATACACGAGTCTCCGTTCGAGTCCGACCAACACGACGCCTGGGCGGGCAGTCTCCGCGAAAAAACCCGGGCGGCCCGGCAACGGAAAGCTCTTATTCTGGCGCGACGCGAGATCGAGCACATTGATACTGCCCTCGCGAAGGTTCGCGGCATGTTGGATGGCCACCCACCCCAGCAGCGCGCCGCCGGGATGATTCCTCAGCACGCGCGGCCCTTCCGGCAGATACCGCAGCTCTTCGCTTGCGGGCTCGAAACAGGATTGGGCTACGATTCGGAGGGGCGTCAAACCAAGATCATACCGCGCTCGCCAAGGGCGTCACCGTCCGCCGAAGCCCGCAGGTGTGGTCGTGCATGGCGAGCGTGCCGACAGGCTTGGAGCGCGAAAGATCCGGACTGTGATTCGGGTGATGACAGCGGCAATGGTTCAGCAACAACAAAGCGGTTGAACGGCTGAGCGCCGACTGGCCGGCGCCGAAAGCGATGCGTCGGCCGGTCGAATTTTCAATTGTCAAAGAGCTTCACAGAACCGACGCGCGGCGAACGGCTGATATCAGAGAGGAGCCGCGAGCAACCGGCGCATCCGGTGAAAAGAAGTATCCCTGCCTATGTTATACAGTATGGGAAAAAGCGCTTCGTCAGTTTGAGTGTTGTTTTCGTTTGGCTGCGAGCCATGCCCAAAAGCTGGCCCGCCGTTGAAGAGGTGCGGCTGGGCGAAGAGCGGGTCCAGGGGGACCCACGCTGACCAGGTCGCGGAGCAGGGGGTCCGCCCTACAATCATGCGCCTTCACATCTTCAGGCGCGCGCGCAGCCAGTTCACCGGCAAGGCGCGATGTTCCTTCTCCATGACAACGAAAAAGGCGATGGCGTAATAGGTAATCGCCAGTAATGCGCCGCCGATAAGTACCTGGACTAAGTTCCTTCCGGGTATCCAATGCTGCTTCACCCAGAACGACATCAATAACATGGGAATAGCTACTGCGAGCGGCAATGCGTAAATACCCGTCAGGTAACTCAGTACGTTGTAGTGAATGGCGCGGCACACCAGCCAGGAAGTTACCAGGCCGCGATTGATAAGCATCAGCGTCGAAGTCACCCACGCGGCGCCCAAAATGCCGTAGTGCGGAACGGCCCAATATAGTCCCGCGAGGCAGAGCGCGGCTTCCACTATCAGCGAATAAGCGTAGCCCTGGTGCTTCCCCAAGCCGTAGAGAATCGAGCTGGAATTGAATTGCGCGGCGATGCCGATGGTAATTCCCACCGCCAAGACCGGAAACAGAGGCGCGTCCATCCTGGCGAAGGTGGGATTGAGGTACACGCGGAACAGCTCCGATCCGTAGACGATCAGCGCCATGGCGAGCGGGGCGAACAGCGTAAAACAATAACGGTTGATAAAGATACCCATGCGGGCGACGGATTCGTAATTTTTCTTCGCCGCCAGCTCGGCCGAATGCGAGCCGGTGACAAAGCCCACGCGGCCCACCATATCCACGGAGTATTGGAGCAGGTTCAGCGGCTGCTTATAGTAGTTGACGAACGCCGTGCTGGGAAGAAAGTGCGCAATCAGCAGCGGAGCGCTCTGGTTGAGAACCTGCGTGGAAATGGTGGCGCCGAAGGTATGCACGCCATAGTGCAGCATCTGGCGGAGCATGCCGTAGCTGAGGTACTTTGGGGAGATCTTGAACTGTGGAAAGACCCTGCGAACGGCGATGACATTCAGCGTGTAAGTGGAAACCAATGCAGCTATCACCACCATCCCCATGGCGAACATGCCGTGGCCGGACGCCAGCACGGCCGCAATTCCCAGAGTGCGGATGGCGATCTGGACGATCCAGATCCTGCTGGAGAGGTCGAATCTTTGAAACCCTTCCAGGCAGGCGCTGAACAGGTTGAAGACGGCCCCGGAAGCCCAACCGATGCCGACGATAATCAGAAGAGCGGTGAATGTCCGCGCGTATTCGGGTGAAATGTGCTCAAAGCGCGTGATGGCGCTCGCGAACAGCAGCGTGGCGCAGGCGGTGAGCACACATACCGTGCCGGAGAAGAAGATGGCGGTATTCAGAGTCTCATTGACTTTGTCGAGTTCGCCAGTGGCCCGATAGTGCGCGGTGTATTTAAGGGTGGCGGAGCGGAACCCGAGATCGATCATCCCGAAGTTGTCCACCAGGGAAAAAATCAGCACCCAGACGCCGCTGCCCACGTCGCCTAATTTGTGAACGATGTACGGGGCGAGAAGAATCCCGGAGACAATGCTGACGCCCACGCCAAACCAGCTCCACAAAACGCTCTGGAGGAAACGCTGGCTGCGGTATGGGGTATCGCCGGCCGGCGTGGAAGCCATGACCTTCACGGTAACAAATGGCGCCGCCGAAGACGACAGACCAGGAGGTCTGTCGTACATCGCAAATGGCGCCGCTGTAAAATCCAATCCGCGGCGCCGGCCCGGCGGCCGCATTCGATGTCGGCAGCTTTGTCGCCGACCAGGTACGACACGCTCAGGTCGACGCCGAATTCGGCCGACGCCTCAAGCAGCATGCCCGGCGCGGGTTTGCGTCGTTTGGAACGGATGGAGGCCCAGCGCTGTCCCGGCGGCTATGACGCCATCGTCGCCGGATGTTCGTATACTGAATCCGGAGGGCGTCGGGCGTTTGCTGCGAAACATCGTGTGGTCGATCGGAGGGAGGTCGTGAATGGCAGATGATACAGCGCCAAAACTAAACGGACCGGATCTCAAATCTGGCGTGGCTCTTGAAAGTCTGGCGGAAAATTCGCCGCTTCTTGGCCACGTGGATGGCGAGGCCATCATCCTTGTGCGCCAGGGCGAGAACATATTTGCCACTGGCGCAACCTGCACCCACTATGGCGGTCCGTTGGCTGAAGGGCTAGTTGTTGGCGAGACCATCCGCTGCCCGTGGCACCATGCGCGATTCAGCCTGCGAAGTGGTGAAGCCGAAGGCGCTCCCGCGCTCAATCCTATTGCATGCTTCATGGTTCAACGCGAGGGCGAGAAAGTCAGAGTCAGTCGGAAGCGTGACGCTGACTTTAAAGTGCCTTGTCCGCGGAACCCGGAATCTGTAGTGATTATCGGCGGCGGCGCAGCCGGCGCGGCTTGCGCGGATATGTTGCGCAATAAAGGCTACGGCGGTCCGGTGACCTTAGTAACCGATGAGGAGCCCGGGCCGGTGGATCGCCCGAATCTCTCGAAGGATTACCTTGCCGGTACGGCTCAAGAAGATTGGATTCCGCTCCGCTCCGGCGAGTATTATCAATCGATTCACGTGGAGATGATTACCGGAGATCCCGCTTCCAGGATCGACCCCGGCGCCCATGAAGTTAGTCTGCGGAGCGGACGCGTACTCCGGTACGGCGCCCTTTTACTGGCAACTGGAGCCGAGCCTCAATTGCTTTCCATTGAAGGCGCGGGACTGCCTCACGTTAGACGTTTACGAACCTTGGCCGATAGCAAAGCGATCGTCGCCCGGGCCCAGCAAGCCAAACGGTGCATCGTGATTGGATGTAGCTTCATTGGCCTTGAAGTGGCTGCGTCACTTCGCCATCGGGGTCTCGAAGTCACGGTCATCGGGCAGGCCGCCATCCCTTTGGCGAAAGTGTTGGGCGCGGAACTTGGTCGATGGATTCAAGATCTCCACGAGCAAAACGGCGTTCGTTTTCTATTAGGCAGAACGCCGCGGATGATTCGAGAGGATCGGGTTGAGCTCAGCGATGGACAATCGATTGAGGCCGAGTTGGTAGTTTTGGGGGTAGGCGTGACGCCACGAACTACATTGGCGGAAGCTTGCGGCCTCACAGTGGATAACGGCGTCGTCGTGGACGAAAACTTACGGACGAGCGCACGGGACATCTATGCAGCCGGCGACATCGCTCGATACCCGGACCCGGTTTCCGGCGAACGGGTAAGGATCGAGCACTGGGTTCTGGCCGAGCGTCAGGGGCAAGCGGTTGCGCGCGCGATGTTGGGCATCGGCCATGCTTTTCGAGACGCGCCGTTTTTTTGGAGCCAGCACTATGATGCCGTAATTTCGTATGTCGGACACGCGTCCTCTTGGGATGGTCTTGAAATACGTGGTGACCTGGCAGCCCGGAATGCCTGCGCCATCTACCGCAAGAACGGACGGCCGATCGCAGTTGCGACAATCGGCCGCGATCGCATGAGCCTGGCCGTAGAAGCTGCTTTCGAGCAGGGCGACGCAACCGCACTGGAGTCCGCTCTGCAAACTCAATAGGGCGATGAATCGTGGGTTGCCGGCGAGGGAAGCACGGGAGGCGGACGCCCATGCAACAGGATCTGGCTTTCGATATCGAGGACAAGAGTCCGGCGGTCGTCTCAGTTTTCCGAAGGCCTCTGAATATGGTCGATCACCAACACGTCCACGGGCCCCTTGGCCGGCACAAGTCTTAAGCCGAGTTGTTCCTGAATGGCTTGAAATATGCCGGGAGCGTCTGGCGCCCTAACGGCGGCGGACCCACCAGGATCAGCCGTGACCGGTCGAGGCGCCGCGGAATCATCGGGTGAAAACACGAGCTGTATCTCGAAGTAACTCGTAATGCCGGTCTTGTCTATAACGGGTCGATCCAGAACCATGCCCAGCAAGCCGGCGAACATCGAAAGCGTGCCACCCTCGATCTCAACCGAGCCTCGCGGAGACACCATGTTCCTACAGCGGTGCTGGCCGTCCGGCAGCAGGGGTAAGGGACGACCTAAGACCACGGGTGTGCAGCTTCCATCCTGGAGCGGTTTCAACTTTGGAGAGCCTTTGCCCAAAGCGAGTTCATAAACAGGTCCTTGCCTGGTCTCGCGATGTATCTTGAGCTGGAACCGGTCCTCAAGAATTGTCTGCATCATGGGGCCTTCCATCATCAATATGCTCGGGTGACCGTCCAATTTGGCGTCAATTTCGAACCTTTCCGAATGGATCCAATCCGGGCCGCCCTCGATGGGGATAACTTTCATGGAAGTCAATTGGCCGCTTGCATACCTGTTGTACGCGACCTGAATCATGCCGGTGTTATCGGTGTCGGCCAGAACGCCACAGCCGATGCTCAGCCTTCCGGGCGATGAGTCGCCGCCATAGGTCGGCACGCCGTCGCCCGGCTTCGCAACGTCCGGCATACAGGGCTTGATGGAGACCACGTCGAAACGCGGGCGCGCCGCGGGCTGCGCAGCTGGCTGCGGTGCGGGCGCCTTGACCGGAGTTTGTGCGGTCTGCGCTTGCGCCAACTGAGCCGGCGGTTGGAGCAGCGCGGGCAGAGGCGACGGGGGGGCCGATTGCGCCGCGTGCGCCGACGCTGGCTGAACGGGAATGGCCTGCGTAAAACCGATAGCCGCGAGAGGAAGCGCCGCTGTCAGCGCCAGAAACAATGCGCCGGCTACTCCCGCGCTCGCCGCCGTGTCGCGCCGCAGATCCGTATCGAGCAGCGCATATAGCCGCCGCTTCAGGCAACTCCGATGCGCAATTCCAACCGCAATCAAAGAGTCCATCACCGTCCCTCCTTTTCGCGCCGGGGCAATCAGCGCAGACAGTCGATCTCTTTCCTCGGCAGACAACTCCTCGCCGGACATCTCCAGAAGCGCAGCCGCGGCAGCCATTGGCGACCCCTCGAAGAATGTAGATACGAGCCGCCCCAGAGCCGACTGCCGCGCCTTTGCGGGAGCGACCGCGGGCGTGTTCCGATGCTCTCCCACTAACAACTGCTCGTACACTAGTATAACGTTTCGATAAAACATTTCCATAATGCTTTGTTTTGTGATGCGAGCATCATTCACACGGGAAGGCAGAGACCAAAAATCGAAAAGAGGCATTGGCCGCCGATAAACGCCGATGAACG
>Ga0208193_1000508_pt1 | contig 20742 bp, 14 predicted proteins | sample June2015DPH_17_2_FD_184716 | JGI IMG/M metagenome (GOLD analysis project Ga0208193, IMG submission 184716) | Peatland microbial communities from SPRUCE experiment site at the Marcell Experimental Forest, Minnesota, USA - June2015DPH_17_10... | ecosystem: Environmental > Terrestrial > Soil >... | reverse complement strand
ATCGCATGTTATGCCCTTACCCTGGCACCGGTGACCTGGGTGCTGATCTCTGAGATATTTCCCAACCGAGTTCGTTCCCAGGCTGTGTCGGTGGCCGTCAGCGCTCTGTGGATCGCATCCTTCGCATTGACGTATACCTTTCCTCTGATCAACCACGCTCTCGGTAATTCGGGAACGTTTTGGGGATATAGCGCGATCAGCCTGCTGGGGTCGGTCTTTATCTTCCTATTCGTACCTGAGACGAAAGGCCGGACGCTGGAAGAGATTGAGGCCCGGCTCCTCGCTTCTTCCTAGCAAGTATCGACCTATACTGTGGATGTAGCTTTCGTTATACGCAAGCCAGCTGCGTACCCTGCCGGCCAGGGCTGTTTAGTGTGCCATTTCGAGGGTAAACGCCGCGGCTTGAAAGTCGCCGCGCAGCTCTAAATCGACACCATGCTGCATCCAGAAAGTGCCGCTGGCAATGGCTGGCGCACCTCGGGAGAGCTTGCCGTCGAGCGCTATGATCCGATACATCGCCTCCGGCGTTAGTCCACGAAGATAGATGCGTGGAAAGGGATAGAGTTCCCGGCTGGAATGAAGGAAGGCGAAGACAACGGCCCTGTGTTGATCTTCGGAAACCGATTCGGTAACAGATTGTTCACTTCCCCTTTGCGGGGAGATCAAACGATAGAGCGATCCTCGCTGCACAATCTCCCGGACCTGCTTATACTGGGCCACCATCTTCTTCGCCGTTAGAAAGTCTTCTGGCTTCCAGTTGTTCAGGTTTGCACCGATACCAAGCGATCCCTGCATCGATGAGAGAAAGCGATATTCGAGCGAGAGGCTGCGTTGATTGACCCAGGTCGGCGAGTCCGTGACCCACGCCATCATCGCGCCGGGAGCGTAGGCGTAGCTAAATCCGTCCTGGATCAGCAGGCGATCAAACGCATCGGTGTTATCGGAAGGCCAGACCTCGTCCGTGTAACGCATGATGCCAAGGTCGACGCGGCTGCCGCCTCCGGAGCAACTTTCAATCTCCACCCTGGGATGCTTCGTTCTCAGTTCTTCGAGGATAGAGTACAGGTTACGTGTGTAGTTGATGTAGACCTTCTTCTGATCCTCTGGCGCAACCGCAGGCCAACCCGGTTCGGACCAGTTGCGGTTGTAGTCCCACTTGAGAAATGCGATATCGTTTTCGTTGAGTAGCTTGTCGAGAAATTGGAAGACATAATCGCGAACGTCCTGGCGAGCGAGGTTGAGCGTAAGCTGATTGCGCCCCTCGCTTCGAGGCCGGCCGGTAAAGTTCAGCACCCAGTCGGGATGCTTGCGGTAAAGGTCACTGTCCGGGTTCACCATCTCTGGCTCGACCCAAAGGCCAAAGTCCATGCCGAGGGAGTGCACTTTGTCGATCAAGGGCTTCAGGCCGTGTGGAAATTTTACGGGGTTCACGTACCAGTCCCCCAGGCCTGCGCGATCATTGGAGCGTTGACCGAACCAGCCATCATCCATCACGAACCGCTCCACGCCGATGCTCGCAGCCTTCTCAGCGAGCGCCTCCTGGCCAGCTTCGTCCACCTTGAACCCGGTCGCCTCCCAGGAATTGTAGAGGACAGGTCGCAACCTTGGGTTTGGCGCATGCGGCAGGATAGTGGAGATTTCAAAGCGGTCGAGAAGCCTGGAAGCGCCTCCGATCCCATCATGCGAGTAACCAGCATAAAAATCAGGCGACTCAAGATTCTCACCCGGAGCGAGGCGGTAACCAAAGTCGAAGCTGTTGGGACCGCCTGTCACACGTATCTGCTGGATCTGATCCTGCTCGACGCTGATCTGCCACGACCCGCTCCATCCCAGCGCACCAAACCAAACGTCGCCTTGATCCTGATCGTTCGCGCCATTCCGGTCGATCGCAAACCAGGGATTGTTCTGGTCGCCGGTCGATCCGCGACGGCTCTCAAGAATGATCTTTCCGGGCTGAATCGCCTGCTCGTGCAGACTCCACTCCCCCGCCCAGCGACCGGTAAGGTAACGCAAACGATAATCGGTGCCGCGAGGCAGGTTCCAGGTGCCTGAGGCGATCTGTTCGACGACAAGCGGAGCGGAGGTTCTGTTCTCGACTTGCGCCGATCGCCTGAGCACACCGGTTGTCGCATCTGCCTGATACTGCAACTCGACGTAGACCTCCCGCGAGACGTCCTTGAGCAGAATAGCCAGCCGATTGCCTTCGATGGTATGCGAGACATACTGCAAGACAAGGTCTCGATTGCCATCAGGGAAGGTGACCTTCAAATCGGGCTCCACGTAAAGTCCGCCTCCCCAGGCAACAAACTCCTGCTGGGTCGTGTTGATCGACAAATCAAAGGCTGCTACGCCGGGATCGGAGTGTGGCATGGCGAAGGCGTCCGCGATGCCGAGTCGCTTGCCCCAATAGAGCGTCTGTAACTGCTTTTTCTCATTGACTCCGAGCACATAGGACATATCAGCGGCATCGATGCGGAAGACCTGCGCTTGGCTGTCAAAATGAATTGAAGCGGTATCCGACTGCCCCCGGGCAAATGGAGGAAAGATCGAGCCGGCCAAGACCATGCCCAATAAAACGCTGAACCACAAAGCCGGTCGGGGAACAGCTGCCTCAAAAAAGGAGCCCATGCCGCTCAACTGTCCTGCTCTCGTCCTGGTCCACGCATTCATTCTTCGCTCCATCCGATTCTCTCGACAGTTATCTTCTGCAGGCCATTCTCTTTGCGCCTGTTCCTAGGCCTGCTTGCTTAGGAACGAACTCTCGGTCAGATGCACTTTGCGATCCGCTTCTACCCGAATCGACAATACACTGTTTCCATAACGAACATTACAGGTCCTTACCTGTGTGCTCGAAATCGCAGCTGAGACAAGCCGTTCCGATCGCCAGCGTATCTCAACTTGAAACCCGCCTCGCGCGCAGAGACCTCTGACCATGCCGTCCGGCCATGCTCGCGGCAAGGCAGGCAGCAGGTGCAGTGACTCGCCCTGCGATTGCAGCAGCATCTCAGCCACACCAGCTGCCCCGGCGGTGTTTCCGTCGATCGCGAAGATATTCTCAGACGCGCCTGCCACGCCGCCGCGAGAGTACGTCAGCAAATTGTCTTCGGTTGCCTTCTGGATTAAACCAATCAGGTGTTGATGCGCCTTCTCTCCATCCCAGAGTCTGGCGTAGTAGTTGACAAGATTGGCGCGGCTCCACTCTGTGTCCTCCCAGTTTGGTTGTTGGATGCGCCGCTCCAGTGTAAGGCGCGCGGCCTTGGCGAGCGCTGGGGTCTTGTCGGGGGAGATTTGATTCTCGGGATAAAGAGCAATCAGGTGTGAGGTATGACGGTGATTGGGCTCGGCTTCCTCAAAGTCCTCCAGCCATTCCTGAAGCTGACCGTAGCGACCGATCTGCAAAGGCGGGAGATTCTGCCGCGCTTGCCTGATCCTGTTGCCGAAGCTGGAGTCTATCGAGAGCAGCGCCTCGGACTCCAGGCAGACGCTGAAGAGTGCATAGACAAGCACGCGATCGCAAGTGGGCCCCATGGACTCGCTGCAATGCTCTCCCGATGGCGTGCAAAAGGCGTTCTCCGGAGAGTCGGATGGTCCGGTGACGAGCCAGCCATGCTTCGGATGTTCCACCATGTATTCAAGGAAGAACTCCGCCGCCTCTTTGAAAACTGGATAGACCCGCTCGCGAAGAAACTCTAAGTCTGCGGTGAAACGAAAGTGCTCCCACATCTGGAGAGCAATCCAGATGCCGGCCGTCACGAAAATTCCCCAGCCCAAACCCCACCCAGGCGCCGTATAGCCCCACGGGTTGGTCACCACATGGGTGACCCAGCCGGGGGCGCCGTAAAGAGTCTTTGCCGTATGTGTGCCTGAGCTGCGCAGTCCGGAGATCAGGGCGAAAAGCGGAGTTTGCGACTCGGTCAGGTTGCCAACCTCGGCGAGCCAGTAGTTCTGTTGGGTATTGATGTCCAGATGAAAGTCATCGGTCCATCCCATGCTGGACGCGAGGCCGTCGTTCCAGATTCCCTGCAATGCAAGCGGAAGTGGTGAATTGAACCGCGACCCGGCGATGGTTAGATAGCGTCCGTACTGGAAAAAGAGCGCGCACAAGCCGGGATCACTGGCTCCTGCCTCCAATGCCCTTCGCCGCTGATCGGTCGGAATGAGGGTAGCTCCCCCTCGGGATCCCAAATCGATCTGGACGCGGCTGAAAAGGGATCGATGGTCTGCGACATGGATTCGGCGAAGCTCTTCATAAGTCTTGGCCGAGGCGGCCTGCAAGGCTCTTGTGCAGATCTCTCCCGGAGCGTGGCCGCTATAGCTGGTTGCGATGGCGGCGACCATTGTGACCGAATCCGCGTTGTCAACCTCGAGGTAGTCAGTTCCTCGGTTGAGCCCGCCGCCCAGATGAAGCAAGCGCACATGACACTCCACATCAACTCCCTGCTTGCCATCGCTGTGCATGGACTCGAAGGCATGGCCCCGGAAGATAAGAATGTCGGGCCCCAGGCAAGCGATCTTCCCTGGTAGCTTAACTCCCTCGAAGCCTGCTTTGAAACTCAGTTGTCCAGGTGTATCGCTCTCCAGATGCACGATAAGCACATCGTCGGGGTTCGAAGAAAACATCTCTCGCTTGAAGCGATGCCCTTCCGACTGATAGTCGACGCTGGCGACTCCCTGGTCGAGATTGAGCATCCGCCGGTACCGCACTGACTCTCGCGGATGACTGAACTCCAGAACAAGGTCGAGCAATGGGAGGTTGGTGCCAAAGGAGGTTGGATGGCTGAGCAGATAATCTTCGCAAAGTTTCCGTGCTTGAACATAATCCTCCTGGAAGAGACACTGGCGCATCTGGCTAAGATGCGCCGCTCCCCCTGGATTGATATCAGAGGTACTCGGCGCACCTGACCAGAGTGTCGATTCGGTCAGAGCGATCCGTTCCTTCGCGATGTCGCCGAAGACCATCCCGCCCAATCTTCCATTCCCAATGGGCAGAGCCTCTAGCCAACGCTTGGCCTCGCTTTTGTACCAGAGCACATGGCGCGGCGTGCCAGTATCTTCAGCGGGCACAAGACGGTTCTTGGCTGGAAGAGCGGCAAGAGCCAGACTACCGCGCAAAAACTCCCGCCTGGTGGGCGTCATAGGATCCTCTTTGCCCGATGACCTTGGCCGGTTCATGGGCAGCGGGTGAACCTGGTTGAACTTCCCCTCAAATGCAAGGTACAGGTACACGGAACAATGGATAAAGTCTTTCTTCTTGAGCGTAGGATCACTCAACGTTAACGTTACCGTACAATAAATCCCATACGAGAGTCCCCATTGTCAAGATTTTTCATGCGAGCGTGTGACGTCAATCCGATCGAAGCAAATTGAACAACAGATGTCCAGCTTCGACTTTTTCCCATCCAGTCGAATGTGGTTCGAGACCAGCACCCCTGCCCCGCCGCTGACGTGCAAGTAGTTTCAGCTTTAGCAGTCGGGCACCGATCGCACCACCGCCGTCGCGGCCCAGCCCCAGACTCGCCAGCGTTGCGGCTGACTACGCCAAGGAGAAGTACTGGTCTGATTCCCTTCAACTCCACCTGCTTGTGATCGAAGCTGCCGCCAACCGTGGTCGCAATGCTGCGCAACCTGCTGACCTTATCTAGTCGGGAATCGACAAGAGTGACGGGAGCGCTCCCTTGCGGCCAATATCCCAGACATCTAAAACGGCAGGCTGTTTTTCGGAAACGTTCGGGGGTGCTGAAGCCAGTTCGGAAACTGCCTGGCTCAGTACCTGCAGGGTGAATGCCGGCAGAGCCTGGTCCAGTTGATGCTGAACCCGGCTCAACGCCGCCGCACACGGGTCTGGGGGGCAACGAGAAACAATCTCTGTTCCCACCGATGCCCAAAGTCTCGGCAAAGATCACTCCGAACATGGTCTCAGAAACAATCAATCGTGGCTTGGGAAGCTTCCAGATTGAGTTCCCCAGCCTGAGGCCCAAGCGCAACAATTTCCGGGTCTCGGCCAGAGGGAACCGACCGGCCGGAAAGAGCGCGCAGAATCCTCGATTTGCGTATCCTGCTACCCGTCCCTGCTGCCCACTCGGCCAACCTGATACGCTATGCAAGTGCTTGATTTATCGGAATTTCTCCATTTTGGAGAAGCAAATTCCCTCGCCCCGGCGATGCCCGCAGCACAAGTGCGGACCAATCGCTTGCAGCAATTGGACTGCCTTGGCCGAAATCAGACTCCAGACACACTTACTGCGCACAGGTCTGGCAGCGGATTCTCTTCGTGGCAGATCAGCATCGTTTGCTGACGCCAAAGCCGGATTACGTCCAGAAGTTCGACTCGAGAGGACTTATTCAGTTTGGCGAGGGGCTCTCCCGCCTTTGCGCTCATTGGGCGCACAATTGTCGCTTCATTGACTCCAGGCCTGATTCTCAGGAATACGCCGCTCTTTCCCCTCAATCCAGGGATGGGCGGTATAGAAGCCATCTGAAGCTCCCCATGCGGCATATGTGGCACCGGATAGACGGCGCAATTTCCATCCTTGAGTAATTCCCGAACCAGATCTTTCACCAATTCAGACTGATTGGCATTGAATTCAACACCACAAACGTCCGGCATTGAAGCACCTCGTATCGACTCCATGCCGATCCTAGTCCCCAAATGCTAAAAAAAGCATAAATAATTTGCCTCCGTTTAGTAATCTCGAAAGCAATAACCAAGATAGGCATGGGTGATCAGATACCTTGGGTCCGAAGGATCATCCTCAAGCTTTTTGCGTAAACCACAGATAATGACTCGCAGATGTTCGCGGTTGGCTCTGGCCTCCAGACCCCAAATCGCAGAGATCAGAGCCGAATGGGAGATCGGGATTCCGGGCTGCCGCATCAGCGCCTCAAGAACACCGAATTCAGTAGGTGTCAGCGCCAAATCCGATCCGGATTTTGTCGCTCGATGTCTAACCGGATCGAGCGCTATGTCGCCGATGACGAGGGGCTCACAAGTCCTGACCGCCGAAGCGTGAAAGCGTCGGATCGCCGAACGAAGCCGGACGCTAAGCTCGCGTTCGGCCAGCGGCCAAATCATGCAATCATCTGCGCCCGCATCAAAGGCTGCCAACTTGTTATTCAGGGAGCCGCTTGCAGTGATGACCAGGATCGGCAGGCTGGGATAGAGCTGGCGTAATTGCTTGCAGACCGCAACACCATCCCCTCCACACCGGCGATACTCAACTAGGATTGCCTCATAATCAACCATTCGAAGGCGCATCAGCGCACCGCCTCCGTCGGGCGCTTCCCCGGCGTCAAAACCCAATACTTCGAGCGTTCGCCGAAGTTGAAAACGCACCTTCGCTTCCTTCGCGATGACCAGGACCTTTTCCGGACTGCTGCTCATTCTGCTTCACTCATTGAACGCCGCACCTATGCCCTCCGAACCCAACAGCAAACTAAAGGTAAAACGGTTGACCTAAGGCCGACCTGTCGGAATGACATGTCGGCCTCGGGCTATCGTCCTGAACCAAAGCTAGAAGTCAAAACGGAGCGCCACCTGCCCTGTGCGGTTTTCCGCGCCTTCTGCAGTCTCCGCAGTCGTAAGCGCAGCGAACGACGTTGGACTACTGATGTCGGTAGTTGGCGGCGCAAAGTTGGGATGGTTCAGCACATTCGTGAAAGTCGCCTCGAACCGCATGTGCAGGCTCTCCCGAATCGGAATGACTTTTGCCAACCCAAAAGCAACCGCCGCAGTGCCGGGCCCTTCCAGACTTCCTACACCGGCATTGCCCACGCGCCCTGCGTTTATTGGCGGCACTGCAAAGGCGTTGATATTGAAGTAGTCGGCCCGTGTGCGGTGCGCGGGAATCGGATTTCCGACCACATCCGGACGAACTACGGCAGTTCCGGCAGCTGCGGGATCGGTGTTGGTCTGGTCATCGGCGACACTCATCGTGGGCGTTAGGTATTCGCCAGTTTCGAGCAGCGTAATGGTGTTCAGATTCCACCCGCCAAGTGTGTCGTTAACGAGGGCGGAATGGCCAGACCAGCGCCGGCCAGCTCCATACGGCAGTTCATATGTGCCGGTCAGCAAAAGCCGGCTGCGTCTGGTGCCGACGCTATTGCCGCGGTTGGCCCGAGTGTCAAAGCGATCCTCCTCGGCCAGCCCGTATCGGGTTTCTCCTTGAAACGTGGCAGGGGCGTCGCCCTGCGCGTCACTGATATCATGCGCCCAAGCGAAGTTCCCCTGGTAGGACAGCCCATGCCCAATCCGGTGAGTTGCCAGCAGTTCCATGGCCTGATAATTCTGGTGGCCGAGGTTTTCCGTGGAGAAGATCGTGCCCCAGTTCGGGAACGGAATTGGGTTTGGATTGGGATTTGTTGTGGAAAGTGGCTGCTGATTCATGTTCACGGTGACGTTCAGACGATAAGACTTCATTCCGATATAGCTGATCTGGGCTGCGGTATTGGCAGTTAGCTGGCGCTCGATGGAGACATTCCACTGTGCCGATTGAGCGTCGCGATAACGTGGATCAGTGGCCTGTTCGAGCTCACCGCCCCCAATGAGAGCCTGGCCTGCAACTCCGGGAGGGGCAACTTGCGGAAACTGATACGACGGCGCTCCGGCGGCATTTTCATTTGTATATGTGTAGACCGACGCCTGTGGATTGCTTTCGTTGTTGTTCTGCAGTTGTCCGAGCGCGGTCACGGTGAAGATACCGAATCCGGCGCGCACGACCGTGCTGTCGTTGCCAAAAGGACGGTAGGCAAAGCTGACACGCGGATCCAGATTGCCACGATACGTTTGCCGAAGCCCCTCGGGGAGCCCCTCTTGACTATTCGAAACGATATGACTACACGGCATCGCGCTCGAAGGTTCATACCCCGGATCCGCAGTAGCCGTGAGTCCCGGAGGAGCTGCATTACAGGCATTGAAAGACTGCAGGAACGCGAGAACTGGCCCTCCTAATTTGCTATAAAGCCTGGGGTTGACGATCACCGAATTCGTCGTCGGATCGAAGTTCGCCTGAATGCCGTCCTGGTCGATGAAGGGAGGAAGTATCTCCCACCGCAGTCCGTAGTTCACCGTCAGGCGATGATTGAGCTGCCATTCGTCCTGGGCATAAAAGCCATACTGAAGACCACCTGCGTTATCTGTCGGACCCGTGACAGCAAAATACGTGGTGTTGGGAACGCCGAGAAGAAGATCGCCGAAGGAGCTGCCTGTAAAGATGCTCTGATTGAAGGTAAGTAACCCATAGTCGTCGGAGGGCGTCTCAATCTCGGGCACTTCGAATCGGGCCCAGCGAATATCAGCCCCGCCCCGAATCGTGTGGCGTCCGCGGGTCCATGTGAGATTGTCGGCCAACTCCTCTGACCTGGATATTGTGGGATCAACGATATCCCTGCCGATCGGGGTAAAGTTGGTGCCGTCGGAAAAAACAACGGCGGGAAAACCACCATTGGTGGGATGGGTGGAAAGGTTCACTCCTTGGAGGCCCAGCTGCCCTATGGCCTGCGCACCCTCGATTGGAAAGAATGGAGCGAGGATAGAGTGCGTGAATCCGAAGCGGAATTCGTTGACTAGGCTTGAGGTGAATTCGTAGTTATGGGAAATCAGAAAACTCCGGTCATGTTCGGTGTCCTGGTCGTCAGGCAGGAGGTTATTCACCGTGTTGACATTCAGGTTCTTCCAGTTGTAGCGGGCATATACCTGCTGCTTTTGGGAGATATTCTGATCGACACGCAGGTCGACACCGTCACTGCTGGCAGGGGTCGGAACCAGTGTCTGGTAGTTAAGCCCGCCACTCAAATTGGATGCGTTGGGCAGAGGATAATAATCGTTCAAAAGGGTAAGAGCTGATTGGTTCAGCGGGGTTGTGATCTGGTAGTTGGGAAACGGCTGTCCAGTGAAGAGCGACCCTGTGGCCGGATTGACGAGGCATCCGGCATTGGCCGGACAATTGGGGTTTTTCGCATTGACGGGAATCGTCGAGGCCAGATCAGTCAGGTTGCCGGCTCGATCCGCAGCCGTCGGAACGTCATACTGCTCGGCCGCGGAGGTACTCTTATGGTTGCCCTCATAGTCGAGAAAGAAGAACGTTCTGTCACGGCCATGATAGAGATGCGGAAGGGACAGAGGCCCTCCAAGGCTGCCGCCATATGTGTTGAAGCGCTCCGGCGCTTTTTCCGGGAAGTTCCAGACCTTAGCGTTGAGCGCATCGTTCTGAAGATACTCAAACGTGCTGCCGTGGTATTGATTGGTGCCGGCTTTGGTTGTGAAAGTAATATCGGCGACCTGTGAAAATTCGGCATTGTTATTGAAGGCCGTCACTTTCATCTCCGAGATGCCCTCAGAAGATGGATAGGGATTGGCTCCTGCTGCACCGGCTACCAGCGAAAGGCCGCTATTGAAGACGTTGATTGTGGAGATGCCGTCCACAGAGACACCGATCATGTTCGATGTCGCGCCCCCAATCTCAAAATTTCCCTCGCTGTCTTGCTGCACATTTGGCGATGCGGCCAGTGCCGAGACGGGGCTCGTCGTGGCAGCTCGATAATTGAGGGGCAGTTGCACGATCGCCGCCGTGTCCTTCATGTCCCCAAGGGTTGCATTTTCGGTGTTCATCTCGACCGTCGCGGCGTTCACCTCCACGGTTGTTGCCTGGGCCGCGACCTGCATGGTCAGGGTGAATCGCAAATCCTGGCGAGCCGAAAGCGCGATCCCGGCCAGCTGCATGTCGGCAAACCCGCGGTGCGAAGAGCGAAGGGTATATTCGCCTGCCTTGACATTCTCAAAGAGATAATTGCCCGTCGCATCTGCGGTCGCCGTGCGATCGGTATTCTCGTCGACGCTATGCAGGATCACCTGCGCGCTTGGAATTGTCGCACCGGAGGAATCCTCGACGACACCTCGAACGCTTCCAAATGTAGATTGAGCAAAGCACCGGCCTGAACACAAAAGCATGCCAAGAATTGCAAGCGCTATTGCCATAACTCGAAAACGACGTGTCGCCACATTGGCCTGCGAAATCCGGGGGCGGCATTCACCCGCATTCTCAACATTAAGAAGCCACTGCCGCGTTGCTTGTGCCCGAAGGTGAACAAGCGCAAGGCTGTGAAAATTCTCCGCTGAGTTTACACAACTGTTCATGTAGATCTCCTGACCGGCATTTATGCATTGCATGCCAGCCAGGTACATCACAAATCAAAACCCACAAGGGAGGCATAAATGCCAGCACCGAACGATCATCGTTACAGCCTCGTTGCAACTTTCTTACGACTTTTTTATGGATCTGCTCTCTATACTTGGCAAAGGTAAAATACGCTGTGTCTCGTGCACGCTTTCGTTCCGCCGCGCTGGTTCTTCTGGCCTCTGCCTTTTTGATCTCTTTCGGCGTGGTTGCAAACCAGTATCTGAATCTGGCGGCAACGATATCGGTCTATCTATTCGTCACTCTGGCTATCGCTGACAGAGCCGGGTTTATGGAGGCGAGCGTCGTCTCTGTTGTGGCTACGCTATGCCTGGAGTATTACTTCGCTCCGCCCTTGTTCAGCTTTCGTGTGGATCGCCCTGAAGACTGGACTGCTTTGGCCACCTTTGAAGGAATTTCCCTGATGGTAAGCCGCCTCTCCCATCAGGCACGCCGGCATCAAGTCAGGCTGGAGAAGCAAAGCGTCGAGCAGAAGGCCCTATATGAACTCTGCAGGGACATGCTTTTGCTTGATTGGCAGCAGTCTCCCGGCCGGCAGCTTTGCGTATTGATCAAGAGGAGCTTTCCTCTGAGGGGCGTCGCTCTATGGAACGCATATGAGGGTTCGCTCGCGTGCATTGGTGAGACTCCGAACGCGGAAGAAGCCGTTAAAGCCGTTTATTTCAGCGAACGCAATTATGACGACGCTTCCAATAATACTTCTTTTCGTGTCTTGTTCTTCGGAACCCGCGCCGTCGGCGCCCTTGCGTTCTATGAGCATTCGATCGATTCCTTGAGCATCAACTCAATTGCCTCAGTGACGGCGATGTCGATCGAACGCACGAGATCTTTAGCAGTAGAGATGAACCTGGAAGCAGAGAAGCACTCTGAGCAGTTACGCTCCGCCTTGCTCGATGGTTTGGCTCATGCGTTTAAGACACCGTTGACCACGATCACGGTCGCCAGTTCCGGATTGCTGGCTACTGAAACCCTGAATGCCCGCCAGGCCGGACTTGTGGACCTTATCAACCGGGAGGCCAATCGCCTTACCCAATTGGCCACGCGCCTGCTGCGTACATCAAAACTGGAACCGTCGCAGCTCATCGTGCACGAGAAGCTGATCGATATACGAACCTTGATTCAAGGGGTTCTGGATGAGTGTGCATTTGAACTTAACTCCAGCCATGTGGATCTGTCTATAGCTCCAGAGATCACCATGCTCCGATGTGACCCTCAGCTATTCACCATGGCACTGGTCCAAATTCTCGATAATGCTGTCAAATACGCCCCTCAGGATTCGCTGGTACGGATCTCCGTGGGCTTTATCGGGAACGAGATTATTGTTCGCATTCATAATCAGGGCTCCTACATTCCACCGATCGAACAGAACAAGGTGTTCACGCGCTTCTATCGCAGTCCATCCGTCGAGCATCGTGCTCCTGGCACTGGCCTGGGTTTGTCAGTCGCGAAAAAAGCCATAGAAGCACACGGCGGAAAGATCTCGGTCGAAAGCGATGTGCAGGCCGGGACAGCCTTTGTCATCGCAATACCGGCGACTGCGGAGCAACTCACTTGACAGCATTGGGGTCAGTATTGATTGTCGAAGATGACAGCGCGCTGCGCCGGAGCCTGCGAGATACCCTTGAGGCAGCTGGGTTCTGTCCTGGAGAAGCATCGTCGGGCGAAGAAGCAATTCTCGCCCTGCGCAACAGCAAGTTCGAGACAATCCTGCTCGATATCAACATGCCTGGCATCGGCGGCATGGAGGCCTGCCGGCGTATACGCCAAACGTACCCGCTCCTCCCGATCCTTGTTCTTACGGTGCGCGACGAGGAAAAGGACAAGATCGAGGCGCTCGATGCTGGAGCGGACGACTACATCACCAAGCCTTTTCAGTTTCTGGAGTTGACCGCACGGCTGCGCTCGGCAATTCGCCGCTTTAGGACAAGGAGCGATTCCCCCGAGCATCCTGTCACCGTGGGTGAAATCACGCTTGATCCCTCCACTCGCCGGGTCACGAAACGCGGTGAGGAAATCCGCATGACGCCGAAAGAGTTTGAGCTGTTGCATACGCTCATGCGTTATGCCGGGCGCCCGCTTGCGCATCAGCGGTTGCTGGCTCTGGTATGGGGTGCGGAGTATGGCGGAGAGCGGGAATATCTGCGTACTTATATCAGCCAGTTGCGCCGCAAGCTGGAAGACGACCCGGCTCATCCGGTGTACCTGCTTACAGACAGCTACGTTGGCTACCGTTTCCGCGACCTATAGAAATAATACCAAGGCTTTAGGATGCGGTAATTGAGCTCGTCCGGATTTGGGCAATGGGCACGGAGCAATCATGGTCCCTACCGGGAGCTACGCATCGGAAGAGCAAAGCTTGCTCTCCCGATGTCGTAGCACTCTCTAAATAGAAGAATTACTACTCGTGATCCTCCGCATTGAGCTCAGTCGCGACCGGAGTAAAGGTGCCGAACAGGCCGTCAGCGTAGCCGTTAATGCCGGCGGAGAAAAACAGTGCCGGCCCGGTGGAGGCGGTGGGGGTTGCTTCGTTGCTGCCCCGGTTGTCGAACTCCAGGCCCCAAAGCCCGGAGATGACGATGGGGGTATCATCACCATTGAGCAGGTTGCCCAGGAACTGTCCAGTGGTTGGGTTGAATGCAGAGATTGTGCCGGCAAAGCGGTTGCCAATCAGCAGGGCGTGGCTGAAGAATCCGAAGTCCTGCGGGGCCAGAGCGACACCCCAGGGCGCACTCAGATTTCCGGGGACATTCTGCAGGCGCTGCACGAGTTGGCCTTCGGCGGTGAACACGTCAACGAATCCGCATTCTTCGCCACAGTCATCATCAGCGCCTGTTTTCTCCGAATTCTGCTTGGCATAGGTCACGACGACGTTCGCACCCACCGCCTGGACGTTGTACGGGGCAAATCCGAATGGCACTCGAAAGTCACGGAAAGCATCCGCGAAGGTCTTGACTTGCTTGAAATTTGTGTCGAAGACCTCCACTTGGTTCTGGGAAAAATCGGCGGCGAGCAGGAAGTGCTTATCGCCTTGTGCGACCCAGGTGAGCCCGGTGAAGACCGCTCCCTTTTCCGTGACCTCAGTGACTGCCATTTGCAGGGGAGTGGTAGCCGGATTCCATGCCGCGATCGTGCCATTGGTGGTGGCGAAGATGAACTCTGCGGGTGTCGGCGCCTTATTCGGCACATTGTTGATCATGAAATCTGTGGTTCCGTTGAAAATCATCCCGGTCGGCGAAGAAGCACCCTTAGCGTTGGCCACGTTGGGAACCACGACCGGCGATGGAGGAGACACGATGGATCCTGTGCCGGAATACAGGGTCGAGGTCCCGGTGCCAGCATTGTTGACCCACCACGGGCTGGATGCACTGCGGGCAAGGCCCCAGGCATTTTTGAGGTTCGGATCCTGGAACGCCACTTTCGTGCCATTGAAGGAGGGAAGATCGGAGACCAGGTAGGTCTGTGTATAGTGTTGAGCGAGCGCGAGAGAAGGGAGCAGCGCCAGAACAAGTCCGGTGCTGATTCTCACTGATTCCGATATGATTCTCATGACTCTTTGCTCCGTAACTCGGGTATGTTTTTGGGCCGGGGGCGCCTTCCCGTACATTCGCGGTAGAAGGTCTATGGGCGCAGCAACCACGCGGCGGTCCTCTGGCTACGCAACCGGAATACTACCTGCCGAATGCTGGCGAAGTTGTCAAACTTTTGTAACGGAATTGTCTTCGAAAATCCTGAATTTCCTTGCCGGATTTTAACGCGGGTGACGATGGGTCTTCTGGTATAGAACTTCTCGAAAAGCTGTGCACTCTCGACGGACGCGGGGTGCGGTGAACATGGCGCTAGAAGAACCCTTCTGCGCGGCTTTCTCAGGCTGCCGAACGGTTTGTTCAATCTCGAAGCCTTCGGCCTTTTGTCTGGCAAGCTCGTATCTGGCAGCCTCGATCTCTGCAGCCCCGATCCGGGTCAGTTTCGCGCCTCGTTTCAACGATTTATGGCTCAATTCTCTGAGCAGTTGCCTGGTGGGGTCGAAGTCAATGGCAGGGGCTTCGGCCTCTGGTTCGATCGCGCCAGCGGCGGGTCTCGGCCCGTACACGATCAGCGCTTGGGGAGCCGTGAGCGGCGACTGGTGCTGGCCGAGACCGCCACCGTCGCCAAGTCGAATCAGATCGGCGCGATTCCGAAATCGCTGATGAATCTCCAGATTGGGAGCAAGCCTGAGCGATTCGATTCTGGTCAACAGATCAGAACGGAACTAGGAGTTGGGAGTTCGCTGCTTCCCCGGGACCAATCCAGCCCGAACTCGGTTGACATATAGAGCGTGCCAGCTTTATCAACCACCACAATCGTTGAGCCGTTTGTGGCGATGCAACCTGTGTCGGCGATCCCGCGGATCCACTCTGGCAGGCCATCTTCGACGGCCACGATGCATCCATCCGGCCTGATCGGTCGACGATAAATCCTTCCCCGGGTGGCAAAGTGATCTGTCGATGCTGAGACAAATATGTTATCGCCCGACAACGCTACCGCAGAGCAGTATGCTGCGTCTAGGCCGTCGCGTTCTATGGACCACGTTGCTCCCGCGTCGCGACTAATGCAAAGGCCGATCGCGGACGCCGCGACGACGATGTCCGGATCTGCCTGGTGGGCGCACACCTGATGAACATCGCTGTTGATGTCGATGGTGGGATGCCAGGTTTTTCCGCCATCCATTGAATGCGGAATACCTCCCACGTGAACGTTGGCGAACAGTTTGCTCCCGTCCGAGTTGGCGGCGACCGAGCGAATGCCAAGCGGCGGCCCGAGACGCTGCCCATTCACAATTGCCGAACCAGCAAACCAAGCGTCGCGTCCCGCGATGTTGTCGAAACCATCGATAGGATCGAGCGCACCTCCCCCATGGCTAAGCCGCAGCAGGCGTGCATCATCCGTTCCAACATAAATGACGTCTTTGACAGCCATACAGCAGGAAAGCTCGAACTTGCTGGTAGCCACAGTTGTCCATTCGCCGCCTGGTGCGCGCCTCTCGAGCGCATGTCGTCCCACGAGGGCGAGCGCACCGCCGCGTCCATCCGGGGCGAGCCCTCTGACAGGCTGGCCTGCAAGCTCTTGCGTGCGCCCATCGCCGGTAAATGCGAACAGCCCATCGCCCCAAGTCGCCACCAGTATCGTCGGTCTCGTCACCGATCACCTTCCTCCCCCAGTTGTCGCCGGCTATTACGGCTCTAGAACGACGACATGCGTTGGTTTGGAGCGCGCCACTGTGATTCGGTGAATGCGCGCTCTCAATCAAGGATTCTCCGATTCTCAGCTAAAAGCGAACAAAGCGGAACTGGCGCGAAGCCCGATCACTCAATCCACAACTCGCGATGGTGCCCGGACGGCTGGCTAAACCTTCCCTTACGCGCTTCCCGAAAGTGCATGCGGACCGTACGCACAGGTTAGTCCTTTCATAAGGGTGGCCCGCATCGGAAATCGATGCGTTAGTTTAAAGAGATGCGGGTTCTGATGATTGGCGGCACCGGCGCCGTCGGGCCGCATGTAGCCAGAGCACTTCACGAGTTAGGCCACGATGTGACACTGTTCCATCGCGGCCAGCACGAGTCAGCCCTGCTGTCTGGGATCCGACACTTCAGAAGTCCGGAGGCCGCTCTGCCGGTTTTGAGCTTCCCGGCTGATCTACTGCGCGTCGAATTTGAAATCGTCATTCATATGATCCCGATGGGAGAGGCCGATGCCCGAATCGCAGCGCACACGTTTGCCGGCCGCGTTCAGCGTCTGGTAGCTTTGAGCAGCGGCGATGTCTACCGGGCATACGGACGCTTCACTGGGTTTGAGCCTGGGACGGTGGAAACGGGCTCGCTGAAGGAAGGTTCCCCGCTTCGAAAAACCTTATATCCGTACCGTGCCCAGGCGAAATCGATCGATGACTTGAATTACCTCTACGAAAAGATTCTTGTCGAGCGCGAGATATCGGGTCAAGCTCTGCTGCCCGCAACCATTCTTCGCCTGCCCAAGGTTTATGGCCCAGATGGCAATCGGAATCTTGCGACGGTCTATGGATACCGTGATCGGCCGAGATGGCGCTGGACCCATGGATATGTGGAGAACGTTGCCGCGGCCATTGTGTTGGCGAGTGTCCATCCATTGGCGGCTAACCAGGTCTATAACGTTGGCGAGGAGTACACGCCAACCATCTCCGAACGTCTTCAAACTCTGCCTTCGTCAACGGTTCCCAGAATTGAGGCGGAAGGGCATGATTTCCGTCATGACATCGCATATGACACCTCACGAATTCGAAAAGAATTAGGCTATACCGAACCCGTGTCCTACGAGGAAGGTCTGAGGCGAACGCTCGAATCAGAGTGAGCTTGTCCCGGCCGCTCGAAGAAGCATACCCGATCGCCTGGTTCAGGGATGAAGGTTGAATCGCTCGCGCAGGATCGCCCCTCCGGCTGCCAACGAGTCAACTGCGCCTAACCAGGTATGCGAGTCATTGTCGAATCAATTGAACAGCGAGGGCCGGAGCGGCTTGGCTTGGCGTGGACTGAGTCGCGCCAGAATGGGGCATCCTGGCCCATTTTAGACACATATGTGGTGCGGGCGGAGGGAATTGAACCCTCACGGCCTTGCGGCCTGCGGATTTTCATACCACTTCGGCTTTCGCCGCCCCGCCAGCGCGGGTTTGTGGTCTGGACTATCCCTTCACCATTCCCCACATGAGGTTTAGGTGCTGCCCGTCTAGTCTCTACACCTTCCGGGAAGGAAGTGCTTCCAGGCTTGGCTCGGGATTGCCATTTCAGGTTTCCCCGACTTTGAGCAGTTCTACGCCGTCGGTTTCCCGATGGGCACTCAAGCTTGCTTAAGTCCGCTGCGTCTGCCATTTCGCCACGCCCGCGGGAAATTGGCTATAGCCTCATCATAATGCAAGCAGCGAAGCGTCCCGGCTGCATCTGCCTGTCGCTGGATCAGTCCCAATAGATGGTTCAGTCCCAACAGAGGAGTGGGTTCGCGCCATTGGGCGTGCAACCGGCCCCATTGCTGGCGGTTAGGAGGCCAGAGGAACCAAGCGAAATGGCGGGCCCGGCATCCGGATTACTGTCACGGACGGCGGATTCAAGGTCGATTCAGGCTGGATCCCGGTTCAAAAAGCGCGGCGATTGCAGTCCCCTTGGAAGCAGCCTCCCGGGGAGATCGCGCAAGACCAGTTCGGGTCTCAAGGTGCAGATTTAACAGGGGTTATTGGCCTACTTCTGATTTCCTTCGCAGCCGACCAGTTCGCCGGCTATGGTATTGATCCCAAAGCAGATTTACCCCGAGCGGCGGCAATAGCCGTGCCCCCCGGATTCGAACCTGCTGCACGGCGGACTGGCTGATTGGGCTGGTGGGATATTCAATCGAAACCTCATCGACGGGAGTATTCTCTTGCGGGCCATGGGGTGCATCGGACTGAGGCGCAGTAGAGGCTTCGGTCCGGGTTGGTGGGGAGCCAGCGTGGTTGAGAGCCAGCGGTCAGCAGATGCCGATCGTTGTGGTTGCCCCCAGGCAAGCCGAAGGCTCCGTTTCTGGATCCTCGTTGGGGCGAACAGAGGACATCGCGCTCGAAAGAGGCGCTCGAAGAAGGCTGCTTGCTTAGGGAGCCAGAGCAACGCTTCGGCTATGGACTGAAGGAGTTAACGGGTTACTCTGATACCTAGCACCCGTTGGATGTCGCGCCGCGCGGGACTGGCTCGACTGCTTTGGGGAGGCGGGCGGCCACGCAAGGCGAACTTATCGTCAATGGTCAGTCAATGGTCAAGGGTCAAGGGTCAAGGGTCAATGCGGCCATCTGATCTTTCGCCCCTCGAAATGTTCAATGCTTCTTGAAATATTGGACTTCGCGCTCGTGTTGTTTGGCCTGCTCCAGAGTTGAAAATGTACCGAGATTGCGACGTTTTCCAGTTGAATCTTCCTTCTTGCGTGAGTAGAGCCGGTATTGACCCGCCTTCAATTTCCGAATCATAAGACTCCTTTCACCTCATCGAAGCCGAGCAGTCAGTCTTCGATTGGCTTCCATCCGCAACTTGCCTTAGGATCCCCACACCGATCGAAATGGTTGCACTTCACCGCAGGCTCGACGGATTCAATCTTTAAAAGCAACTCCCCAACCCGATCTCCGAATCAGAGTCAGCAAAGGAGTCTACCTGTGGCTCGTCCTTTCTGGTCCGGTCAACTGCGAATCTCACTTGTATCCTTCGGAGTCAATCTGATTCCGGCGATTGAAGCCAAAAGCGAGATCCGATTTCATCAGCTTGATCGGCGGACCGGAGAGCGTGTCCGGCACCAGAAGGTATCCTCCGCGGACGAGGAGCCTATAGAGAAAGGCGACATAGTCAAGGGCTACGAATACAGCAAGGGCGAATTTATCCAGTTGGAACCGGCCGAGATCGAACAGTTGAGGATTGCATCGAGTCACGTGATTGAGCTCGGGCAATTCGTCAAAGCGGACGAGATAGATCCGGTCTTTTACGAAAAGCCTTATTTCCTGTTGCCTGAAAATTCGGCTCAAGCAGAGGCATTCGCCGTGGTGCGCAAGGCGCTTGAGGAGAAAAAGCAGATAGGACTTGGGAAGGTCGCACTGGGCGGGAGGGAGCGCCTTGTCGCGGTCACTGCTCCGAGTGATCCGAAGTTGCGCGGGATGATGGCTTATACGCTGCGATTTCCGGCCGAATTGCGCAACGCCGCTGAATACTTCGAACAGATCAGGGAGCACAAGATCGACCACGACCAACTCGCCTTGGCCAAACAGCTCATTGAAAGAAAGTCCACCCCGTTCGAGCCGGACAAGTTCACTGACAACTACGAAGCGGCACTGCGTGAGCTGATCGATGCCAAGCTTAAGCATGTCGCCCCGCCAAAGCAGCAGGACCGCGCAGTCGGTGGAAAGGTGATCAATCTGATGGATGCGCTTCGGCGCAGCGTAGGCGAGCAATCTGGCAAGAAGAAACCTGTGGTGCGCGCCGACGGCAAAACCGGGAAAGATCGAGCCGGCAAGCAAGGACTGCGATTGATGCACCCGAACTCGCGCGGAGCCGAAAAGCGCCCGAAGTCGGCCTGAGTTCGAGATGATGGTCAATCAAAGGACACGCGCCTCCGAGCCTGCTCACCCGAGTTCGAAGCAGCAACTGGCAAAGTACCGCGCCAAGCGCGATTTCAAGCTCACGACCGAGCCCAGCGGAGACTCGAAGAAAGGCCAGAGCAAGCGGCACAAACTGAGGTTTGTGATTCAGAAGCACGCGGCCAGCCGCCTGCACTACGACTTCCGATTGGAGTGGGAGGGCGTTCTCAAGAGCTGGGCGGTCGCCAAGGGCCCCAGCTACTATCCAGGCGACAGGAGGCTGGCGATCGAGGTCGAGGATCACCCGCTCGAATATGGCGGCTTTGAGGGAATCATCCCTAAGGGACAATATGGGGCCGGCACGGTCCTGCTGTGGGACCGTGGAAGCTGGGAACCTGTCGGGGACGCTAGGGAGGGATTCCGCAACGGAAACCTCAAGTTCGTGCTCGACGGCGAGAA
>Ga0208193_1000506_pt1 | contig 20817 bp, 20 predicted proteins | sample June2015DPH_17_2_FD_184716 | JGI IMG/M metagenome (GOLD analysis project Ga0208193, IMG submission 184716) | Peatland microbial communities from SPRUCE experiment site at the Marcell Experimental Forest, Minnesota, USA - June2015DPH_17_10... | ecosystem: Environmental > Terrestrial > Soil >... | reverse complement strand
TCACCTGAAGATTTTTCGACAGTAAGCAGATTCGCGGCGGGGTTGATAGCGACGACAGAACTATAGGTTCCGGCTTCGATTCCGACGACCTTGCTGCCGCGCGCATAGCGCACCACGTCGTTGATCTCGTAGCGGCTTGCACAGGAACGTTCGGCGGAGGTCATGTCCCGGCGCTGAACGAGGACGCGGAATCTGTGGTCCTCCGGTGCCAGAGTTCCATTGGCTTTCAATTCCTGACGGACGGCGACGTTCAACTCACGGCAAGAGGCGTTGTCGGGTGAGACGATCAAGGTCTTTTCTGGAGACTCGACGTAGCTCCTGGCGATGGCGCGGATGCGCTCTTCCGTGCCGGAAATCTCTTCACGCAGCCCTGCTGCTGGAGCGATTCAAGGGCCGCGGAGACCTGCCCCGTGGCCAGCAACTCCACTGCCGACTTCAGCGCCGGGTCTTTCTGCCGAACGATCTCATCCAGCTTGGCGGTGCGCATTCCAGCTTCTTGCAACTGCTCAAACGGACGGACGGCTTCGACGCGCTGGTGCTGGCGGGTGTCGCCGATCAGGAGCACACGGTCATTCGGGCCGAGACGCGCAAGGAATTCTCGCATCTGGTTGGTGCTGGCAAGGCTGGATTCGTCGACTAATGTTGAGCTCAACATTAGTCGACGAGTTTGGGTTGGACAAAATCGAGCACAGCGAATCCCGGAGGCGGGACACCTGCTGTACAAAGTGATCGCCTCGCGAACTCAGAAGCGATCCACGGCCCTGGTTACCAACGTGGACTTTGAGAAATGGGCAGACTACCTCTCTGATGGTCCGCTCGCCATGGCAATACTCGATCGACTCGTCAGGGGAGCCATCATCATGAAGCTCACAGGAAAGTCCTACTGCGCTGAGAAGGCAAAAACGCTCGAGAACCAGTCCGCCTGAAACTCAGATCTCCTACCAAGAAACGGATGCGCGACCCGCTGACCATCGCGTAACCACAGTACTGGTCCCTTTTATCCTGCCAAAATGGCCCCTTTTTCACCGCCACCGACACGTTGCGATCCTTCCTGCCGAAGACTGACTGGAATTCGCAGACAGCAACACGATCGCGAATGTCCTGCTCGCTTCCGGAAGCTGTGCACTCCTGTCTGTTTGATTTCCACGGGGGCGCACGCTGCCTATCCATCCAACGCTGCCGATGAGGAGAACCGCGTGATCGTTTCGGCAAGTCGGATGTGCCGCATGGAGTGGAAGAGAGTAAACTATGCGACGGGATGCCAGATGGAGATGACATCACATTCGCAGCTTTCGGCGCCACGGACTTCTGGCGGGAATTGTCGGCACGCAACATTCGCGTGGGTCAGGAGCGTGTGCAACGGCATTGCATTCAAGCCACGCGGGAAGCGGCGCCTTCACGTCACAACGACCGATAGCTGGCATGATCTCCTCGTAGCGCCAAGCCTTTCGACGGTCAAGAACTCACATCTCTATGTTATCTGTTGATTATAAATGATGACAAAGGAATGGATGCCTGACGCTAGGCCGTAGAACACAACAATAGTATAGGAAAACATCTAAACAAAATATTTCCAGTCGCCAAAGCAGCCGATAAGCTGATACGGAGAATAGACCTTTCGATTCCAATCAAATGATGCTATCGGATGGTTGAATTTCTCAGAACTGGCACGCCGGAGAGAAGCCGCACCAACTCTCCTTGACGTTTCGTTCCTGTCTTTGCGAATACTGCGCTCATTTGCGATTTCACTGTTTCCCGGCTGACGCGGTTCAACTCAGCGGTCTCGGACAGCGAATTGCCACCAAACACCGAAAGGGCTAATCGCGCCTCCGCACTGGAAAATCCGAATAACGTCCGCAAAACGTCCGCTGTAACTGTCTCATTTTGTTCCGCGTCAACCAGAAAAACGGCAACAACCGCGCTCTGTGAACTCGCCGCACTTGCCGAGGACAGCGGCGAGACCAACAAATGCAAAGGCTTCTTTCCCAGACGACGAAAGGGCATTACACCACCGCCTAAGGGATCATTTCCCCTTGCAGTTGAAATCGCCTTGGAAATGAGTTCTATTAGCTTGGCTGCTTCTGGGGCGCGGCGCGGCGTCAACCGGTTCCCCTTACCTAGAAACAATCCGTCACCTTGATTCAGTATCGAGTGTGCAGCGGCATTGACAAACACTACGCGCCCAGCCGCATCGAGCAATACAATCGCCGATTCGAGCGAATTCAATGCATTTTCGAGATTGCTGAGCCTCGTCTCAAGCGCCGCCAGCCTGCGTCTCGTTGTGCTGCCGCTGTTAATTCACGTCGATTCCGGTAGGCATGTCCTGCACTGTATTGAGGGTTTGGTGGCGGAGACGAAGTAGCTAAGCCGTTCGGAGTGCGAGACGGGACAGGGGTGTGGGCGTAAATGGAACTTGATTTGGCTATATAGCTGTGGGATTGGTCTCCGTTCTGGCCTTCGCGGAAGCAGCCCGTAGGGCGACTGGAGCCAAGGCCAGAACGGCCGATTTCTTACCGACCGCTTCGGCCAGCACACTCGTCACGAAGGCGTTGAGGGAAACACCCTCGCGGGCGGCTATGATTTTCAACTTTCATGCAAGCTGCGCGGCGCGCGCTGACGCCATTGCCCCAATGCGGCCGGGCTTGGAACATCGCGTCCCAATTGGCGGGCTGCATCCTTCCATTCAGGGACGGCGTTCTCGACATCCGCCAGCGCCGCCTCGCGGGTTTCGCCGTCGCCCATGCAGCCGGGCAAGGCTGGTACGGACGCCAGCCAGCCGCCGCCATCAGCGTCCGCCAGCGGTTCCACCAGAATCGCGTATTCAGTCTGCTTCGCCATCGCCTCGCCTCTCGATCAATCGCCAACAGTTTGCAAATATAGACCGGCTTGATGGCCGTTTTGTCGGGGTGGTGAGAATCGCTTCCTCATCCACCGCCGTGATTTTCCAATGTGAGCCGCCGCCCGTCGGCGGCAAGCACTGCCAGCCTAATCCGCCGTAAAGCCGTTCGATGCCCTGAATGGTCCAGTCCCCTGCCGGGTTCCGCCGCATCCGGGTTAGCAGCTTGTCAGCTTTGGTCATGAAACATCCCGTGACTTATAGAAACAACGGGCAATGGATGGCTCCATTTAGCGCTATTGGGAACACCGAGGAACAGTTATTGTGTCCTTATCGTGTCCATATTTTCAGCCCCGAGACCTCTGCCCTCACGAGGCAGAGGTCTCAGGCGAGCACACTAAGCTCTACCCTTCCCATGCCCCGTGACCGTACCCACGGCAACTCGCGCACGGCGCTGTCCGATGCTCTTCGTTCGTAATCTTTGGGCGGGCACATCCCTGATTTCCAGCACCAGACTCTTGCCGAGAACGTGGGCCGCCCGCGTCAATGTTTCGAGCGAAACCGCCGTGTTCTCTGGATCAAGCAAGCGATCCAACTGAGAACGGCTTGTGTTCAACTCTGCAGCCATCGCTCTCTTTGTTTTTTGCTGCCGAGTCATCTCCTGCTCGAATTGCCAGGCAAGCACGCGCTTGATGGCGACGCTCTCTACTTCGTCGCGGTATCCTTCCTCTTCCAAGAAGTCATCGAAACTCGATCCGCTGTGTACGCCTACCGTTCCGTTTGCCATCGTCATCTCCCCCTCTTTAACTCGCTCTCATGGAGAGCTTTATTCTTGCGAGCCAGTTCTAAGTCTGCTGGCGGCGTCTTCTGAGTCTTCTTGATAAAGCCATGCAGCAGGACCATCCTGCCCTTCACGTCGATGTAGAACAGTATCCGAGCGATTCGATTCTGGCTCAAACTCGACCGGACTTCATAAAGTCCGTCGCTCAGCGGTCTACAAACCGGCATCCCGATCGGCCAACCGAATTCCACAGCCTTTATGTCTACGCCGATCTGCTTCCGATCCTCGATCGGGCTGAGTGACTTCAACCAATCGCGTACAGGCTCCCCGCCCGCGCGAGTCCGAAAGAAGATCGCCTCTATTCTTTTCAGGCCCGAAGATTGGATTGGACGGCTCATCTTCCAGAAGCATAGTGTACCACATACGGTACATCATGCTTCCGGCGGTCCATTCGACCGGTATTGATAGGAGCGTGACGCCGTCGAAGCTGAACAAGCCTAATCTTGATCGAGAAAAAATTGCGGTGGTTACACCATAGAGTTCAGCGAGCTGAATCAGCTCGATCACGTCCACGCGGCGCTCGCCCGTTTCACACTTGTTGAGGAACGTATGCGACAGTCCAAAGTTTCTCCGAGACCTCACGTTGTGTCAGGCCAGCCTCTTCGCGCGCGCCTTTTAGCTTCCGCAAGAAGCCGTCATAGCTCACCTGGAAAGGAGCCGTCCTCGCCTTGCGCGATTTTCGAGTCTCGGCTTCCCGTGGTGTCCTCATCCATCAAGCCATTGCCCCCCCAATTAAGGGGCACACAATATGCCAGGTGGGGAGGTTCTGGATGGCTGACGATTACGTGGAATGCCCAGAAGTAGCAGGCAAGACGATCAAGTCTCTGCGCCTATACAAGAACAGTGACCAGGGAAACGAGGTCATCATCATCGACCTGACCCTTTTAGATTTTCGTATTTTTATGAAATTCAGGGCCAACTCGGCTCTGAAGATGTAGGCAAGGAAGTCAAAGTAAGTTGCACAGCTGACTTTAGATTTGCCATATCTCTTTCGACCGTGGTCCAGATCGTTTCCAGATCGACTCTCTCGTACTGATGCCGCAGCCAATTTCCCATGCCGCGAATGTCAGCCCACGGTACCCCAGGACAAAGTTGCTCGGCCTCTTTGCCAAGACGAACCGCAGCCTCGCTGATTTTCTGCAGCTCCCGCTCCACCGCAGAAATTGTCTTTTCGTCTTCACTGAAGGCAATGAGATCGATCCCAGCCACAAATCGCTGGATCTTTTCGATACTGGCGATCTCTCGGAACGGGGCAGAGGGATTCTTAAAAGGCAAGTACCGCCTCTCGTTCGGCCCTCTCCCGGACCGGTTCCTTAAGCGTCTTGGCAGGTGAAAGATCGACGGGAACACCGAGCAGATTCTCCAATCGACCTTGCAAGTGCGCCATGTCGATGAGACTGAAACGCCTCTTAGAATCGAAATCCGCAATCAGATCAACATCGGACGCCGGTGTTTCCTGGCCTCGAGCCACTGAACCATGAAGACGCAGATGGACAATGCCGGCAGCTTGCAGTTCCGGCTCATTGTCGCGCAGCGTCTTGAGCACCGAACTCTTGTCCATGGGCCCATTGTGGCATGATTCTTCGACGGGCTCAATTCGGAATTTGTGGAGCGCTTTTCGAATCGGGTTTGGTTTTTTGATTTGAGGCTGGGGAATCCGTCCAAGATAATCTATAACATATTTTAAATCATCATGTTAGGCAAATGACTGTCATCCGCAAGTTGTTTTTAGTGTAGTGTCTTCTAAACTAAAAGAGTGGTCGAAATGAGGAAGGTCAACATCGGCTGTATTGCGCCCACATAGTTACAAGTGGAAAAACAGCGGTAGAATCGCATGGGAACTCCGTGAAAGGCATGGACTTAGTTTTGTTCGTAAGCACTGAGCCGAAGAGCGGAAGCGCAAGCCAACAGGCAAGGAGATTTTAATGGCTTACTTGCAGCTGCAACCGAACCATCCGTGATCGCTTCACTGGGTTGATACAACTTTCAGCGGACAGCCGCAGATGAGAGGAGCCTAAGTCGTCCTCAGTCTTTCGGAACCGCGTTGCATGAAACAATTGCTGCCGTCCGGTCGGTAGTGTTGTCGTTCCTGTGGATCTGAACAGTGCTGGCTAACACCGGCGTATCGCTGACCACGCTCACCATCCAGCAAAAGGAGACAAAATGGCTACGCTTGAAGATACCCGCCGCTCGGTTTCGGACACAAACTTTCTTTCGGGAGCTTTTCCGCGATAGCCAAGTTTCAGACATGCGCCAACCGGAATGGCAACACGCCGTGCGCCACGCCGGGAGAGGAACTCCGCCGCTGCGCTTTCCGGTCTATGAGCATCTGTACCAATTCAATCTGTGCACGCAGAAGATGGTCGAGTCACTCGAAGAGCGCCAATTGCGCAACACAAAAAATGTGGCTCTGGAGCTTGCCCGCAGTGGATGCTGGTTTGGCCGTCCTCGACGCGGGTGGCGATTTTGCTGATGGCGTGATTGCGTATGAGGGGACATGGCTGGGTGGGGACATCTTCGTATCCTTCGACAAGAAAGCTGTTGCACTGCTCTCGATACAAGGCCACAAGACACGTGTATTGTCCTGATCGCACGCGCAGCCGATCCCAAAAAGGTTTCCGTTTGGAATGAGTTCAAAAGGATCGAGAAAGAAGTGGAGGTCAACCTATGCGCAGCTGCGGTGTCAGGAGTGCTGAGCAGTTACTGCTGTTTAGGGAATCACCGCACGGATTCCGAGCTCGTCTGCAATTTCGCCTAGCCGTCGGTCGCGGGTCCAGATCGAGATAGATTTGTCGAAGAGAGCAGAGGCCACCAAGTGAAGATCCGTGATGCCGATTCCTCTCCGATACAGCCTGCGAAGCTCTAACAGGCTGAACAACTCCTCGGTTCCGGCGACCGGCACATGAGGCAGTAGCGCCAGGTCAGCCAGCACTTCTTCCCGGTGAGCGATGGAGCCCAGAGCCAGCTCCAGCCGAACGAACGGGTGGGTAACGACTTCATCGTCCAGGAGCAACTCATCAAGTTTTGCTTCCGCCTTTCGCAGATGGTCAATCCAGATCGAGGTATCAACGAGAATCACGTTTCCCCCTGCGCCGCGGCGCCGCCTCAGCCGTCGGATCGCTGCCTCCGAGCGCCGCTAATCTTCGAGCAGCCTCATTCCGCACAAGCCTGGTAAGCGCTTCTCTCACCAGCGCCGCCTTCTCCTTGATGCCGGTGTAGTGCTCAGCCTGCCGAACCAACTCATCATCCAGTGCAATCGTTGTACGCATTGAAGCCTCTCTGTGCAGATACTAGCATCATTATGATGCTATTTCTAGTGGCTATCGTCCTCTCGGTATGGCGTCCGCACTCTGCATAAAAATCAACACTGAGCCAGTTCAGGCCGGGCGCGATTGAATTGGCCAGGTGGCGTTGGTCGATCGCGGACGAATGGATTCGGCATGTTCCGCAACGATACGAGGCGACTCCGACCAGCTTTGACGTTATTTCGAGACCCGAGTCTCTGGGCGAAGACATTGCACCTGCGGCACACTGGCGGTACAGTCGTTAGCTTTGGCCGAGTTCGCCAAACTAGGCTAAGCTTCGCAGAATCATAAAGATGGGGTTTCTGCTAACTTCGGCTTGGTTTCCTTATTTTTCATCAACTTACGGGTTGGGTATCGGACTCATAATCCCTTGGTTGGGGGTTCAAATCTCTCTGGGCCCACCTTAGCAAAGCAAAGAAAATAAATCATTTCAAGGAAACTTGATAAAGCATCTCTAGTGGCCATATTGGAGACGATGAGCGAAACGTCTCGCGCGTTGAAGCGGCTCATACCCAACGCAGAGGCAAACTCTCGTGCAACTCCCTCAAGGCCGCCGGTGGCAGCAACATCTTCCCTCAAAATGCAACAGGAGGAAAGGCCTATCGGCGTGTCCGTCTGGGGTGGCATGCGTGTATCAAGGATGCATTGCTTGTCCATTGCTAAAAGCTCACCAGAATCCCTAACGGGTCCTGGTGAGCTTTTTTTGGGAATTGCGAGCTTGATTTCGCAGTCAACAAGATGGTTGGCTTGTGCTGGGCCCTTGTGCATTCCCCATTCAGCTGAGCTGATCCTACCAGCGCGAGATGGTCATCTGATCGATATACACGGCGCTGTTGCCTTGGGCGACGTCGCCGTCGAGCTGAAAGTTGGTGAGTAGCGTCGGAGCCCAGCCGAGAGCGAAGGCCGAGGGCACGGTGGCGTTGATTGGCTGCTCGACGCTGTCCAGCGTCACGGAATTGTAAGTCACGTTGCCGGAGTCGTCACGCGAGTAGCTGATCTGTACGTGATGCCATGTGTTACGGCTCCAGTTCTTGACATTGCAGGCGGCCTTGGAATGGACCCATGTGTCGATCGGACGGGCAGGGGTGCCGGCATTTTCCGTGTAGTCCCAGGTGCCCTTCCAGCCGTCGCATTGGAATCCGTAGATCACAGTCTGGCCATTGCTCATAACCTGGTTCATATCCATCTCGATATTGGCGATGGTACTGGCCGAGGCGTTGAGGTAAATCCAGGTGTCGTAAAAAAAGTGGGTGGAGGTTTCGTCGTCCCCAAAGGAGACGTGGTAGATTTGGCCGCCGTCGTTGCTGAACTGTGTTTGGAACAAGCGTGCAGTCCCGCTGAGCGAAGGCGAGTTGGTGGTGCTGGTGGTGCCGGAGGAAGAACCGGAGGTTGCCGGATCACTGGCGTTCTTCCAGTTGCTCAAAGTCTGGATGGCGCTAACGCTTATGGCGTCACTGGGCACAGGATTTGCGCTTTGGGGAGGGGTGACGGTGAGCGAGACGTCGGAGACGCAGGCTGAACCTTTTTCTCCCCAGGATTTGATGTGGAGAACGTGGGCACCGGTCGGCGAGGCGACCGAGGCGTCGACGGAGGTACCCTTAATCATGGTGGTGTCCGAGCTGTTGTCGAGCGAGTAGCCCATGTAGCCAACGTTTTGGTTCGAGCAAGTGGAGGAGTTGGCGGACACTGTGAAAGGTGAGGTAACTTCCGTGGCGTTGATCGGAGAGTTCACGGTCACACTTGCGAACCCAGGTACTGCGACTGACACGGCTAAAGATGAGATTAGATAGATTTTTGTGAAGGAATTCATGGGGATAAAGTCCTTTTCTTGTGCCTAAACTGCTTCAGCTGCCGTTGTACAAAGGACCTAAGTCGCGAACTCAAGGTGCTCTGCGTACGAAGAAATGTGCGTGTGCTCGATACCCGGATGCGCCGGTTGGCATGTCAGGAATAAATGTGGTGTGTTCTCACGCCTGAAATGCGCAAAGCGCCTGATCAGAACTGCCCAGCAGTTCTGCGATTGCCCATGAGAAGCAATTCCATTGCTTGCTGCGTGGGAAGACTTGCGTCTTTACTAGCTTTTGGCTTATACGCAATCAACACGTGGCATAAAGTTGTCGCGATCGATTGGCGAACGGCTCATGTGCACAGACCGTAAGTCTTGAGCTGTTTTTGCGTGAGCACTCAAGAAAGAAACAGAGCATGGATACCTGCAAGCTTTACTTGCACCCGCATCACATATGCCCCTGGACTGATGATTAAAAAATATCATCGATGGGGCAAATCTCCGCTCCCACAAAGGTGGAAACGGGGTCACTCGATTGGGCGCATGCTCACCCCAGTGGTTATTGGGGCAACCTCTTCAAGCGAAGATTTGCAGGTACTTTTCGCGCGCGGATCCACCCAAAGCGAACGCCTGGAACACTTTGCGCCATCTAAAGGAGAGCTCGAACCTCCCGGGTTGACCGAGGGAGAGTGAAGCCGAGATGCTCCGGTGAGGTAGCTACGGCGCGCCATTCAAGGTATCGAATCAAGTCCCGGCAAGAAATGGCCATTGTGCTTGGATTCCGTGGCCTATCTATAGAACGGCCGTCCGCCATCGGACAGTCGCAGATTGTTGCTTGGTGACGTGGGACCGCATGCGGCATTGCTCCTCTGTCTGGCATGCCTATGGTTGCGAGACCGCGCTGTACCGGGTTGCGGATCAGATAATTGCGCTCCTCTATAAATCGTTCCCATAACCATGGACAAATCTTACCAGCCGGCCTCAGACCCCAAGTCCGACAAATGCTGCACGGTGGGCTGCGTTTGATCAATTGTTTCATTTGTCGGAAGCTTAAGCAGACGCATTTTCTTGGGGCCGAAGTCTAAAAAACTTATTCTTTGTTCTCCCCAATGGATAAGTTGCTCGTATAGTAGCTTGTCGTGGAACACCTGCGCCGTTCATTTCTTCTTGGCTTCTGGATTTTGCTAGCCGCAATCGTCGGAGCAAGGTCGCAGAGCTACGTGGAGCGAGAGATTAGGATTCCATGGGTATTAGCAGGTCATGATGGCCTCGATGCTTTGCTTGTATACGTGGATCTTCCCGGGAAACATCCGCTAGTCGTCCTAACGCATGGGTCTCCCCGCAATGCTGCAGAACACGCCGACGTAAACCCATGGCAGGAACTCCCCCAGGCGCTGTGGTTTGCGCGAAGGGGATGGGTTGCGCTCGTCATTGTGCGTCGAGGATATGGAACGTCAGGAGGGGATCCGGATTCGAATCACGGGGGGCATTGCCCTCGGACTGATTACCAGGAGGTTGGCGAATATTCAGCTGAAGACATGCGAATCGCCATCGACTATGCCCGTGGGCTAACAAAGGTGGATGCAACTCATGTAATCGCAGCCGGTGTGTCAAGCGGTGGCTTCGCGACCGTCGCTCTGACCGACAGGGCTCCCTTTGGCCTAGAAGCAGCGATCAACTTTGCCGGAGGAAGAGGTTCACAAGCTGACCATGATGTTTGTAATCCCGGAGATCTCGTGGGTGCATACCGAAACTTCGGTAAGACTTCTCGAATTCCTATGCTATGGATTTATGCACAGAATGACAAATTCTTCTGGCCCGAACTAGCACATAGGTTCGATGAAGCATTCCGATCCAAAGGAGGTCAGGATCAGTTTGTGCTTGCCCCTCCCGATGGAGATGACAACCATCACCTGTTTCGCCACGTCTCGGCGTGGTCTGCAATCGTAGACGATTTTCTGAAACAACACCACCTGGAGCCGCTATCGGAACTCTTGCCTAATATCCAGCCGCCGAACCTTCCGCCTCCTCCTGATTTGAGTGAACAAGGGCTGAATGCATTTCGATCCTATCTTCTGCTCGGGCCTCACAAAGCTTTTGCAGTGTCGGAGCATTTCTTTGGGCTTTCTACTGCGAATATGAACACGGAGGAAGCAGAGAAAAACGCGCTAGACAAATGTCGGCAAGCCGCGCAAAAGAAAGAAATCTGCACGGTGGTATACATAGATGATAGGAAAATAAAACCTTAAAGAGGCTGTTGGCGCGTTGGCATCCTTCAGCTCATTGATTTCGGCTATTTTTGCCCAGCCCCTAGAAATGAAATATGGCAACGATTCGCGATACAAAAGGGCCATTTGGTTATTTGGAGCGTTCAGACACCTCCAGCAACCTTCGAACTGAGGTCCGGCCGATGCCGAGATGCGTATTCTGGTCCCAGTGGGCCACTGATTCCGGTGTCCGGACGCTCAGTTATGTAAAAGTCCGCTATCCATTCTTCTCGATTTTTTATGGGACGGAGTGAATGAGACGGGGCTCGATGGCAAGCTGATCAGCATTCTGAATCTTGCACCCAGGGACGTTTCTGCAGAAAAGACCGCCTTGGAGACGCTTGGTCTGGAACTCACTCCCGCAAAACGCGCGAACGATGTTCGTGGCAGTGCGCGAAGGGGCCACAATGGCGGACCACAAGGACCACTCTGCCACCGGTTGATGGCAGCGGAAACATCCCCTGGCTGGCAGGTTAGCGCGCCGGCGGCTTGACCGTACGCGAGCTTCGCTCGAAGGAAATGTACAAAAGCGAATCGTCCGGCCCGCTGCGCGGGGAAATGCCGGAAGTAGTCTCTGCCAGCGGAAGAAGGGCCACAATCCTGCCAAAATGGCCCCATTTTTCACTGCCACCGACACGATCGAAACGATCACCGTCTCTGGCGCTCCGATCCATGCTGGCACGCAGTGAGCGTTGCTCTCTTTGTGCGTGATTGCCTAAAAGCCAATGTCGTGTGGGTGGTTATCTGGACCGGAACCCGCAAGACCGGACCGGGTGGTTGTTCCCTGAGGCGAAACGCAAATTGTTAGAGTCTCATGGCGCAACCATCTGGTAAGAACACTCAGGGGCCGGGTGGGCGTGGCGGAAGATCGGGCCTCCACCACGGATCGGGGGCATGCGCCTCTGCCTGCCGCGGACCGACGTTTGAAGCCTGAATATCAGCAAAGATAAAGTTCTCCGAGGGAATGGGCGTCCCGGCCAGGCGCCGCAGCATAGCCAACTGGCCGGCGTGCGTCATCGCGTCTGCCAGAGGTCCTTGAAGGAACTGTTCATCGGTGATTTGCGCGGTGAGCGAATCGTCCCCAAAATCGTCGCGAAGTGCGGCCAGCACGACATGGAACCGCTCTATTTCGTCGGCAAATGCTGGAAGTGCCGGTGGCGCATAGTCTCCGCCGCGCAACTGGGTTTTGGCATATCCCAGTACGCCGGTCATGTGCCACAGCAATTCGTGCGGTGTCCGAACATGAGTGCCTGCGCGAAAGTCGGGAAAGTCAGCGGGAGCGTCACGCAGTGCCTTTTGCGTGCGGTACGCCAGTGCCCCAAGGAAGTGCTGAAGAAGATGACGAGAGGCTGTCATATAGAGCCAGTGTATGGAACCGGCGCTTGGTCTTCAAGAAAAGAAACTCATTTACCTGGGACGAACGCGGATCAGGCCGGATGAGGCGACCCACCTTCGAGCTCTTCATCATGCACGATAAGTCTTCCGGGTGCTGCGGAGCCCACAGTCTGGCAGAAGTCTATTCCCCCCCTCACCAGGATTCCAGGAAAGCACCGAATAAACGGCGTACAGCCAATTTTGTTTGTCGCTGATATTCGGAATGAAGCCGAGTATCAACACGCGTCTGCTCGCCTTTTAGAAGAACGCAATCGATTATCGGAGCATCGTGCACGCCTCAGAGAAACAGGTCTGGCCGACGATGAAATCAAGAGGCTAATCGATCCAATCGAATCTTTTCATCTGCAACTTTAAGAAGAGGTTGAAAGCTATGAACGGTTGCGTCGAAGAGAATTCGAAGAGCTAGTCAATTTGCAAGGTCTTGGTCATCTCCTGATTTCGCTTCGTAAAGCAAAAGGTATCGCTCAACGTAACCCTACACACGAAGGTTAAAATCGAATTGGAACAAAGTGAGATGGTCGTAGCCTGAGTTGCTCGATAGAGACAAATGCAGAAATCAGAAGTTGTTTTATATCAAACGGGAAACAGGTCTTGCCGGTTTACTTCCAGTTGGCGAAGAAGCGCGAAAAGCATCGGGAGTGTATGACCCGTAAGCTTCCCGAGATCGTGCCGGGTCAAGGAACTGGAAACGTGCGCTGCCTGAAGTCAACTGTTTAAGGAACGGTCTTGATATTTCCGATAAACAAAAGTGTCCACGGGCTACAATAGTGGGCAGATGGTTAAAAAAGTTGCTCTGGTTCTCGGTGGTGGTGGGTCCGCCGGACATGCGTGGACAATCGGTGTCATCGCAGGACTGGCCGAAGCTGGCATCGATATGACCGAGGCCGCCGATCTGGTGGTCGGCACGTCGTCCGGGGCTACCGCGGCGGCGCAGGTGCGTAGCGGCATACCGCCAGCCGAACTGCTAGCCTCGGTGCTTTCTCCGCCGGCTCCATCGGTCGGACAGAACCGGCCGCCTCCACCGGCCCCGCCGATGGCCACGGTGTTCGAGCGGGTGAGGGCCATAGGCGCCGCCGCCATCTCGGCAGCTGATCTGCAACGTGCGATGGGCGCGTTCGGCTTGGAGAGCGATGCCACACTCGGACCCGCGGCTGCGGATCAGCGGCGCGCGATGGTCGCAGCCAGGTTGCCTCGCCAACAATGGCCGGCGAGGCCGATGATCGTGGCGGCAGTCAACGCGCATACCGGCGAACTGGCTGCCTTCGACCGCAATTCCGGCGTTGACCTCGTGGATGCTGTGACCGCGGGCACCGCGCTGCCTGGCGTAGTGCCGACACACAACATCAATGGCACGCGCTATATCAACGGTGGGGTGCGCTCGGCCGAAAATGCTGACCTCGCAAGTGGCTATGCGAATGTCGTCGTGCTCTCGCCGTTTGGCGAACGGACCGGAACACTACCGGCAGGCCAGTTCGAGGGTATACGCAGATCACCGGAATGGGGCACGGATCTGGCAAGCCAGGTCGAGGCCCTGCGCAAGCAGGGCAGCCGCGTCGTGGTGATCACACCGGACGCCGATTCCCGAACCGCCATGGGCACGGACCAGATGGATCCGGCGACCAGGGTTCCCGCCGCCCGTGCCGGTTTCGCCCAAGGCAAGCAGGAAGCGACCCGCATAACGTTCCTCTGACGATTGCACGCCGACGCCCAGCGCTACGCCGTCATCTGTGAAGAGCCAATTGGGACGTCCGCTGCATGGAAGAGCCTCGGCTGGAGATGCTGGCGCGGCAGCATGGCATCCGTCAGAAGCGCGGCGACAGCACAATCGATAAGACGCTCATCGGTTATGTTCGCCGTGCAGATGAAAGAAACAGTATTCCAAAAGCTACCTAAGGCGGGCTTGATCTTTCAAGGATATGCCGTGAAGCATATGTCCTCCACCGGTTGTACTGCCGTCCAACCATCTTTCAGTAGCGCAATGGCTTGCGTAGTTAGTCTCGCCGGCATGGCGCGGCTGTCCGGAGGGTCGGGGCCTCACAAGCAACCCCTCTCTCTAAAAAGTTCAGCAGCGGAATCATTGTTTGCTGCGCGTCAAAGGTGACGCTCTGCACTACAAGCGTGCCGTTCTCTTTGTTCAATAGCGAGGCTTTTCTCAACCCAGCCCAACGGTGACTGCATCAAGCCGCGCCAAACAGAAAAGGCCGCTTTAGCGGCCCTTCTGTGAAGCTTGCGCGATTCGTCCGGGTAAAACAAGTTCGTCCGGCAGTTCCAGACGCTCTACGCCATCCGCAGCAAAAAAACGCGACGTCGGCAAGCGCAACTGCGCAGAGTTTGTGCAGTTGCGACAAGGAGAAGAACCGATCTAAAATGAATGAGTTACGGAGAAAAAGCTGGTCTTCCTTGACGAATAATGCGGAGAGCAAACTCTAAAACTCTGCTCCGCGGGAAAAATCGTGTCCATTCACTTCAAACTGCGTGGGCTCTGCTGTGGCCGTCACGTTAGGGTCATAGTACTCGTATACACGCGACTCGAATCCTTGTGCTCGGATCGGATACTTTGCCCGCAGGCGATACCGTATTTTGAATGAGTCGTGCGGGGCGATTGAGTCGAAGTAAAGAATTGCCTGAGTGGCTGTCATGCTGAATTTCTCCAAGCGCCCGCTCACCTTATCCACTGTCCTTTCGACCATGTCCTGTACATCCTCACTCTGCAATTCGAACCCGGGCGGAATTCCCAGGTCCACCATCACCATCTTTGCAGTCTTATCCATATTATTGCGGATGGTCGCAGTACCCGTCATGATCTGATCCTGGGCCAGCCGCGTCCGATCATAATTCACCAGGATCGCAAGCGGTTCAGAAGTCTCCTCATGCTGCCGGGGAACATAATACCGGCCATTGATCTGGTAGGCCATTCCACCTTCACCGGAGAATCGCAGTTCGACCACATTCTCGCCGTCCGCGCTCGCGGTCGGCAAGATGAACTGGTGCAACAGGTCATTGTTGTCCCTATTGATCTCCAGGCTTGCGGCCTTGGTTCCGTTGAGCAGAACATCTACCGTGCCGTGGGCATCCCTGTCGCTCTGTTCGGATGCGGTTAACAATGCGCGCAACGCCATGATCGTTGCCTGCGTCGTGCCCCAATTACCGGCTCCACTCTTCTTTGAGGTAATCCAAGCGAGCGACTTGGGAACCGCATCGGAGTATCCGCCTGCCTTTAGAAATGCCTGCACCGCAAGCCCGGTTGTCTCTATAGCCGCGCTGTCGCCGGTTGAATAGACGCCGGTCTCATTCGCAGTCCACCATAGGAAGTCGCCCTTCTCGGTCGCAGCGTCGCGAAGCATCTGGAGGACGCGGAGCGTAAGGCCCGAGTCCTTGGAGTTTTCTACGGCGAAGTTTGCGATGACAGCCAATGTATACGCATCCGTTTTGTCGTCGAGATGCTGCTCGATGAATTGCGTGGCCTTCTCGATGGCTGCACCTTTATACTCTGCCGACTCTAGCGCCCATACGATGAGGCTGTAATGCGCAGGACATCTGCATTGAAGTGATTGGTAGCTCCTTCGTTGATGAACTGGGTGTCGGGCTTCCAGCTTCCATCCGGCTGCTGCTGCCGAATGAGCCAGTCCCGAGTGCGAGCAATGACCTGCGGGTCCACGTCGTAGACGCGCGCCATGTCATGAAACTCCATCAGTCCATAAGCAGTCAGAATCTTGTTGGCCGGCGCGTGTCCAAACCACGAAAAGCCGCCCCCCGGAACTTCGAAAGCAAGCAGCCGCTGGTAGCCGGTGGCGATGAACCCCTCCGCCTTGGCATGAATTTCCGGTGTGATCTTCTTCGTTCGCCTTATATAGTCAAGGGCAAGTACATTGGGATAGGTGCTCGACGAGGTCTGATCGAAGCATCCAAAAGGCATTCGCAGTATGCCATCCATCCCCTCAATGACCTGGCTCAGCGGACCAGGATAAAACCGGACGAAGATCTTATTCGCATCCGGAATGGCCGGTTGCGGGAAGCGCACGGTCTGGCGGACCTCTGTGTCCAAGCGGCCGTTGAACACGACCTCTTTGGCCTCCCCATTGGGTACGACTTCGATTTCGCGCACCACGGTATCTTCGCTTTTGGAGTCGCTTTGCATGCGGCCGGAGAGCGTGAGTTTAAACTTGCCTATTCTTCTTGCTTGGATGGTGAACTGCGCAGCACCAACTTGTCCGACGGCCACGCGGACAGTCTGTTTCTCCACGCTATCGAGCGAAAACCAAGTTTGCGGCTCCAATTTGAGCTCAATTTCTCCCTCATGGCTTGTGTAGTTGTATACGGCGACAGGAATCGTAATTCTGTCTCCCTGCGTGAGCGTCACAGGCAGATCGAGGTCCACAAAGAAATCCTGAAATACCTTCAGCTCTGAGGTTCCGGTTCCCAGCGCGCCTGTCTGCGTTGAGGCAAACATCGTCATTCGCCAAGTCGTAATTGAGTCGGCTAGCGGGATGGCAACGTTCGCTCTGCCTTCACCGTCCGTAAGTATCTCGGGATTGATGTAAAGCGCCTCTGGAAAATAGCTCCGGATGTGACCGGCGGGTGTATTCGCTTCGGGTTCTGAACCCCCTTCTCGCAGCTCGGCTGGCTCCGGCGCGTCACGCGTCCTCAAAGGCATTGACTGCGTGGCTCGCCCACCGATCTTCGCCGACTCGGCTTGCAAGCGCGGCGCCTGGCTTGCGACCATCACTGTCTGCGTTACCGCGCCCACAATGAGCACCGCGGAGAGAACTCCGCGATCGCGTGCCGCAAGAGAGACTGTCCGGACGCTTGTTTTAAAACCCGGAGACTCGACGCGCACCCTGTATTGTCCAGGAAGCAATACGACAAACATAAACTGGCCAGCAGCATCGGCTGTGCCTTCGCGGCTTTTACCGTCTTCGACGCCGAGAATCTGAATGTGCGCCTTGGGAATGACTGCGCCCGAGGCGTCCGTGACCGTGCCGGCGATCTCAGCCAGCCCGTTGTCCGGTCCACTGTTGTGTTCTATCCGCACCGTGATCGCTCTATCCGGTTGTGTTGCATTTACCCAAGCAGGACTGTTCGATACGGTCGCGGTTCGCGCCTCTAGCCACACTGTTAGATCGTCGGCAGTGTTGAACTCGTGATCGGGTCCCGCGCTGCGCACCGTGTACCATCGATTGCCGCTGAACTGCCTGGATAGCTCAATACGTAGAGCTCTTCCCCAGGCGTCGTGCGGCGATCGGCCGCTTGCGTCTCTGAGCGCATCAAAGACCGCAGGAAAATTCTCTGCAGCAGGCATATCCGTCATCTTCGCCGCGAGTTCCCTAACATAGTCGAGTAGCGCATCCCGGTACCGCGCCAGGTAATCAACCATCTGTGTCTGCGGTAGGGCATTTCCAGCCGCTGTCTCGAGCGTGTACGGCGCAACGGTCTCCGCAGCCGCAAACAGCGCCCGCGCCGCGCTGCCCCGTGATTCGGCAGCGCCTTGCTCGGTCGGCTCGATGATCTGCGCCGAAGACAACGAGTGAATCTCATAATGGGGCTTCATCAACTGCTGATCGAGATAGAAGAAGACCTTGGCAAATCCCGGGTGCTTTTCGGCAAGAGCAAAGACGGCCTGGTCCACCACCTCCAGCCCCAGGGCTGCACTCACGCCTTCTCCCTTCTGATTGGTCACACGAAAATGAACCCGAGCGTCACCGCCCGGAAGGTAGCTCGATGCGTCGGCCTTTGCTTCGATGCGTAACTCTTCGGCGGGCTGCACGAAGAGCAGCCTCTGGTCCGTAACCTCCCGGCCATTCTGGCCAATCAAATAAGCGCTGACAGTAAGCATTCCGCTCATTTCAGGAGCTGCGGTCACATTGAGCTCCGCGATCCCGTTTTCCAGATCCAGATCGCGTGTAAGAATGGTCTGCCCGTTATGCACCAGGTCTACATACGCAGTGCCGTGCGCGCGCGTGGTGTGAACTTTGAGTTCGATACGATCGCCCGGGTTGAAGACAGCCCGATCGGTGTGGAGCAGGATTTGGTCGGCGCCGGAGCGCAGCTCAAGCGGGACCGCGCTTTCGACCTTGCTGCCGCGATGATCATCGGCCTCAATGCGCAGGCCGGCATTGTCCAGTTCGAGGTCGTACTCTGGCCTGAAGTGGAAAACAGCGACTCCGACATCATCGGTTTCAAGCTGCTGGGCATGCATGGGCTTCTCGCCTATCAGCGGAATACGCTCCAGGTTGGAAGGAAGATGTACTTTGAGCGTGGTACGCGCAGGGGTACCGTCTGGATAAGAGGTCAGAATGAAGATTTCATTGTCGAGATCGGGTACGAGCGTGCCGCCCTCGGGAATCGCAGTAATGAGCAGCGGCGATTCGCTCACGGTGACTGGCTCGCCACGCATCTCCGCATGCTCGGTCGAGTCTTTCACCGTGGCCTCGACTACCACCGGCGCCGCGCCATGCAGCTTCTCGTTGCCCGCGAAGAACGGTGGCAGCACAAGATCGAAGTGGTACACGCCGTTGCCATCCGTGCGTCCCTCCGCCGTTGCCGCATCGAAGAGCTCCGCGTCGATTGCCGAAACCTTGATCGTCACCGCAGCATTGGTCACTGGTTTGCCGAAGAAATAGCCCGCTGTCACGGAACCGGTCACGTGATCGCCAGGCCGGTAATCGCGCCTCCGCTTGCCGTTTTTGGAGTCGAATCTGACGGTCACGCGGAACTTCGGCAATACGTACCGCTCCACGTTAACCGCAAGCTCAGCCGCGCTGGCGCTCGCCTCGCCGATTTTGACGCGGACGTGATATGAACCCAGATTGACTTCGTCAGCCAACGTGAACTCCGCCGAGGTTACGCCAAAACTGTCTGTGGCCACAGCTTTGCGGAAGACTTTGTTCCCGCGCGAGTCCTCGACCTCGAAAGTCAACGGGCGCCCGGCAGCGGCATGCCGGCTGGCACGCTCGAGAGCCAGTGCGCGCAGATGAATTGTCTGCGAGGGCTGATAGATGGGCTTTTCGCTTGTCAGCAGCACTTGCACCTGATCTTCGAGCTCGACTGCCACGGTGGTTTCCACCTGGCCGAGAGGCGTTTCAACGGCAATCCGCAGGGGAAAACTGCCCGTTATACCGGCTGGAAAATGGAATTCGGCTTCCGTGGAGCCGCGCCGGTCAACAGGTCCGCTAAAGAGCAGCCGCATGATCGGGTTCCGGATCGGAGTTGAGCAGTTCGATACGCACCTGCCCCTGCTTGACCGCGCTCTGCTCTCCCCTGCCGCGGGACTGTGTGACGATCACTCTCATGGCAGCTTGGGCTCCGGCAATATACGATCGCTGCGCCAGAATATGGATCCGAGGCCGCACGAGAACCTCTGACAAGGACCGGATTCGCTCGATGTCCGCAGTAGTTTGGTCCTTGTAGCGCAGGGTAAAGCGAATGCGCTGCCAGACGAGTTCATCGACGGCCATCGGTTCGCGCAGCACAATCTTTGCATTCCAAACCGTGGTCCCCTCGGTGACATGCGTGCTGTATGCCACCTGACCAAGGACACGATTCTCGGGGCTCAGCACTTCCAGAGCGAGCTCCGCCTGGCCGCTGTGAACGGCCTCATAGGGCACGGAGAGCGAGAGCGTATTGTGCGCATAGACGACCGAGATCGTCTTCGGCTCTGCGCTGCTGACGGGCTCCGCGAAGAGCAATACCAAGAGGCAGACAAGCAGGTAAAAGCGATGCATAAGCGTTCCCCCTTACGGCAAGCAGCGGATGGCTACTCTGTGCTTGCCTGTTCACTAGGAGTTCGCGACGCGATCAGAATCTTGCAGGATTTTTTGTAAGACTGGGGAGAAATCACTCTGGACGCCATGGACGCCAGTTGATCCCGTCTTTACTTGCCCATTGAGCGCCTGCGTCAGTTGTTAGCCGGAACACGCTCTTGGAATTGTTCGGGCTCGAGGCCTGGCTTGTTCGCTTTGCCTCTTTTGGCTCCTCTGTCTCAAGATCGACACTGACTACTTTGCCGGCCCATTGCGGTTCGACTTTCTTCCAGCTCTTGCCCGCGTTGCGGCTCAGAAAGAGGCTGCCCGCACGATCCAGCGCGAGGATTCGCTTGCCAAGCGACGCGGAGGAGGCAGCCGGCAAGCTGCTGGGAAGCTCAGCGGCGGTCGAGCCAATGCCGACCGATTCTGTTTGTAGGGATGGAGCGTTCGAGGTGACGGTGACCGATTCCGTTGCCGCTCCGACGGCGAGCACTGGCTGCAGCATAGCTAGTTCGCTTGGCTTCAGGTCTATCGACTGCTGGCCGCTCATGAACCCGGAAGCTGTGACCGTCATGTCGTAACGTCCGGCTGGGATGCCCGCCAACTGGAAGCTCCCGTCCGCGCCCGTTGCTGTTTGCCGTATAC
>Ga0208193_1000504_pt1 | contig 20879 bp, 20 predicted proteins | sample June2015DPH_17_2_FD_184716 | JGI IMG/M metagenome (GOLD analysis project Ga0208193, IMG submission 184716) | Peatland microbial communities from SPRUCE experiment site at the Marcell Experimental Forest, Minnesota, USA - June2015DPH_17_10... | ecosystem: Environmental > Terrestrial > Soil >... | reverse complement strand
GCTTCCGGCCGATTCAGGTCATGCAATGATTGTTCGAAGTCAACCTCTGACAAGCCGGTTTTACGGCCTAGTGGGCTGGATATGTAAAGACTGGCCGACTTGGAGTTACGAATCGTCTGGCAGCGGAGGGGGACCATCGGCTGTCAATCAACGACGATCGGCGAAACGGTCTTCAATGAACGACCACGCCCTGCGTTCGTCCAGGGACAATATGGGATAACACCGTTTGCAGTACATAGAACGCAGGTTTCGGGTTGTAGGTCGTATCAAAAAGAAGCGGTACACAATACCCTGGCTTCCAGCAGAACGCGTACCTATCTGTAATACCCCATGTGAAGAAACCCGTGCATGCATGGGTTGAGAGGCACACCTGCAACAAAGTCGCATACTCTTTGGCCTGAGTCGTAAGATCTGACGGATTATTTGCGGTAGTGCGATTAGAAGTGTGTAATCCAATTTCCACCTGACTGAAATACACGTCCAGTCCGAGAGCTCCCAGGCGGTTGATATTCGCCACGATGTCAACAGTGCGGGGAAGGTGACCGAGAGCTTCTCCTTCCCACTGGCCTTCAAGGCCGACGCAGTCGATAAGCCCCTGTGACTTTAGATACGAGACCAGATGGTAAACCGCGTCCGAGGTGGACCCCGAGCCTTCACCGCCCCAGTCGTCATAGCAAAGCTGGACGGTTGGATCTGCTTTTCGAGCGTATCGGTATGCGAGCGCGATGTAGGCGGGAAATCCACTGGCGTCCTTGCCGAGACCCTGGCAGAACACACCGCACAGATGGGTAGCCTCGCTGACGATGGTCCACCGATTCACAACACCGGGATATTTGTTGTGATCATGTTGCATGATCGTCCCGATGTAATTCTCAAGGATGCTTTGCAGCTGAGTTGCTGAATAATGTCCTTGCATCAGCCATTGAGGATTGCCTGTTCCATAGTCGGTGGCTTTCCCATCCCAGATAGGTGCACTGGCTGTAACATGCAAGCCATGATCTTGAGCAAAGGACGCAACAGTATCGGCTGAAGAGAAGGAATACTGACCTTCAGAAGGCTCCAGGGCATACATTTTCATCGAATTCCCCGGTTCTAAGGCACCATATTGGGCACTTGCTATGGCAGCATACTTAGGATCTTTCAGCTGCTCGGGATCACTAGCTCCTGCACCCATCGTAAGGCCAAGCTTTCCTGCCAGGTTCTGCAGAGATTCATTCCTTGTGAACCCAAATGATGTGATGTTGAAGAGTCGCTGTTCTGTCGGCGCGGCGTTACCTCTAGCGACGAGGCACAGATTGTGGATCCCCCTCGCCTCCGATGTCACATCCGTCGTCAAAGTCCGATAATTCATTCGTCCACCAGTACTCTCAACCATAATGTTGCCCACCAACTTACCTGCCGGATTGTCAAGATGTATCTCCAGCGCGCCATTTCGCATCGTTGGGTTATTAGAACTTAATTCGACATGAAAGCTCTTTGCTCCGTCGCCGAAATCGACGTTGTTGTACTGTAGATAACCTCCATCACCCATCATCATTTGATACTCTCCGTTAACTCCTGCTTCATCCCAGGCATTCATTCGCGCATAAAACTCGATTGCCTCTCGGCGTGGTGCAAATGCATCGAGCGTTAGAATGCTGACGCCCGGAGTTCCCACTCCTTGATCGCGACTCGGATAAATAGGCTGAAGAGTCCCATCTGGCAACACGGTAAGGGCAGTTACAGCGACCTGTCGATGGTGGTCTTGGGTAGCATCTGTGATCTCGGCGGCTGGTATCTTCGTTCCAGGCAATTGCCCGTTGTCATAGGGGACGTGATATGCAATAAAGAGCTTTCCTTTATAGGAACACACTCCTTGTTGTATCGAATCGTTTCCATCGCCGGCGGGGTATATTAGATGGTGAATCGGGCCGTTGAAGGGACCAAACATGCTGTCAGCAACCGTGTAGTCGATATAAGAACCTCTTGGCTCACATCCAGGCCCTTTGTCATCCTTGAGCGCCACATAGGTGAAATACCACTTCTTTCCGATCTCGAAGATGATGGGACTCTCGAAATAATCTAGCCTCCCGCAGGCGTCTTCCTTAGGGACGACGATATCGCGTGGTGATTCAGCGAGATGGGTCATATCCGGAGCCAAGCGAGCCATTTTGACCCAATTCTTTGAAGTATCTCCAGCACCCCAGAGTAAGTATGGGACATGGTCGTCGTACACCACCCAAGGGCTAAGTCCCTCAAGCGGATGCCCGTCCGGGATTGTCATCGGACCACCCAAAGCGTCTTTGTATGGACCCAATGGATTGTCAGCGGTCAATACACCAATATCGAAGATCCCATAGTTCTGTTCAGAAGCAGAGTTTATTCGGTATGGTGCGTATGAATAGAATTGTCCATTTGCCGGGATTCCCGCATCACCATCCCATAACGCACTGCCTGCATCCCACGTGACGTCGCGGCTAGTCAGAATAGAGCCATGATCGGTCCAATGGTCGAAATCAGTAGTACTCAGTGCATGGAAAGCGAACATGCCTTTGAAAAATGTGTTTGTGCGCTCTGCCTGTATCGTAAAGGGATCTTGCGTTGTGAAGAGATAGAACTTGCCGTTGAGTTCGCGACATGTCGGATCGCTATTGAATAGATAACCTGGCGTAACAAGCTTTTGACCGTGTAGATTGCCAACCATGACAAGAACGATCCCCACCAGAACACCACAAGCCACCCTCGTAAACTGACCCGTTCCAGAGCTCATCCTCGATATCCTTTCTTGTTGTTCGCTCGTCGTTAGTTTTCCACGGTACCAAGCATTGTCAGCGCAAAGCTAAATGCTTCATCAATTGATCATGCGCAATACAGAAACACAACTTATTGCACTGAGGGCACTCGAGTCGTCTCAATTGGTGAGATAAAAAATATTTCCTAATCACCAAGATTTTCTCCACGCACATCGGAGAGCTGAGCAACTTTTAGTTCATCCTTTTGGGGCGTATCAAATAAAGCCTCAATCTCTTCGAGAGATCTGTTTTTCGTTTCTGGAACACAGAGCCAGGCGAACGCTGCTTGAGCGAGAGACATTAGCGCGAGAAAGCCGAAAGTAGCCTCCTTACCCGCCCTGTGGAACGCGAAGGGGAACACAAGCACTACACCTGCGTTCGCAAGCCACTGAATCAGTACGGGAACAGACATCGCAGTCCCCCGGACGTCGTTCGGAAAAAGCTCCGGCACGAGAGTCCAAAACACAGGACCGATACAACTTGAAAAGAACGCGAGATATGCAAGAATCAGCACTAGCACAAGGTTGCCGTGAAACCGCCCTAAGACCACAGCAATTGCCAAAGATGCGACAGAAAGCGACATTCCGATGGAACCGATGATGTAGAGAGGTTTTCGCCCGTATCTGTCGATTGCCCAGAAGGACACGAGAGAGAAGAGAAACTGTATCACTCCAATGACCATCGTTGACGCGAGCGCGCTGTCAGTGTGCCATCCGGCGGACTCAAATATCGCCGGCGCGTAATCGATGACTGTGTTAATGCCCGAGATATGAATCAGCACTGCAAGGCAAGCGCTTACCAGGAGTGCTCGACGCACACCGGGCCGTAGCATCGCGCCCCAGGGACTTGCTTTAGGTTGCATCCTGTCGATTCCTGCAAGGTGCATAGTCGTCTGGATATCCGCAATCTCGCGATGGGCTTCCTCTGGACCGCTTATCCGCTCAAGAACACGAAATGCTTCCTTCACTCTTCCTTTCAGTACCAGGAATCGTGGCGTCTCTGGCGCAAGAGCCATAGCCACCAGGAATACGAGCGAAGGAGCGATTCCCGTAAGGAACATCCATCTCCAGTTACCTGAGCCGGCATTGCGCAGCAGATAATCGATCGCGTACGACACGATGATACCGAAAACGATCGATATCTGATAGAGCGTTCCCAATCGGCCACGAACCGATGCAGGCGCAACCTCCGCCACGTAGAGCGGGGACAGAAGTGATACACCACCTACAGCAATGCCTCCGAAAAAACGGGCAGCGATAAAAAAGGCAAGATTGCTTGACCACGCTACAGCCACCGAAGAGATGACGAAGAGCAGAGCGATCTGAATCATCAAGCTGCGGCGTCCAAAACGGTCGGCGAGTTTGCCCGCCACAAGCGCTCCCAGAACGCATCCGAACAGCAGCGAACTATATGCCCACCCCGTACCCAGATCACTTAAAGCGAACTGCTTGGCGATAAACGGGCCTGCACCTGTGATAATCGCCACGTCGAAGCCAAACAGAAGGCCGCCGAGTGCAGCCGTCGAAGCCAGGGACAACACATAACGCATGTTGATTTTCGTCATCGGGCTGGCCCCAGTGGGGAAGGCAACAATTTCAGAGCAACTGCGCAATTAGCCCGGGGCAAACTTTTCGATGAAAACGCCTTGGCGCAGAGGTGTGCCTCTTGTCTGATGGCCTGAAGCATAAAACCGCATACATCAAAGAGGGGCGACGTGTTGATACCTGCTCCATTTGGAGCCGTCTCATGCATCCGCGAACTGACGGCAACTGTCATGCAAAACACTCTAAGACACTAGAGTTCGCGCGGAACGATTGTCTTTTCATCACTTGATGGAAGTTATCGTAGATTGTCCAAATGCTGCCCGGTCGGAGCTCTCGGCCATCTTTGAAAAGAAATGGGATACGTAATGCCTGAGAAATGGCTGCAAGAAAGCTACTGGACAGTCGAAATCGTCACCCGCGGGCCGTGACCATAGGTTTGCACGAAAATCTTATAGAACTGCCCATAACTACCGAATCCAGCGTCGTACACGATCTCCGCCAGAGAACGTTCATCTGCCTGTTTGTAGAGCTCCCAAAATCTAGCAAGCCTGAGAGAATTGCGATAGCGCGTCATGGTTACGCCTACCTGACGGTGAAACGTTCGGCTGAGAAAAGCTTCACTCACCTTGCACTGAGTCGCAAGATCCGACAACGTCTCTTCTGCCGTTCCCTCACTGAGGATCTTAATGACTCTTCGAACCGAAGGGTGAAGGGGAACAGCGCTTCCGAGTGCTTGTCCGTTGTTGTTGCTTCTCCAACAAAGTAAGAGCAGGTGGTGCAAACCAGCATTCAAGCCATCTGGATCGTTGTGGGCGAAAACGAAATTCGATCCGGGCCCAAAGCCGGTTTCCTTGTTAAGTAGATCAGGATTCAGGGAATCAGGCATTAAAGAATCCATTGTCTTTCGCACCAAGTCGAAAGTCTCAGGCTCAAGCATCATGTGCAGAACACCGTCGTGCTCAGTGCGAGTCTTCAAGAGCCCTTCATATCGTGGTGTGTGACAAGCCTGCCGAATGAGGGAAGGCCGAAAGACTGCGATATAGTTCTGGAAATCATCCGTGGCATCCACAAGCTGGTGCTCCTGCTCAGGAAACAACCAGACCAGTGTTCGTGCAGGGAACGTCAAACGCCGCTTGCCAACAACGTAGGTGATTGTGCCTCGTACAACGAGATTAAGCTCGAGTTCCACATGGTGGTGACTCCGCAGCTTTGGAGGGTTCCTCCGCGCCTCTGCAAGGTACAGGAACCCATCGTATTGCCGTTCTAATTTGAGATCCTGAAGCATATGAACAAAATAGTACAACTCTCTCCGTCTAGTCGAGTTTCGCCGCACCGAGCTTGCCGCCAACTGGGCAAAGGAGGACGATGGGCACTGGCTGCCTTCTCAACGCTTCTCCAATTGCAGCGTCAACATGCATTCGACCAAGCATGCTGCCATCGGAAATCCAGGCTCAACAGCCTCCTCAAACGCTCTCGCAGGCCGAAAGCACCAAAATACCCACATTTTGTAGGGAGTGTCTTCACGTCGAATGTGTCAAAGTTGTCATTTTTTGTTCAAAAGGAGATGGGCGCAAGCAAGAGTCGATGGCAGCAAACCAAATACAAGGCCTCCTTGGTACCAAGGAGGCCTTGTATTTATGAATTCGACTGGACCCCGGATTGGTTCAGTCCTTGAGGAGTCCGTGTGGATCCAAAACGAACTTCTTTGCCACGCCCGAATCAAACTCCCTATATCCAATAGGCGCCTCACTCAGGGGGAGGACCGTAGCATTGACAATCTTGGCGATCTGCAAACGATCATGGAGGATGGCCTGCATCAGTTGGCGGTTGTACTTGAGCACCGGAGTCTGACCTGTATAGAACCGATGCGACTTCGCCCATCCGAGCCCGAACCTCACCTTCAAATTGCCTGTTTTGGCAGCCTCGTCGTGGGCACCGGGATCTTCCGTCACGTACAACCCAGGTATCCCTATGCCTCCTGCGGGACGAACGACCGACATCAGAGAATTCAGGACGGTGGCAGGCGCTTCCTGTCCGTTCTGACCCTGCGCTCGTGCTTCAAATCCAACCGCATCGATGGCAGAGTCAACCTCTGGCTTACCGATGATGGCCGCGATAAGTTCTCCCAGATCGTTGCCCTTTGTCAGATCGACCGGAGTGAAGCCCACGGATTCGGCGTGCTTCAGCCGCGCCGGATTCATATCGCCGATCATCACAATGGCTGCGCCGAGAATGTGCGCGGAAGCTGCTGCCGCTAGTCCGACCGGCCCCGCTCCAGCCACATAAACCGTGGAACCCACACCAACACCTGCTGTTATAGCTCCATGGAATCCCGTAGGGAGGATGTCCGACAGCATGGTGAGGTCCAGAATCTTATCGAGCGCCTGATCCTTGTCGGGAAACCGGATGAGATTAAAGTCCGCATAGGGAACCATGGTGTATTCCGCTTGCCCACCTATCCAGCCTCCCATGTCAACGTAGCCATAGGCGCCCCCTGCCCGACCTGGATTCACATTGAGACACACTCCCGTCTGTTGCTCCCGGCATGTACGGCAACGGCCGCATGCCACATTAAAGGGAACAGTCACCAGATCGCCGACCTTCAGGAACTCCACGTCCGATCCCACCTCGATGATCTCGCCAGTTATCTCATGACCAAGCGTCATTCCGGAAGTAGCTGTCGTTCTGCCGCGAACCATGTGCTGATCCGAGCCACAGATGTTGGTACTGATAACTTTCAGAATGACGGCATGGTTGATCTTTCTGCCGTCCGGGCTCTGCATTTTTGGAAAGTTGATGGACTGGACCTCAACCTTGTTCGGTCCGATATAAACCACGCCACGATTCTCAGACATTTTCCACTCCTATACAGTTAATTGACCCGACAGCTACTGCTTGATGCCGGATTGACTCTGCACCCACGGTCAGCCTCTTGTCGATCTGTTGCAGCAAGTTGCTGTGTGGCCGCAAATCAATTCAGACGTTATGACACTGCGTAAACTCTTTTAGTTGAGCGCGTCGCGGGCAGCGCCTCCGTTGCGGCGACGGCAAGTGCCGCAACGTTGAATGTCCGACGCGTGATGGGCATTTTTCTTCTCCTCCTGCCGTTCCGATGCGGCCGCGAAACTCTCACGCGCGATTTGTGCAAGCAGCAGGGCCTGGGCATACCGGTCTGATTCTTCGCACATAACTCCTTCTGCGTCCGGAAACGATCGCGCGTAGTAATGTGTCCCGGCGAGAAGCTCAGGAGCAAAGGGAAGAACGTCGCCTGGCGCAGCATGCTTAAGAAAGCCCAGCATGGCTCTAGTCCATAGCTCGCGGAAGTCATCCAGGTAATTCACAACACCGTGCGCCTGCACCGGTCGCGCATGCACGTCTTTGGAGATGGGGACTTGGATGCAGCCAGGACTGGCAATCCTTCCATGCATGAACCCGACGCGATCAAAGAGCGGAGTCAGGAAGTGGAGCTTTTGATTCCAGTCACCGTATACCAACTCTTGGCCACAGTAATAGTGACTGAAATCTCCGTTGAAGCGAACGTCAGGATGGCGCTTTATGAGTTGTACCGTTCTCCAAATATCCTGAGTAACCGTAGCGCGGTGCGTTTCGATGAAGATCGCAATCCTGCGGCGCTGCTGGGCTTCCAGAACGGCTTCCACAAGCGCATCTACTTCGCGATCATCTTCGATTCCCCAGCCCAGGTGGACCGTGATGCACCGGTCTCCCCGGTCGGCATGCCTTGCCGCGACGATATCCGCATCACTGGGAGCATTGATTCGCGAGAGTCCACAAAAAGGTAATGCAGGACTCTTCGGCAAAGGATCTCCGTGTGTGATTTGAACGCCTTCAAAACCGTCTGCGCAAAGGCGTGCATAAACTTCTTCTTCTGTTCCAGCAGACAATACCGAACTGCCAGGCAAGTCAACGAGGTTACCTAAATTCAATAGCAACATCAAACGAGGCGCGGAGTCAGTCGTCACGTTCCGGAATCCGTTTGGAAGCGGAGTTCTAAAATTCGTCATAGGACACCTGGTGCGCAGCAACACCCAACTGCAAAAACATGCGCTGGCAGGCACGGATCATCATCGGCGGACCACACAGATAATATTCCGCAGCATGCACGTTTGGGTGTGTTGAGAGATATTCCTGAAGCAGCACCTCATGAACAAAACCCACGTGTCCGTGCCAGTCGTCCGCCGGAAGCGGCGAAGACAGTGCCAGATGAAATTTGAAATTTTGGCAAGTCTTCTCGAGATCATGAAAGTATTCGTCATAGAAAATCTCTTGCCGGGAGCGAGCGCCATACCAAAAACTGATTCGGCGCGACGTACCCTCCACCTCAAGAAGATGGGAGAGATGGGCTCGCAAAGGAGCCATTCCTGCGCCACCACCGATATAGATCATCTCCTTCTGGGTTGGCCTGATATGAAAGTCTCCGAAAGGCCCTATTCCGCTGACCAATTGCCCCGGTTTCAATCCAAAGATGTAGCTTGAGCCAATGCCTGGCGCACACGCCTGGCCCGGAGGCGGCGTAGCGATGCGGACATTGAAGCGGAGCAGATTCTCTCGATTGGGATTGTTCGCGAGCGAGTAGTTGTTGAATCGTTCCCCACCCTTGTTTTCAGCTTCAAGGTTAAAGATATGTTGGTTTCGCCAGACATTCGCAAATGGCTCAGGAATGTCGAAGTCGGCATACCGCACTTTTTCATAGGCGGGAATGCAGAGCTGCATATAGTCGCCGGGAAGGGCGTCTATCGGCTTCGACGGTTCCAGCGGCTCCAGTACAAGTTCCTTGATGAAGGTCGCGACATTCTGATTGCTTATCACGCGAAAGGATGCGGAGATCTGGTGTCTGGCTCCTGCCCCTCCGGGATGAGCAACATTCAGGCGGAGAATTCCACCGTTTTCCTCGATCGGGTACGTGGCAAGCCCGCGGCAAATCGGTGCCCGTGCGGGAGAGCCGTCGGCGAGGTTATAGCGGCCATTGTGCTTGGGGCATTCAATAATTCCGCCTTTCACCAAGCCGTCGGCCAAGTGTACGTTACCATGCGTACACATACCATCTGTGGCAAACAGCGCTCCTTCTTCGTTGCGCACGAGAGCGAATGTACGCTTACCGTAGTCGAAGCGAAGCACATCGGCCTTGGGAAGTCTTGCAGCCGGACATACAGCAACCCAACCTTCATTGTCGCCTTCCGCTTCTGCAGCGACAATGCCTTCCTGGGACCGCACTCTAGGTTCAGGCAATACTCTTTTTACATGGTACGCAGGGTCTTTTATTTGCCTCAGCACAGTTGGGATGATCTCGCGCCACGCGGCGAACAGACTTGGATAGGGCGTTGGACAATCGTCTTTGACCGCCTCATGTAGCCGCGGCAATGCATGGAAAGGCACTAGAGGATACATGTGGTGCTCGACGTGATAATTCATATTCCAATACAAAAACCGGTGGATCGGATTCATGTAGATCGTTCGACAGTTCAGCCGGTGATCGAGCACGTTCTCCGCGAGCCCGGCGTGCTGCGTTAGGCCGTAAGTAACAAGGAGCCATGTTCCGAAGAGATTCGGAAGGCCGATAAAAAGCAATGGGAGGATGCTGCGCATGCTTACGGCAAGCACTACAGTAAGGGCGTAGATTGCACAACAGATCCGAGCGCGCAGAAATATCCTCGGAAACTCCATTTCCGGGATAAAGGTCTTTTCTTCCTCTGTCATTCGTCCGAACGCATGGAGGACGATATGCCGGAAGTAGTTGGGGTAAACGCCCAGAGCAAACAAGGACATAACCAGCGCGCGCAGATCGGGCGGTCTTGGTACTGCAATTTCAGGATCGCGGCCAACGATGATTGTGTCGCTATGGTGGCGGGTATGGCTCCAACGCCAAACCGTCGACTCGCGCATCACCATGAAGGATGCAATCTCATAGAGAAGAATGTTTAAAGCGTCAGTACGAAAGGCCGTTCCATGTCCTGATTCGTGCCACCGCGAGTCGGAAGTCGAAGCGTAGAGCGCTGCATATATTAAGTACGGCAGGAGTGCCCACCAATTGCCCCAAAGTCGGACCGTCGCGTAAGCTGCTGCGAAGATGATTGAAAACCACAGTACCGTGTTCCAGGTCCCAGGCCAATCACGTCGGGAGAGGAACGCCCGCATCGTCTCACGTGGTACGGGGCACTGATACCAGTTGGCTTCGGCGAGCCCTTTTTCAACAGCTAGGCGCGCGTTAACGCCGATAAGACTGTAATCGAGATGAAGGGCCTGAGGGCCAGATTTATTTACGCTTGCCATGACTTTGCTCCTAGTGGCGAAGCCCCATTAATTGCATGAGGCGGTCTGTCTTCCGATAGGCTTCCTCAACCCCACTCACAATATTTGCGATGACCTTATCAATGAGAGCGCGCAAGGAAACGATATGCAGTGCTGCGGCGTTTCACCTCGCCAGGCTGGATAACGACATCTCCTAATTGCGGATGCAGCACCCCATTGGGATATCCTTCCGCCTCCAGGCAGACTCCGGCATATTCGCCATAGATGTGATGGTTCTTTCCGGGGACGTCGCGGATATCCCTGCCCGTATAGAACTGCAGGTATTGCTCGTCCGTCCAAACTTCCAGTAAACGTCCGCTATCGAGATGCGAAAGAATTGCGGCGAGCGATCTTTCCCGACGAAGTGGTAAACGATACAAGTCGCCGTGGTTCTGAAAGAGTTCCGAGATCACGTCGTGCAGGCGCCGCGCTTTACGGAAATCATTCTCCTGAGTAACGGGCTCCAGACGATTCAACAACGTCATTTGAACATCGGTCGCTATCGTCTCGTCAGCAAAGATTTGCAGCGTATGGTCCAGCGTGGATCGATTTCCTTCGCCTGAGAGGTTGAAGTACGAGTGATGTGTCATCGACCATGGCGTCGCGCGGTCCGTTGAAGCCTCAGTCTCTATCAAAAGCTCATCAGTTGCATTGAGGATGTAACGAAGGCAAACTTCGAGAGTTCCCGGATATCCTTCTTCGCCATTTGGACTGGTCCGCCTCAATTCCAGGGCAACGGCATTTTCCAGAAAAAGTGAGGTTGCTTGCCAGTGATACTTGTCGAAACCGCGGACACCACCGTGGAGATGGTTGAGCCCGTCGTTGATTGCAAGTTCGTATGGGCTTCCGTTCAGCCAGAAACTTCCAGACGTAAGACGTCCGGCAACGCGGCCGACGATCGCTCCGAAATAGGCGGTTCCCACTAGGTATTCCTCCAGAGAGTCGAATCCCAATACCACGTCTGCAAGCACACCGCTCCGGTCCGGCACCAACAATCGGCGAACGATACATCCGAGAGTAAGGATTTCAACCTGCATTCCCTCTGGGTTGGTAAGTGTCCATGCGTCCACCTCTCCGCCGTCAGGAGTCCTGCCAAACTGTCGCCTTGTGATCGTAAAACTCATCGCGCCAGAACCAACAGTAAGACGGGCAGTCGAAGACTGTCTTTTCCATGTGTCGTCGAAGCTGTCATATTTTGTCCTAAACTCCACACGTCATCTTGAAATATCTAACTGTTCTGCTTGTCGTTCTTCATTATCACTACAGTGCTACCACTTCGTGGAGGCAGTGCCTGAAGTCCTCGCTCGCTATCTACCGGCCCACACTTGGAGGTCAAGGCTGAAGATGCATGCAGTTCAAGGAACCAAGACATCTGGCAGGCTGCAGAGACGCTCACTCAGGGTTCGACCGGAATCCGCCATATTGAAGTTGCGGCCAGGAGTGCTACACGCACTTGACATAGCAGATGCTTTCGCGGATGCTGTTGGGCGCCCCGTCTAGGCGATCGCCGTTCCTAGGGCGGAATGGGGACGCTGTGGGTCTCACAGGGGATGCCGGAGGGGCGGCGGTGCCTCGCGCGGAGATGGTGAATGGATTCAATTCCGGTTGGATTCACTTTGGCGCACCCGGAACAGAGCATGTGGATGGGGCGACACCGCTTCATGCCTTGATAACCCAGTTTGTGACTCGCAGCCAACTCTATAAGGTGGATTTAGAGGGGGCCTGGTCGATGGGCCGCAGGGATTGGCCGCAATTCGGCCGGAATCTCAACGAACGGAGCTATTCCTTCCGAGACGTCGGCCTCTCGGACAAGTGGCTTCTGTTCCCAACACGTGTCTTCGAGGTAATTGCGACTTTGTGAAACGCGTTTCCGAAGCAAGCCATGGAAATGACAGAGTATGGAAAGGGTGGAAAGCCAAGAAGCCGGCTTTCCACCCTTCCCACACCCCTTGGAAATCCCTGCGGGGATTCCCACTTTACCACGGCTACTGCGACGGCTATCATGTATTTGAAGACCGGCAAAGCCCGCCGAAAACCCGCAACCAGAACCACTCTCACCGCAAGGGGCTTGTAAACCATGTCCCCGGTCCAAAACGTAAAGGATGTCCCGGTACTCTCACTCCCCTTAGCAGGCTTGTCTACCTTGCTGGGCGCGGAGCGCAGCAATTGTTAGGGTCGGCGTTGCGGGCAGGACACAGGCCCGCTGGGATGGGTAGCGGAAGGCGGTTACGCCGTCTGAAGCGAGGGAAGGTGCTCCTTCCCATCACAAAGGAATATCCTTTAGGCGGAAACCGTATTCGAGAAATGAGAAGAAATGCGAACCAATCGGCAAGCTATCCAGTACAAACAGGCATGACTATGGCACAAACGCAAAAGCTCGGGAAAAAGAGGCGTTTTCTTTTGGCCCATCCATATTGTTGTTTTTGTGGGGGTACAGTACCGTCCACGACGATAGACCATATTCCGCCCAAAGCATGTTTTCCTGACGGTTACTGGCCAGAGGAATTTGAGTTCCCAGCCTGTGAACCGTGTAATCAAGGCTCCAAGAGAGATGACCAGCTCACCGGCTTTTATACGCAATTGCTCGATTTTAACGAGTCCAATCGGACGCCGCAAGATGCCGCGAAGATGACCAAATTGCGTGACGCCATCGCGCGAAACTATCCCGGTGCGCTGCCGGATGCGACAACATCGGTGCCAATACATCAGCTTGGAGCAATCATCACTCCAGTTCCCATAGCTATCTCTGTACAGCGCCCGGCTGTATTTGCAGAGACGATGGAGACGCTACAAAGAAAACTCACCCATGCCTTGTACTACCGTGCAACAGGTAGATCGCTGACGCAATCGCACTCTTACCTGAGCGAGCATTACCAGATCCAGGGCAGCGACCACACGATGACAAAACTGTTGGGCGGGTTGCTGCCTGACGAAACGATCGGAGGACGAACCAACATCAAGAACTATGGGGAGAGATTTGGATACAAGAGCGGATATAAAGACGAGGACGATCTTTTCATCTACGGCGCACAATTTGGCAAAGGGCTCATCGTTTGGGGGATGGTCTTGGGGCCACGCACAAGCAGAAGCGATCAGGCCGACTATCTAAAGTCCAAACCTTGGCGCCGAGCTGGCTATCGTGAAAAGGTACTGGCTTCTTACGAGACAACAGGTCGTTATGAGGCGCAAGTAGAACGTCCTCCTCAACCCGAGGTGAGCCATTGATCGATTTCGGGGCAGTCATTCGTCATTTTGGTCCAGAAGCGGTGCAACTACAATTGCGGGAATCGGAAACCCTGGATGGTCCCGCTCTCAATTCACTTAGAAACAGGAATGCCTCCGACCGCATCGAAGTTCTTCGCAGTTGGTTTTACAACTATCAAGTATTTCAAGGTATTTCGGCTGAGAAAAGGCTGGCCGTAGCATCGGCCGTATTGCAATGGGCTGACGCGAAAGAGTTGGGGGCGAACCTCAGCACTGTAGATGCGATAGAACAGGCACATGCTGAACTAATGCGCGCCTGCTCGAAGGCTGATGGTCGAGATCGGGATTTCACATCCTTGGCGTCGAAAGCCCTCTGGCTATGCTACCCATACGATGTCCCGATATTCGCCAGCTTCGCGCAGCGGGCGCTCTGGGTTATTGCCAAATTGGAAGCCGGAGGAATGGCAGGGATCGCGGAAGGCTCGGAATACCATAGATTTCTCCATGCCTGGAAAATTCTCTACGACCGTTATGGGGCTGCACCATGTGAAATCGACACGCATGGCTACCCGTATCGCGTTCGGATCTTTGACAAGATTCTTTGGATGATCGGTACGCGCGACTACGTGTATCACGCCTGAGACCGGGCAGTGTGGCGTATCCTTGGACTGTCCTGAATCCAAGGAAAGCACATGATTAAGATCGACGCATCGAATGTCATTCCGAAGCGCCTTGGGACGTATCTCCTCGGCATCATACCGGGGCTTGTGTTCGAGTTGAGCGTCGCTTATGCTGACCCGCCGCTAGCCCACCAAATGATCGAGCGGGCTAGACAGGTAAATGCATTCCAAGGATATACGCTGCTCGTTGTCTTTCTGGTCTCATGCCTGGTCGTCGGACAGACATTCTTTTTATTGGCGTGGTTCTCTGATTGGCTCATCGACTTTCTTTATCGCGCACAGCGGTATTTGCTACTTCATCTGACGCTTGGCTCGGATTGGCTGTATAGGATCGCGGGTAGGTTTCAGGGGATGCCGCCTAAACGGAATATTCGTTATTTGTGGCGAATCATCATGTGGGCTCGTAAGAAGAAATCACCATTCGAGATTCGTCCGGTGTTGAAGTGCCAGCGGATGGCGGCAACGCAGCTGCTAAAGCGCAAGTACGGTGTGACTCCGAGCAAGGGACAGTGGGAATGGGTTGATCAAGAATGGCAAGCGTGGCTGGCGGTCTTGGGAAAGGCCCCGGCGGGCTTTAGAGAGACGTTCTTGACGATGCGGACTTTTCTCGGGAGCGGCTTCGCAGAGGTGGCGGCGATGTACATCGAACCTGCGTTACGCAATCGCTATTTTGTGGCCATGACTGGAACTCTCTTGGTGGCGGGATGTTTTCAGTCACTGTCTTTAGCCAAACGTCGCGGAGAACCAATGAGATTCAGCATTGTTCGCCTATTGATGCTGATGGAAGAGCTGGCGGAGACAAGTAGAGAGGACGCTGACGCAAAGAAGAACGGCAAAATTGGCCCTGGCATTGCGATAAGTACGGGTGGTGACGATGACAAAGATGAGGGCGGATAGGAAGGCTGCCGGAATCCTTACCGAAGCTGATAGCAGAGTGGCAACCCTAAAGGGACGTGCCGACCGACCAGGCTTTTGCAAACTCCGCCAAGATCTTATCTCGCACCGGCTCGTTTTTTCCATCTATCACCGTCGATTTCTTCCCAATGTGATTGATCGAAGAGCCAAGCTGATAACACTTTTTGTCATCGAGAATAATGAATCGGTCATGGAAATTTGCTGCCGTCCGAACCTCCACGTTGCCGCGCTGTGCCTGAAGTTTCGAGTATGCAGTCTTGAACTGACCAAGCATGTGTTCCGTTATGACTTTGACCTCAATGGACGGATTCAGCTCGGCGATGTGGTCCAATTCGGTTTCGTCTACGTAAGGGTCAATGATGATGACGTTGGTGCGAGCCTGCTGGAAGATGCGTTGCAAGGCTCGAAATGCCGTAAACACTTCGCCTTTAGCAACAAAGACCTCGATTTCCTCATACTCCGTAAATGTGCGGCCCTCAACTGCCGCGATGCCCTTTTCTGTTGGCTTGACCCATTCATCGGGAACTACCAGATCGGTACCAGTGGGAGCGATGAGGCGAAGACGCATAAGCTCTCCCCAGGACCAAATCAGTGAGTCCTTTTCCTCCGGCGACAACGCGGTGCGCGTATCTCGCTCGAAGTCCCCCTGGGCACCTCTTCCTATGGTGTTGTATTTGTGAATCGTGCGGCCATTTCCGTGCTCTTTTACGATGTAACGCAGAAGGGTATATTTCAGCGCCTCGTCGCTATAAGAAATAAGTCCGCTGGACTCTACTGCTTCACGTATTTTTTCATTGAGTTTCGAGGTCAACTCGAATGTATAACGGCTGTTCGGCCCACTCGGATTGTCTCTGAGGTCGTCGAGGAATTCACGCGAGAGGTCTAAGTTGGCGCTACGGCCCTGATTGCTTTTGAGAACGAAACGATACGTGGCAGAGTCAAAATCATAACCGGTATCTGTAGTGGTCACATCAGAGGTGATTGCCTGAATCCGAGATTGGACTAATTGAAATGCCGGAACTTTGTCCTGTGCGATGCCCTTGAATGCCATAGTGTGCCAACCGTTCGACAGTATTTGTTCAGGCTACCGATTTATTCGAGCATAGTGGATTGAGCGATTCTCCATAACGTCATCATTTGATGATTCCATTATCTAAATCGCTTTTTGCATACTCGATTAGCTTCTGGGCTCCGTTCGTCCCCCAAGCTCGTTGGAAATCAGCAGCAGTTTCATAGCTGACGCTGTAGGTACCGCTGATCGGTTTGGTGTCAAGAAAAACCAGAACTTCAAACCCCACTTCTGTTAGGCAGGTTCTAATTTCGTATTCATTGCCATTGACCAGATGCTCTACGTTCATATTCTCCCTTCATCATTCTTCAATCGAATAGTCCCTGGGGCGGAAGTCTCTTCTTGTGGCTTTAGGCGTTCAGTGTGTTCATCTCCCTCAGATGAATAAGCCGGGGGTATGTCCTTGGTTCTTCATCGAATCCAGCGGCCTCAGATTAGGCGGTTGCAAAACCATGATATTTTGGCACAACTTGGGGATCGGTCGGAACCATAGCATTCCTGTTTTCCAGATTGGGCTGCTTCTCGAATGGGACGAGCAAGATGATTGTCTGGGCTGGTTCTCTCAAGACAATGTAAAAGATGAGAACAGCCACGGCGATCAGTAAAAGGATTTCGGTTCCCCTCATATTGTCTCCTTTGCAATCAAATGTCTCGGCTAGCGCATTTACCGTCTAGGCAAGTGCCATTGCTTGCTGCTTTGGTTCTATTTCCACTTTGGTATGGAGCTGCACGTTGAGCGTGTCCAGGATTTTGATCGCTCGTTCCAGTGTTATACCGAAGTATTCGTTGCGTTCATCGCGGGAAATCTGAGACTCATGTACTTCAAGTCTTCGAGCGAGATCTCATTGCGAGATTCCCTGAGCTATTCGGATAGCTATTAACAAATGACCAAGTCCCCGTAAATTAACCAATTCGTCGAATTCTCCACGTTTCAATCGTTCATAGCTTTCAACCTCCTCTTTAAGCTGAAGATGAAAGGATTCGATTGGATCAATGACACGTTTGATTTCTTCATCCATCATGCCCGCTTCCTTCAAGCGAGCACGATGCTCGATTAGCCGATTGCGTTCCTCGGTGAGTCGAGCAGACGCGTGCTGGTATTCGGCTTCATTGCGAATCATGACGTTCCTCCAATTTCATATTTGATTTTCACGATGCCGCGCGGCTTTCCGTCGCGGCGAGATTGACGAAAGGCTGCCGGGAACTCAAGCTCGTTGCCATATTTGTCACGGATACCGCTCGATACGCCGAGACCTGGTACGTGGGGGTACAGTTCGACTCGATAGCGGTGCCACATTGGGAGCTGCTTCTTCGGATAGCCACGATAGGGCTTGCGGGACTACGGATCCCATGTCCAGATTTTGTAGGGGTCAAGTAGATTCAGTTTTTGTGTCAGAGCGCCAGAGGCAAGCTCCTTAAGATCGCAGACAAAATATCCGTCGATGTCGTTTGGGTGGTCTTTGTCTTCTGCAAATGACCCGTCGACGTATATCTCCTGAACGCCCACTTGCCAGAGTTGCCGCGTCAGCACCTCAAGGTTATCGATCAACAAGGTCCGCCATGCCGTATCCCATGTTCCCTGTGCGGTTGTGTTCGGGTTTCCGAGAGCCAGGTGACGTGCTGGCCGTCTTCCCGTTCGACTGTGAGTTGGTTCGCTTTGGGGTCTGTGGAGACGACAGTGGCGTAGGTGCCGCGCTCAATGCCAAGTTCCTTGCTCCCTCGGGTGTAGTAGAGAACGTCGGCGGGCTGGTAGAGCGCAGCCCAGTTACGGTCGGCGCTGGTCGCCATACTGTTCCAGATAGCGCTCCGCCGCGCGAGTTATCTCGGGTGACCTGCCCCTTCAACCTTGACAGCCGATGAAGTGTCAGCAGTTTCTGAATCCACACGGAATGCGGCCCCTGAAGATGCCTTCGCAGCAGCCTGCGTGCGCTGGGATACGTCCATTCCTTCGCGGTCCGGACGGGCTCCGGGATCGCCTCATCGACCGCCGGGAACTCGTAAGCATCCCGGCTCTCGGACTCGTCCTGCTCCATCCACTCATGCAGCTGTTCGTTGTAGCACTCGGCGTCCGTGTGGTCGTAGATACGAATCCAGCGGTAGACCGATCCTCGCAAAAGGTAGTAGAACGCCGCCCCAAGGAATCGCTCCTGCTGTTCGAGCGCAGCCCCGATCTTGAGGTAGCCGCAGGCCTGGAGTTCGAACGCTGCCATCAACTTCCCTTCGCCAAGAGCCCCGCCCCGCCAATATCCTGTCCCATGGTCGTCCCTGACTTCGAAACAATAGTCGATCTTGTCTTGGAGCACGGCGCCGGCGAATTCTTCAATCAGCTTCTGAAGGGCGCTTCGCGCGAAGACAACAGCGACCTCGCCGGTTCTTTGCCAGAGTTGCTCGTCGGCGAGGTTGCGCTCCACCAGCGCCAGGCAAAGGCGGTAGAGACGCTCGCCGTTTGTCTCCAGGCGATAGCTCGTGGGGATGCGGCGGAGAGACGGCAGGGTTTCACCGCAACCCTGTCCCAACAGCGCTATATCAGTGGAGGCAGCAGTTCGCTCGGAGCTTCGAGAACCGGCATCGTGCCGGACGACGATCTCCTGGCGGCTTCCGCAATGGCGTGCGCCAGGCTTTGTGATTCTTCGCATTTTAAATGCCCCGCGATGAGCCGGTCGGCCCTCTTGGGCAGCCTGCACTCAAGCCTGCGGAGTTTCGCGAGCAGCTGGGTCTGATCGGCTTTGCTGTTCTTCATGATGTGCCGCCTTGTTGCGATGACTCGGATAGCAACCAACTCCCTTGCAAGGCAGGCGCCAAACAAGGGCGCGGGAGAAGATCGCAACGGGACGCTGCTTGGAGTCTCAGAATCAGCCCTTGCTGCCGATGGCCCGACTGAAGGTGTAGCGAAGGGCGCCTCCGGTGTCCTCTGGCCCTGCCAGTGTCGCCGTGGCAATTTCGGGGAAGGACGGCGTCTTTCCGCCAGCGTGATGGTTTTTCATGGAAGTTGTTCTCCAATCGACCTTTTCTATGTGGCGCTGCCGTATATTGAAGCGTCATCTCGTCTGGACCGGATCGAGATGCAGTCTTCCCGGCGAAATCAACGAGGCTGTGAATGTCAACTAACGGGAGTAGCCGCCATATTCATCTTGACAAGGCGACTGTCACATGTTTACTCTATGCCTGAAGCGAACAAGCCTATGACAGAGACAACCTCTCGCGATTTGTTTCCCGGTGCACTCGAAATGATGATCCTCGAGTCGCTCCGCAGGCAGCCTGCACACGGCTATGCGCTTGTGCAGCAAATTCAGCAGCGATCGAAGAATTTATTACAGGTGGAAGAGGGGTCGCTCTATCCGGCACTGCAGAGACTGCTGAAAGCAAAGCTGGTGAAGGCGCAGTGGGGTGTGTCCCCTGCCAACCGGCGGGTGAGAACCTACAACATTACGACTTCAGGTTTGCGCCGACTGGACGAGCAGATTTCCAGTTTCGAACGAATGTTTGAAGGCATTGCCCTCGTACTCAAGCCGAGCGAATCCCCAGCCAGCTAGGAGTTGCTTATGACCCGGATTTCCAGCATTTTCGGCCGCCGCCGTCTCTTCAACGAACTGAATGAAGAAATGCGGCTTCACATTGAAGAGCGCACCGAACAGCTGATGCGCGAGGGCATGAGCCAACAGGAAGCCGAACGGCAGGCTCGCGTCGCGTTCGGCAATTCTACCTTGATGGAAGAGCACAGTCGCGCAGTCTGGCAGTGGCCCAGGCTGGAATCGATCTGGGGCGATGTGCGATTTGCATTGCGCGGACTTCGCAAGTCTCCCGGCTTCACCATCACTGCCGTTTTGACACTGACGCTGGCGATTGGCGCCAACGCGGTCGTCTTCGGCGTATTGAACGCGCTCATCCTGCGTCCGCTGAATGTTCCCCAGGCAGAGAGCCTTTTCATCATCCAACATGGGAGGGACGTCGCGTCCCACTCCTATCCCGATTATCTCGATCTTCGCCAGCGCAACCGCAGCTTCGACGATGTGGCCGTTTTTGCTATCTCTCAGTCAGGGCTGGATACGGGCAAAGATCCATCCAATGCCTGGGAATATGAAACCAGCGGAAACTACTTCGACGTATTGCGCATTCAACCGTACCTTGGCCGTTTCTTCCACGCTTCCGATGAGCACGGGCCAAACAGCGCGCCGTATGTCGTGCTCACCTACGCATATTGGCACACCCATTTTCAGGACGATCGCACCGTGGTGGGCCGCGTTGTTCGGCTCAACAGGCATCCATTCACCATCCTTGGCGTGACGCCTCCAGGGTTCCAGGGGACCATCTTGTTTTTCGCTTCGGATATCTTCGTGCCCATCGTGAACCATGAGCAGTTATCCGGCGACAAGATGATATTGAACGCGCG
>Ga0208193_1000503_pt1 | contig 20939 bp, 23 predicted proteins | sample June2015DPH_17_2_FD_184716 | JGI IMG/M metagenome (GOLD analysis project Ga0208193, IMG submission 184716) | Peatland microbial communities from SPRUCE experiment site at the Marcell Experimental Forest, Minnesota, USA - June2015DPH_17_10... | ecosystem: Environmental > Terrestrial > Soil >... | reverse complement strand
GCCCGTGAGGTCCGACACGCGGCCCGGCCAGACGCCTTGTTCTCCCAGGAAACGCACCGCCGGGCTTCGCGTTTCCGGGAAGATCGCCAGAAGCATATTCCGGCCGACGATGTCCGATCTTGGGGGGCGGAGCCGACATGGCATTCAAGCTGAGCCACTTCCGCTTTTGACCCTGGCTGTGTGAAAACTCCATTCCGCTGTTATGATTCTCCCGATGATTCTTGGGGAGAATTAATGAGGCGCTTCGTTGAAGAGGCGGATCGTGGGCAATGGACGCTGTTGCCCGAATGCCTCGATGATTTCATTGACGATAGCAATCCGGTTCGAGTGATCGACGTGTTTGTCGATTCGCTCGATTTAGCCGAGATGAGCTTCGATGGGGTTGCCGAACCGCGGTGTGATGCAGGAAGGCGCCGACCTGGTATTTTAGTCTGACAAGTCTGAGAGAATGGATCTAGCCAGCTGGTGAAGTGAGGCAGAGATAGCGAGTGCGCCAATGACCGCAGTGGCCACGTGTGCTAGTCGCGGCATGTCGTGCGATATCAATTCAAAAAGATTCTGATCACTCCACATGTAATTGAAATAGGGGATCGCCACGGCCGCCAGGGCAATTCCGATACCTATGTTGTTGAAGAACGTTGCCGTCAACTTTAGTCGTTCGCTTCTTGCTGCCTTACCCATCGCCGCGCCTTCCTCCATTGTCCCGCGGGGCAAGTATAGGCTAGCAATACCGACCCTGCGCAAGGTCTAGGGGCTTGGGCCCCGCGGCTATTCCGGATTGAGACCGAGCGTTTCGAACTGTCGGCTCCACTCGGCGGGCAGATCGCGGAGGCGTTCGATGCTGATGCCGCGGGGCAGGCGACCTTCAATGGCCGCTTTGACAAGATTAGGCGCAAGGAACGCGAGCGAGATGGTCATGTTGACCTGACGAACGCTGCAGTTCTCGCGGGCGCAAAGTTCTGCGACGGTGGTCATCCGACCTGAGACGACATCGTCCAGCCACTGACGACCTCGCGCGATCGCGCCGACTAATTGTGCGCGGCGCTCGAAGTGTTGGGGTCGGACTTCGCTGCGAGACTTGTTGCTGGGAAGCAGGATTTGGCGACGCCTTTTCGATGGTGGCTTCTGCCAGGGGATTGTCAGTGATTGATCGTCCGGGTTGTCCGATGCTTCGTCCGGGGCATCCGATTTGAGGCGAACGACGAGCTTGTCCTTGTGCACGACAATCGCAGCGACCAGCTGTTCGATTGTTCCGCGATCGTCAATGCGTGGGGCGTTGATCGCCGATCCATTTTGTTGTTCCGCCAGATGATCTTTCAGCGATTTTACGACGGCTTCTTCAACCTCGGCAGCCGGAACGCGGGAGGCGGATCCAGCCGACGCAGCTTTGGTCTCGCCATGCAGGACCGGTGTCGACGCATAGTAACGATAGCGAACGCCCGCTTTGGTAGCGTGGGTTGGGACCATGCGATGGCCGGCATCGTCGAATAGTAATCCCGTCAATAGATGATCGGACTTGCTGCGAGCGAGCGTGCGGTGGGACCATTGGGTCAGCGCCTTTTTCCGGACAGCTTCAAACAGCGCGCGATCTAGAATTGGCGGCTGCTCACCTGGCAGGATTTCGTTCTTGTATTTGACCTCGCCGATATAGAAGTGGTTGCTAAGGAGATAGTAGAGCGCGCCACGGCCGAACGGGATGCCGCCTCGGGTTGTGCCCGTAGAGAGCTTCTTGAATTTGGTCTTTATGTTGCATTCCCCGAGATCTCGAACCAGCTCGTTGACGCTGCCGAGTTCAAGGTAACGCCGAAAGATAAATCTGACCTGTTCAGCTTCCTTCTCAACTACGGCAACTTTGCCGTCCTTCATCTCATACCCGAGAGGGAGGTTGCCTCCGACCCAGATTCCCTTCCGCTTTGATGCTGCGATCTTGTCGCGGATCCGCTCTGAGGTCACCTCACGCTCGAATTGGGCAAAGGACAGGAGGACATTGAGGGTCAGACGTCCCATTGAGGTGGTGGTGTTGAACTGCTGGGTAACCGAGACGAACGAGACACCATGGGAATCAAACAGTTCGACCAGTTTTGCAAAGTCGGCAAGCGACCTCGTCAGGCGATCGACCTTATAGACCACGATCACGTCGATCTTCCGCGCGCGGATGTCCTCTAGTAGCCTCTGTAGGTCGGGACGGTCGGTTGATCCTCCTGAATAACCGCCGTCGTCGTAGCGTGACCGGATCAGGGACCAGCCGGCATGGGCCTGGCTTTTGATATAGGCCGAGGCTGCTTCATACTGAGCATCCAGCGAGTTGAAGTCCTGGTCCAACCCTTGCTCGGTGGAGACCCTGGTGTAGATCGCGCAACGGACTGATTTGCCCGAAGAGGTCCTCATGACTGGGCCTCCGTCCTCGATCGATCTTCCTTGTCCCGGAGACCAAAGAAGCGCGGACCGTTCCATCTGGTGCCTGTGATGGCGAAGGCGACCTTGGAGAGGCTATCAAAGGTTCGACCGTTCCAGGCAAAGCCGTCGGCCAGTACCATCACCCGCTGCGACCGCCGGTCCCAGTCCCGGACTAGAACCGTGCCGGGAGCAAGTTTGGTTCTCTTTTGGTCGAAGCTGGCCAAGCGGGCGGACAGGGCCGGTCCAGCTTCCTTCGCAACCAACCCATTCAGCATTTGCTTGGTCGCGAGGTCGAGATCGCCGAAACGATCAGCTTGGAGCCGGTAGGCGATGACAGCGAACAATAGATGCTGGGTCAGATGAGCAGGGGCGGGCTTTTGGAAGACGCCCTGCCATCGTGATCGAAGGCCCTTCATATTGAGACCGCGCAGATGCGCGATCTCATCTTCAATCGAGGTTTGGATCGAGGTACGACCGTTACGGCTTTGCTTCTGCATCGCTTTAGGCCGCATTCTTAGCTCGGCTCGCGCCAATAGACGTGGCACCATCCTTGATGCGATAGACCCGGCCTTTATCGGTCGACTCCGACACAAGGTTGAGCCCGAGTTTTTTGCGAACGATGCCGGCAAGAAAACCGCGTACCGAATGCTGCTGCCAATCGGTAGCGCTCATCATCCGCGCGACGGTTGCGCCCGCGGGCGCCCGAAGCATCGCGATAATGCGCTCTCGCTTGGTGTCGGGATTTGCTCTTGGTTTGGCCCATGCAGCCGCCGGACGCTTGCGCGAGGCGGGGCGGGCAGTCTTTCTGGCGACCGAGCGGGCTTCCGCCTTCGGCCTAGATTTGGGTTTGGTCATGGGATCCTCTGAGGTTTGCGCGACGCCATCCGCCGCACCACCTCAGCCCCGCCTGGGTAAAACACCCGGCAGGGCAAGATCCTGAGCCCCTGGTGGGTCCCCAAGTCACCCACAGCAACGCTCCATTCCTTCTCGAAAGCCAGTCGTTTCCGAGCAAGATTATTGCTCGTAAATGCTCGCAACTGCAGCATCACTTTCGAAAAACCCCGCAAATATACCCAATAAGGCTCCGCTAGAGAGATGGACTCTCTACGCTCGTAAGTTGTAGGCTGCCATGCTAATCAATGGGGGACTACATGGCTGAGAAATCCAAAATCTTGCTTTCGCTCGGTGCCGCGCTGGCGTCGCTCACCGGAATATCCGTTCAGGGTGCGGAGGCCAGGCCGGTCGCTGGTAACGACGTTGGAGCGTCTACTGCAGAAAACACAGCGATTAAGCTTGAGCCGAACGCTCACTATCAGGTTGGTGAAGACCTTCTTGGATTTGTCATGACGAAGCAAGCCGACGGAACTGTCGTTGCTCAGCATGCATCCCATGCATCGCACGCCTCACACGCATCTCATGCCTCAAGCCGCTAACGGTTCTGCGCCGTCTTCGGTTGGAATAGTTGTCGATTTCGATTCCAGCATCCAAAGCCTTGGGGCTTTGGATGCGGCTGTTTATCGGCTGATCGGAACGGCAACCTGCCAGATCGACCGGGTCGGAGACCGCTACGTTTGCCGCGTCACGCCATCCGCAAGTTTGCAAAAGCGGGAATCGCTAAGCGGTGACGATTTAAGAGAGCGGTTCCTGAACCTTGTCTCCGACGAGAACTTGCGAATCCGTGTCGCGGAGAAAACCGAAGGCGTCCGCAACGTCATTCTTGCTCTTGCCTTTGGTTCCCTTGCCGCCGATCAAAAAAATACGGGATAACGTCTGGCCGGAGTAACATGGCGCGTTTTTTAGCTCCCGAAGCTTTTAGGACAGCAACCGAAACTCTCTCGTTGTTGCCGTTCAATTTTGAGCGGATCGGTACGGATCAATACCTCGTTGCAAATCTCGTTGGCGATTTCATTCGCTTGACGGAAAATGAGCTGAACAAGCTAATCGATCTTCAGATACAGCCCGGCGACGGTCTTTACGAAAAGGCCTACTCGGTCCATCTGATTACCGGTACCGATCAGAACGCTCAGCGGCAGCTTTTGGCACTACGGCTGCGAAGCCGGATGTCGTTCCTGCGACAGATAACGCCACTCCACATTTTTGTTGTAACGCTCCGGTGCGAGCATTCGTGCCCTTATTGCCAGGTCTCCCGTCAAAGCACCGACCGCTCCCGTTTCGATATGAGCGAGGAAACCGCGCGTCGCTCTCTCGACATTGCGTTCGCGAGTCCCTCGTCCCGCATCAAGATCGAATTCCAGGGTGGGGAGCCGCTTCTTAATTTTCCCCTTATAAGGAGCATCGTCTCAAACGCGAAAACGCGCGCCATTTCGCTTGAGAAAAAGATCGACTTCGTCATCGCGTCAAACTTGGCGTTGCTGGACGATGCCGTCCTGGAATTCTGTAAGTCGAACGATGTGCTTCTCTCGACGTCGCTAGACGGTCCGGCCGATTTGCATAACAAGAACCGTCCTCGGCCGGGGTAGGCGAGGTTCACCTGCACTTCACGACAGAGCAATCGCTCCGAGCGGATCGCAAAGACATACCCTACGACTAGCATCCGGATCATCAACTCCGGATCGATCGACGGGCGACCCATGGAAGAATAGTGAGGTTCAAGTTCGCGGCGAAGCCACGACAGATCGAGAGCAGTGTCGATCTTCCGCACTAGATGATCTTCAGGAACCGCGTCGCCAAGACGAAACTCGTAGAACAGTTGACCTTGGTCACTCTTCAGACGGCCCATCATGGATCGACCTCGCCGCGATTCGCGTCAACACAACGGAATCACTGTTCGCGGCCTCTCTCAACTGACTTTTGCAACAAAATCCGCCAGAAGCGGTCACTCGCAAGGTGACAAGTATTCGCCGAACCTGGAAACTCAGGAGCGTTCAGCCGTTCAGAGTCCACTTAGCAAAACAAGGTTCGAACTATGCCGGTGTCCCGCTATTAAGAAGCTGGGAAACGGCCGTAACGAGTTGAGCGGGTGCGAAAGGCTTTGACAACATGATGCTGTTTGGAACTCCCTTAGAGGCCCAATCCTCGGCGCTGTCGCCGCTCATATAGACCACGGGAAATCCCGGATCGATTTCTCTGGCGTGGCGGGCAACGTCCCAGCCGTTCAGCTTGTCGCGGCCAAGATTGATATCGGTTACGAGCGCACGGTATTTCCCATCTGCTCCGTCAAGCAATGCGACGGCCTGCTCGCCTGATGGGGCGATAGCTATGTCGAAACCACCTTCTCTTAGGGCTTCTTCAGCGAACGCCTGGAGCAGGTCGTCGTCTTCCACGACCATGACAATTTGTAAATTCTGCATAACTCCCTCCTGCCATCGGTAGAAATTGCTTGAGGGCAATTATGGTTCCAGTCGGAGTGTGCAAAAGTGAACTTCAGGAACTTTCAGGAAATTGGCGGCCTGGGGTTGGAGGCTATTTTTTAGCTATTCTGCCGCTTGTCGACGTTCGCTCGGCCGAGGCGTCGGTTGTATTGAAGTCTCCAATACCAAATCATCCAACCATGTCTCGATTCCACCGATATGGCGGGCAATGGCCTCTTCGATGTCGGGACCATCGCCTGGGCCGGCCTCCCCATTAATTGTTGCTTCAATGTCCACCCACATCGATGCCAGCGTTCCTTCCGAAAGTTCGTCGACCGCCGCCCGCCGCTGCTGCCGTCGATCGAGTTCTGCGGGATCGAGCTTCTCCAATATGTCGACCATCCTCTGATACAACTTGCCGTATCGCTCGCTCATCTCGAAGAAGGGCGCGAGTTGCTGGTGATCGAGATAGTCCTGCACCGTTCCTGACTTTCCGTAGCTGCCTTCGGTCCAGGGATGCGGCGATAGGTGACCGAATGACTCCGTGCCGTCGGGCGTGACCCACCGTGCGAGCGGATAAAGCCGGCAGGCCAGAGGGCGATCCGAATGCACACCACAACCGCGCTCGCCGAGAAATCCGCAATTCCCGTTTTCCTTCGTCCGCAGCACAGTGCCACCGGATTCCGTATGACGCTCGATAAACTGCGTCGTCGAGATTCCGAGATACCGCGCGAGACGCAAGATCTCGTAGGGGTTCACGCGGATCGCCTTGTTGTGGCAGCAACGATTGCAGGCGTGACAGGTGTACGAAAACGCACTGTCACGATGCATGTCAAAATCGACACGGGAAACCAGATCACCGTAGGCCATGCTATCACCTCCCTGACGCGATACGGGATACGAAGCCGCGCAATACCCGTTACTGCTTCACGGGTAGTGTCCTGATCTTGTCGACAATCTCCTTGGTCAGATCGGCGCAGGCACGCATCGGCTCATCTTCCGCGCAGTTGACGTTCACGGACGTCGTACCTTCGCTGTCGATGTCGACCGTGATGCGACCGGCCTTGCCTTCCCGACGGCTTTCCTTGCCCTCGCCTTTCCCTTCGCCTTTGCCTTCACCTTTACCTTCCCATTTACCTTCTCCCTTTGCGTCCATCTTTTCTTCGCCCTTGCCTTGGGCGAAGACATGGGAGCGCATGCCGAGCGCAACGCCAAGGGCGGCAACGGCCGCGGCAAGCGCAAGGGTGGTGCGGCGGGATACGCTAGTGTGGATCGGGTTGTCATCGGGATTGGTCATGGTTGACTCCTCAGGTTGATCGCCCGGCAAGGGCGCGAACGGTTAGATGCCCGGCGACGCGGGGACTCATGGCGACCCCGCGGAAAACGCGCAGAGCGAAAGGAGCAATGCGGGCGGCATGACCAGCAGGCCGACCTTAAGAAAACGCAATGCGTCAACATGCTCACCCTCGCGCCGCAGCGCGATCAACCAAAGGATCGTGGCGAGCGAACCCGTCACCGAAAGATTGGGTCCAAGATCAACACCGATCAGGATCGCGCCGGTGACATGGGCAGGCACTTGCGCCGCGTGGCCGGTGGTCGCTGCAATCAGGCCCATCGGAAGATTGTTCAACAGGTTCGAGGCCAGGGCAACGGCGATGCCGGCGATCCAGGAAGTCGCCTGTGGCGATGCCGTCGCAGCATCTTTCAGAACGCGCCCAAGCGCGGGCAGCGCACCAGTCCGGTTCAAACCCTCGACAAGAACGAAGAGACCCGCAACCAGTGGAAGCACCGACCACGAAATATCCTTGAGAACCGGCAACGGCGAGCGCCGTCCTATCACGAGCACAAGTGCCGCGACGGCTGCTCCGGCGATGAAGGTCGGCAGCCCGAGATCACGGCCAAGCGCTGATGCTGCGAGCAGCACGATCGCGGTCAAACCGATGCCGATCAGTGCGAGCGTACCGCCGATTGTCAGCGTCGAGATATCCTCCGCCTTGGCCACCGGCGCATCGAGCTCGCTTCGCTGCGTCCACCTCAGCGCGAGATAGGTTGCGACGATCGCGGCGATGGATGGCAAGATAAACGTGCGCAGCCAATCCACTAGTGGCGGCATCTGCTTGCCAAATACGACGAGATTTGCGGGGTTGGAAATCGGCAGCACGAAGCTCGCCGCGTTGGCGATGAAGGCGCAGATGAACAAAAATGGCAGCGGCTCGATCTTGGCCGCGCGTGTCGCCGCATAAACCGCCGGGGTCAGCACCACCGCGGTGGCGTCGTTCGACAGCAGGACCGTCACAGCGGTGCCGACGATATAGACGATCAGGAAAAGGCGTTTGGCCGAACCGCGCGAATGCCGAATGGCCTGTGCCGCCAGCCAGTCGAATAAACCTTCCTTACGTGCTACTTCGGCCAGCAGCATCATACCGATCAGAAAGAGGTAGACGTCCGTACCCTCCGCGGCCGCTACTAACGCTTCAGTCAACGGCAACAGGTTCAGCAATACCAGAAGCACCGCGCCCGCGACGGCCCAGATGAATTCCGGTAGGTTCCACGGCCGCGCAATCACGCCGAAGGCTGCGATGCTGGCGATGCCCCAGGTGGCTGCGTTGACGCCGTCCATCAAGGTGTCCCCGCGGCCAGTGCGCCAGCAGGCGCCGTGGTCTCCGAACCATTCGGCCTCATGCAAGCGGGGCGAAGCGTCGACGCGAAACCAAGCCACAGCGCGATGGACACAAGCGCAAAGCTGCCGAGGATCAGGAACATAGGGCCGTAGCCGATACCTTGCGCGATCCACCCGCCGATCGCCGGGCTCAGCGACGCGCCGATGCCCTGAACGGTCATGACTGCGCCCTGCCCGACATTGACGCGCCCGGTGCCGCTCAGAATTCGCGCGACGAGCCCCGGTACCGCCACACTCTGAAGTCCGGCGCCGATGCCGTCGAGGATCTGCACGGGGTATACGCCCCATTCGTTCATGACGTGGGCGGCGATAACCCCACGGATCGGCAGCGCGATGAACGCAATCAGCAGCACCAGCCAGGACCCTTCTTTCTCCGCGAGCCGCATGGCGATCAGGGAAGCGACGATCATCGTGCCCTGCGCCACGACGATGGTCGTGGCGACGAAACTGGCGGGGTCGCTCTGCTTGTTCGCAACGACGGCAAGCCCGTACAACGGCAGCATCGCGCCGTTGCCAAGATGGAAGCAGGCCAGTGCCGCGGCGAGGATCAACAGCGGCTTGCACTCCAGGAGCACAGCTATGCCGCCGACCTTGCCGGTCTTGTCACCGGTCTTCTTTAGCCCGCGGGCTTCATCGTCATCGATCGCTGCTCCTGGAATCATCAGAACGGATGCAATGGAGAGGACGCCGAACAGAGCGGCGAGACAGAGTACGGCGGTAAAGCCGAACTGCCATCCGAGCAGACCCGACAAACCCGCACCTACCATGTTGCCCGCATGATTAAGCGCCTGATTGTGTCCGACCTGGCGGTTGAAGCCGGCCTGACGCACCATCCCGAGCGTGATGCCCGACACGGCCGGACCGATCGCTGCCCCGGCGATCGCCGTCGCGACCTGCGACATCGTCACCAGCCAGAAGTTCTGCGAAATCAGGATCAGACCCGACGCGGTCACTGTGCAGACACCGGGGATGATCACGCAGAGCTTCTTACGTCTGGTCGCATCTACCAAAGCGCCCGCAGGCGTGGTCATTAGCATGCCGGCCACGCCGCCGATCGTCATCACCGTTCCGATCAGCCCGCTCTGCCAACCATACGCCAGCAGAAAGACGCCAAGAAAAGGACCGATGCCCGCCTGCATGTCGGCCATGAAAAAGTTCAGCGACAGAAGCGGCCAAAGGCGTTTCGGTGCCGGCTCGTTTGAGGCTTGTGTCACGTTGCGCTCCGGTCGTTTCTTAGGGCGGCAATCGTCCGCCGACGTCTTGCTCGCGAAGCCTAGAATTTCGATATCAGGGTGATGCCGGCGACCATGAGAGCCGCCCCAGCGATACGGCCGGTGGTGAGTTCATGGACTTGCATGCCGAACATTCCGAACCGATCGATCGCCAGCGACATCAGTATGTTCGCCGTGATGGTCAGTCCTGCGAACGCACCGGCTCCGACTTCGCCAACGAATAGCAACCCGGCGATGACCGCGAAGGCACCGATGACGCCGCCTAGCGGCGCCCACCACGGCATCTCGGCAAGGCCTTTCTCGCTAGGCAACGGATGCGGAATGCACATCAAGATACAAGCCAGAAGAGCAACGATTGGCAGAAACGAGACGAGGCTCGCGAGCCAGGGATTTTGCAGCGAGACGCGCAACGTGTGGTTCATTGGCGGCCCCCACGCCTGAAGCGCACCTGCAATCAGGACAATTGGATAGAGCCACGCCGGACTGATATTCTGCATCTCGCTATTCCCTCGTCCAAAAAGTCCAAGGCTGCCGCACGAGTTGGGTCACCATTTCTTTCCATTTCGGTTTGGCCCGAGCTGGGTTGCCAGCAGATGCCTTTCCGGCCACGCGCCGATGCTGCCGGCGTCACTGCCCGTCGGTTTGTTTTCTCGCGCGCGATAGGGCGCGACTTCGATGGTGTCGGTGTCCTGATTTCGCTGCTGATCGGTCACGCGAACGCTCAGCCGGGACGGTCCTTCCGGGGTCGTGAGCTCGCCACCAAACACGCCGCCGTCGCCGCCATACATCGGCTGCCACGGCTGATCGTCGAACCTAAATTCGGCTTGGGCGATCGGAACGGCGCCCCAGGCCGAAGCTCTCACCTGCCGGCTGCTGCCCAAACCCATATCCGGGCCTATCGCGAGCCGTCGGTCGGCTGGCGACGTGATCATGACAAACGGCCACGGGGAATCGAGTGTCTTGAACCGCCAGCTTACGGCGCCCCGGTCAATAGCCGCGAAAGCAAAGCCGACATCGCCTTCCTCGATCTGACCCGTCGAACGCGTGGCGGCATAGACGGTGCGGCCGTCGTTGCTGATTTCGTTGTAGTGGGTGTGGCCCATGCTCACCAGCGCGGTAGGGCTTTCGTCGAGCATGACCGCGATTTCGGCAGCGTCCTCGGCGAGGTCGGCGGGATAGGCATGCATGAACACCACGGCCGCCTTTCCGTCGCGCTGCGCATCATCAAGCTGAGCGCGCAGCCAAACCAAGTGCGCGGCGCCGAGCCGGAAATCCGGACCACCGGTGCCGCGCGACACGACATCGAGGAAGATGCAGCGACAACCGGATACCTCGGCGACGTAAGGCAGACTCCGCATCTGAAGACCGTGATAAAAATTGTCGAGCGATCGTGGCTTGAAATCATGGTCTCCCGGAATCGCGTGCCACGGCGCGATCAGGCGCGACAACTCGTCGTGGACGATGCGGTATTGCTCCAGCGTGCCGTCGTCGGCGTTATCCCCGGGCAGATAGACAAAGTCGATCCTTCCGCCGGTGTTGCCGTTCACCTCTTCGACGATGCGAGACAAATCGACATGGTTCTGCAAACCCGCATCAGTGATATGCAGGTCTCCGATCTGGACGAAACGTAACGGTTTCTCGGTCGTGTCACTCATCGTATCAATCTCAGGTCTGCTCGGTCACAAATCGCCTGGCGGCGACGGAACTCCGTCGCCGCACGACGATCGTCAGTCGGCACGGGCGTGTTTCTCGCTGGGCTTCTTCGGGCCGACCGCCTTCATCGCGTCGGTTGAAGCGCCAATCTTGCGGGCTTCGACGACCGTTCCGAAGGAGGTCGTCGCACCGTCGCCCGCCACGACAATCTTTGCGCCCCGCACCAGCAGCTCGGAAAATCGCTCGGCCTCATGCGGCGGCAGACGGATAATACGGCCGTCCTCGAGCACGGCTCCCCTCGTCTCGCCCTTCGGTCCGTGGATCGACCGCTTGACGACACCTTGCGCGGTCATCGGGCCGTGTTTGCCCTTCTCGAGCAATGCATCTTCCTCGCGCGCGTCGGGACCATCGTCGAGAATGCGGCCCTTTAGCGTGTCGATCGCAACGGCGGCGACCATCTGGACACCGCGCGGCCTGACTCCACGCACCCTAACCTCACTGCCGGGACGCAAGTCGCGCAGCAGGCGCGCCGACAGGTGCGGCCCCACATGCACCTCCTCGCCGTCGGTCAGCAGAAATCCGTCGGCCTCGCCATGCTTGTTGACGAGAAACTGGTCCACAGTGCCGGTGATTTCGGGCAGATAGTCGGGATCGATCCAATGCATTGCAAGACTCCTTGCGCGCTCGACTGTCAGAGCGTCCTGACAGCCGCATCGCAAGGCGCATGCCAACAGCTAAATAGTTGACATAAATTACGTTACTGAAATGACGTCGTTCGAATCCGTCGTCTTTCAAGACGCAGGGTGTCGTGAAAGCGGACGGGTGGTTGGATCAAGACGGACCGTTGCGTTTTCCCAACCCATACTTCTCCGCCTTGGTATGCAGAAGTTGCCTGTGGATACCGAGCCGGCGCGCTGCTTCGGCGCGGTTGCCCTTCGATTCCGTCAGCGCCTCCGCGATCAACCGGCGTTCCAGCCTTTCGAGCGCGGACGAAAGATGACCATCCTCGCGGTTCTCCCCTTCTGCATTCGACGGGGGCGAAGACGATAGGAAATCGAGATCGCTCGCTACCACGATATCGCTGCGGCACAACACGACGACACGTTCCATTGCGTTTCTGAGCTCACGTACATTGCCCGGCCACGCATGAGCGACGAGTCGCTGGATGGCCTCCTCAGCTAGTTGTTTCTTCGGCGACGATGCGAGAGCCAGAAAGTGCTCGGCGAGCGGTGGGATGTCGGAAGTGCGCCTGCGAAGCGGCTGCAGTTCGATCGGCACTACATTGAGGCGATAGTACAGATCTTCCCTGAAGCGGCCCCGTTTTACCCACTGCTCCAGATCGCGATGGGTGGCCGCTACGATCCGGACGTCGACCTTCTGCGGTTTACCACCGACAGGGGTAACCACGCGCTCTTGGATGGCGCGCAGGATTTTGGCCTGCATCGCCATATCCATGTCGCCGATCTCGTCGAGAAAGAGCGTTCCGCCATTGGCTTCGCGGAAGGCCCCCTGGCGCTCCAGAAACGCGCCGGTGAAGGCGCCCTTGACGTGACCGAAGAGCTCGCTTTCGAGCAATTCCGGCGGTATCGCGGCACAATTGAGCGCCATCAACGGACCTTTGCTACGCGCTCCAACACGATGGATAGTTCGCGCAACGACTTCCTTACCTGTGCCGGTTTCGCCGGTAATCAGTATCGTGGCGTCGCTGTCGGCGACCAGACCGATTGTCTTCTGCACCTCGCGCATGCCCGGACTAGAACCGATCAGGTTGTCTTCCGTATCGGGCGGATCCGCAGCCGGGGCTTTGACACCGGATGATCTGACCATTCGCGTTAGCAACGACGCCAGATCTTCCCGGCCAATGGGCTTTGTCAGGTGGTCGAAGGCGCCGAGTCGCATCGCTTCGATGGTATTCGCCGCCGTTGCATAGGCGGTGACAATGGCAACGGGGAGGTTGGCCCCATTGGCGACAGCGCGCAACCGAGTCAAGACCTGCAGACCGTCCATATCCGGCATTCGTAAATCCAGCAGCACGGCGTCGGGCTTGTTCGTCGCCGCAGCGGTCAGCGCTTCACGTCCGGACGCAGCCACTAGCGCCTGATACCCAAGATCACGAATAGCCTCGGAAAGTCCGTCACGCAGGCTCTTTTCGTCGTCGACGATCAATATGACGGTCATGGGGACGGCCCGATCGGAATCTCCAGGGTAAATGTGGTGCCATCTTCGCGGTGCTCAATGCGTGCACTTCCGCCGTGCGCGTCCACAACCTCACGAACGATTGCTAGCCCCAGTCCAGTTCCGTCGGGGCGGCCGGTTGCGAAAGGTTCGAACAAATGCTCTCGAATACTCTCAGGGACGCCGTAACCGGCATCTGACACCGACAATCGAAGACGGTTCTCTTTGGTTTCCGCACGCAGCACGATCGGTGCGCCGTCCGGCGAATTTTGGATCGCATTGAGGATCAGATTGTCGAGCGCGCCCCCGACCGCCGCTATGTCAAATTCGGCCGGCGGAACAAGGTTTGGCACATCCACGGCAATCGGCCGTCGCCCAGCCTGCTCCCGAAACAGGGAGGCGTGGGCGGCAAGAAACTGGCGAATGTCCATAACGGGTTGACGCCTGATTTCGGAGCGCTGCACCGAGCGAAGCAGGTTTTGTAACAACTGATCCATTCGACCTACCTGCTCGACCACGACCTGCAGGGCGTCAGTAGATCTGCCTCGATCAGCCTCGTTGGCGAGGGCGTTCTCAGCCTTTAACCGCATCGCGGCGATCGGGTTCCGTATCTCGTGCGCAACGCCGGCAGCCACCCGTCCCAAGGCTGCCAGGCGCTCGCCTTCCGCGACACGCTTCTGAAGGTTCTCCGTTTTACGTCGGGACTCCAGCGCCTTGGCCCCGGCGCCATTGATGGCCTTGACGATACGATCCAGATCGCGTTGCCCTGTCAGGGATAGCACCGGCAGGTCTTCCGCGCCGGTCGCCAGCGCCAATTCCACGGCACGAAGCCGCAGCGACCAGCGCCAAAGAACCCGAGCCAACAGTGCCGCGGAGGACAGCAGCACGACCAGGAGAAACGCGAGTCCAGTCGTTGCCAGCAGGAAGGGGCGACCGCCGACGGTTACCACACGGGTCATGGCCCAGGCTGCAACTCCCGCATTCGGCTCTCCAAGCGGGCAAGCCTGGATTAGCAGTATCTGCGAACGTGCATCGCGTCTCCACTCGACCGGCCGGTGAGCGTCAATGGCGGTCTCTATGACCTGGCGTATGGTAGGTTCTTCCGCCTGCGGGAGGTCGGTCTTCTGGCCACTACCCTCGTACGTTGGATACGCATAAGCAAGCGAACCCGTGGACGCATTCCAGACACCACCCTCCACGCCCGGAAACGATTCAAGCGCCCGCGCCACGTAAGTGAAGTAGTCCGGTACAGCCGCTACGGTACTTCCTTCAACTGGAGGCGCTCGTATTTCTCGCAAGATCGCTTCGCAGGCACGCGCAATACTTGCAGTGGCTCGTTCAGTTCTTTGGCTAGTGGTCTCCTTGTAAAGCGCGATCAGCATCGCGCCTACGACCAAGGCGGCCACCAAGAATAGGCCCCAACAGACAGCAAACCATGCGACGATCGAGCGTGGCAGAGGAGAACTCCAAGAAAGGAAAGCTTAGTATTAGCACGCGCGCGGGGTTGAGGGAAAAGCACTCCCGGCCCTTGGGCTCGATCCGAACGGGTCTCCTATCCCTTCGGGGCGGTCTATGTCTTGACCGGCAGGTCCATAGTCGCGTTGGTCTGACGGCCCCGTCTGACCTCCGCCGACTTCGTGCAGCGCTTGAAGATGGCAAATAGCACCTTCGTCCTAAAATTCTTTGGTTGGTCCTTCCGCACGCGGACATTACATGGCCTTCATTTCGGGAACGGCCGCTTTGCGCCATTGGAACTATCGGCGATGCGATCGGGAGCGCATTCGACACCTGCCTGCGAGGCGCGCACCGTGGCCTCGACCCGCGCCAGTCGGGAAACCGCTTCCTTGGAGCTGTGGGCCACCGAGGTGGCTCCTAGCGCATAAGCTTGGGCGATCAGATGATGCAAGTGCCGGTGAACGACGAACAGCTTTTCGTTGACCGTATCCAGTCCATGCAATACGCGCTTGATCTCCTCCACGCGAGCAGCCTGACGCAGATCAGCGTCAACCATCAGTACGCCGCTCGGCGCGAAGACGGGCTCCTGGCCCAGGACGCGGGCGACAACCTGGTAACGCGGCTCCAGCGCCGCGCGGATGGCGGGAATCTTCCCAGGCTCATCGGTTAAGTAACAAACGAGCATCTTTGATGGCCAATCGGAAAAAATTGTAGCCGGTCAATTTCAAACTTCCAATGATCTATCTCAAAGGTCACCGATCCTGTGCTGGCTCTGTTAAGAAAGAGCTAATTAGTTGTATTTGTTATACGATGCACGTTCGGCGCCTCCGAAAGGTTCAACTGAAAATTCGGTGGAAATTAGGATAGCGCATCGAATACCTGCGTTCGCATTGCCCGATAGCGGCGGGATCGTGCCTAGCTTCGCAGCATAGGAGTGCAAGCGTACGAAGGGCCGGTGCGTCGCCATATGGTCAGTCAAGTGTCCACCGCGCCGAGCGGAGAAGGTGAGTGGACAAGGCAGTGCGGCTGGTCGGCGGCGCGACCTTTGAAGGCGAGTTTTCCGGTGTCACTAACTCCTACGCCGGCAAGGGCGTGCCCCGGTATCAGTGGTGAGTACACACGTCGTTGCCGGGAAGGATGTCCACGATGAAAAGGCGCGAACGAAGCGCCGTCTCGACGGATGTGCTGCGATGGGACCCCGAATTGTGGCCCGCTGACCACATGTTGTAAAAAAACGAGATACACGCAAATTGTTCCAGCCGTTAGCTGCCACGCGAAGCCTAGGGAGTGAAGTGTGGAAGGCGTGGAGCGCGAGCGTGGGGGATATGAACAAACAGGTCGATAGGTGCGGTTGCGAGTCATTGGGGCGTTGCGCCTCCTTTACCAAAAACACGTTCCTGACTTTCAATGGCGCCGGCATCATAATTAACGGCGGCGGCGTCACCAGCACGAATAACGGCGGCGTTAGTGCTCATGGCAATGCCTGATAAATTTCCAATTTTTGAAGTAGTACTGGAGAAACGTGGCCGAGCGTGGAAATGGCACGTGCGCACGACCGCCGGAGACATTGTCATGCGGGGCTCGGAAATTAGCCGACCCGCAGCTACATATAATGCTTACAGGGCATTCTTTCTGCTTCTACAGTCAGCGCCAAATCGATCGATCCGGCTGAGCAGTTCTGCTCGCAAGGTTCGCAATCCCTCGGGCCTCATCCGCTCTCGAACTCAGCCTCGCTCGGGTCCAGATCACGACACGCCGGCAGGGTCATCTACCTGATTTGGCGGAAGTGGCGGCGTCTCATGCCAAGGAGCGTTGATCGTCTGCAGGATCACCTGGTGAAGGAACTGAGGCTTGCCGGCATCAGCACGATCGAGGCGGCAAACGCGTTCCTGCCCAGCTTCGTCGCTAACTACAACGGTCGCTTTGCCAAGCCCGCAGCCCGCGATCAGGACTTTCATCGTTCGGTCGATCCCCGGCAGGATCTTGATCAGATTCTGTGTTGGCGTGAGCAGCGTCAGGTGTCGAACCAACTGGTGGTAAACTACAGTCGCATGAAGCTGACGCTTAAGCCGGAAGGCTTGGCAGTTCGCCTTCGCGGCAAAATGGTCGAGATCTACGACTTTCCGGATGGACGGACTGGAGGTTCGCTGGAAAGGCAGGTCGTTGCCTTACTCGGCCTTCGACAAGCTGCAGCGCGTCAGTCATGCCGCCATTGTCGAGAACAAGCGCTTGGGCGAGATCCTGGCCTGGATCAAGGAACAGCAAGACCGCCAGCCCCGTTTCAACCGAGTTCCGGATGGACCGCGACGATCGAGCCAGCAGCCGGGCATTCTAAAGAACCGTGCCGTGCAAATCACTTAAGCCGCCAAATCCCGTCCAAAAGCCTACCGCCGAGGCCGGCGCCGCTGCGATATGGTGGTCTCCGCGGCGCCGGCTCACACTCCCAGCGAAGCCGTCGACTGACATTTTAACTTTGCGGAGCCAGCGACATCTCAACTTGGTTGCAACACCGACTGGCTGCGACTGGCCGGGCCGCCTAGGGACTTGCCGGCCTCATGAAACCAGTCTTAGGTAGATGGAGTTTGACACCCTCACCGTCTTCGATATTATCGGCATGCTGGTATTTCTGTCCTCCTGCAACTGGGAGGAAACTTCTCGTTAAACCATTTATCGGATCATCCGCCCTCAATCGAGGGGCGAGTGATGAAAGAGCTTCCGCGGCTTTGGCGCTTCATGGGATCGCGATCCGGTCGCGGCTTTCTCCTGCATTTAGGTCTCTGCGCAGCACTGTCTGTGACGGTTGGCTACGGCTTCTATTTTTTCAGCCTGAACTGGTTCAAGGAGCATAAGAGCAACGAAAAGATCATCGCGCTGCAATTGGTGGACGCGTTTGTTACCAACTATTCGGCAATCCGATCGCAGTTCGGAAAGGATGCGCCGGTTCCAGCCTCGTTCCGGGCCCACGCGATTGAAGCTTTCAATAAGCAGAACGGCGACAATTCCGAGTTTCGCCTGGCCTCGGTCGGTCGCCCTGGGCGAGAGATCTTGACGCCTCCGACAGATGCAAAAATGGCCGAAACCGTTGAGGCCTTTGCGGCGATGCCAAACCCAAAGCCCATATCAGAGCTGCTGAATGTCAATGGCGAGTTGATGTTCCGCACCGTCTATCCAACTGTAGCGCAAGAACAGAGTTGCGTTAGCTGTCACAACACTCTCCAGCCCGATAAACCGCAGTGGCATCTCAACGACGTTATCGGTGCCTTCGTGATTGACGTCCCAATGTCGCTTTTTCTGCGCACCATAACGTGGCAAAGCACTGGTATCGGACTGGGTCTCTTCCTCGCTCTAGCACTTGCAGGCCTGACGATCTCTATGGTTCATTTTCGGCAGCTGGAAGCTCTCGATGTGTCCGCTGCAAAGCTCGGCCGCACCCAGAAATTTCTCGATACCATCATCGAGAACATGCCCCTCTCGGTTGCGGTCAGGGATGCGCGAGATCGGTGCTATGTCCTCATTAACCGGACCGCCGAAGCTATTTTCGGGATAGCGCGTGGCGACTTGATCGGCAGACGCGCGCAGGATCCATCCGAAAAGGAAACCGCTAAAAACTTGTTTCCGCTCGCTGACGAGGCCTTACTTACACAAGACCTGCAAACCATCGCCGAGCATACGGTTTGGACCCCCCACAACGGCCCCCGTATCCTGACAACCAAGAATCTCTCGATACCGGACGAGACGGGCGAACAGCGTTACCTTCTTAGCCTGTCGGAGGATATTACCGAGCGGAAGCAGGCAGAGGCCCGTATCGAGCATATGGCCCATCATGATGCCTTGACGGACTTGCCCAATCGCGTCGCCTTCGTCGAGCATCTCACCCGCTCAATCGATGCCGCCGCCGCGAGTAACGTGTCGTTCGCCGTCCTGAGCATCGACCTCGACCGCTTCAAGGAGGTCAACGATACATTTGGCCATGCGGTCGGCGACGATTTGCTTCGGGAGCTTGCGCAGCAACTACGTGCTCTAGCCGGCGATGCCTACTTCGCACGGCTTGGGGGCGACGAATTTACCCTCATTACGCCGATCGGTGATCAACCAGCGCTCGCCGAAATGCTCGCCGGGCGTCTTCACGCAGCCGTCGCAACTGATTTGGATCTAAATGGCCAGCATCTGCGCGTCGGTCTTAGCATTGGCGTCGCAATCTTTCCAGCCGACGGAACCGACGCAACCACGCTACTCAACAATGCCGATGCCGCACTCTACCGCGCCAAAGCCGCTGGCCGCGGTAAGACGCGATTCTTCGAAATCGAAATGGACAACAGGCTGCGCGAGCGGCGCGCTATTCAGCAAGAACTCAGCTCCGCCGTGGAGCAAAGCGAGCTCCGTCTTCACTATCAGCCGCTGGCGAAGATCGATGGCGAAGTGATTGGGTTCGAGGCATTGGTCCGTTGGCAAAATCCTAAGCGCGGCCTGGTTTCACCCGCAACCTTCATTCCGGTTGCCGAGGAAAGCGGCCTCATTATGCAGATCGGCGAATGGGTTCTCCGGGAGGCCTGCCGCGAAGCGGCGAGCTGGTCGCACCCACTCCAAATCGCGGTCAATCTATCGCCAATCCAGTTCCGCCACGGTAACCTTCCGGGATTGGTACATTCCGTACTTCTGGAAACCGGCCTCGCACCGACACGGTTGGAACTCGAAATCACCGAGGGCGTGCTGGTCGAGGATTTCGCCCGTGGCCTCTCGATCCTGCGCCGCCTAAAGGCGCTTGGCGTTCGCATCGCAATGGACGACTTCGGCACTGGATATTCCTCATTGTCCTATTTGCAAGCGTTCCCGTTCGACAAGATCAAGATTGACCAGTCATTCATATCGAATGTGAAGAGCAACCCGCAATCGGCGGCCATTGTGCGTGCCGTCATTGGGTTGGCACATGGGCTCGATCTACCAGTGCTGGCGGAGGGTGTTGAAACGAAGGCCCAGCTCGATTTTCTTGCGGCCGAGACCTGCAACGAAGTGCAGGGTTACCTCATGGGGCGACCACATCCAATTTTGGAATATTCCGAACTCACCGGCTGCAATGAGGCGGCGGAGGCAAACCAGCTCACCGCCTGAACATTCCGCCCCTGTTCATTTCGCGCTTCATCGCGCCGGCTGATGGCGAACTCTTCCTTTACGTGAACGAGGCGATAGCGGCAATTCCGTTCGGACCAACAATTAATTGGTTCTACGGCAACAACAGTGGGAGCGCCTGCGGTCTTCGCCCATGCTTTGCCGGAAACCAGGCAGAAGAGGCGTCAAGCTGTTGCCGATCGTGGCTACTACAGCGGCGAGGAAATCCTGGCCTGCGACAAGGCGGGAATTACGGTGACGCTTCCCAAGGCGATGACATCAGGTCTTGAGGCACGGGGTCGCTTTGGCAAACAGGATTTTGTCTATCTCAGCGACGAGGATGCGTATCGCTGTCCGGCTGGCGAAAAGCTGATCTACCACTACACCAACGAGGAGGACGGCCAGCAGCTGCGGCGCTATTGGACCAACGCGTGCCGCGACTGTGCACTCAAAGCTAGCTGCACAACCGGCAAGGAGCGGCGGATTACCCGCTGGGAGCATGAGCACGTGCTGGAAGAAGTGCAGAGGCGCCTCGACAACAATCTCCTGGCCATGCGGCAGCGGCGCGAGACCGTCGAACATCCGTTCGGCACGATGAAAGCCCGCATGGGGGCGACGCACTTCCTCACAAAAACGCTTCCAAAAGTAGCCGCCGAGATGGCCCTCTCGGTTCTCGCCTATAATCTGACCCGGGTAATGAACATCGTCGGGATCAAGCCGCTGATTGCCGCGATTGTGGCCTGAAATGCCACTTCGGCCGCCTGCCAGCGGCGACATCGCTAAGGCCGTTTTTACACGACCAAGACCCAGCCTGTGTGAAAACTGCCTTCAATGATATGATTCTCCTGCGATTTGGCTGGAGGATTCGATGACGCGCTTTGTCGTTGGCGACGACCGCAGTCAGAGCACGTTGTTTCCCGAGCGGCTAGA
>Ga0208193_1000502_pt1 | contig 20940 bp, 22 predicted proteins | sample June2015DPH_17_2_FD_184716 | JGI IMG/M metagenome (GOLD analysis project Ga0208193, IMG submission 184716) | Peatland microbial communities from SPRUCE experiment site at the Marcell Experimental Forest, Minnesota, USA - June2015DPH_17_10... | ecosystem: Environmental > Terrestrial > Soil >... | reverse complement strand
CTCAGCATCCCGATCCTGCACGGGAAGCCCTGGAAGCCTTCGCCATTGAGGGCTATCGATCCGGCGCGCTCTCTGCCTATCAGACCCGCCAACTCTTGGGATTCGAGACTCGCTATGAGTTCGATGGCTTTCTCAAGGACCGCCAGATCTGGGACCATGCCTACAGCGTCGAGGATCTGGAGAAGGACGCGGCCGGTTTTGAACAGCACGCATGATCGTTGTCGCCGACGCCTCGCCCTTGAACTATCTTCTGCTGATTGATGAGATTGATCTCTTGCCCGCTCTTTTCGGCAGGTCCTGATTCCGCAAGCTGTATTTCAAGAATTACAGCACTCGCGAACGCTGCGAAAAGGTATCACAGTGGATCGCCGAAATTCCTTCCTGGCTGGATGTGCGCTCTGTGACCTCAATCACGAATGCAGCACTCGTGGGGCTGGATATCGGAGAGCGGGAGGCGATCCAGTTAGCACTTGAGCTGGGGATCACCACGCTCCTTCTCGATGAAACGGAAGGACGAAAACAGGCAGAGAAGCTCCATCTGGAAGTACGCGGAACTCTTGGTATGTTGGAGCGCGCAGCAAAATTGGGTGTTTTCCCGTATCACAACTTCAGGAGCGTATCGGAACAGGCGGCTATTCGGGAAGAGACCTGGGCGGAGCCCAATGCCCTTCGCAGATGACTTGTTGAAAGATGCCTATCATCTTGCGGCGCGAGGCGGGAAGAAACCAAAGCAATCCAGCCTGCGACGCGCCGTTTCAACCGCATACTACGCGCTGTTTCATTTGCTCATCGCTGATTTCGTTGTCAATTGGAAGACCACAGGCCAGCGTGCGCGCCTGGGGCGCATGTTTGAGCACCGAAAAATGAGCCAGGCAGTTTTTAAGTTCAAAGGCGGGAATCAGAAGGCGATTGAGGACGAGCTAAAAACCGTACTGGATGAGCTGGCGCAGGATCATCTCATGACGATGTTCGGTGCTCGCCGCATGTGACAGGACGGCGCGGCTGCCTACTTCTCCACCACCACCTTAGCCCTCAAATTCGCCACCCCCGCCGTGTACCTTTCATCGGTCACCGTGAACGCCACCGCATCCTCCAGCCAGTCGTGAGCCGTTCCATCCGGATCGTGCGACGCGATCGTTACCGTATAAGGATGCGGACACAAGTCGCATAAAAACGAAACCGTCAGCGTCACTGTATCGCCCGCCGCGCGCGGACCGATCTTCTCGCCTTCCAGTTCCGTGTTGGTCCCGTACACTTCAAACCCGATTTGCGTGCGGATCAGAACACCCAGCACCGGGTCCTGCACCGGCTCGTGAAATCGCACGCTGGCTTTGATGCTCACCATCTCGCCGCTTTTCCAGACGATGGTCGGCTTGCCGTCGGTGCCCAGCGTTTCGAGCGAGATCACTTCCGCCCTTCCGTCTCCTCTTCGATGCGACGGCGCCAGGCGCGGCGGGATCGTCTCGCCCCAGGCGCGAATCTTGGCCGATACCGCGCGCCGGTACTTGCGCAGCGTCTCGCGTGGATCGCCCTTCGCGGCCAGAGTTCCCGCTTCGAGCCACCACACTTCGTCGCACAACGTTTCGAGCAGGCGTTCTTCGTGCGACGCCAATAACACAGTCGAGCCTGCGCGCCGCAGCCGGTCAAGCCCGGTCAGCGTCCGCGCCCGCACCACTGCATCCTGCGTCGCCAGTGCCTGATCGAGCGCCACCACCGCTGCCGGCGCCAGATTCAACGTTTCGCCCAACGCCACGAATCGCCTCTCCGGCGGAGCCACGACTTCGCCCTGCTCCGGCTGCAAAATTCCACAGGCGAGCTTCAACAACTCCGTCACGCCGGCATTCTTTTCGCCAATTACCCCGATGATCGCGCCCGAAGGCGCAACCGCCCGGAACTCCTTCAGCGGAGGCGCGGAAACATTCTTGAATTCAAGGGACATTCAGAATCAGCATACGTCACCGGGCGCCGGAAGACCAATTCGTCTCGTTGTCACAACCGGCGAAATTATGCTCAATTAAGGCTCCGTAGAGGGCATAAAACAAGCATTTATGCCTCAATTAGACGGCTTCTTGAGCCACTCTCCCACCCATTCCAGGAACTGCCCGTACCACAACACGCTGTTTTGCGGCTTCGAAATCCAATGTCCTTCATCGGGAAACAGGACAATCTTCGACGGCACCTTCTGTAATTGGAGCGCGGTGAACAATTGCATCCCTTGCCCCACTGGAACCCGGTAATCCAGCTCGCCGTGCATCACTAAGGTGGGCGTTTTGAAGTCGTTGGCGAAAAAACTCGGCGACCATTTGGCATACAGCTCCGGATTGTCCCACGGCATGCCGTTGAACTCCCACTTTGGGAACCATAATTCTTCCGTTTCGCCCGCCATGCTGCGCAGGTCGTAGACCCCGGAATGCGATATAAGTGCTTTAAATCTGGTGGTATGCCCCAGGATCCAGTCGATCATGTAGCCGCCGAAGGAACCGCCCGCCGCAGCCATGCGATCGGCATCCACATAGGGCAGTTTTTCGACATGATCGACCACCGCCATAATATCGTCGTAAACCTTGCCGCCCCAATCGCCATTGATGTCGTCGATAAATTTCTGGCCGTAGCCGGTCGAACCGCGCGGGTTCGGCATCACGACCAGATATCCTGCCGATGCAAATACTTGCGGATTCCAGCGGTAGCTCCAAGTCTCGCCCCACGCGCCTTGCGGACCGCCGTGGATCAGAAACAGGACGGGATACTTTTTCACCGGGGAAAAATCTGGCGGCTTCACGATAAATGTCTGGATGCCGTCGACCCACATTTCTTCGAGCGGCCGGACGGTTGAATTTTGCAGCGCCAAGTCGTTGAAATGGGTGAGCGCAATACCGGTGCCGGAGCCGGCTGTGGCTTTAAAAATCTCGACCGGTTTCGATCCGCTTTGCTGCGTATAAATCATCGTTTCGCCATCGGGAGTGAATTGCACGTCATCCAACGTGATTTTGCCTGGGATGATGATCCGCGCGCCGCCGCCCGTTGCCGAAATCATCTGCAAACCGGTGCTGCCACGATCTTCGGACGTGAAGACAAGCCGTTCCGAATCAGGCAGCCACGTCATGGATTCGACCCAACGATCCAGGCTTTCCGATAGATTCGTAGTCTTGCCGGTGGCGCGATCGAGGACCATCAATCGCCAGCGGTCGCTTTCATATCCGGCGCGCTCCTGGGAACGAAACGCCAGCATTTTTCCATCGGGCGAATAGAGCGGAGCGTTGTCCGCGCCCAGGCCGATGGTAATTTTGCGGATTTCTCCCCCGCCGATGGGAACCGTATAAATATCTGAATTGGTGCTGGTTGCCGCATCGGAATCGGCGTTCATGGTGAAGGCGACTTCCAGGGAATCCGGGGAAATCGTGTAATCGTCGGGACCTCCGAGCGAAAACGGCGGAACATCGTGCGGACCCGGCGTCAGATCCTTGGCGTTCGATCCGTCGGCATCGACCACCAACAAATGTTGCCGACGCTTGGTTTCATAAGCGGTCCAATGGCGGTAAAGCAACGACGTGTAAATGCGGGCCTTTACTTTGTTCTTGGCTTCAGCGTCGATCTTATCTTTATTACAGCGGTCGTCGGCTCCGCATTCGGGATAGACGCTGGATTCGAAGACCAGCTTTTTCCCATCGGGGGAAACCAGAAGGCCGCCGGCTTCCGTAGAGAGATGAGTGATCTGGCGGGCGTGGCCGCCGGCATTGTCCATGACCCAGATTTGTGCGGAGCCGCTGCGATCCGAAATGAAATAGATCAATTCCGAACTGGGGGACCAGCGTGGGCGCTCATTATCGTTGCCATCGCGCGTCAACTGGACGGGCGAGCCGCCGCTGACGGGGACCACATAGATTTGCGTCGGCTTGATGTTCTTGTCAACGTCGACCGTTTGCACCGTGAAGGCCACCTGCTTCCCGTTAGGCGAAAGAGCAGGCTCGCTGACGCGCGACAGGCCGAGCATCATTTGAACGTCGAAGGTCTGCCGCTGCGCGAACAGAGCTCCGGAGGTCAACAAAATCAGTACAAACCGCATGGACTACTATTTTAGCGCGCGGTTCGGTGACAATAGAACGATATGAAGATCACTCTTATCCTCTTGGGCGCGACGTTTCTGGCCGCTCAGGATGCGACGAAGCTCGCCGAGGATCCGGTGGTGAAGGCCGCGCTTGACGCGGCCAAGCGCAACGAAGCGCATTTCATCGATGAGCAGGCGCGCTTCTGCGAGATCGCAGCGCCTCCGTTTAAAGAGGAGACTCGGGGCAAGGAGTTCGAGCGGCTGTTTAAGAACCTGGGGCTCGAAAACGTGCGGATGGACAAAGCCGGCAACGTGATCGGCGTTCGTCCCGGCGCGTCCGCGCATCCGAATCTGGTGTTCGCGGCGCATCTCGATACGGTATTTCCGCCGGAGACCGACGTGAAGGTGACGCGCGAAGGGACGGTGCTGAAAGGCCCCGGAATCGGCGACGATTGCCGCGGGCTGGCAGTGATGCTGGGAGTGATCCAGGCATTGAAGGACGCCAATGTGAAGACTCCGGGCACGATTACGTTTGTCGCGGACACCGGCGAGGAAGGGCTCGGCGATCTGCGCGGCACCAAGAATCTTTTCGCCGACAGCTTGAAGGGACAGATCGACAAATTCATTTCGGTCGACGGCACCGGCTTGAGCATCACCAATATCGGCGTCGGGAGCTACCGTTATCGTGTGACGTTCAAAGGACCCGGAGGGCACAGCTTCGGCTCGTTCGGCATGGCGAACCCGATTCAGGCGATGGGCCGCGCGATTGCGAAAATCGACGCGTTTGAAGTCCCGGCGAATCCGAAAACCACGTTCAACGTGGGTCGGGTGGGAGGCGGAACTTCAGTGAATGCGATTCCGTTTGAGGCGTGGATGGAGGTGGATATGCGGTCCTCCGATAAAGCGTCGCTTGAAGCGGTGCATACGAAATTCAAGAACGCGGTGCAGGAAGCGGTCGCGGAAGAGAATAAGCGCTGGAACGGCCGTGGACCGGTTTCGGCGACGCCGGACCTGGTGGGTCTGCGGCCGGCGGGAAGCACCTCGTCCGATTCGGGAATCGTGATTACGGCGGTTGCGGTGTCGAAGATTTTCGGATTTTCGGGGAAGCTCGGCGAAGGGTCGACCGATTCGAATGTGCCCATGAACGCCGGAATTCCCGCGATCACGATTGGCGGAGGCGGCATCGGGAAAGACGCGCATGCGCTGACCGAATCGTTCGACACCAAGGATTCATATTTAGGGACGCAGAGGGCGCTATTGCTGGCTGTAGCGCTGGCGCGCTGAGAAAGAAGTAGCCAGCAGCCAGTAGCCAGAATGTTTGAGAGGATCTTGATGAGATATTTGCTTGGTCTGATTTTCGTTTCTTATTTGTTTGCGCAAACTCCAGCTCCTATGAAGGACAAGGCTTGGGGAATTATCAGCGACTCGTTGAAGGACAAGAATCCCGATACGCGCGTGCAGGCGGTGCAATCGATGGGATTGATCGGCGTGCATGAACCTTACATCTCGACGCTGAACGGGATGCTGGACGATAAGGACGTGCAGGTGCGGGTCGCGGTGGTGACTAGTCTGGTGGATTTGAAGAATAAAGATACGGTGCCGGCGCTGAAAAAGGCGCTTAACGACGAAGTGCCGGAGGTGAGTTTCGCTGCCGCGAAGGCGCTGTGGACTTTGAAGGACCCGGAAGGGGAAAATGCGCTGCTGTCGGTGTTGAGCGGCGACGTGAAGGCATCCTCCAGCTTCTTCAACAAACAGAAGCGCGATGCGCTGCGGTTGCTGCAAACGCCGCGGCCACTGATGATGGTCGCCATTCGCGCCGGAGCCGGGTTCGCGCCGGTGCCCGGGTTGGGGATGGGAATTTCTTCGCTGCAAGGGATTCTGAACGACCCGACGATCTCCGGCCGCGCGGCGACCGCGCTGCTGCTGGCCGACGACAAAGATCCGCGCGTGCTGGCGGCGCTGATCGATGCGCTCCAGGACAAAGAAGGGTCAGTGCGAGCGGCGGCGTGTCATGCGATCGCTCTGCGCAACGATCCAAAGCTGGAAGCGAATCTGATTCCGCTGCTCGACGATAAGAAGCCGGCGGTTCGATTGCGCGCGGCGGCAGGATGTTTGAGATTGGAATCGCTGCCGGCGCCTCCGGTGAAGAAGCCAGTGGCGAAGAAGACGGCTACGACGGCGGCGAAGAAGTAGCTGTCGAATCCCCTGGCTGACGAGTCTGTGTGAAATGTGGGGCGGGCTATCAGCCGGCAGCCGCACTCAGGGCGGCTTCTGTTTCAACACGGAAAAGCCTGCTGAAAGCAGGCTGCCGGCTAAATAGCCCGCCCCACATTTCAGCTCCGAGGTTTTCACACAGACTCTCACGCCAAGGGGTTATAACCCCGTCCCGTAGGGCGGGGATTGCTACTACACGGCGCCGGGGCGGCTCGCCACCAGCGCTCCCAGGCGATTGGCGAAGGCGCCAATTTCAGCGGCGGGCCAGCCCGCATCGAGGCCGTGCAGAAATGCCGCGGCGAACGCATCGCCCGCTCCCACGGTGTCGACGACCTGGATTGGGACGCCGCTCACCTCCACATATTCGCTGCCTTGCAGGATCGCGCAGCCGCGCTCGCCACGGGTGACGCAAACCGCGTCCCAATGGAAACGCGATGCGTAGCCGCGGCAGAAATCTTCCATCGACGCGTGCGTGGTTCCGGACATCTGCTGCACTTGGGAAAGCTCGTCATCGTTAAGCTTAACGACGCTCGCCAGCTCCAGCAGCTCCATAACCAGCGCTGCATTGTAGGAATTTTTCCTCAAATTAATGTCGTAGAATCGGCGCGCTTGCGGATAGAGGCGGATCAGATCGAGCAGCAGAGCGCGCATGCGCGGCTCCATGAGCTGGAGCGTCCCGTGATAGATCCAATCAGGATCGATCCCGAGCGGCGCGAGCGCGGCGAAATCGTAGGCGGCGGGGCGACGGATCTCATACGACGGCTGGCCCTGCGCGTCCAACCTGACGGAAACCGTGCCCGTTGGCGCTTTTTTCACGATGCGAATGAATTTTGTCGACAGGCCCAATTGCGACGCCATCTCGATGGCGCGCCGGCCACGCTCGTCATCTCCTACGGCGCTGAGGAACGAAACATCGTGACCCAGGCGCGAAAGCTGCACCGAAAAATTAAACGTCGCGCCGCCGAGGAGTTCTTTCCCGTCGATCAGGTCCCACAAAATTTCGCCGAGACTGACTAAATGCATCAGCGGACGAAGGCTTCCTGCAAGCCTCCGTCGACCTGCACGGTTTGTCCGGTGATTTTCGACGAACGATCCGACAACAGGAAGTAGGCCGCCTCCGCCTGATCCTCCGGCGTGATCGCGGCCTTCGTCAGTGTGCGTTGCGCGTAGTAATTCGCCAGTTTGTCGCGCAGCACGTCATCGTGATCGGATTCTTCGAAGGCGATGGAATATTTCACCAGCGAAGCAATCACGCGATCGCGCGGGAACATGGTGGAGCCCGCCACCACCGTCGCCGGCGCCAGCGCATTTACGCGCACCAGGGGCGACAATTCCACCGCCAGGCCGCGCACCAGATGATTCGCCGCGGCCTTCGATGCGTCGTAAGCGAGCGAGCCTTTTTTCGCGACCACCCCGTTCACGCTGGTGGTGATGACCAGGCTTCCGCGCAATCCCTGGCGGGCGAATATGTTCCGAGCCTCATCCGCCACCAGGTATCCGCCCATCACATTCACATCGAAAGTCCGCTTCCATTGATCGTCCGTCACGTGGCCGGCGCGATCCGGCGAAACATACACGCCCGCTGTGACGACGATGTTATCGACGCCGCCGTAAGCGAGCACTGCCTGCTTGAACATTTCGCGAACGCTGGCCCGATCGGTGACATTTACAGCTACGCCGATGGCCGGCCCGCACCCGGAAATGCCGGTGCCCGCGACGCCGATGCCGAGCCCATAGATTTTCGTCAACTCCTTCGCCGTGGCCTCCGCGGCGTTGACATCGAGGTCCGCGCAGACCACGTGGGCGCCTTCCTTCGCGACGCGATGCGCCACCGCGCGCCCAATGCCGTTGCCCGCGCCGACCACCACGACCACGTTGCGCGCCAGTTCTTTTTCCGGAGGCATGCGCTTGAGCTTCGCTTCTTCCAGCAGCCAATATTCAATATCGAAGGCTTCCTGCTGCGGCAGAGCGATATATTCGTCGATCGCTTCGGCGCCGCGCATCACTTCCACCGCGCAGTTGTAGAACTCGGCGGTGACGCGCGATTCGCTCTTATCCTTGCCGAATGCCATCATTCCGATGCCGGGGATCAGAATTACGGTCGGATTCGGATCGCGCATGGCGGGCGAATTCGCGTGTTTGGAGCGCTGATAGTAGGCGGCGTAATCCTTGCGATACTGCTCAAGACCCGCAGTCAGCTTGGTCTTGAGCGCGTCGAGATTTTCCTTCTGCGGATTCCAATCGATGTACAGCGGTTTGATTTTCGTGCGCAGAAAATGGTCGGGGCAGGAGGTTCCCAGCTCCGCGAGTCGCGGCGCATCGTGACTATTTACGAAGCGCAGAATGGTCGGGTCGGATTGAATCGTCGCGATGAAACGCTTCTTCTGCGAGACCTGACCGCGCAGCCACGGCAGCAGTTCGAACAGCAATTCGTCGCGTTCGGCATCGGCTATTGTTTCAAATTTCCGGCCGCCGAACGTCTTCTCGCCTTTATCGCGAGCCTCAATATATTCGGCCGCTTTTTCGATCAGGTTCAGCGTCAGTTCATAACATTCTTTATCGTCGTCGGCCCAATTGATCAGCCCGTGCTGGCCCAGGATCACGCCTTTGCCCTTCGATTCGGCCTTGGCGATGCGCTCCAGTTCCAGACCCAGCTCGAAACCGGGACGCAGCCACGGCGTCCACGAAATTTCATCGCCGAAAATTTCCTGGGTTAGCTCTTTCGAGCGTTTCGAAGCAGCCACGGCGATCACCGAGTTGGGATGCATGTGGTCGACGAACTTCTGCGGGACGAATGAGTGCAGCGTAGTATCGATCGAGGACGCGCGGGGATTTAGATTGAAAGTGCAATGCGTGAACAGGCCAACCATCATGTCTTCATGCGGCGTTTTCGGACCCTTTTCGTGACCGGCCGCATAGATCGCCTGCAACGCGAGCAGTTTGTCCTGATAGAGCGAGGAAAAATTCTCCAGCTTGCTGGTGCGCAGATCGCCGCCCGATCCCTTCACCCACAGGACTTCAATCTCCTGGCCGGTGAGCGGATCTTTTTCCATTAATTTCGACGACGTGTTGCCGCCGCCGGTATTGGTTATGCGCTGGTCGTAGCCCAACAAATTGGAGCGATAAACAAGGCGCTCGGCGGGAGAGAGGGTGTTCGCCTTCTGATCGTCCCAAAGGTAATGAACATGTTTCATGATTTCAATTCTTAGGATAACTTGCATGCGCGAGATCGCGCCTGGTGGGCTTGATCCAGCTAAACTTGGAAGATGAGGCTCGGGGTCGCCGGCGCAGTTCTTTTGGCCATGGGGTTTGCGGCCGCTCAGGATCAACCTTGGCGTCCTCTCTTCGATGGCACAACTTCGAAAGGCTGGGAGGAGGCGGCCGGCAAACCTTTTCCTACGAATTCGTGGGTCATTGAAGACAGCTGCCTGAAGGCTTTGGCGCGCACCGATGGCTTCGAGAGCATCCGCACGGTCGAGACTTTCAAATCGTTCGAGCTCCAGTTCGAATGGAAGCTGGCGAAGCTCGGCCGCTCCGGCGTGAAGTATCTGCGCGGCTTGGAGTATCCGTTGGTGGATATTTACTCGCTCGACGCGGTAGCGGACCCCACGCGTATTACCGGAGCGCTATTTTCGATTCTCGCGCCGTCGGGCGCCAACTGGAAGCTGGGAGTATTCAACGAATCCCGCCTGATTGTTCACGGCGATCACGTCGAGCACTGGCTCAACGGCGTTCAGGTGCTAAGCTTCGAAACGACGAATCCCGCCGTCCAGGCCGCGTTGCGGGGAATGCTCCCGAAGGGCGCGGAAACGCCGATCGTTACAGAAAGTCCGATCGGCCTTGAAAGCCATGGATCGGAAACGTGGTTTCGGAATATCAAGATCCGCGTACTGCCCTGACTATCGGGCAATCGACTTCACTTGCAGATACTCTTCTAACCCGAACGCTCCCAGTTCCCGTCCAATGCCGGATTGCTTGTATCCTCCGAACGGAGCCAGCGGATTGTAGCGGCCGCCGTTCACATCCACTTGCCCCGTTCGCATTTTGCGAGCGACGTTCATCGCCCTTTGCGGATCGCCCGACCAGACTCCACCAGCCAGGCCATAAATCGAATCGTTGGCGATCTCCACCGCCTCCGCTTCCGAATCGTACGGCAGAATCGACAGCACCGGCCCGAAAATTTCCTCCTGCGCGATGGTCATTTTGGATTTCACGTCGGCGAACACCGTCGGCTCCACAAAATATCCCTTTGAAAACGCCTGTGGACGCCCTCCACCGGCGACCAGCTTTGCGCCCTCGCTCCGGCCTTTCGCGATGTAGCCTTCGACGCGCTCCCTCTGCGCGAACGAAATCAGAGGACCGACGCGCGTCCCGGCATCCAGAGGATCGCCGATTTTCAAGCCGTTCACCGCAGCGGCCGCCAGGTCGATCGCTTCCTGTTGACGGCTGCGCGGGACTAGCATCCGCGTCCATGCCGAGCACGTCTGGCCCGAATTCAACATTGCATTGCGAGCCCCGTTGGGAATCGCTTTCTCAAACGGAGCGTCGTCCAGCACCACGAACGCCGATTTGCCGCCCAGCTCCAAAGTCACTCTCTTGATGGTCTCCGCCGCCAGCGCCGCCACGCGTTTTCCCGCCCGCACGGACCCGGTGAAGCTCACCATGTCGACCTGCGGATGGGACGCGATCGCCTCGCCCACCACCGGCCCGTGTCCGGTGACGATGTTCAAAACTCCGGCCGGCAGTCCGATCGCGATACACGCCTCGGCCAGCAGCATCGCATTTAAAGGAGCCAGTTCGCTCGGCTTCAGCACCACAGTGCAGCCCGCGGCCAGCGCCGGCGCGACCTTCGCCATAATTTGATGCAGCGGATAATTCCACGGCGTGATCGCGCCCACCACGCCCGCCGCCTCCCGCACCACCAGCGAGTTTCCAATCTCCTGCTCGAATTTCGCCTCCCGCAGCAGCTTCGCGTAGCTCCCCGTCACCACCACCGGCAGCCCCGCTTGAATCGACGTCGAGATCGAAATCGGCGACCCCACTTCCATCGCGATGGTCCGCGCAATCTGCTCCGTCCGCTCCTTCAGAGCCGCCGCGATTTTATCGAGCCAGTCGGCGCGCTCCCCGGCCGCAGTTTCGGACCAGCCTCGAAACGCCCTCCGCGCCGCATCCACCGCCGCATTCACGTCTTCCGGAGTCCCTTCCGGAATCGACCCAATCACTTCTTCCGTCGAGGCCGAGAGAACTTCAATGTTTCCGGGCGCGGCGGGGCGCCAGCCGCCATCAATAAACAACTCGGTATATCGCATCATGCTTTCTTTGCCAGTATACTGCGTGCCATGAACGCCGCCGTGGTCCGCACGTATTCCAGCCCAAAAAATTCGTCATCCTGGCCTACCGGCATAAACAGGTACGGCCGATCATCTTTACTGATCCGCCTTCCGCACATGGGAATGGGTCGCTATGAAGCGAAGACCTTAGAACAAAAAGTAAATGAAAAATATATCGCACAAACCATCGGGAGAGGACTCTAGTACGATGGCTCGGACCGGATCAAAATCAAGCCGCTGTTAGGTTTAGCTTGCTTTCTTGAGAGTAAGTGTTCAATACTATTGAGAACCGAGGAATCATGGATCATATGACCAGGAAGTACACAACGACGAACTTCACGCTGCGGAAGACAGGCATGGCAGTTTTTTCAGCCCTGGCTTTCGTGGCATTCGCCAATTCCGCGAAGGCGGACCTGGTCACAAACGGAGGCTTCGAGTCGACAGTTTGTACCGGAGCGCCAGCTCCCGCCCCGGCATGTACGAACGGCAATGGTGGCCAGCTACCCTCTTCTAGTACGACTGGCGTTGTCACTGCCACGGGCTGGACGAATACAGCCTACAGTTTCATTTTCACTCCAGGAAGCGGCGATACGACCGGCGCTTATAGCACCGAATTCAGTGCCCCGGTTATTTTATGGGGCCCGAATAGCGGTTCGAACAACGGCTTGCCCGCGACGAGCCCCGCCGGAGGCAATTATCTCGCCTCGGATGGCGATTTCGAGACCGGTACCATCTCCCAGACCATTTCCGGCCTGACCGCCGGCCAAACTTATACGGTCAGCTTCTGGTGGGGAGGGGCGCAACAGTCTGGCTTCACCGGCGCCACCTCTGAGCAGTGGACTGTCGGCTTCGGCGGCGACCCGACGCAATCCACAATCGACTATCAGAACCCCAGTCAAGGCTTCAGTGGCTGGTTGTTCCAGTCATTCACTTTCAAGGCCGATGGCACTAGTGATCTGCTCTCCTTCATGGCTGGAGGCAGCCCTGCGGGCCCTCCGCCCTTCGTTCTCCTGGACGGCGTCTCGGTCAATCTGACTCCGGAGCCGGGCTATTGGATTCCAGGCCTCGCCCTCATGGGCCTTTTGATCGGCATGGCCGCTCTCAGATCGAAAAAGGCAGTGAAGAGCTAAGAGCAGCAGCAATTATCGTACGATAGATGAGGTAGCGCCACAGGGGCTACCTCATTTTGGTTTTCAGAGTATGGAAATCCTCCCACGGCTGCAACATCATCTTCTTCCGGTAGCCTTGGACGTCCTCCGGCTGAGCATCTGGTTGCTGCTGATTGTGGTGATTTTCGTTCCGCTGGAGAGGCTTTTCGGCGTTCGCCCCCAGAAGATTTTCCGCAAGTCTTTTCTCCTGGACCTGGGCTATTATTTCATCAACAGCCTGTTCCCCAAAATGCTCCTGGTGATCCCGATGGCATTCATCGCCTGGGCCCTGCATTATTTCGTGCCGCAATCGGTACACTCCTGGGCATCGGGCCTGTCTCTATGGACCCGCGCCGCCGCGGCGCTGGTGGTAGGCGAAGTTGGATTCTATTGGGGGCACCGCTGGACCCATGAAATTCCCTTGCTCTGGCGCTTTCACGCCGTCCATCACAGCCCGGAGGAAATCGACTGGCTGGTCAACACTCACGCCCATCCGGTCGACATCGTCTTCGTCCGCCTCTGCGGTTTCGTTCCCATGTACGCGTTGGGTCTGGCCCAGCCCATGCGGGGGCAGACACTCGATGTGGTGCCTTTGCTCGTGATGCTGGTCGGTACGCTGTGGGGCTTTTTCATCCACTCCAATGTGCGCTGGCGATTCGGCTGGCTATCGTTTCTGATCTCCACCCCCGCCTTTCACCACTGGCACCATACCAACGACGAGAACATCAACAAAAACTACGCCTCCATGCTGCCCTTCATGGACAAACTGTTCGGCACCTGGTACCTGCCGAAAAAGCAATGGCCATCCAAATACGGAACCGACACCCCCATGGCCCCAAGCCTGACCGGCCAACTGCTACAACCCTTCGAGCCGCAGCCGGTCGAGCAAGCCCGGAATGCCGATTTTCCAACCGCCCAGGTTGCCGACTAGCGATGGCTTCCGGTGTGGGGCAGGATGATATCCTGCACGCCGGTTGGCTACCGGCGTTTCCCAACTTGGCGAAAAAGTGGGGGCGAAAAAGTGGGGACTGCCTACTTCCAGCAGGCTCGTCAGTGGCTAAAGCAATTTCGTAGTTGCGATTGACCGGGACCTTCCCGCATGACCTTCCGGGTGACGCTGCTCCGCCCGCCTTCCAACGCGCAATTGGTTTCTTTGTGTCATCCCGAAAACTACCTTTGCGAAACGCGGTAACGCTTCACTCAAAAGGTATCGGTACTTCAGCATAACTGCCCGCTGTAGCCGCGTTGATGGTGGCAGCAATGCGTTCAAGATGCAATCGAACGCGAGACCATTTCGTTGTACCAGTCAGAACAACGATGGCAATCTTTCGCACCGTCAGGTTCTGCTGATAGGCAAGGTTGTTGTCGGTGGTGAACGAAAGATCGAAGGCCGCTTCCTCGGCTGCCGTGAGCAACCCGCCGTTGGAAAGCCGTTCCCAACCTCTTGCTTTCTCCGTGACCACAGTGTGGGTGCGCAGGACGCGGGAAACTCCCCTCGGGGCTCCATGGTCAAAGAGAATGAGCATCAATGAGTTCTGAAACCGGGGACGGCGCGGGCGGTGTCTTAAGGCTTTGAGCCACAAACTCAAGAACGGCGGTAATTTGCTCACGTGTCACGTCGAATTGCTCCATCACTTCTTCGACGCTCAAATCTTCCAGGTTTTCGATGACCGTAGCGACGGGCAAACGGGTATCCCGAAACACCCATGCGCCACTGACCTTGCCGGGGATGCTTTCAACGGCGGGACATTGGGACCAATCAAGAGTTGCTGCCATGTTCTTACCGTCCATCCATCGTAGCTTTTTAGCACGCCTCGGCGGCGGCGTCACGCGCACGTGCTTTCCGGCCTCGAAGCGGTGAAAGCAACGGGAGGAACCCGTGGGGACGGATGGGACCATCCCTGACCTGCGGCCCGCGATTCGTTCGACAGTCCCACTCGCACATGCTGCAAATGCGCCGACGCCAGCACCTGAGGGAAAATGAAATCATGAGTGGAATCCAGTTTGTCACCGACGAGAAAGGCCGCAAGGTCGGGGTTCTCATCGACCTCAAAAAACACGGCGCCATCTGGGAAGACTTCAGGGATGGTCTCGTATCTGAATCTCGGCGTAAGGAGAAAAGCATTCCTTACGAGCAATACCGGGCAAGCCGCGTAAAGCGGGCTCGCCCACATGCTTAAATATTCACTCGAAGTCAAGCATTCGGCGCAAAAGGAGTTGGATGCGCTTGAGGAGACGCTTTTCGTCCGGATAGATCGTAAGATTTTGGCGCTGGCGGCCAACCGCGACCCGCGGGATGCAAGAAGCTGAAAGGCTACAAAGATCTGTGGCGCATCCGGGTAGGCGATTGGCGCGTGCTATACATCATCGACGACGCAGCGAAGCTTGTCATTGTCACCGGTGTTGCGCACCGCCGCGAAGCCTATGAATAACGGAGGGAAATCCCCTCACTCAAATATCGGCGATACTCTCGCCAGCACCTCTTCCACGATCGCGTCCGGAACGCTTTCCAACCTCCTGCCGCCGCGCGCGGTTAGATCCAGCACGCGGGGCTGGTCACAGCGGACGACTCCCGTGGTTTTGGTTCCCACTCCTGTCAGCGGCACGGCGAAGCCGGCTGTCCGCGCGAAACTACCGCCGCTCGTGATCGGCAGAACTATGGGGAGTTTCGTGATCCGGTTGAACGCCTCCGGCGACACGATCAGTACTTGCTCGTGTCCCGAGGCAGGATCGAGACTGACCAGCCAGATTTCGCCGCGCTTCATCAGATCAGCTCGCCGCCTACCGGCTTACTATCGAGCCATTCTTGCTCCTTCTTGGCGCGCCGCGCCTTTGGATTGCATTGGGCCAGCAGTTCGTTCAGGGTATAGCGGCGACGCTGTTGCGGCTCTATGATGAGACGGCCGCTCTCAACCGCGATACCGACCTGGGCGCCCGGTTGCAAGTGCAGCATATCGAGCAGCGCGGGGGGAACGGCCAGCATCACCGAGCCGCCGACCTTGCGCAAATTCGTAGTGTGCATGGCTCTCCTCTAGTTATACTTAAATATAACATCAAATCGGGAACGCCGGGTCATTTCTCACCTGCTCCGCCTGCCACAAATGCCGGCGATCATGGGTCGTCGTCAACACAAACTGCCCGCCCAGCGGTATTCTTACAATCGCCCGCAAGGCAGCCGGCAGCGCCGGCATCGTGATCTTCACGCGCGCCAGATGCAGGCCGTCGGCGCTTCTCGTCAGGCGCTTTAATTCACCGGCAATGCGGCGATACTCGGCGAGCGTGTTGTCCAAATCCGCTTCCGCCGGCGGCGCGAACACTTTCGGAGCCTTGTGTTTCTTTTTCACCGGAGGCTCCTGGCTGGCGATAAACTTCCGCATCAGAAAGCCGTACTGAAACGGACCTTCGCCCGTCTTTCCTCTCGCCCGTCCTTTCGCAATGCCGCTTTCAATCGCCGGGAGCGCCATATGATTGGTGAGATTCATGTGCGCGAAACATTCGCCGATAGACCACCGGCCGGGCGCGGGACGCCACTGGAACTGTTCGCCGGTCAGGCCATGGGTGATCGATTCAGCGTGGCTGAGATTGGCCTCAATCTCGGTGATGAGCATGCCGATATCAGGATCGAGTGACATACTCGCTACAATATAAGATTCCAATGCGCATCGCTCTGGCGCAAATCAATCCCACGGTAGGGGACCTTTCGGGTAACGTGAATCGGATGACGCGGGCAGCCCGCCAAGCGGCCGGTCGCGGTGCCGAAGCGGTCGTGTTTCCCGAGCTTTCACTCACCGGCTATCCTCCGCGGGATCTGGTGGAAAAACCGAGTTTCCTCGAAGCCAGCGAGCGTGAACTGGAGCGTCTGGCCCGCGAAACGGCGGACCTCGATCTCAGCGTCATCTGCGGGTACGTTGCCCGCTCGAAGGCCGATACCGGCAAGCGTGCGCTGAATAGCGCGGCGGTCCTCGAACGCGGCCAGATCGTGTTCCGGCAGAGCAAAATGCTCCTGCCGAATTACGATGTGTTCGATGAAGCTCGCTATTTTCGGCCCGGCGAGCGCGAAGACCTGTTCACGCTGCGCGGCCAGCCCATGGCGCTCACCATCTGCGAGGACGCCTGGAACGACAAGCGCTTCTGGAAGCATCGCCTCTACCAGCGCGATCCGGTGGAGGAACTGTTTGGCGCGGGCGCGGAGATCATGATCTGCATCAACGCGTCGCCTTTTAATATGGGAAAACGCGAAGTGCGCCGCGCCATCTATCGCGCCGCGGCGAAGCGTTATTCGAAGCCGGTAGTCTACGTAAACCAGGTGGGCGGCAACGATCAATTGGTCTTCGACGGCTCCAGCTTCGCCATGAACGGCGCGGGGGAGATTGTGGCGTCGGCGCGCTCCTTTGAAGAAGATCTCGTCATGACCGGCGATCTTCACGAGGATTTCACCGACGAGTGCGAAGCCGTTTATCAGGCGCTGGTGCTGGGCACGCGCGACTATATTCGCAAGTGTGGATTTTCGAAGGTTCTCATCGGCCTGAGCGGTGGAATCGATTCGGCGCTCACGGCGGTCATCGCGGTGGAGGCGGTGGGAAAAGAGAACGTAACCGGCGTGGCCATGCCCGGTCCGTACTCGTCCGATCACAGCGGAATCGATGCCCGGGAGATGGCAAATAATCTCCAAATAAGCTTCGATACAGTGTCCATTTCATCGGTTTATGGCCATTTAAGAGATGTGCTAGAACCGGCTTTTCACGGAAAAGGCCCGGATGTGACCGAAGAGAACCTGCAATCGCGCCTGCGCGGCGTAACGCTGATGGCGCTCTCGAATAAGACCGGCGCATTGGTGCTAACCACCGGTAATAAAAGCGAGTTAGCCGTCGGCTATTGCACTTTATATGGCGATATGTGCGGCGGCCTCGCCGTAATCAGCGACGTCCCCAAAACCATGGTGTATTCGCTGTCCAGAATAGCGAACAAAAGGCATAATAACGCCATTCCGGAGAGCGTTTTCAGCAAGCCTCCGTCGGCGGAACTCAAGCCGGATCAAAAAGATACCGACTCCCTCCCACCCTACGAAGTGCTCGATCGCATTTTAGAAGATTACATCGAGCAGTATAAAACGCCAAAGCAAATTTCGGAGGCGCATGCACTGCCCGTCGCACTGGTGCAAGATATTGTAAATAAAGTAGATCGCAACGAATACAAACGCCAGCAAGCCGCCCCAGGTTTGAAAGTGACCACCAAAGCTTTTGGCATCGGGCGCCGATTTCCCATCGCGCAGAGGTTTTCCGAATGAGATATTGCTTTATTTTTCTTTTATTTACCATGGCATTAATGTCGCAGCCAGTGACGCTGCCGACCGGCTGGAAAATCGCCCCAGCCGGCGAACAGGTGCCTCTCGATACGCTGCCGATGTCGTCGGCGATTTCGCCCAATGGAAGATTTGTATTGGTGTTAAATGGAGGATATAAACCGCCTAGTATCAGCGTGATAGAGGTGGCGTCGAAGAAAGAATTATCGCGGGTGAAAGTTGCGGACGGATGGCTGGGGTTGACGTTTTCTCCGGATGGAAGATTTGTCTACGTAAGCGGAGGATCGCGCTACAGTGTTTTTGAGTTTTCGTTTTCCACGGCCGGCGAGTTGAAACAAACGCGGGAATTTCAAATCAGCGAGCAGCATACGGTGCACGATTTTATCGGCGACGTGGCGGTATCGCCGAACGGGCTGTTAATGTATGCGGCGGATTTGTATCACGACTCGGTGGTCGAGATTAATGTGCAAACGGGGAAGGTGCGGGATCGATATAAAACGGGAAGACGGCCGTACCGGATTCTGTTTCATCCCGACGGGAAGACGTTTTTCGTATCGAGCTGGGCCGATGCGACGGTATATGAATACAACGTTTCCTCCGGCAGTGAGGTCGCGCGCGTGCGAATGGGTCCGCACCCCACCGATATGGTGTTGAGCAACCGGACGCCTGAGGAAGACGAAGCCGAAGAGGGCTCAAAAAAGCCGAAAGAAAAAACGCTGCGGCTGTTCGTCTCCGCGGCGAATACAAATAGCGTGTTCGTGGTGAACGTGGCAGCAGATAACGACCTGACGCTGAGCGAGACGCTGAACATCGCGCTGACGCCGAGGCATCCGCTGGGCATGACGCCAACGGCGCTGGCGATTTCGCCGGATCAGAAAACGTTGTTCACAGTCTGCTCCGATGCGAACGCGGTGGCGGTGACTGATATTTCGGAACCACGGAGCCGCTTGCTGGGGTTCATTCCCACCGGCTGGTATCCAACGGCGGCGCGCGTTTTGAAAGACGGGACCATTCTGGTGCTGAATGGGCGCGGGTTGCAGAGCTTCCCGAATCCCCGGGGCGAGAACGCGGGTAATTTGCAGACGGGAACGATGTCTGTGATCCCGCCTCTGACGGACGATGCGCTGGCGCAATACACGAAAACCACGCAGGGGCTTTCGCCGTATAACGATTCGAAACTGGACGTGGCCGAGATCGCCGACAATAACGTGATTTACAGCAAGCCGGGCCGGCCGTCGCCGATCGAGCATGTGATTTACATCGTCAAGGAAAGCCGTTCGTACGATCAGGTGATGGGCAAGCTCGGCAAGGGCAACGGCGATCCTTCGCTGACGCTGTTCGATGAAAATGCCGCGCCGAATCATTACAAACTGGCGCGCGAGTTTGTGCTGTTCGACAATTTTTACGTCAACGCGGATGTGAGCGCGGATGGCCAAAATTGGGCAATGGCGGGCATCGCGCCGGATTATACGCAGAAATTGTGGCCGTCGAGCTACGCTAAGCGGCGCGACTTTTACGACTTTGAAGGAGGCGAGCCTGCGAACATGCCGCCGGCTGGCTATATCTGGTCCAACGCGGTCTCGGCGGGCCTGACGGTGCGGAATTACGGGCATGAGGCGAACAACAAAAAGACTCCCGCAGCCGACGGCGTGCAGATTGACGGGGTGCGCGATCCGTCTCTGAAGGCAATTACGAACACGCATTACCGGGGCTTCGATCTCGATTATTCGGACGTCGAACGGGCCAAGGTTTTCTTAAGTGATCTGAAGGAATTCGAGGGGTCCGGGAACATGCCGCGCCTGATCGTGATGCGGCTGGGCAACGATCATACCTCGGGCACGGCGGCGGGTCACGTGGCGCCGCTCTCCGCTTTTGCCGACAACGATTACGCGCTGGGCATGATCGTAGAAGGCGTTACAAAGAGCAAATTCTGGGCGAAAACGGCGATTTTCGTGATCGAAGACAGTGCGCAGAACGGGTCGGATCATGTGGATTCGCACCGCTCCCCGATGTTCGCGCTATCGCCGTACACGCGGCGTGGGATCATTGATAGCTTGATCTACAACCAGTCGTCGGTGTTGCGGACGATCGAATTAATTCTCGGACTGCGGCCGATGACTCATTTCGACGCGGGGGCTCAGCCATTAGCGGCGGCGTTTGCGAACGCGCCGAATCCGGCGCCTTATGAAGCGGCAAAGCCGAAAATTTCGTTGACCGAAAAGAACCAGTGAAGTCGGCGACAGCGGGGCGGTCGGCGAAGATGGACTTCAGCGACGCGGATCTGGCGGATGACGATGAGTTGAATGAGATTCTGGGGAGGCGATTAAGGGGGCGGTGGCGCCGGTGCGGAGTTATTTTTCGAAGTAGGAGGGATGAGCAATAGTTGAATTGCAGGCGCTTTCCGGCAAACTGGCGAGCGAAGACGCCGGCTGAAGCCGACGGTGCAAGCTGAAGCTCGCGCTACCGATTTCTTAACGGCTGGTCCGCAGCCATGTCGTGATCAATTCTGATAGATCGAGGAAAATCAGGTCGGTAGGTTCGCGTTTGACTTCTGCGCAGAGTCCTGGTAAGTCTGCATTAAACCTATCGTAGCGCTCCGCGATCTCCGCACCTCCTGGCAAGCCCGGACGGTTGGAAACGCCTACCAGCCAATTTCGAACTTCCACAATTGCCTGGTGGGGCGATCCTCCATGTGCGTGAATATCCTGACCGGAGATATCGGACACGAACGCGCGGTAGCGATAACGATCGCTGTCGAGAATCAGACAGGCCTTCTTACGCTGACGCTCGTCGCCGAACCTCTTGCAGCCCAGAAAGAGCCCGAGTTCGAGGGGCATATTGAACCGGGGCAGTCCCGTTGCTGCGTCCAGCGCAACGGCTGAGAGATCGTGAATTCCGTAT
>Ga0208193_1000501_pt1 | contig 20951 bp, 14 predicted proteins | sample June2015DPH_17_2_FD_184716 | JGI IMG/M metagenome (GOLD analysis project Ga0208193, IMG submission 184716) | Peatland microbial communities from SPRUCE experiment site at the Marcell Experimental Forest, Minnesota, USA - June2015DPH_17_10... | ecosystem: Environmental > Terrestrial > Soil >... | reverse complement strand
CATACAACTGCCGATCCAGGCGCCGACGGCGTTGCCAAGATTAAAAGCAGCCTGATTGAGCGTGGAGGCAAGATTCGGCGCCGCCTCCGCGTCTCGCACGATGAGCGTCTGCAGCAACGGCACCAGCGCGAACGCCAACACTCCCCAAACGAACAGGCCGACCAGCATCGGAACCCGCGTGGCACTCGCGAAGTGAATCATCGCCAGCACGGCCGCATTCGCCGCGATGATCGACAAAATGGACGGCACGAGCCGTCGATCGCCGAGCTTGCCGCCGAGCGTGCTGCCCACGGTCAGGCCCACGCCGAACAGCAACAGAATGGGCGCGACGGCGGCGGCGGAAAAGCCGCTGACTTGGGTGAGCGTCGGGGTAATGTACGTAAACACACAGAACAGGCTGGCGGAGCACAGAACACTGGTCAGAAGCGAGAACTGAACGCGCGAATCGCGCAGCGTGACGAACTCGCGCATGATATTGCCCTTCGGAGCGGCAATGCGGCGCGGCAACAGCCATGCCAAAGCCGCGACGGCCATCAATCCGATGCCGACGACGGCGGCGAAGGTCATGCGCCACCCGAACTCATGCCCGATCAAACGCCCCGCGGGAACGCCCAATACATTGGCCAGCGTGAGACCGGTGAACATGAGCGCGATGGCTTGCGAACGCCGGTTCGGCGCGACCAAACCGGCGGCAACTACGGACCCTACGCCGAAGAATGTCCCGTGACTCAGGGCGGTCACGACACGTGCAATCATCAATAACCGGTAATCGGGTGCAAGCGCACACAGCAGATTCCCGAGAGTGAACAGGGCGGCGAGCCCGATGAGCGTGGGCCGGCGCGACAGCTTGGCGGTCAGCACGGCGAGGATGGGGGCGCCGATCACGACGCCCATGGCGTAGCCGGTCACGAGCAGTCCCGCCTGCGGAATGCTCACGGCCAGATCGGCGGCCACGTCCGGCAGCAACCCCATGATGACGAACTCGCTGGTGCCGATCGCAAAGGCGGCAACGGCGAGCGCGATGAGCGCGTACGGTATGTTGCGGGACGCCACGCTCATTCCACTTGTGATACCGGACAGCGCTCGCCGCTCGCCAATCGATCGATGACCGGATTGTGCGTAATCAAGCGACGGAAGGTTTGGGAATGAGCGTATCGCCGATCAACACTCGGTCGGTTCGGGCCCGCTCCCACTCGTGCAGCGTCAAACCGTTGGACTCGAACAGAGTGCGGATCTGGCCAATTCGCCAGCCGAGAATCTGATCGAGCACCGGCACGAGAATGCTGAAGGCGTGGTCGCCGAGAACCGTGCTTTTGGCGATTTGCGCCAACTGCTGATTCTCGGAAACAGCAATGGTGAAACCGTCCCGGTTGTTGACATGCAGCATTGCGTGCACGTCCGAACTGCCGTCACCCACGTAGATTACGCGATCCGGCGCGATGCTGAAGCGGCGCTCGAGTTCGTCAAGGACGGCAACTTTCCCGTAGCCCGCCCGCACCCGCATGATCGACCGCACTTCGCCGGTCAGGGAGTCGTAATCCAGTTCCGTTCCAAAGATATGGTCGGCAGACACGATCCCGTCCAGCGCCGAGACGACGACGTCTTTCGGCGCCGCGGAAATCACGAAGAACGAGAAGCGATAGTCGCTCACTCCTCGCTCCAAAAATTCGACCAGCGGCCTGATCGCGCTCTTCAGACGGACCCGCCGTCCGGCTTCCACCAAGTGCTCGCGGCGCACGCCGCGAAACTCCGGATCGTGACGAATCAGGTAAGCAAGCTCGCCGCCTTGTTGAACGAGATTGCTATGCGCAAGCCCTTCGACCTTCTGATGGAAATTTTTGATTCCCATGAGCTCGCTGAGCACGAACCCCGAGTCGTTGAAGCTCAAGGTTTGATCGAAGTCGGAGGCCAGCAAATAGTGCTTGGGCAGAGTAAGCATCCTCCCAGTGTAGCAACGCACAGGGCCGGACGCGGCCGCGCGCAGGTGATAAGATTTCACCCCCGGTGCTGTTTTTATTCATGCGGCCCGCCCGCTGTAACACCACTGCAACTATTCGTGTTGCCCGCCTCCAACTACCTGCCTACCGAACTGCGGCCATGCATTGAAGAGATTGGTGGCGTCCACCGACCCCAAGCCGGTCGCGAGGTCGTATCCCACGGTGGCCGGGTAGGCCGGTTTGTTTTCGAAATTCGATAAGGAAAGTTCGCCGATGATGCTGCTGCCCGAAGCGCCGAAGCAATCGTAGAACTGGCCGTCGGGGTTCTGCCCGCAGGGAATATCCATGTCACCGAGGGTGATGTCATGGAATACGCAGTTGCCCGCCGGCAGAGCGCCGTCAGTCTTGCTGGCATTGCACGCCGCGGCGTCGCGACTCCTGAACTGCCGGTTCGCGAGCGCATAATAGACATAATTGGCATCGCCCTGACGGCCGAATTTCTGATTGATCAGAGCCTGGATGCCGGCCATGGCGGGCGCACTGAACGAGGTGCCCCCGCCCCCTTCGACGACGGCGTCGTTCTCGACCGTACACACGGCGCCGCCCTGGTTGGTATCGGACATGCACTCCAGGTAGAAACTTCCCCAGGCACCATTGCTGGCAAACAGCGAGATATCCGGCTGATCCCGCAAACCGTCGTGTGGGACTCCCTGAACGCCGAACTGATAAATCGGCTTCGGATTGCCCTTGCAAGTGCCGCTCACGACGCCGGGAATGGACGGTTTGCCCGTGAAGCAGGTGCTGGGCCCGCCGCCGCCGGCCACGTCGATCACGAAACTCTGTCCCAGGGTCGAATTGCAGAAGCCGTTCGACCCATACGACTGAGAAAAGCTGCCATTGACCGGATCGCTGTATATGAGCCGGCTCGTGCAGCCGTCGTTCCAGGGAATCTCAGGGATATAGGATCGCGCGGACGCCTTGGTGACGGGGTCGTTCTTGGCGCTCCAGTAATTGCTGACCGGGATGCCGCTGACGTCGGCATTGTATTGAGCCATGAAATCGGTGCCGCCCACGTCGACGGCGTAGGCGGATGCGGTGTTGTCTCCGCCGTTGATGCCGTTGATGGCGAAGTTCGTCGGCTCGACCGGGGCGCATTGATCCGCGCCGTCGTCTCCCTCCGCAATGAAGAAAGTGGTGCCTTCGGCGGTGGCCAATTGCGCCTCGCGGTTCTCGAGCGCAACCTCAGAGGCCCCGGTGATGGTCTCGCAAAGGCCGTAGCTGTCAGTGATGATATCCGGCGGCGCGAATTCGATCAGGCCGAGAATCGCCAGATCGAGCCCGGAGGTGGTCGCGGTGTTCGCGCATGCGGAGAGCTCGATATTGGCATCCGGAGCCGCGGCGCTCGACCATTCGACGTCCAGGGCGGCCTCGGTTTCATCGCCGTTCTGGCCGGGGTTCGTGCAGCCGGGGTAGACCTGCCGGAAGTTGCCACGCGTGAACTTGTCGAGGCCGAAAGTCGTCCGGAATGTCTGCCAATCGTCCGGATGCAGCAAGTTGGTGTCTTCGACGGCGGCAATGGTCACGCCCTTGCCCGTATAGCCTTCGTTCCACAGCGGGAGTAGATCGTAGATGGTGGCGAAATCATACGGGGCAAGCGTATGGAAGAGAGATCCCTCGATCTTTATATTGAAATGCGGCGTCCAGGCATTGGTGGCGCGGTTATAGCTGACCGGGCCCAAGGGTATGGAATGCGCCCTGGGAAAGAAATCATGCAGGGATGCGACTCCCTGAATCGCCGGCGCCAGAGCGGCCGGGATTTGCGGATCCGTCATATTCGCGATATGCCGTTCGCCGTTGGGGAGAACGAGACGGTGAATCTCCGTATGCAGGGCATCGCGGACCTGGGCGGCCGAGCCCGAGAAATCGATGATCAGGCCGTTCGAATACACCCGGTTGACGGAGAAGCCGTGGGATTCCAACCAGCGCTGAATGGTGTCGAGGTCCTGGCGCGCCAGACCGAATTGCGTGCCGATCTGCTGCGGCGTGAGCCATTGGTGATACCCGGCGGACGCGGCCGGGTCGTGCATGCCGTCGATCAATTTGCGCAGAGCCGCCTCACTCTCCGGGGTGCCCTTGAGCACGAGCAGCATATGATCGAATTGCATGGAGTCGGCCACCGGGCCGCGGTCGTTCTCGGCGCGGACCGCCGCGGGCGGCGTGTTGCCTTCCAGCGTCACGAGCTGCGATTCGACGATGCGCTCGGTAAGAAGTGGCTTGGCATTCTGCGCCATGGAGGCAGGCGCACAAAGAGCCAGAAGAATCACGGGCAGAATCGATGGAAACGGCGCGAATGGCTTACGCATGACGATATCCTTTTCGACTTCAAATGCCGCTGGAACGCGAACTCTCTGCGGAGCGTCGTGAACATTAATGTACGGCAATGTTCATCCTGTGCACAATGGGAGTTACCCTGATTCCGGCCGGCACGCTCCGTGCGGCGCCGACCGGAGCGCTACTGGAGGGCAGATGCGTGCTCGAGAAGATCGGCGAACACGGCCGTCGCCGTCGGGACCCTCCCCGCCCCGAGCCCTTGCAGCGCAATAGTGGCGCCGTCGCCGGTCGTGATCTCGAGACGATTTTCGGCGCCGCGCGCACCGGCGAGAAAATCCTCCGCCGGGAGCACACACGGTGAAACCGAATACTGAAAGCCCCCCTCGACCCGTTCAGCGACAGCCATCAGCGCCACCTTGCCAGGCCGCGCATCGTTCACCGCACAACTCGACTTCTCGTCGATGCCCGCGAGCGCTTCGCAGAAAGGCGCGCCGCCGAAGGCGGCTCTGCCTAGAATCTCGATCTTCCGCGCCGAATCGAGGCCGCTGAGATCGGCGGTCGGGTCCGCCTCCGCGAAGCCCTTCTCCTGCGCGTCGCGCAGGGCCTCCGCGAACGACGCACCCTCCGAGCGACGATCGAGAATGTAATTGCATGTGCCGTTGACGACCCCGCGAATCCGGATGATGGAGCCGCCGATCGCCAAACCCTCGACAGTTTCCAGCATGGGCACGGCGCCGCCCACGGCTCCCGCATATCGAATCGGCCGTCCCGGACCCACGAGCCGCGGCGCCAGCGAATCCCACCCGGACGCCAGCAGCGCCTTGTTCGCCGTGACCACTCGCAGCCCCCTGTTGAGCACCTCATTCACGCACGCGCGCGCTGGTTCGATTCCCGGCAACGCCTCGACCACGACCTCCGGCTCACGGGCGAAAATCTCCTCCTGTTTGCTCACCAGAAGCGAGCCCGGTATGCCCCGCGCACGATATTTTTCCTGGTTTCGCACCAGAGCCCCTACCACATCGAACAGCTCAGGGAAATGCGCGCAATAGTCGAGCACGCCGCCGCCGACCGTTCCCAAGCCGAGCAGCGCGACGCGAATGCGTCGCTGACCCGGCACAGGCCCGATGATGGATGGACCCTGCCCGATCCGCGTGCGTTGCGGGTGCCCGACGCGCGCCAGATCCAGCCTCAATGCTCGTTCGTGGGCAAAGCGCACCGCTTTCGCCTGCACGAGGGAGCCCGCGCAGGCCTCGGCAGTCACATAGTCCGCCTGCGTGAAGCGTCGCGGCACGCGATCGCCTGCGGCCCAGTGCGCCGGATCCGCCTCGTAGAGTCCGTCGACGTCCTTGAGTAAAATGCATCTCGCCGGCAATTCCGCGGCCAGATAGAGCGCGGTCAGGTCGGATCCCCCGCGGCCGAGGAGCGCAAGGCCGCCCTCGGGCGCCTGCGCGAAGAAACCCGGGATGACGAGAACCGGCGTCGCGTCGAGAAGTGCTTCGAGCCGGTCGACGCTAACCTGCGTAAGCTCGGCATTCGAACGGTCGCCCGAGGCGGTCAGCCCGATGTCGCGAGGGTCGGTGTAACGAGCGGGAACACCCGCTCTGTGAAGCGCTGCGGCAAGCTGGGCGGCACTGGCGATCTCGCCCGTCGACAGCAGAACGGCAAGAGTCGCCGGATCGGGCGCCTCGCCTCCGGCCGATACTTCCTCGAGCAACCGGTCCGTCACACCCTCGAAGGCGGAGACGACCGCGATGACCCGCCGGCCCCGGCGATAATGGCGGTAGATTTCGGTGACGGCGATCGGCAGCGACGCCGGCGTTCGCAGAACCGAGCTGCCGAATTTCAGGACGACCTTGATACTTGGAATCGACATGCAGCACCTGTGAGTCTTTCAGACATGGGCGCTGATGAGAAGGACACGGACGCGGGCGCGTGCGGGCCGGAACCCGACGCAAAAAAACAGCCGACGACGCAAGGGAGACGCCGCTTTAGCTGCATTTCTAACGCGCCCGCAAGCTGAACTTCAAATCGGCGCACGTACAGACTAGCGGCAGCGGCGGCGGCGGTCAACTCCGGATGCGAACCTTTGCGCGCGCGTCTCGTCGAGTTTCAGCCGACCCCGGATGTACGCGAGAGAAATTCGGCGCGAATCAGCTCCGAGTGTTCGCCGATGGCGGGAATTGGACCGAAATGCCGCTGTCCGTCACTTGCTATTGCTGCAGGAGCCACGATTCGCGAGGTTCCGGACGGCGTGTCGACCGGGATACGCCTCAATGCAGGGTGCATCGCGAGGGCGGCAATGTCGTTGACGACGCCGAACGCAGTGTTCGCCGCACGCAATCGGGTCATCACTTCGTGACGCGCGAGCCGTGCAAAGGCGGCATTGATGCGTGCCTCTACGGCGGGACGGTTCGACACGCGCGCCACGTTCGAATCAAATCCCTGCCGCGACGACAAATCCGGTTCTTCCAGAAAGTGAGCACAGAAGTGTGCCCACTCACGTTCGTTCTGAATGGCGATGACCACTTGCACGCCGTCCGCGGTTGTAAATGCTCCGTAAGGGCAAATTGTCGGATGGGCGAGGCCCATGCGCTCGGGCGTGCGCCCGCCGCCCTCGAACTGCAGCAACGGCACGTTCATCCAGTCGGCAATGGCATCGAACAAGCTGATCTTGAGCCCCAGACCGCGCCCGGTGCGGCTGCGCTCGATCAATGCTTCCAGCACGGCGGCGTGCGCCGACATGCCGCATGCAATATCACAGACGGAGACGCCCACGCGCCCGGGACCCGCCGGGTGACCTGTCACCATGGTCAAGCCGCTTTCCGCTTGCACCAGCAAGTCGTAGGCTTTCATGTCCGCGTAGGCGCCGTCATCTCCGTAGCCTGATATGTCGACGGTCACCAGCCGGGGGTGTCGAGTACGCAGCTCTTCGGAGTCGAAGCCGGCGCGCGCCGCCGCCCCGGGCGCCAAGTTCTGAATGAAGACGTCCGCACGCTCGAGAATCGCGTACAGCAGCGCTGCGTCGTCCGCGTTCTTGATGTCGGCCACGAGGCTTTGCTTGCCGCGATTGAGCCAGACGAAATAGCTGGATAGTTGACCCACCGATCGATCGTAAAAGCGCGCAAAGTCCCCTTCGGGCCGCTCCACCTTGATTACCCGGGCTCCGGCGTCGGCAAGACGGGAGGAGCAATACGGCGCGGCGACCGCCTGTTCCAGGGATAGGACCAGCAATCCCTTCAGCGGAGTGCTCAGAACGACCTCGGAAGGCCGAGCACGTGTTCCGCAATATAGGAGAGAATCAAATTGGTCGAAATCGGCGCAACCTGGTAGAGGCGCGTTTCGCGGAACTTGCGCTCGATATCATACTCGCACGCGAATCCATACCCCCCATGCGTTTGCAGACAGATGTTGGCTGCCTCCCAGGAGGCGTCGGCGGCCAGAAGCTTGGCCATATTGGCCTCGGCACCGCAGGGGCGCTGGGCATCGAACAGGGCGCACGCCCGAAACCGCATGAGGCTGGCGGCCTCGACATTGACGTATGCGCGCGCGATCGGGAATTGCACACCCTGGTTTTTGCCGATCGCGCGCTCGAACACAACACGCTCGTTCGCGTACTTCGTCGCCTTGTCTATGAACCAATATCCGTCGCCGATGCATTCCGCGGCGATCAGGGCGCGCTCCGCGTTGAGGCCATCGAGAATATACTTGAATCCCGCGCCTTCCGTGCCTACCAGGTTCTCGGCGGGAATCTCCAGGTTGTCGAAGAACAACTCATTGGTTTCATGATTGACCATGTTCGGGATCGGCCGCAACGTCAGACCCCTGCCCACCGCCTCGTGCAGATTGACGATGAAAAGAGACATGCCCTCGGACTTGCGCTTGACCTCCCCGGTCGGCGTCGTCCGTGCCAGCAGCAGCAGCAGGTCGGAGTGCTGCACACGCGAAATCCACACCTTCTGCCCGTTGATCAGGTAGCGGTCGCCCTTGCGCACAGCCGTGGTCTTGAGCTGGGTGGTGTCGGTGCCGGTGGTGGGCTCCGTCACGCCCATCGACTGCAAACGCAGATTGCCTGCGGCAATCTGCGGCAGGATTTGGCGTTTCTGCTGCTCGGAGCCGTGACGCACCAGCACGTTCATCACATACATCTGCCCGTGGCAGGCCCCCGAGTTGCCGCCCGAGTGATTGATCTCCTCCATGATGACCGAAGCTTCGGCCAAGCTCAGCCCCGACCCGCCATACTCTTGAGGAATCAGCGCGGCGAGCCAGCCGGCCTTGGTCAAGGCATTCACAAACTCCTCAGGGTAGCCGCGCTCAGCATCGATCTTGCGAAAATATTCGCCCGGAAATCCTGCGCACAGACCTCGCACGCCTTCACGAATGTCCAGGTAATCTTCCTGAGTTTTCATGGGGTCACCAGGGTCTGAGACCCTTTCCGGCTGCCGAGCAGGCGACGCGCCGCGTGCAGATGCACGATGTCGACCATGGAGCCGTCGAGCGCCACGGCACCCGATCCGGGAGCCGCCTCAAACGCCGCAATGACCCGCCGCGCATGCTCGAGCTCCGCGGGCGAGGGCTGAAATGCATCATTGATCACGCCGACCTGCTCGGGATGAATCGCGAGTTTCGAGGTGAACCCTGCGGCGCGTGCTCGCAGACATTCGGCGCGCAGCGCGTCCAGGTTCTTGAAATCAGTCGTGACTGTCTCGATCGGATCCACGGCGAGCGCCCGGGCCACCAGCAAGCACTGCAATCGCGCGCTGCGCAATGCAAAGTTCCACTCGCCGTCGGCGTCGCGCGGCGATCGAACGCCCAAAGCGGCGGCCAGGTCTTCCGCTCCCCACGTGATGCCGCTCAAACGCTCCAGTCGTGTCTGCAGGTAGCCGGCTGCAGTCAAGACGGCGCGCGGACTCTCCAGAAGTACGATGAGGCGCGTGGTTCCCGCGGCAATACCCGCTTCCGCCTCGAGCCTGCTCAGATCTTCGCTGAGCGCGGCGACATCGGCAGGATGATCCACCTTCGGCACCATGAGACCGTAAGGCCGGGCGCCTACGATCGCGGCCAGATCGAGCCGCGAGTCGTGCGTGTTCAGCGCGTTGATGCGCACCCAAAGCTCTGCCGATGCAGCGCCGCGCGGCGACTCGAGAAAGGCCCGCGCCAGCTCGCGCGCCGCCGGCTTGCGTTCGGGCGCCACCGCATCTTCGAGATCCAGTATGAGGGCATCGGCGCCGGCGTCCGCGCTCCTCGCGAGCTTCCGCTCGCTGTCCGCCGGCACGAACAACAGCGAACGGGGACTCATGAGTTGCGTCCCGCGCCGAGATCGAACAATTTGGACGCGTCTTTGAGCCCATCCATATCGAGTATTGCGTCGGCAAGCTTCGCCGTCGGCACCCTGCCCAACGCAGACTCCGACAGGCTGGTAAATTTCGCCAGCAATTCTTCGCGCGAAAGAAAGTTGCCCGGCTCGCCTCTCGGCACGACCACCTTCTTGACGAAAACCCGGCCGCGGGCATGCACGGCAAGTTTGCCCGACATATTGGCGGGAAACTCCGCTTCTATCTCGGGGTCGAACTCGCAGTGTATTTTGGGCAGCAGAGTTCGAATACGCGAGTCGTGCAACAAGTTGTAAGTATCCCACCTCATGGCTCCGGTGGCCAATGCGGCGGACAGCACGAAAGGCGCGCTGAACTGGCCGTCGACAATGTTCTGGGGATCGGCTTTCTTTCGTGCCGGCTCGCCAACCAACAACATGCCTGCCTTCGATAATCCGTAGACCACGCTCGAGATTTCGTGCGGTTGCAGATCGTGTTCGGCGCGTAGAGCCAGAGCCGCGTCGATTCCGGCGTGACCGTAGCGGCAGGATGGGTAAGGCTTCACACCGGTTGCCATCAGCTCGAAGACCGTGCCCAGATCTTGCGTCGCCCGCTGCGGCGACGGCGCGGGCGCATATGAGCGCAAAAATCCATGAGCGCCTTCCACGGCCTCGCCGGCGCCTTTGAATCCCTTGCTCGCCAATGTGGCGGCAACGAGTCCGGCCATTGCGGACCAACCCACTTGAAATCTCTTGGTCCAGCCACCGTTCTGGAGAAACTGCAGGCTGCCGGCAGTCTGGCTCAATGCAATACCCAGCGCCGATGCAACGCCTTCGGCATCAAGTCCAAACACGCGGGCCGCCGCGGCAGCCGCCCCAAATACGCCGCAAGTTGCCGTTGGATGGAAGCCCCGCTCATAGTGTTCACCTGCCGGGAGCGCCAGCGCAACTCGGCAAATGACCTCGTACCCGGCAACGATCGCCGTCAGCGTCGTTGCGCCGGAGGCGTTTGTCATCTGCGCGGCCGCAAGCGCCGCCGGAATGACGGGAGCGCCCGGATGCAAAGTGCCTGCCGCATGGGTGTCGTCGAAGTCGAGGGAGTGCGCGAGTGCGCCTTGGAGAAGCGCGGCACCCGCCGGCGAGTAGGTGTGCGAATCGCCGAAAACACGGCTCGCACCTTCCCCCAACCCCAGCGCACCGATTGCCGTCAGCAACGCCGGCGTGCTCTCGGTCTCGCGGCCGCGAATGATATTACCGACCAAGTCCAGCACGAGCAGACGCGCGCGGCCCGCCACTTCCGGCGGAACCTTGTCCGCGGTGAGTTCGGCGCTGAATTTGGACAGTTCGGTCGTAGCGCCCACGCGGCTATACCCTCGGTGTGGGTGTTTGAGCCTCCTGCACGGCGAGACGTGGCTTTTGCACTCCTGCAAGATCGCATAGCACGTCCACCATCGCCGAAAAATCGGACTGCGCGTAACGTCCGGCGCGCGCCACCGAGAACATCTCGCGTGCCGCAGCCGCCACCGGCAGCGGCAGCTTTGCCCGATTCGCCGCATCCAGGATCAATGAGAGATCCTTGTGCGCAAGGTCGATCGTGAAGCCGGCTGAGATGTCGCCTTTGAGAACTTTGTTCGGCCAGTTCATGCGCAGCTGACCGTTGAACGCGCTGGTGCCGTCGATCACTTCGAGGGTTTTCTCGAGATCGAGACCGAAGCGTTGCGTCAATGCCAGCGCCTCTGCGTTGAGCTGGCAGGAGACACATGCCAGATAGTTGTTGACGAGCTTCGTGCGGATGCCCATGCCAACCTTGCCGCAATGATGAATCGTCGTTCCCATCGCCTGCAGAAGCGGCAGCACGCGGTCGAAATCCTTTCCGGCGGCGCCGACCATGAACAGCGATTCGCCGCGATCAGCGTGGCTTGCCAGGCGGCCGACCGGTGCGTCGACCACGGAAATTCCCTTCTCGGAAGCGCGTTCGGCGAGCAGATCCGTCAAATTGGGGTCGATCGTACTCATGTCCAGAATCAGCTGGCCGGCCCTCCCATGGGCCACCAGACCTTCGGTTCCAAGAACCACCGCTTCGACCTGGGCCGAGCCGGGCAGCATCGTGATGATGATGTCGCAGCTGCGGGCTACGGCGGAGATCGATTCAGCCTGCTTGGAGTTGAGTCGCGCCAGTGCCTCCATCGCCTGCGGATCGACGTCGTACACCAGCAGTTCGAACCCTTTTTTGCGCAGGTTGGAAGCCATGGGGCGTCCCATTCGTCCCAGTCCGATGAATCCGATCTGTTGCATTGGCTGACTCGCTCGTTGTTTGTACGCTGATCAGGAACTGATGTAGGTCGTTTTGACCGTGGTGTAGAACTCGGCGGCATAGGGGCCTTGCTCGCGAGGCCCGTAACTGGAGCCCTTACGTCCACCGAAAGGTACGTGGTAGTCCAGGCCGGCGGTTGGCAGATTGATCATGACCAACCCCGCTTGCGCATGCGCCTGAAAGTGCCGGGCATGCTTGAGGGAAGTCGTGCAGATGCCGGCCGTGAGTCCGAAGTCGGTGTCGTTGGCGACGACAAGAGCTTCGTCGTAGTTGCGTACCCGGATTACCGTGGCGACCGGACCGAAAATCTCGTCGCGATTGATCTGCATCCGGTTGTGAGTGTCGGTGAACAAGGCCGGTGCGAGATAAAAGCCGGGCGTGTCGCGTTTGAGGACTTCACCGCCGATGAGGCGCGCACCTTCGCGACGGCCGATGTCGAGATAGCGAAGATCGATGTCGAGCTGCCGTTGATCGACTGCCGGACCTATGTCGGTGCCCGGCTTGAGAGCGTGATCGATATTGAGCTTCATCATTCGCGCCTGCACGGCGCCGACGAAACGGTCGTGGATATCGTCGGTGACGATCAGGCGGCTGGAGGCCGTACAGCGTTGACCGGTCTGAAAGAAGGCGCCCTTGACTGCGCAATCGACGGCGGTATCGAGGTCCGCATCATCCAGCACGACCAGCGGGTTTTTGCCGCCCATCTCCAGCTGCAGCTTGACCATTCGCGCAACGGCGCGGCTCGCGATGTCACGACCCGTGGCGACCGAGCCGGTGAAGCTCAGCGCATCCACGCCGCCGATGATGGGCGGACCAAGTACGGGACCCCTGCCCATCAAGAGATTGAGAGCGCCCGCCGGAACACCGGCCCGGTGCAGAATATCGACGAAAGCCCAGGCCGTGGCGGGCGTCAGCTCGGCGGGCTTGAACACGACGGTGTTGCCGAAGGCAAGTGCCGGCGCAATTTTCCACGCGGCAATCGCAATCGGAAAATTCCAGGGCGTGATTATCCCGACGACCCCTACCGGCTCGCGGCTGACATCGATGTCCACGCCGGCGCGTACCGGAGGAAACTTCTCGCCGGTCAGGCGCACCGCCTCGCCGGCAAAGAACTGCACGATCTGGGCCGCCCGCAGGACCTCACCGACGGCTTCGGCCCGGGTCTTGCCCTCTTCGCGCGCAAGCAGTTCGCCGATTTCTTCGCGCCGGGCCAGGAGTTCGACCCCCGCCTTGCCCAGCACGTCCGCGCGCACTTGCGCGGTGGCGCGCGACCAGGCAGGGAATGCGCTCCGCGCGGCATCCAGCGCCTGGGTCACATCGGCAATCGTCGCATCGGCGTATTCGCCGACGATGTCATTCGTATCGGATGGGTTCACGTCCTGCGCGTCCGCCTGACCGCTGGTCCATTCTCCGGCAATTAGATTTGCGAACTGTTTGATGGGAGATCTCCTTTGGGTGGCTAGCGGATGATGAATGGGTTCGAGGCTTGTTCAGAGTTATCGATCCAAACGGTCTTGGTTTGCAGATACGCGTCGATCGCCTCACGCCCGTTCTCGCGGCCGAGTCCGCTTCGCTTGTAGCCGCCGAATGGCGCCATGAAACTGACTGCGCGGTAGCAATTTATCCATACCGTGCCGGCATTCAGGCGCTCGGACATGCGCATCGCACGGCCCATGTCCGTGGTCCAGACGCCTGCGGCCAGGCCGTAAGGGCTGTCGTTCGCGATTGCCAGCGCCTGTTCCTCATCATCGAACGGTAGGACCGCGAGTACGGGGCCGAACACTTCTTCGCGCGCAATGCGCATCGTGTTGTTCACGCCGGTGAAAATCGTCGGCTCCACGAACCAACCAGCCCCGAGCCGCGCGTCGGTCGGCGTGCCGCCCCCCAACACACAGTGAGCACCGGCTTCGCGCGCGAGCGCTATGTAGTCGAGAATACGCTGCCGCTGTTGGCGCGTCGTCACCGGCCCGACCTGAGTATCGGCGAGCCTGGGATCACCGATGCGCGCGGTTGTCGCAAGTTGCACCAGTCGCTCGACCACCTCGTCATGCGCACTGCGCTGCACAAGCAGCCGGGAGCCCGCAATACAGGTCTGGCCGCTGGCCGCGAAGATTCCCGAAATCGCGCCGTTGACTGCCGCCGGGATTTTCGCATCGGCGAAGATAATGTTGGGCGATTTACCCCCAAGCTCCAGGCTCAGATGCTTCAGACCATCCGCGGCGGCGTGGTACACGCCCACCCCGGCGGAATCGCCTCCCGTGAACGCAATCTTGTCAACGCCGGGGTGCTGGACCAGGGGCACCCCTGCCTCCGCAGGCAATCCGGTAACGCTGTTGACGACGCCGGGAGGAAATCCAGCCCTTTCGAATAGTTCGACGAATGCGAGAGTCGAAGCGGACGCGTGCTCGGACGGCTTGACTACGGCAGTATTTCCGGCCGCCAGAGCCGGCGCCAATTTCCAGGTCAGAAGCAGCAGCGGAGAATTCCACGGCGTGATGCAGGCAACGACGCCGAGAGGCTCGCGACGCGTGTACGCGTGCATTCCCACCTTGTCGAGCGGCAGTACGCAGCCTTCGACTTTATCCGCCAATCCCCCAAAGTAACGGTACCACTCCGGTATGTAGCGCAGCTGCGCGAGCATCTCGGACATCAGTTTGCCGTTGTCCTGCACTTCGATCGCCGCGAGACGCTCGGCTTCGACGGATATGAGATCGGCCAGGCGCACCAGCAGCTTGCCGCGTGCGGTCGGCGTGAGATTGCGCCATGCCGGGTCGCCGAAGGCTTGCCGTGCTGCGCCCACTGCCGCGTCAACATCCGCCGCGTCGCAGCGCGGAATTCTCGCCCATGGCCGGCCCGTGTATGGGTCGTAAGACTCGAGAGTGGTCCCCCCTGCGGCTCCGCCTCTTTTGCCTCCGACTGTATTCAAATATAGGGGTAGATCGGTCATCGCGAATCCGTACTCAGTTGACTTGAAACCCCAAACGCGCGCGAAAGCGGTTCTTCAGGAATACCCCGTCGCGAGCGGGCAGCGCACGCGGTAAATTGCCGGCTGCAACGCGTACCGACACGTAGCGCGGGCCGCCGGTGAGTTTCGTCAGCTCCGTTCGATAGCTGCCGATCTCGGTCATCGTGCGCAATTCCCCGGCCGAAGCGAAGCCCGTCGCGGCGGCTATGCGGTACAGATCCACACCCAGCGCAGTATGGCTTTTTTGGCCGCCGGTCTCGCCGTACTGGCCATTGTCGAGTACCACGAGCGTCAAATTGCCCGGTTTCTTGACGGAAATGGTCGCGAGGCCGCCCAATCCCATGAGCTGCTCTCCATCTCCGGTGATGACGACCACCGGGCGTCGTGGCTGGGCCAGCGCCAACCCGAGGCCGACCATCGCTGCGCCGCCCATCGCGCCCCAGAGATACATGTTGTTGTCGTGATCTCCGGCGGCAAATACATCGTAGGAGGAAGAGCCCAACCCGGTGACCACGAGAGTATCGCCGCGATCACGCAGCAATTCGCGCACCGCATCGCGGCGGTTCAGCCTCTCCAAATCGTCGGCGACAGTCATCGCGCCTCCCACTGCTTGCGGCCGATCAGACGCTGCGACAGCACGACCGACACAGCCTGGTCGGCGTCGAAGGCCATCGCGACGGCCGCGGATACCGCCTCCGGGACTTCCTCCGCCGTGTCGACCCGGATCGTCGTCACTCCCATCAACTGCAACGCGCTCTGCGTGGCGCTACCCATCGGCACCTGCCACGGATTGAACTCGGCCCATTCGCCGCGCATCGTGACGAGCATGAGTAATGGAAAGCGGCAGTTCGATATGAGGGAAAGCATATTGACACAGTTTCCTACGCCGCTCGATTGCAGCAACAGCACCGCACGTTGTCCGCCCAGCCACGCGCCGGCGGCGATGGCAATGCCTTCCTCTTCGGTGGTCAATACCGTCGTTTGAATCTCCGGATCGGCGTGCAGCAGTTCGATCAACTGCGCGTGCCCTGCGTCGGGTACATAGCTTGCCTGACTGACGCGTGCTTCTTTGAGCACACGATAGATCTCTTTGGGCCACACGGAATTGTTTGTCATTGTTCATTGCCGGCTTGCGAGCTGGGCGAAACTCTATCCTATAAAGGAATTGTAATGTGCATCTGATCACCGCCATCACGCTTGCTCAGCGACCATGGTGTCTCTGGCATGCCACTTCTTGCGTGGATTGATGCAGTATTCGCGCAGCGCGCAAAGTGCTTGATTGAACTGGAAAAAGTAATTGCGTTGTTGGGCGGGGCCGGGGCAGAGGCGCCGGTTTGAAGTAGACCGGCGTGCGCCGCCGGGTATTGTGTTTCAGCGACACTGGCGTAGTATCTAAACAACGTCGCCGTTGCCGTTGCCGCGAGTCGATAGCCTGACGCCGCCGGCAAATCCCCTAAACTGTGATCCACGCCACCCTTCTCTCGGGGCGAAAGGGATTTGCATCTTGCTCGTCCACGCAACGGGCGCGACATCCGTGCAATCGATCGCGTGCATCCGCATCTACGCGCCGTTTAATTTGTGACACGTGCAGCAAGAAGTCTGTTGACATAAATCTCAACTGACTCCAGTGTAGTGCACGAGATATCGGAGTGTTTTAATATCAATCACACATCGACCGATCAGTTGGCTTTTAATTGAGGGGGTTTTTGGGTTTAGAGTGAATGGTGATGTAGCTGCGCGGAGGATCATTACATGCAGCCAGAGACCAGCGACACTGACTCCGATCGTCGATCTACGTTTATCGAATCTTTGAGCGCGTTCGGCCGCCAGCACCGCGCTCAGCACTGGGAAGGCACCTTTGGTGACTTTCTCCACCACATCCTACCGAGCAATCCCGCGGCGTTCACGCGCGCAAGCCATCAATATATATGGGACATGCTGCGCTGGTACGGCCGCGAACGCACGGCCGATGACGACACGGCGCGCGCGCAGGAACTGTTTCGCCCGGAACTATTCGGCATTGACGAGCCGCTCGCGCGGGTCGTCGACTATTTCAAGGCGGCGGCCGCCGGATCGGACGTGGGCCGCCGGCTGCTGCTGCTCCTCGGCCCTCCGTCGGGCGGCAAATCCACTCTTGCAATCCTGCTGAAGCGCGCCCTGGAGGAATACAGCCGCACGGACGACGGCGCGCTGTACGCCATCAAGGGCTCGCCCATGCACGAATCTCCGCTCAATCTCGTTCCGGCGAGCCTGCGCGGCACATTTCGGGAAACCTACGGCGTCGACATCAACGGAGAACTCAGCCCCTGGGCGCGCGACCGCCTGGAGCGCGAATACCAAGGCGACTACACGCGCGTGCCGGTTGAACGCGTGTTCTTGTCGGAGGCCATGCGCGTGGGCGTGGGCACCTACGCGCCGCACGATCCCACCACGGCGGATATCGCGGACCTCGTCGGTTCGGTGGACCTGTCCAAGGTAGCCGAGGTCGGCGATGAAGGCGACCCGAGGGTCTGGTCCTGGTCGGGGGCCGTCTATGCGGCGAGCCGCGGCATGCTCGAGATGATAGAAATCCTCAAGGTCAAGCGCGAGTTTCTCTACCTGCTTCTCACGCTGACCCAGGAAAAGAACGTCAAGGTGTCGCGCTTTCCGCTCATCCACCTGGACGAGACGATTCTGGCCCATACCAATCTTGCCGAGTTCAACAAGTTCCTGCAGGAGAAGGAGAACGAGGCGCTGCTCGACCGGATGGTCATCATCAAGGTGCCGTACGCCCTTTCCTATAACGACGAGTCGCGCATTTATCAGAAACTGGTCTCTGGCGCCCCCGCCTTCCGCCATGTGCATCTCGATCCCCACGTCCTGAAGCTGGCGGCCGTGTTCGCCATATTGACCCGCCTGGCGAAGCCCGAACGGGAGGGCTTGGACGTGGCGAAGAAACTCCGAATCTATGCGGGTGAATCGATCGAGGGCTTCGCGGAAACAGAGTTGACGCACCTCAAGGCGGAATCGCCGGACGAGGGATTGTCGGGAGTGAGCCCCCGCTTCGTGGTCAATGCCATTTCCAATGCCATCACCCGCAGCGACGCCAAGAGCCTCACGAGCATGGAACTGCTTTTGGCGCTCAAGGATTCCATCGACAGCGACGCCCGTATGGATGCCAAGCAGAAGAAGCTGTGGATGGATCACTTGGTGGTCGCGCGCAAGGAATTCTACAACCGCTGGGTCAAGGAGGACGTCCATCGCTCGATGTTCGCATCGTTCGAGCAGGAAGCGCAGCAGCTGCTGGAGAAGTACCTGGACGAAGTCGAAGCTTCGCTCGATCAACGCAAGGTGACCGACCCGATCACCGGCGAGAGCCGCCCGCCCGACGAGCGGTTCCTGCGCTCGGTGGAGGAAAAGATCAAGGTGTCGGATTCCGGCAAGCAGTCCTTCCGGCAGGAAGTGGTGCGCAAGGCCATGGTCACGTTCAAAGCCGGCGAAAAATTCTCGCTGGACAGGCACGCGCGCATGCACGAGGCCATCGAGCAGTATCTGTTCGCGGAGCGCCGCGACGTATTGCGCCTGGTCACCTCGAGTGCGCGCCCCGACGACGACGCCCAAAAGAAGATCTCCGCCGTGCAGCAACGGATGATCGCCGAATACGGTTATGACGAGCACAGCGCAAAGGAGGCATTGAACTACGTCACGACGTTGTTGTCGCAAGAGTAGACCTCGATGAAAGTCTCCGACAGGAGCAGGCAGTGAGCAAAGACGAGTCCACATCGAGTAGAGCGACGGTCGCAGGTTGGTACGACCTCTTTTCGCGCGGTGCGCGCGACTGGCTGCGGCACAACGACAAAGTCCGCGAGGCGGTGCGCGCGCACCTCCCGGAGGCCATCGCGGGCGGTGATGTGCTGAGCGGCGGCACGAAAACCATCCGCGTACCGGTCCGCATGCTCGAGCACTACCACTTCCGGCTGCGGACGCCCGAGGAGCAGCAAGGCGTCGGACAAGGCGCGGCCAAACCCGGCGATCAACTCGGCCAGCCGGGCGCCGCACCCGCATCCGGCAAGGGCGGCGGCGGCCGCAACGACGGCGGGTTCGAATTCCTTCTCGAATTCAAGGTCGACGACATCGTCGATTGGCTCTGGGAAGAGATGAAATTGCCGAATTTGCGCGCCCGCGCCGGCCGCGCGGAGGAAGCCGACTGGACCCGGGAGGGTTGGGACCGCCGCGGCGCGCGGTCGCGCCTGGACCGCAGGCGCTCGATGCGCGAATCCATCAAGCGCCGCGAGGTGCAATCCGCGGATGCGCCGCGGTTCACGGACGATGATCTGCGGTTCCGCCAGCTGACCAAGCGCGAGCAGCCCGCCACGCAGGCCGTCGTGTTCTTTCTCATGGACGTGTCGGCCAGCATGTCGGATCGCGACCGGCAGCTCGCCAAGTCCTTCTTTTTCTGGGCGGTGCAGGGGTTGCGCCGTCAGTACCGTTATCTGGACACCGTTTTCGTCGCCCACACCACCGAAGCCTGGGAGTTCAACGAAGAGGAATTCTTCAAGGTGAGCGGCAGCGGCGGCACCGTCACGTCATCCGGGCTGAAGAAAGTTCGCGAGATCATGAGCGCGCGCTTCGATCCGGGCCGCTACAACACGTATCTTTTCTACGCTTCGGACGGCGACAATGCCTCGAGCGACCGCGCCGATGCCGAGGCCGCCCTGGACGATATCGCCGCGCTCGCCAACTATACGGGTTACCTGGAAATATCGACGACGTCGCAGAGCCGGCTCAACAGCGAATGCGGCACCCTGTTCAAGGCGCTGGCAGACGGCGGAAAACCGGCCGCGAGTTTTGCAATCAGCCGTTTTGAAGACATCTGGGATGCCGTTCGGCATTTCTTCCAGCACCAGGCCGCGGGCGAATCCACATGAAGCTGATACCGCGTTGCCGGGGGCACCAGTGAGCAAGCAGCAGTGGCGCGAACTGTTGCCCCGCATCGAGGAGCTTGCCGCGCGCGCCGGCCTGCAATACAACCCGGTCGATTTCGAGGCCGTGCCGGCATCCTTCATGATGGAAATCGCGGTATACGGACTGCCCGTGCGCATGCCTCACTGGTCGTTCGGCGTGCGCTACATCAGCCAGCTCATTCAGCATCGAATGGGGCACTCCCGCCTGTTCGAAGTCGTGTTTCCGGGCAACCCCGGCCACGCCTACCTCGCCGCCGGCAACAGTCTGGCCGAGAACATGCTCGTTGCAGCGCATGTGCTGGGACATGCGGATTTCTCGCGCAACAATATGCTGTTCCACAACAGCCAGCAGCAAGTCGGAGATCACATCGTCGAACAGGCCGCGTCCCATGCGCGACAAATTACGATGGCCGTGGAGGAACATGGTCTGCAAAGAGTGGAGCTGGTGCTCGATGCGGCTCTCGCGCTCGAACAGCACATCGACGTCGATCGGCGGGTGCAGAGGGAGCGGTATCCCGAATATGAGGCACCCGAAGCGGAGTCGTCTGAAGATGCGTTCAGCAAGCGGTTTGCCTCTCTGACTCCGGACAGCGCCGCACGGGAATCAGGGCCGAAGCTCAAGCGCGCGGCGATACCGCCTCATCCGGAGCGCGATCTGTTGTGGTTCATCGCCAACTACGCCCCCGAGCTCGAGGGCTGGGAGCGGGACATTTTTCTGGCGGTGCGCGAGGAATCCTTTTATTTTCATCCTGTGCACGCGACGCAGATCATGAACGAAGGCTGGGCATCTTATTGGCATGCGCGGCTGCTGCGGGAGGCGGACTTCCTGCCTCAATCCGCCTATGTCGACGCCATCAAGTGCCATTCGGACGTGGTGCGGCCGATCGCAGGCGGAGAGAAGGTGGCACTGGGAATCAACCCCTACCATCTGGGTTTTTCAATGTGGGAAGACATCGTCGAGCGGGAGGGCATGGATGCGGCGCGGCGCATCATGCACGAGGACGACGATGTCAGCTTCGTGCACAATCACCTCAACGCCGAACTCGCCGCGAAGCTGCAATTATTCCGCTTCGAGGCCGACGCTTCCGGATCAGTGAAGGTTCTGAAGACAGACCTGGACGCCCTTCATGAGGTAATCGTCGGGCCAAAATAC
>Ga0208193_1000500_pt1 | contig 21035 bp, 23 predicted proteins | sample June2015DPH_17_2_FD_184716 | JGI IMG/M metagenome (GOLD analysis project Ga0208193, IMG submission 184716) | Peatland microbial communities from SPRUCE experiment site at the Marcell Experimental Forest, Minnesota, USA - June2015DPH_17_10... | ecosystem: Environmental > Terrestrial > Soil >... | reverse complement strand
CCCGATGGTGGTGAATCCTGCTGCCCGCAGCTTGCGGCGCTGTGCCACGTTCAATCCCGCCACGAGCAGCAGATCGTTGGCCTTCTCGGCAGCCGCTTCGCACTCATCACAGCGACCGCAGGCTGCATAGCGCTCATCGCCTCATTGGACGGAGACGCCCCCGATTCGATGCTCCTGAAGCATCCGTCGCAGGCGCTCGCGGCGCTCGCGGAACACCGGCTGCACGTCATCCGTGCGGAAATCGGCTCGCTCGCCACTGCCGAGGAGCAATGAAACCTTGGGGGACAGCGGCAGCTGCATCCGTCGGAGTTGCTCCACGTAGGCCCCGAGCTGCAGCAGCGCCTTCGGCTTGGCCGACCTGGCGAGCTTGGCATCGCAGACAATCCAGCCATTTTCCGCCAGCTCGACAAAGTCCGCGTAACCGTGGAACTCCGCGTCAAAAAAACCGGCCTGGTATACGACAGAGGGCCGCTCGAGGAACGCGGCTCGAGTTGCCTCGTCCGCCGCCTTCAATGCAACCGCCGAGTACGGCGTCGGCACCCGCGGCAGTTGGATCACGGACCCGCCCGCCTGCCAGGACTTCAGCAGCCGTTGCTCATGGCGATCTCCAAGCCTTGCGATCTGTTCCTGAAGCGGATCGTCCGAAAGGTTGAGTTTCTCGGCCCACCCGAGACGGTAGTCGACCGTCCGAAGCAGCGCGTACTCGCATTCAGCCGCAGCCGTAAGGTCGGAGGCCGTCCAGATGAGCCTTCCCTCTAGCAAAAACATTCGTCGCACTCCCTGTTAGCGTGTTCTTTGTCATTGGTCCGCTCCCGGAGAAGAGCGTTCATCGCATTCAAGATTGCATGTACCGCGCCGACGCGACTGACTGTGTCGGTCAATTGCGCGATGTTTATCCGCGAAGACGTTTGGCCGCCCTTCTGACGGCTTCTTCACTGACTTCTCCGGTCTCCCGTCGCATCGTCTCCGACGTCGCATTCGGGGAGAAATCGGGAATTGGCCCGTCGGTTCCCTTTCTAACCTGACAGCTGCGCCAATGGTGTTCCACACCTGGGACACATCGGTTTTGTCGCACCCTTGAATCCAGTCTCGCCCCCGTTGGATTGCTCAGCGATCATTGTGGATGATAACCGCCAATTATCATACCCGTCGATTGCCGCCCAAGAGGCCAATCGGCGAGTATCAAAGTCGTTCCTTAAGCGCAGCACGCTAAGTAAGTGCGTTCACCACAGACCTGGAACGCTTGAAAAGATGGGAGTGCCGGTGTGCAGAGCCCCTGAATTGCTTGTCGTAGCTAAGCTCTTATTAGCTTCTTTTACGTAGAGCTGACGTCATGTTCCACCTTGGGTACGCGCCTACAACCGCTCAGCTGCAAAAGCGTTGTCACCCGATCAGGCGCTTTTCTTCAATCGGCGAAACAGTCAGTCTCAAATATAAACACCTGCGGCAACCTACGGCCTCCAGCGAAGCGCTATGGAGGTAATAAACCTATAAATGGAGACAAATCTATATATGGAAGAAGATGCAGAGATGCTCCGAAGGATAAGCGTCTGGTGCGATCGCCATTAGGACATTTGATAACAGTGCTCGTGCTAAACACGCTGACAACCGCCTTGACTCGCCTCATGACGGATCGCTGCGCGCAGCCGAGCTCCTGCCGATTCCGGACGCTGCTGCACCCTATATCTTCAAGTCCCACGGCCAGAGCCTACCTGCGTTTCTCATCAACGAGGTGCTGCCCCGAATTGTCACAAGCTACCGCGTCAAGACTGGGCGCGCGTTCACTGGTATCGGCGGCGCCTCCTATGGTGCGATCGCGGCCCTCAATGCTCTGATTACCCAACCGCGGGTCTTTGGCATTGGTCTCATTGAAAGCCCTTCGCTGCAGGTGGGCAACGGTGAGTTCGTCCGTATGACGGAACACATGGGCCTCCCGCCGATACGAATCGTCGTGGGCGTCGGCGGCCACGAGACGCGCCGTTATCATGAATTGTTCCAGAAGGCGGGCATCGACTCGGAATCCTTCGACCGTGTCTTCTCACGCAACGCGAAGCAGTTGGCGGAAAACCTCAAGGAGTCCGGTGGTACCGACATCGCCGTCCGATTCGCTGAAGTACCAGAGGCAATGCACACAGAAGCCGCATGGCGGGCTCGTTTCCCGGCTGACATTGGATTTCTTTTTCCTTCCACGAAGTAGGTACAATTTCCCTTGGTAGACTTCCCAATGTTCCATTTGGTCAATCCAATGCGCTTTCGATATTGGTATTGAACCGGATCACGTGCCAATCAAACTGCTACCGATCGCTCACCATAGCGGTTCGTTATGCGAATCCTCGCTGATTGCGGTGCAGCATTGGCTTTCCGATGCGAGGCTTGAACCTACTCTTTCAACGGTCGTGCCGGGCCGCGGAGTCAAGCCCTTGGGCTACCGTACCGCCCACCCACTGCTAGCCGCACTTTGGTGAATGGTTGGGACGAAGAAGGTCCGTGCACCGCGTACTCCACCTCGATAGAACGCTCTGCTTCGGTTCGTCGCCATGCGCCCGGACTCATTCCACAGGCCGCACTAAACACCTTCGTGAAGTGCGCCTGATCGGCAAATCCGCACTCCGATGCTATTTGTCCCAGCGGTATCGGCGTGGTCCGCATCAATTGTTCGGCACGTGCCACTCGACACCTGATCAGATACCGATGAGGAGATTCCCCTAGGCTCACTCGAAACGCCCGACAAAAGTGGTGAGGGCTCAATCGCACTAACGCCGCCATGTCGCTGATCACCACCGACTCGGAGATATTCTCGTCGACAAACTTCGCCAAGCGCCGAATCTGCCAAGGGGCTAGACCTCCACGGTGCTCGTGCTCTGGAACAGTCGTCTTGATAGCCAAACGCAGGGTATTCTCGATCATGGCGACGGCGCGCTCGATTCGCGCTTCCGCTTGATGAACCGGGTCCTTCAGCGCTGCGCCCACTTTAGTTATCAAATTGAGCAAGTGGTCTTCCGCGAAGTGTTTCAGACGATCATGAACAATCTCGAATCGTCCGATCGCCTGTGTTGCTGTAAGCGCCTCAGAATTCGATCGCATGGTGTCTCCCGTGTATGCCCGCAGGGTGGTCTATTGCCAAGAACAAACCTTCATGCTTACCTTAGGATTCTGTTTGGGGGAGTCAAAGACTCAATAGCGCCGAACGAAGTAGGCCCTTTGGAGCCAGAACACTGTCCCCTATATTCTCAACGATCGCACGGCTGCGGAGGCGCCAGCCCTGTCGCCACACTCGTCGTCGTGCTCCAGATCTCAACCACGAACCAGACTCGAAAGGGCCATACGCCGTCGCCTCGCTTTGGCCATGACATGAATCACCAGCGCATCTATCGTGCAACCGAGATGCAGAGATTGTATTCAATGTTTCCAGGTCACTCGGCCGGTGCGGCGCTGCTCATCCTGCGACTATGCACCGTCGGATCCATTGGCGCGTGCACGTATATCCATGGGTATTTCGCTTCCGCCCCGTGGGCCGAAACGGCGATCGGCGCCCTCATCGCGGCTATTCTCATCGGCTTGCTAACGCCTATCGCGTGCGGCCTGGGCGTGCTGCTTGAATTGTTCTACCTAATCCATAGTCACGGCACTGATGCCGGCCATGTCATCGCCGCACTCCTGGTCACGTTGGCGCTCGGAATACTGGGGCCAGGGGCGTTTTCGTTAGACGCTAGATTGTTCGGAAGACGACGGTTGATCGTTCCCAGCAGGTAATAGGAGGATTGTCGGCAGGTAATGACCGCCGGTTGTCGAAACGGCGCGTGACAGTGAGCCGAAGTTCACGATTTCGTCGAGACCGCTTCGCTTTTCCTCGCGCCGCGTGTAAACCAAGCGCACCAATGGCCCCTTGCATCATTACGATAGGCCGCGGAGCTCGGGACGCGCAATTCAATTTCTGTGCCCGCATTCAAGCGGCTCCAGAGCTCCACATGGCCGCCAAGCCTCTTCGCCCGTTCACGCATGCCGGGAAGACCCCAGTGCGCCGCCTTATATCCACGGTCTAATATCTCTGGATCAATTCCCAGCCCATCATCGCGGACCCGCAGACGCAGCAGGGTGCGTTCATAATACAAGTCGACCTCAATTGTCTCCGCGTGCGCGTGCCGAAACGCGTTCCCGATCGCCTCGCGGCCAAATCGATAGATTTCCTCGTAGGCGATGGGGTGCAGGGGACGAGGATCGCCGATCACGGCGACTCTGAAATCCGCTGGATGAGTGCTTTTGTAATCCTCACCCATGCTGGAGAAATCATCACCCAGCGCTCCTGCGTGGCCTCCTTCCCCGCGTAGATCGAGCATGATCTCGCGCCCCTCGGTCATCACTCTATCCGATTGCTTCAATGCGTCATCTAAGATGACCCTCGCCTGATCATCCTTCTCTAAAAGAGACGCTGCGGTATTGATCCGCAATAGCAACCCCTGAATGCTTTGGAAGAAGGTGTCGTGAAGATCACGGGAGATCTGCATTCGTTCGTCGAGTCTTTCATACAAGCGACGGCGCATTTGCACGGTGACTTGCCGCAATCGCATTCGATAAATGATCCATATCAACGCGACAGTCAGCGCAAGACAAAGCCACTTAAAAAACCCGCTTTGAACAAAAGAAGGCGGAACGGTGAGTCGCACCGACGCGCCTTCCTCGTTCCAAACTCCGTCGTTGTTGCTCGCCATGATATGAAACTCGAAATGCCCGGGCGGTAACCTTGAATAGACGGCCGATCGTTCGACGTTACCCTCTTGCCAGTCCTTGTCGAAGCCCTCAAGGCGATAGCGAAATTTCACTCTCTGCGGTATCAGCAGACTAGAGGCCGAGTAGTGAATAGTCACCCGATCAATGTTCGATGCCAGTAAGGCATCGACGGGATTGTGAAATATCTTTGAACCTGCAACTAATGATCCGATCATGACTGCGGGGCGCAGCGTATTATGAGGTAGATGAGCCGTGTCCAACGACAATACGCGATTGCGCATCAGGAAATAGAGGAAGCCATTGCCTCCGTCATATATGGTGGGAATCGGCGATGGCAACATGGATGCTTCGTTGAGGCCGTCAAGATAGTCGAAAATCCGGAAATTCATTGGTTGGTCCGAATGCGCCAGCGCATTCTCAAAAGCGGCCGCGTGGATCAGAAGAATCCCAGATGCTTGATTCACCCACACATCGCCATTTTTTTGACTCAATACTCCCGAGACGTCTGTTATCGGTTCATTGCCGGCCAAGCGGAGTCGGCGGAACCGCGACCCTTCTTGCACATCCAGACCTGCGCTTCCCCCGACGATCATGTGCCCGTCAATCTCGGCGATTATCGTTGTCATGCCTACATCGATTCCGTCTTTTTCACCATATGTGATGACTCTATCTCCTCGCAGTACCTGGACTTGGTTCGGTTTGACAAAGGTGAACCAGACACCGCCTCGCGAGTCGACCTCGATCGACATGCAAAGATTGTCCGCTGCGGCTTCAAGATTGGTGGCTTTAGACCATTCGCCATCAGAAAGCCGATAGACGCCGTTTCTTTGAATAGACACCCAAAGGGCACCCTCGGGGTCCCTAGCGATTGCCTGAATTCGCCGGCCTGATCCTAGGTTTGCCGGCAGTTTTATCGAGGTGTAAACGCCGCCAGCCAATTTCCACAGTTCGTCCATTCCGCCAAACCACAAAACATTGTCGGCGTCTTGATAGGTCGCGTAAATGGTGCCAATGGCGGAAGGAGCGCGCACCAAAATACGTCCGGAATGCGCGTCAAATAGCGAAGCGCCGTAAAATATTTGATCGGGATTCACTATGGCTGCGGACTGAACTGTCACGTTGCTCGGGAAAGGCATTTCGGTGAACGCAGCTGCCCTAAACTGGTCGATCCCCACGGTAGTGCCTATCCACATGGCACCCTCTCGATCCTCTATCGCCGCCCAACTATAGTTGCCGCTCAATCCGTCGGCTTTGGCAAAGTGCTCGACAGAGTTTTCCGGTCGGTCGCCAGAAGAGCCGGTGGCTTCTGGATATTGCAGTCGAAAAATCCCTTGGTCGATGGTGGCTATCCAGAGGCTGCCATCTCGCGCAACAGAAATGGACTCCGCTCGGATGCTGATCGGCGGGATGTCCCGCCGAAGTGTTTTTGAAATCGGGTCGAATGCAAGAATCTGCCCTGTAGTCGATGCGAACCACAGAGTGCCATTCGGCGCATCCGCGATCCTTCTAGCTGTCAGATCGGGCACCATCTGAAATTGGTGCTTGCCCCTCGTAAGGTAGAAAAGCCTTCCGTCGTATGCCCAGAGCGTGCCTTCTCGGTCGACGAACAGCTCATTCGTTCGCATTTTCTCTGGATAGCCCCATGCTGCTCCAACGTCTTTCCATTCGGATCCGACCAGTTGTTTGAGACCGTCGCCAGTTGCAGCCCAAACGGTATCGTCGCGATCGATGGCAATTCGATAGATGCTGTCCCTCCCCAAGCCTGCCGCTTCTCCATAGTTTGTGTTGTGCCCTGATATAAGAAAGCTTGCCCCCGAGCGCGCGTATCCAATCCATATACCGCCGTCGGCAGTCGTCGCAAGTGCTCGGACAGAGTCGACCGGAAACGCGTCTCCGGAGGTGGGAGCATAAAGATCGAAGGATTTGCCGTCGAACCGATATAGGCCGCTGTCGGTGGCTAGCCAGAGGAAGCCGTCCCGCGTCTGTGCAAACATGTTGACGTTACGAGGCGCGCCCTCTCGTACCGTCCAAGCCGTGTGATACAGCTGCGCTAGCGAGGGAGCCGCGCAAGCAGGGCGCACGCCGGCTACCAGGCTGAGCATTGCAATTGCGCAAGCTAGGGCAGTTTGGCGAGCCGTCTTGGCAAACTCATGCAAAAGGGAGCCGCCAACAGCCTGTTGGCGCCCTGATGTTCGGCTGGGTTGCGGGCCACTCGACACTTTCGTATATTCCTTGGCGGCGATTGTCAAGACGGCGCTCGATGAGACTCTATTGTCGGCACGGAAAGCATCAATCCGGGATAGCCCTTTCGAGGCAGATCACTATAGACCTGTAGGACTGTATGATCTTTTCAAAGAATACCGCGTTTAAGACTTAGGTCCCAACTTGGCGCTGGAGCATGAAATCATGAACGAGACGCCCGCCATTCGCGTGCTAACGGTCGACGATCACCCCTTGATGATGGTGGGGATCGCGGGCGAGATTAATGCTCAACCCGACATGCGTGTCGTCGCGCAGGCCTGTGACGGCGACGAAGCGCTATTGCAATTCCGTGCGCACAGACCCGATGTGACATTGATGGACATTCGTATGCCGAAGGTCAACGGCATCGATGCTATCACTGCGATTCGAAGCGAGTTTCCGCGCGCGCGGATCGTGGTACTCACGACCGCGGCGGGCGACGTCCAAGCATTGCGGGCGTTCAAAGCAGGTGCGACTGGCTATTTACTAAAAACTCTTCTCCGAACCGAACTTATTGAGACCATCAGGATGACTCATGCGGGACAGCGGCGCATTCCCTCTGAAATTGCGAGACGGCTAGCTGAGCATGCCGCCGATGATGCGCTGACCGCCCGAGAAATCGAAGTACTGCGTGGGATCGCCCAGGGGCAATCCAATAAAATCATTGCATTTGACTTGAATATCGTTGAGCACACTGTAAAAAATCACATTAAGAGCATCCTTTCTAAGCTCGGCGCAAATGATCGAACTGGAGCCGCGATGATTGCCATGCGGCGTGGTTACATAGATGCCCCCGACAACTCATAGTGTCAGGTGTGGATTGGGTGCGACATCTGAACGATGCCGACTTCCGATTAAATCGTGACTCAAAACGCAGTCTTGCCTCCATTGACATGGACGATCTCGCCAGTAATGAACGAGGCATTGCCCAGGGCCAGGAACACAATCGCTTGGGCGATCTCTTCGGGGCGCCCCAGACGCTTAAGCGGCAGGCTATTCCCCATGGCGACCTTACGGTCGCTGTTTCCTGCGAAGTGACTTAGTAGCTCGGTGTCAATGGGGCCCGGGGCGACCGCATTGACCCGTACCCCGTAAGGAGCCGCTTCGAGCGCTGCAGATTTCGTCAAGCCTTCCACGGCATGTTTGCTGGCCACGTACAGGGAAGCGCCAGCGGCACCACGGCTGCCCATGGTGGAGGAGAGATTCACGATGCTGCCGCTTCCTTGAGCGTTCATCACTCGGAGCTCGTGTTTCAGACACAAGATCGTTCCCAGCACATTGGTGTCGAACGTCGCAGCATAGGTGGCCGGCGAGTGTTCCGTGAGGAGAAACTGCTGACCGTCTGTGCCCGCGTTATTAACCGCCACATCAAGCCTGCCAAACCGTTCTACGGTTCGATCAACCAGACGGCGCACATCTTCTTCGTGCCGCACATCCGCTTTGACGAACTCAGCCTCCGCGCCGCCCGCGCGAAGTTCAGTGGCCAAGCTTAAACCTGCCTCATCGTTACGACCCGAAACGACAAGTCTGACCCCCTGCTGAGCAAAAGCATTCGCGGTCGCGCGGCCAATTCCCGCCAATGCGCCAGTGATAAGAACAACTGCTGTACTCATATGACCTCCGGAAATGTTCGACTTGTTACGGCATACGTCCATTCGGCTCACTCAACGAAGTCAGCGCAGGCCGCCGCCTGCCAACAGCTGATCGCCCGTTAACCAATGCGAGTCGTCGGAGGCCAAGAACACGGCGATCGGCGCGATGTCCTCGGGCCGGCCGAGACGCCCGAGCGGGGTTTGTGCCACGAGTTCGTTGTGGAAATCGGAACCGATAAACCCAGCCGCCCGCGCACCCTCGGTTTCCGTCAGACTCGGGTTGATCGAATTGACACGAATCTTGCGTGGACCGAGTTCCCGCGACAACACGCCGGTGATCGCGTCTACCGCTGCCTTAGACGCAGTATAGACCGCGCTGCCTGGCGGGGTCACTCGCGACACCAGCGAGCCGATATTGATTATGCTACCCCCTTCACCCAAATACTTTGCGGCGGCCTGCGTGGTCAGCAAAAGGCCGAGCACGTTCACATTGAAATGCTTATTGAAGCTCTCTTCCGTAACACCTTCAAGCGGCCCGAACTCGTAAACGCCTGAGCAGTTCACGAGTACGTCGAGGCGATCAAATGTCTTGACCGCCGTATCAATGATCTTCTGCGCGTCGGAGGCCTTGGAGACATCACCGGCCACGGCGAGGGCTGTGCCGCCCGCCTTGGTGATCTCCGCCACGACCGCCTCCGCGCCGGCCTTGCTGGTGGCGTAGTTGACGGCCACGGAGGCCCCTTCGGCAGCGAGTGCCTTGGCGATTGCGGCACCGATACCCTTAGATCCGCCGGTAACAACGGCGACTTTTCCATTTAGCTTGCTCATGAGATTGTCCTTCATATGTGTGGACGAAAGTGAATGGTTCTATTTTCAGTACTGCGACGCGGATTGACCCGTGCTCGTCGCTCCTTACGCCGTCTCGGATAGGAATGCGGAGACATGACGGACGAAACGTTCGTGATACTGGTCCTGCGATCCGTGACCCGCATCGGGGTAAATGATGAGCTGGGCATTGGGAAGGTTCTGCTGAAGTACCCACGAATTGATGGGATAACAGATGACATCGTGATCGCCATTCACCACCAACGTCGGTTGCTTGATCTCCTTGAGATAGGCGTAGGAACTCGGTTTGACGGCAAATTCGGCAATCGCTTGGATCTGTGCCGGGCCGACTTTGTCATTAACCTCAGGATCGCGGTTATTTTTTCGGCTCAGCATCCGTTCAAGGAACGCGCGGCCCGCGGCCTGGCTCGCCTCAGAGGGTGTGAAGAGCGCCCGCAACCAGATGTTTTCTGGTGGGTCATAACTTGCCGAAAATATCTCTTGCGCTTCGGGGGTCAATGGCCCCATCCCCTCGCCGCCGCGCGGCCCAGTCCCCACGAGCACAAGGCGGCGCACGAGCTCGGGCGCTTGCAATGTTATCTCTTGAGCGACGAAGCCACCGATAGAGAACCCGAGAACGTCCACTTGCCTAAGCCCAAGTGCACGGATGAAGGCTATCGCATTTGCGCCCGTCGCCGCAAAATTGGTGGGCACTTCCCCGGTACTGCTTGAAATCCCGGCATTGTTGAAGAGAATTACTTCCCGGTCTTGCGCGAGCCCATCCGTCACTGCCGGGTCCCAATGGTCCATCGTGCCGGTGAAGTGCTGGTTAAACACCAGGGGTACCACCCCCTTTCGTCCGAAACGGCGGTAAGCGAAGCGAATGCCGTTCGCCTCCACGAATTGAGTGGGGGCGGTGTGATGCGTTTGAATGGTCATAGCGAGCTCCTGTCTGTTGTAAGCGTTCGTCGATTACCGTGGTCTCGCCTATCCCAGATCGCCGGTGAGGAATTGAGGATTGCCATTACCGAAGGTCCAATCGGCCGCGCCGTTCTCAACGATGGCGATCATCACATCGCTTGGCGCTATCGACGCCGATTTGTTGAGTTCCTCGACCATTGCGGCATAGAAATTACGCTTCAAAATCTCGGGCCTTGACTTACTGGTCACGGTAACGATTAGCGCCTTGTCCGTCCGCGGAATCCCAAGGCCCGTGTCCTGCATGATGAACTGGGATTTAGGATGCGCACTGTAGATTTGATAGCGATCGCGTTCATTGAGATGAAATGACTTCACAATCGCTCGGTGCGCTGCATCGAGGAGGGCCTTTACTTCACCGTCGCTGCGTCCTTCGAAAGCATCGATTTTGACTAATGGCATGGCGTCGTTTTCCTGTGTTGAGAACCTGTTGATAAGGGCCGCTTCCCGACTGATCGATTGCGTATATGCGGGAGGGGTCGACTCTGCAGCAATCACCACTCGTGATAACGCTGCGCGCGCGACTCCCACCATCCCGACGTGCGTCAGAAAATTGCGCCGCGAATACCCGTTTAGCGGATCTGCCACGCTATCGGTATCCGACATGACTTGATCGTCTTTCTTCATGTCTCACTCCGGTTGCATCCAAGCGTGGTGATGTAACCAAGCTTGGTGTGACACGATACGGCCAATGGCAATCGCCGATTAGATTGTCTGACGCACCCGTTGTCTTTCCGTGCGCTATTGTTGACATCGAGAGCTCGCAACAACTGGCAGCCGCCGCCTGCGCACGCTACGCGCATGTAAAGTGCAAAGAACCTTTCGTTTGTTCAAGCGCTATGCGGGTCTTCGCCCGTAGCGTTGTCCCAGATTGACGGCGCGACCGGAATTGTTGTGACGTCGATTGTCCCCATCGATCAGCTAAAACGGCTTTTTAGCACCAGCGAGGCACCATGCGAGAATCCGCAGGAAATAATTCGTCATTGGATCAAGTGGACTACATCTGCATCGCCGCGGAGTTGCTTCAACGCATGATGTCGGAGCTTGATCTGCTGACGCTCGATAACCAAAGACTCGCTCTCGCGATGGCGACGGCCGGCCACGATCTTCGCCATCATCTCCATGCGTTGTTAGGTACCATTGAACTGTTAACGCGGGGGTGTACCAGCGAGCGCAGTGCGGAGCTCAGTTGCCGCGCGAAATCGCTCATCTTTCGGTTGACGAAAGAACTCGAGAAACTGGCGCGTCAGGCGGAATGCGGTTCGACGGCAGACTGGGCCAATCATCGCTTCTCAATCTCGACGGTGCTTGAGCAAGTCAAAGCGGATTGGGGTCAAGACGCCGAGGCTAAGCAGCTACACTTCACAATCGCTTGGACTGATTGCTTGGTCGAGAGCGACCCTGACCTGTTAACAAGCATTTTGAACAACATAGTCGGCAACGCCGTGAGCCACACACGCCACGGTCGCGTGACCGTTGAGTCCAGGGTGGAGGGGCGCTTCCTTGTCTTATCGGTAATTGATACCGGCCCCGGGATCTCGGAAGAGGATTTGCTGCGCTCATCGCATTTTTCTCGGCGCGCTCGGGGGAAGGGCGAAAACCCCAAGTCACTTGGGACGGATAGACGCGCTACTGGGGGTATGGGGTTCGGCCTCGGCATCGCAAGAGAGTCGGCGGATATGCTCGGACACGCCTTTGAAGTCGCCACGTCGCAGAATCGCGGAACCTGTGTGCGACTCCACATACCCCTGGCGGATTCTGAGAGCATCGGCTGACTGAGAAAGACCTTATCCGGAGAAGTGGCGGCTCAAAACGCCGCCCTGCCCTCAATCCTCGGCCCTCTTCAGGCGTTCGTTCCACCGTCCACCGTGAGATTCGCTCCCGTGATGTACGATGATTCGGGCCCTGCGACGAACGACACCAAGGCGGCCACCTCATCAACGCTGCCATAGCGGTTCAGCGCGGTGAAGGATTTTTGAGGCGTCGCCCAATCACCCGATGCAGGATTCAAATTCGTATCGATGGGGCCTGGTTCGACATTGTTGACGGTGATGCCTCGGCTGCCCATCTCCCTGGCCAATCCTTGCGCAAACATCTTTACCGCTCCTTTGGTCGCGGCATAGGCTACCAATCCGGGTGTCAAGACGCGCTCGCCCACGGATGAGCCGATCATGATGATGCGACCGCCCACTTGCATATGCTGCATGGAAGCTTGCGTCGCCGCCAGGGTGCCGCGAAGGTTGATGTTGATCATGCGATCCATGTCCGCAAGCGTGGTTTCTGCAAATGGCTTCGGGATCGCGGTGCCGGCGTTATTGACCAGCACATCCAACCGCCCAAACGTAGCCACAGCCTTGTCCACGGCTCGTTTCACGGCCTCGACATCGGTAGAGTCCGCCTGAATGGCAATGGCACTTCGGCCTTTAAGTTCGATGCTCTTGACGACGGCAGAGGCTGCCGCGCCATCCTGCGCGTAGGTGATCGCGACACTCGCGCCGTCCTCCGCGAGACGCCTCGCTACAGCCGCGCCGATGCCCCGAGAACCGCCGGTTACAAGAACAACCTTATTCGCTAAGTGGGTCACTTCTGCTCTCCTAGATATTTACTAACGAGTGGTTACTAACCTATCCGGCGGCGGGTTGCCGTCGTCGGCGGTGGTAGCTACCCGGCGATGCTGAGGTGCGATTCCAGATTGGGATTGCAAAGCCGTGAGGTTCGTTGTATCGACTGGCGTCAATTTCGGCCGATACTGGGCGAACCGGCGTGATGGCAAGAAATGACAAGGAAGCCATCGCCTATGCAATCAAAGCCCACCTCTGTTGAATCACCCTCGCCTCACCCTTTAATCGCGGAGAGTGACATGGCCTACAAAAGTGTGAACCCCTACAACGGCGAGCTGCTCAAGTCATACGACGATATGACGGACGCGGCACTGGAGTCCGCCGTGAAGCAGGCGCAGCAATGCTACGAGAGAGATTGGCGCTCAAAGCCCATGACGCAACGCGCCCAAGTATTGAAGCGAGCCTCCATGATCATGCGGGAGAGGATCGATGAACTTGCCCGCCTCATTACATTGGAGATGGGAAAGCTCTGGAACGAGTCGAGGGGGGAAGTGGCGCTGAGCGCCGATATCCTAGAGTACTACGCTCACAAGGGCCCCGAGTTCCTTGCTCCGCGCAGCTTACCCATGAACGAGGGCGAAGCCACTGTTGAGAGCGAACCGATCGGCATTCTTTTTGCCGTTGAACCGTGGAATTTTCCTTACTATCAATTGGCTCGCGTAGCCGGGCCCAGTCTAATCCTCGGCAATGTCATGCTGGTCAAGCATGCTTCCAACGTGCCGCAGTGCGCGGAGGCCTTCGAGCGAGTGCTCAAAGACGCCGGAGCGCCACGCGGTGTGTACACCAATCTATTCATCACGAAAGAGCAGATTGCCCGACTCATCGCAGATCCACGCATCAAGGCGGTTGCACTTACGGGAAGCGAAGCTGCCGGATCGGTGGTGGCGGCTCAGGCCGGCAAGAGTCTCAAGAAATCGACCATGGAATTAGGCGGAAGCGACGCCTTTATCGTTTTGGAGGACGCCGACATGGATCGAGCGGTCTCATGGGCGGTATGGGGTCGAATGAATAACACGGGTCAGTGCTGCATCGCAGCGAAGCGCTTTATAGTCGTTGAGAACGTTGCCGATGAATTCTTGAGACGATTTGCCGCTTCCTTGCAGCGGCTCAAAGTGGGAGATCCCCTTGATCCGACGACGACCTTAGGCCCCTTGAGCTCCGAACAGGCACTCAAAGACATATTGAAACAGGTCGAAGTCGCCGTGGGAGCCGGTGCGAAGCTCAAGCTAGGCGGGAGGCGGCTTAATCAGCCGGGCGCTTTCATTGAGGCAAGTATTCTGACCGACATCTCGCGGGATAATCCGGCGTACTACCAGGAATTCTTCGGCCCCGTTGCGCTGTTTTTCCGAGTCAAGAACGAAGCCGAGGCGATCGCGCTTGCCAATGACTCGCCGTTTGGGCTCGGCGGCTCGGTCTTCACCGAGGACCCTGAGCGCGGGAAGCGAGTCGCACGTCGGATATCGACTGGTATGGTCTTTGTGAACCAGGCCACCTGGACTGCCCCTAATTTGCCGTTTGGCGGGATTAAGAACTCCGGTTACGGACGGGAGTTGGCAGAACTCGGCATGCAGGAGTTTGTTAATAAAAAGCTCATCCGAGTGAGCGGTGCGATGCCAGCGGCAGAATTTACGGTGGTCTAACTTCGTCAAATGGTGCGGCAACGCTTGAGAAGCCCTTTGGTCGATTCGCGCGGTTGGCAGGCGTTACCGCACCACCGATGAAGAACCTGGCTTAATAGACGCGCCATGTGCGCGTCGTCACGAGGAATATCAACTATGGGATCAACCATTAGGTTTAGTCGATGCGATGGCCAGCCTGTCGAAGGCTACCTGGCTGAACCGCACTCTACGTCCGCACCCGGTATCGTAGTAATCCAGGAATGGTGGGGACTCAACGCCCAGATTTGTGGCGTGGCCGAGCGCTTCGCCGCCGCAGGCTATCGGGCCCTTGTGCCGGACCTCTATCGCGGCAAGTCGACCATTGAGGCGGAAGAAGCCAGTCACCTAATGTCGGAATTGAATTTTGGTGAGGCCGCTTCGCAAGATATTCGCGGAGCTATCCAGTTTCTGAAAACCACCAGTGACAGGGTCGGCATAACCGGATTTTGTATGGGCGGCGCATTGACGTTACTCAGTCTGGCCGCGGCCCCGGAGGCCGACGCAGGTGTGGTCTTTTACGGCTGCCCGCCATTGGAGTACCTTGACGCATCAAAGATAAGGGCGCCGATACAAGCACATTGGGCCACCCAAGACGAATTCTTCCCGATCGCCACGATTAAACCGCTAGAAGAGAAGCTGATGGCCGCAGAGGTCAGCTTCGAATTTCACCGATACCTCGCTCATCACGCCTTTGCAAACGAAACGGCCGTAGGCCCCCATCGTATCCCTCAAACTCAATTCGATCCCGTGTGGTCGGCGCAAGCTTGGGACAGAACCTTCAGGTTCTTCGGTCGCTGGCTGGGATAGGAGATCTCCCAACCACCAGCACCAAGTAGGCAGCAAACTCGTCGGCCCACTTAACGACATTGCCCGGCGGCTCTTCGAAGAAAAGCCGGCGAGTGACCCTCCGATAACACCGCGCGACGGAGCGTTTGACGTTCTCACCGTTATGCGAAGTGTGGTGGCGGAGCAGCGCCAGTATTCCTCGCGCCGAACAGTTCGAAAGCCGGTATCGGCGCGGTACTGATAACCGCCAACAACAATAAGATGGACTGAAGTACATGCATCGTACCGGCTCCACTTAATTCCCAATTGTTGGTTGCCGATCATCATGTGAGCGCGATTCCCTGGCATCTTTTCCGGGCATCCCGCTCGTTGGCTAACTCTGCTTTTTTATCAATGGCCGCTCCATGATCAGGGGAACGCTACATTGGCTTCGGTAGCGGTTTGCGAAATGAGTGAATCTCGGAATTGCGCCGGTGACTGTGCAGTGGTGGGTGCGGTCCGTCGCCAATCCCCGTACACGGCTGCAGCCACCGTCGGGCTTCCGTTAGCCTGTCCGCGCTGCCAAGCGCCGGGACTTGAGCCTACCCATTTGCGAAACAGTTTATTGAAGTGTGCCTGGTCCGAAAAACCGCAGTCTGTCGCAATTTGACACAGCGGCAAGCTCGATGTTCGTAGAAGCAATTCTGCTTGCTCGACGCGCATGCGTGTGATGTAAGTGTGCGGTGTCTCAGCGAGGCTTATCCTAAAAGCTCGGCAAAAGTGATGCTGGCTGAGTTGAGCCACCACCGCGAGATCCTTGTTGCGAATAGGGTTTGCGAGATTCTCGCGCACGTACGCCTTGAGTCGACGAATTTGCCAACCGGCCAGCCCGCTCCGTGGGCCCGATGACAAGCTTAAATTCGTGGATTGGCGACGCCCATCGGTGTGTAGCATCCACTGTTTCAAAAAGGTCTCTGCGCGATTTATTCTTTGTTCCGCCGGCGCCGACGCATCGCACAATGCGTTGCGCGCTTTGTGTATCAATGCGCAGGAAAAATGGCTCAGCCAATCCGCGGCATAGTAATCGCCGCCTAGATCCGGCGTTACAAAGTCTGGTGGAACGGATTGAGTCATCACGGCGGGCCTCCGTTGTAATGTGTCGGCGTCTTCCCGCGACCAGCTGTCGCTGACGATTGTCTGCGTCTGTACGCGGGCACCTAACAACACTAACTCCGGGTACGATGAAAGCCTTGACCCGATCTATCTAGGGTGAACTGACTCTTTAGAGCCGGCCATCGAGGGTGTCTTTTAACAGTGTGTCAATGGGCGTCGACAAGACGATGAGCCTAGCGACGCCTTGGTGGTCGACGACACAATGAGACTGGCCATCCATGCGGTGAACTATGAGTGAGCCCTCATCGAGACAGCTCTTTAGAGCTACTTCAGGCGAATACCTTTCGGGCCATTACGCCAGAGATTGAGCGGCCATAGGCTGCGGGTATGCACAGCTCCTTTAAAGCAGCCCTCTCGAACTTGGTTCCGTTGGTCTCGGTGTTGACCAACGAGTATCTCACTCGTCAGGCTTCTGCCGTTCCATAGACAGCGCTTTTTTCCAAAACAATTGACGTTTCTTTGCGCATGCTACATGCGCTTGTTGTCGATCAGGGCAGTCTTGAGGTTGTTGAGACAGGGTGATGAGAAACACCTTTTCACGCGACCGGCCGGATCATCAACGTCAATGGCTGCCGGACGGCCACCTAATCATCAGACTGAACATCAGGAACTTCGCCATGACCACCTATACCCACGACACCGTCCCCACTCAATTCATCAACGCCAATGGCATCCGCTTCGCCTATCGACGCTTCGGCAAGACCGGCGGGGTACCGATCGTGCTCAACGTTCATTACCGCGGCACCATGGACCACTGGGATCCGCTCATCACCGACGGCCTGGCCAAGGAGCGCGAAGTGGTCCTGTTCGACAACGCCGGCATCGGCGCGAGTTCAGGCAAGGTACCGGCGACCTTTCCGGACATGGCCACCGATGCGATCGCCTTCGTCCGAGCACTCGGCATAAGCAAAGCCGATATCCTCGGCTATTCGATTGGCGGCAAGATTGCCCAGGAAATCGCTGTGCAAGCGCCCGATCTGGTGCGAAAGCTCGTTTTGGTCGGCACAGGGCCGCGCGGCGCCGACACCGCCGCCAGCAAGTCCGGCGAAATATTTGCGGCCACCTACAACCCACCCGAGCATCTGTGGATCGCCGCGCATTTCCTACCCAATGCGGCGGGCCGAGCGGCGGGACTGAAGTACCTGGAACGCAAGTTCCGTCGGAAGGATCGCTCTCCGGAAGTCACCGAGGAAGCGGCTGCCGTGCAGTACGCAGCAATCGTCAAGTCGAACGAGAAAACGGATGGTGTCTGGGATTATCTCGCGCAGATCCGTCAACCGGTTCTCGTGGCCGATGGTAGCAACGATCTGATCATTCCTACGATCAACGGCTTCACGCTGCAGCAACACCTGCCAAATGCCCAGCTGATCGTCTATCCGGACTCGAGTCACGCGCCGTTTTACCAATACCCGGAGCTCTTTCTTGCCCATGCGTCCCTGTTTCTCAATGCATGAGAGGGCCAGCGAGCCGGTCGAGCGCGTTCCACACGTCCGTTCGGCAACTTCTGATGTGAGATAGGAAAGAAGATCATGAAATCATGCAATGGAAAAACCGCGCTCGTGACGGGCGGCTCACGCGGTATCGGACGTGCCGCCGCCCTTGCGCTCGCTCAGGCTGGTGCGCAGGTTATCGTCCATTACGGCCGCAATGCTGCTGAAGCACGCGCCGTCGTCGATGAGATCAAGGCGGCTGGCGCCCAAAGCGAAGCCGTCGGGTGCGACCTATTCGATCCGCAAGGCCCACACAAACTCGCCGCCACCGTTCGCGAGATCGTGGGAGAGCGGTTGGATATCCTAGTCGCCAACGCCGGCATTTCCAAGGCCGCGACCATCGAGGAGACGACGTTAGAGGATTTTGACGCGCTATTCGCTGTCAATGTGCGGGCCCCCTACTTCCTCGTTCAGCAGTTGCTGCCGATCCTGAAGGAAGGCTCCAGTGTCATCTTCACATCATCGCTCGCGGCGCATGCCGCCGTCGGGAACCTCTCGGCCTACGCCGCGACCAAAGGCGCGATTGATACGCTGGTCAAGCACTTCGCCCTGATCTTGGGCGCAAAGGGCGTACGGGTGAACGCGGTGGCTCCCGGCGTTGTCGCGACCGACATGTCTAACTTCACGAAAACCGAGGCCGGCCGAGAATTCACGCTCGGAATACAGGCGCTGAAGCGACTGGCCCAGCCTGAAGACATCGCCGGCGCCGTCGCGTTCCTCGCTTCCGACGCCGCGCGTTGGGTGTCGGGCGACACGCTGCACGTAGACGGCGGCTCGAAGTTGTAGCGGAGAGATCACCATGTCGGAAATCAACAAGGCGCTGGTGTTGGAGGCGTTTGACACACTGTTCAACCGACGCGACTACGAGGCCGCCGCGCGCTTCTGGTCACCCGACTATATCCAGCACAGCGCCCATATCGCTCCTGGGCGCGAAGGTCTGTTCGATCTGATCCGCTCGACGCCCGAGACGCTGCGCTACGAACACGGCTTGGTCCTGGCCGAGGGCGATCGCGTCATGATCCATGGGCGCTTTTCCGGCACGGGCCGGCCGGCGGCCTGGATCGCGGTCGACATCGTGCGGATCTACGGTGGCCGACTCGCCGAGCACTGGGATGTGCTTCAGGACGAGGCAACCCGCGCTACCTCCATCAGCGGCCTGCCGATGTTCGGCACCGCCTTTCCTGACTGACCTTCGGAGACTCTATGCCCGATCGCATCGTCAAGATCCCCGGTCCCGATCACCCTATCAGCAAGCATCGAGTCCAATCCTCGCCGCGTCGTGGTGCGGCTGGGTGACAAGGTGATCGCCGACACCAATCGCGCGCTGACGCTGCGAGAGGCCGGCTATCCCGCTGTGCAGTACCTGCCGCGAGAGGACGCCGACCTGTCGGCGCTGGTGCGCACCGATCACGCAACTTACTGCCCCTACAAGGGAGAGGCTTCGTATTTCAGCATCCCTTCAGGCGGCGAACGATCCGTTAACGCCATCTGGACCTACGAGTCGCCTTATGACTCCGTCGCCCAAATCAAAGGCCATCTCGCTTTTTACCCCGATCGCGTCGACGCAATCGATCAATCCGACGCGTGAGCGTCATTTCAAGGAAACAAGATCATGTCTAAGCTTGCAGGTAAAGTCGCCATCGTCACCGGCGCTTCGAAGGGCATCGGCGCCGCCATCGCCAAGACGCTGGCCAAGAATGGCGCGACCATCATCGTCAATTACGCATCCAGCCAGGCGGGCGCTGAGCAGGTGGTTCAGTCCATCACCGCGGCCGGTGGAAAGGCCGCCGCGGTGCAGGCCGACGTGTCGAAGACCGCCGGTGCGCAAGCCATCGTCAGCGCAGCAATCGCGGCCTTTGGACGAATCGACATCCTGGTCAACAACTCGGGCGTCTATGAGTTTGGGCCCCTGGCAACGGTGAGCGAGATGCAGTTCCACAAGATGTTCGACATCAATGTCTTGGGCTTGCTCCTTGTCACACAGGCGGCGTCCGCACATCTCGGCGAAGGCGCGAGCATCATCAATATCGGATCCGACGTCACCGCCATTACGCCTCCGCAGACCGCAGTCTATACCGCTAGCAAAGGTGCGGTGGACGCCATTACTGGTGTACTCGCGAGAGAACTCGGCCCGCGGAAGATTAGGGTAAACACCGTGAGCCCAAGTCTGACCGAAACCGAAGGCACTCACTCCGCGGGTATGCTCGCATCGGATTTCGAGGCCAGCATCATCGCGCAGACCCCGCTCGGACGCCTGGGGCAGCCTCAGGACATCGCTGATGTTGTCGCCTTCGTCGCGTCAGACGATGCACGCTGGCTCACCGGCGAAAGGATCATGGCCGGCGGCGGTCTTCGTTGAGAGTCCGGCGCGGGGCGTCTAGCCCTGCGCACCTCCCGTTGGAGATTTCAGACGGAATCAAGCGCCGACGAACGCGATCAGCGTAACTGGCTTTCATGCGGGAGCATCTTTCCGAGCCGCTCTCGATCGACCGAGTCGCGGAATTTGTTCATCTAAGCCCGCGCCAGTTTGGACGCGCGTTCCTAGAATCCGCCGGCATGACGCCGGCAAAGGCGATCGAGCGGATGAGGGTCGAGGCTGCGCGGCCGGCCGTGGAAGATGGGCGGGCGACATGGGATGCGATCGCTCTCAAGACGGGATTGGGCGATGCGGATCGGATGCGCGAGAGCTTCCTGCGATTGCTCGGGCAGCCGCCGCAAGCGCTGCGATCCCAATTGCGAAAGACAGCCGATTCTCGCCGCTGATTGGGTGTCGATTTCAATTTTCTCTGGTCAATCATTTCATCGAGTTGTCACTCGATTCAGCTCGGCCATTGAAAGCGAGCGATTGCGGATTTTCTGCTCTTGCGGCAGGAGTTTCATGTTGTCGGCAGGCCGGGCGATAAGCGAAGCCTTATCGTGCGCTGTGGGCGGTTACCTGCGCCCCATTGATTCGAAGACTCAACT
>Ga0208193_1000499_pt1 | contig 21037 bp, 22 predicted proteins | sample June2015DPH_17_2_FD_184716 | JGI IMG/M metagenome (GOLD analysis project Ga0208193, IMG submission 184716) | Peatland microbial communities from SPRUCE experiment site at the Marcell Experimental Forest, Minnesota, USA - June2015DPH_17_10... | ecosystem: Environmental > Terrestrial > Soil >... | reverse complement strand
TGCTTGGCGTCATTCGCCGATGCCAGCAGGTTCCCCACGCCCACCGTGACGTTGCCGCCAGTATCGAGATACATGTAGGGGATAGCTCCCTCGAACTCCTTCAATTTGGGAAGGTATACGATGGAATTGAACATAGTCGGCGCCCCGACAGCAAGACTACCACGTCTTAGCTCATGTCTTACTACAGACGCCGTTCCTGAGCCAAAACTCCGGCGGTTCCGTGTACACTAAACTTGCGGAATTGCCGCTCCCTCAATCATGATGCCGCTACTCGCTGTTCTTATTGCGTACCTGCTGGGCGCAATTCCCTTCGGATATTTATTGGTCAAATGGACCACCGGGACCGATGTGCGCTCCGCCGGCAGCGGGAACATCGGAGCTACCAATGTGCTGCGCACCAGCGGACGCGCGGCGGGTGTGATCACGCTGCTCCTCGATATCGCGAAGGGCTATCTGGCGGTGTGGTTGGCCGGGCGGTTAACCGGCGGCGACCCGATCTGGATGTCGGCGGCGGCGCTGGCGGTAATGGCGGGGCACGCGTATCCGGTGTTTCTGCGGTTCCAGGGCGGCAAGGCGGTTGCCAGCTTTATCGGCGCGTTCTTGTACCTGGCGCCGCTGGCGATGGTTTGCGTGCTGCTGGTCTTTACCGGCGTGGTCGCGTGGTCGCGCCAGATCTCGCTCGGGTCCATCACCGCCGCCGCCACATTTCCGCTGGCGGTGTGGATCGTGCAGCATCCGCCGTTTCCGGTTCTTTGGACCGCATTGCCGGCTGGGGCATTCATTGTATATCGACACACCGCGAACATCCGGCGGCTCCACGCGGGGACGGAGCATCGGTTCCACTTCGGTACACACCGGTTCGGTAGCCGCCAGTGAAACGGCTGGCGATTATCGGCGCGGGAAGCTGGGGGACGGCTCTGGCGATCGCGCTGGGGCCGCGGTTTTCCGACATCCGGCTGTGGGTCTACGAGCCGGATCTCGCCGAGCGCCTGAAGAGCGCACGCATCAACGACATCTATCTGCCGGGGTTTGAAATCCCTGCGCATGCCGCGCCCACCCACAATCTGGCGGCCGCGCTCGACGGCGCGGAAATCGTCCTCAGCGCCGTGCCTTCCCATCTGGTGCGAGGCTTGTATCGTCAAATGGCGGAGTTCCTTAATGAACGAACCATCTTCGTCAGCGCCACCAAGGGTTTAGAAAATGGCACGCTGCTGCGGATTTCGGAGGTCATCGCGGAGGTGCTGGAGCCCCGTTTCGCCCCCAAAATCGCGGTCATTTCCGGGCCTACCTTTGCGCGGGAAGTGGCTTGTTTTGAGCCAACTGCGCTGGTTGTCGCTTCCCAGGACTCAGGCGTGGCAGAAACCGTCCAGGCGGCGTTCTCGGGGCCTACGTTCCGCCTCTATACCAGCGCCGATCCCACAGGGGTTGAGGTGGGTGGTTCCATTAAAAATGTAGTCGCCATCGGTTCTGGCGTGTTACATGGAATGGGCATGGGCTACAACGCGACGGCTGCGCTGATCACGCGGGGCCTTGCCGAGATGACGCGGCTGGCCGTGGCAATGGGTGGTAAGCCGCAGACTCTGGCTGGTTTAGCCGGATTGGGCGACTTGGTTTTGACGTGTACGGGTGAGCTGAGCCGGAACCGGACGGTAGGGGTGGAACTGGCACACGGGCGGAAGCTGGATGAGATTGTGAGCTCTCTGAAGATGGTCGCGGAAGGGATAAAAACCACCAATGCGGCGGTGGATTTGGCGCGGCGCTACGCCGTGGAATTGCCCATTTCGCAACAGATGTTTCAGATGCTACACTTCGGCATCTCGCCGCGGGAAGCCATCCAGCGGCTTATGGAACGGTCTCTGAAGGGGGAATAGGCGGGGCGGCGACAGACCAGGAGGTCTGTCGTACAAGGGGTTTAGGATTTAACTCCGGAATTTACCCGCGAAAGCGCAACCTGGGATGGATGAACGGGTTAACAAGGATATGGCGGGATTTGCGGCTGCCATCGATTACGATGCGGAGTTGATGCTTCGCGTCAAGGGTGGCGATAACGCCAGCTTTGGCGTGCTGCTGGAGAAGCATCGTTGCCCGGTGATCCATTTCATTTACCGGATGGTGCAGAACCAGGCGGTGGCGGAGGAACTGGCGCAGGAGGTTTTTCTGCGGGTGTTCCGGTCGCGCGGATCGTACGAGCGGACTGCCAAGTTTACGACGTGGTTGTTCCGGATCGCCACCCATCTGGCGCTGAATTCGTTGCGCGATGGCAAGCATCGGCGGATGCAGGAAAGTTTGGATGTGGAGGTGGACGATCAGCCGGTGCGGCAGGTGTCCGACCGCCAGCCGACCGTTGAAGAATCGATGGTGCATCAGGCGAGGCTCGGAGAAGTTCGAGAGGCCATCGCAGCGCTGCCACAGAAGCAAAGAGCGGCGGTCCTGATGCATAAATATGAGGAAATGGAGTACTCGCAGATTGCCAAGGCGCTGAATTGCTCCGAGTCTGCGGTAAAATCTTTACTATTTCGGGCGTACGAGACATTGCGCGCCCGCTTGGCCCACATGGCTTAGGGAAGAAGGCTGATATGAATTGTCCAATGGAAAACCGGGAAAGCGACGAGTTGCTCCTGAACTACGTTTCGGGTGCGCTCGACGCGCAGGAAGCGGCGTCTTTCAACCAGCACATGCTGACTTGCGCAGCGTGCCGCGACTTCGCACACGGACAAAAGGCCGTATGGCAGGCGCTCGATCTATTCGAACCGGCCGCGATTTCGGCCGATTTCGACCGGCGGCTATACCAACGCATCGAGACGGTTTCCTGGTGGGACCGGATTGCCGCTGCGTTCCGTTCTCCGATGCTGACGCACCGGGGATTGCCCATCGCTGCCGCGGCTGCGGCGCTGCTGGTGGCCGGCGTAGTCTGGGAACGTCCCTCCGCCGCCCCCGCCAAACCGAAAGCCCCGCTTTCAGCGGAAGTGCAAACCTTACAGGCCGATCAGGTGCAGCACGCCCTGGACGATATGGAGATGCTGCGCGAATTTAACCATCTGATGCGGTCTGAGCCAGCCGAATCCAAGATGTAGTGTAATACTCTTAAGAAGCATCCAGGATGAATCGCGCCATCCAAGTCGTGGGCGTCGTGTGGCTGGGCGCCGTGGTGGCCTTATGTGCGGATCAGACGAAGCCGCCCAAGCCTCCGCCTCCGCCGAAGCCCGCACCGGCGGCCAAACCTGCTGCGAAGGCTCCGCCGAATAACCCCGGTGGGGCGCCCAAGGGGGCGGGTAAGATTCCCAACCCCGATAATCCGGTTGACCGGCTTTTGCGCATGACGCCGGAACAACGGGAGCGGGCGCTCGAGAAACTGCCGGCGCAACAACAGGCCGCCATCCGCAAGTGGCTGGAGAATTTTGATAAGCAGCCGCAAGCGCAAAGGGAACGGCGCCTGCAACAGTTGAATGAGTTGTGGAGCCTGCCGCCGGACAAGCGTCAGTTGGTGTCGCAACAGATCAAGGCGTTCGATGCGCTTCCTCCGGATCGCCTCGTAATCGTGCGGCAGGCGTATGTGAGGCTTAGCCGATCGACGCCGGAAGAACGCGAGGAAATCCTTGCGAGGCCGCAGTTCCGCGCCAGATTCAGCCCGGCGGAACTGCAGATTCTCTCGGTGCTTCCGCAATATTATCCGGCGCCTGGGGCCAAGCCTGGCCAGTAGTTCGGCGCCAGGTTCGATAATTTGCGCGAAAGCCCGAGTGGCTCATTCGCGGCAGCGGCCGACCGTGCCCGGATAGCCATCCGGAAGTCATTTTCGGCCAGTCACTCATCAAACGCAGAGCCGCCGGGATTTACCGATAACTGCCAATAACTGCCCGCCAGTTACTTGACCTACCGCGAGGTTAGTAAACGCAGGCCCGGCGGCGTCATGGGCCCCGGCGAGGGTGTCGCATGGCTTCATCTCACGTTGCAGGTTGTTCTTCACGCAGACACGGCTGGCGTAAGTTCCAGCACAATTTTTTGCGATACAATTAGCCCATCTTTACTTGTGAGGCTGGGTGTGGGCGGCGATTCCGGTGACATCACGCGATTGCTGGCGGAGATAAGGCAAGGTAATCGCGAAGCCGAGCCGCGCCTGGCGCAGCTTGTCTATCGGGAGCTCCACCGCCTTGCGAAGCGCTGCATGCAGGGCGAGCGCCCGGATCATACCCTGCAACCCACGGTGCTGGTTCACGACGCATTCTTGAAGCTGGTGGGGCCCAACCAGGTGAATTGGACCGACCGGAAGCACTTCTTCGCCGTGGCCGCTACCTTGATGAGGCGCATTCTGATCGATCATGCGCGCGCAGTGCGGGCGCAGAAGCGCGGCGGCGGAGGCAAGCTGAGTCTGGACAATGTGGTTGTAGTCACAGCGGCGATGTCCGACGATTTGCTCGCCCTCGATGAGGCGCTAACCCGGCTCGCGGAACTGGACCCGCGCCAAAGCAAGGTGGTCGAGCTGCGTTTTTTTGCAGGCTTATCGGAAGACGAAATCGCCAAGGTATTGGACGTCAAAACGCGAACCGTGAAGCGCGACTGGAGCACCGCGCGGGCATGGCTGCACAGCCAGATCGCAGAGACAGTGGCATGAGCCCTTCCCGTTGGCGAGAAGTCAAAGAGATAGTCGCCGATGCGCTGGAGCTGCCGGCGGAGCAGCGGGCGGAGCACATCGGGCGCGCCTGCTCGACCGACCCGCAATTGAAAGAGCAGGTGGAGCGATTGGTGGCAGCCGGGTCAAATGCCGAAACCGGGCCGTTAGACCGCCGAGTTCAGATCGATCTGAAAAATGCGCCATCGCTGCGGCCCGATACTTTACTCAGCGGCCGTTTTCGAATCGTCGGCTTTCTGGCCCGCGGAGGCATGGGAGAAGTCTACCGGGTCCACGACGAGGAACTCGACGAGGATGTAGCGCTCAAGATTATCAGCGAGGAAATCGCGGACCGTCCAGGCATGGTGGAGCGGTTCCGGTATGAGGTCCAGAGGGCCCGGCGCATTACGCACGCGAACGTTTGCCGGATTCACGATCTGGATTCGGACCGCCGCCCGGACGGAACGGTCCTGCGATTTCTCACCATGCAGTTGATTGAGGGGCCGACGTTGGCCAAGGTGATGCAGGCCGGCGGCATTTCCGGCTTCGAAGCGCTGGCGCTGCTCGGAGACGTGCTGGCCGGCCTTGAAGCTGCGCATCAGGCGGGTATAGCGCACTGCGACCTGAAACCCAATAACGTGTTGCTGGATCGCGTGGATGGCGAGAGGGCGCGCGCCGTGATCACAGACTTTGGTCTGGCGCGGGTGCTGCGAGCCGAAGGGAGCGGCGATTCCACGCGTACCGGCGTGGTGGGCGGCGCACCGGCATACATGGCTCCGGAGCTGCGTTTTGGATGGCGCGGCGGAGTGGCCGGAGATGTTTTCGCTTTTGGAGTGATGGCCTACGAGTTGCTAACCGGAAGTCATCCGTTCGACTGTCAGCCATCGTGGGAGATGGAGCCGGGATTTCGCGCCGCTCCGCCACGGTCCCTCTCGCCGGACATTCCGCAGGAATGGGACGCGGCCATTCTGCGTTGCCTGGAATTCGAACCGGCGGCGCGGTTCGCAACCGTGGCGGAATTGCGCTCTGCGCTGGGAGCGGGCGCCGCGGCCCCGAAACCGTGGTTCCATGCCGTGGTTTCGCGCCGTGGGCTGGGTTATGCAGCGGCCGGGCTGGTGGTAACTTTCGGGGGCGTCGCCGGATACCGCCGATGGTTCGCCGGGCGTGACGCGATCGCGGTGCTTCCGTTCGAGAACGCAAGCAAAGACGACAGTCTCGACTATCTGAGCGAAGGCATCACGGAGAGTCTGATCAACAGCCTCTCCCAACTGCCGCGACTGAGTGTTCCGGCGGCGGGCCTGGTACGCAGGTTCAAAGGGGTAGCTAATCCGGCCAAAGCGGGTAACGCTCTCAACGCATCCGCGGTGCTCACTGGCGCTCTTCGTAGGCGGGAAGGTTTGCTCACCGTGGAGGTCGAACTCATCGATGTCGCCACGGGAAAGCAGATCTGGGGCAAGCAGTACACGCTTACCTGGACGAGTATCCTGGACGTGCAGGAGTCGATCTGCGGGGGCATCCTGTCGGGGCTTCAGATCCGCATCGGAGATCGGGAGACGAAGACGCTGCGGCGAGGTCTCACGACTGACGACGAAGCTTTTCAGCTATACCTGCGAGGCCAGTACCTTCTGGGCCTGCGGCGCGTGGAGACGTTGGCGAAATCCCGCGAGCTCTTTCAGCAGGCGGTAGACCGCGATCCCAAATTTGCGTTGGCGCATGCCGGGTTGGCGAGCTCACAACTGCTGCTGGGCTACTTCGGTGCGGAGTCGCCTGCCACCACCATGGCGGCAGCCAGAGCGTCGGCCCAAAAGGCGCTGGCTCTCGAGCCCGCCGTTCCGGAGGCTCATACCGTAATGGGCGCGGTGGAAGCCATGTTTGACTGGAACTGGAAGGGCGCCGAAGCCAGCTTTCAGAAGGCAATTGCGCTGAAAGAAAATCTGGCGGAGGCCCATCACTGGTACGCCCGGTTCGTTCTGGGTCCGCTGGGCCGGCATTACGAATCCGTCGCTGAAATGAAGCGTGCCTTGAACTGGGATCCGTACGCGCCGATTCTGCACACGAACCTGGGTGTAGAGCTCTATTTTGCGCGACGCTTCGACGACGCAATCAGCCAGTTGCAGAAGGTTGTGGAGATGGACCCCCGTTTTAACCTCCCATACTGGACCTTGGGACAGGCATGGGCCGCCAAGGGAAACCTGTCAAAAGCGGTTGAATCGCTCGAAATCGCTCGCCAGTTAGAGCCGGGCGCGAAGCCGGATCTTGTTCTGGCATATTGTTACGCGGTGTTTGGGAAAATGGCGGAGGCTCGCACCCTTAGGGACGAAACAGTTCGCAAGTATCGCCGTCCGTCGTACGCCGCTTCCGAGCTTGCATACGTCGAAAGCGCGCTGCATGAATCGGAAGCCGCGATCGGCTCTCTCAAGATTGCATTGGAGGAAAGAGAGCCCCAGCTCATTCAAGTGGGATCAGATCCAAAATTCGATTGGATCCGGGACAACCCGGAATTTTCGAATATTTTGCGCAGTATCGGACTCAACCCAGGGGTATACCATTACGCCCGCATACCGGGCCTTGTTCAAAAGGAACTTTCATGACACCTACTCAGTTGATTGATAACTTGAAGCTGCCGCAAGACCAGGTCGATCGGATCAAAGCCTTGAAAGCCAGCTTTGATGAATTTGAAAACATCCTCAACGGAGGCAATCCGGAGCATGGCGCCGACACGCCCTTTCGCCAGGGTATTCTCGGACAGGCCGAAAGCTGCGTCAACTTGATCGCGCAGATCTTGGGCGAGAGCCCGAACACCGTACTGCAAGCATTGCTGGCGCTATTTGGGCTCACGGAGCTTGAGTTCACGCGCTCCAGTACTTCGGACAACCTGATCGTCGCGCTCTCCGCGCTGGTCGCAGCCCAACAGAACTAACGCGTGCGAGAACATGCGAATGACTGGCTGCTGACTCTGTTCGCCAACAGCCGTTTTGGTTACGGGCGCCGCGCCTTGGCGTTCCGTCCCAAGCGGGGAAGGTGTGTCTCGGGAGTGATCAGTCTCTCCGGCGGTCAGCGGATTTTCCTGAAGCAGGACCCGGCGGAACGGAGCGCATTCCTGGAGCAAGAGGCAGCCGTGCTTACTGCGCTTTCCGCCAACGGCAGTTCGCAGCTCGCGCCGCGGCTAATCGATTTCGACCCGGAGCAGCGGCTCCTGATCACCGAATCGGTCGACGGATACGTTCCTCTCGATCGCCATCTGAGGCGCACATTGCTGGCCGATCCCGCAGCGGCGACGGCCGCCGGGCTCACGCTGTCAAGGCTCCATGAACACGCTCCCGAGATGTCGGGAACTGCCGTGCGCATCCCTTTCCCACTGGCGGAGATCGCGCCGCTAACGCCGGAAGATTTCGCCGCGCGGCCGGGGGGTTACGCGCAGCTCGCCGCCTTCCTCCACCAATCGCGCGATGCCGTCGAGAAGCTTCGATCCCGTTGGCGGTCCAGCCACTTCATTCACGGCGATTTCAAGGCCGACAATCTGCTGCTTCGGATAGACCCGCGATTAAAAGGGCAGCCGCCGATTGTCATCGCCGATTGGGAAATGGCCGGCGTTGGGGACCCGCTGTGGGATATCGGAAGCTTCGTCGGGAGCGTGCTGCTGGCCTGGATGCAAGCCCTGGCCCCGGCCGCGGCGAGCGCCGACGCGCTTACCGGCCAGGATGCGAACCCGGCCCGCCGGCAGATCGGCTATTTCCTCCTCACCTATCGCCATATGGCGCCCAAAGTTTTTGCGGCGACGGATTCGTTCGCGGCGACGGCGTTCCAGTACGCCGGAATTTTCATGCTGCACCGCGTGGCGGTCGGCCTCGATATCAACGGGCATTTAGACCCGGCCGCTTCGCTTCTTCTCGCCTTCGGCGGCAGCCTTCTGAATCATCCGGAAAGAGCGGTTGCGTCTCTGTTAGGGGGCATGGCGCTATGAGCGGATATTGGGAATTCTACGAGGAAACCGCACGCGCCGTCTCCTTTGACGTTTCCGGCCGTATCTCGCACAAATTTGCAGGCGTGAAAAAACTTCCGCTTCGCAGCCACGAACGCGACGCGCGGTGGATCGACGCGGTGGAAGAAGTGGTCTGGCCCTCGCTCTACCGTTGGCATTATCTGCGCGAGCGGCGTAAGGCTTCAGACCGGCGCGAGGGGCTCACCATGCGCGAGCGGGAAGATCCTGAATTTGTGGCGCGGCTCTTGGATGCCGACCGCAGCGCCGGGCTTCTGGACCGCGGCTGGCGCGTGGCCGCCCGCGGGCCGGATGAGTGTCTGTGTGAAAAAGGCGGCCTTCAACTTCGGGTGAGCGCTGCGGCCTTGGAAGCGGAAGGCGTGCATCCTGGGGATGAGACTGTAGCGGTCCGGTTTCCCGCCGGACGCCGGTACTCTATGCCGCTCTACTACTGTACTGCCGGGGGATTCGCCGCCGAAGCAGACCTGCGCATCTACTTCAACGTCAAGCCTGCGTGCGCCGCATGGCTCCTGCGGGTCTTGAGTCAGGATCTTCATGCAGCCGGCGCCAGCTACCAACTCAAGTTACTCAACCATCCGCGGAGTTACACCCGTCCGGATGCCGCCGTATTGTACGTCCCCGTTTCAGCCGCTCGAGTGTCACGCGCCATCGTAGACCAGTTAGCCGGAGCATCGGCATTTAGAGGAGCTATTCCCGCACTGACGCGAGGCATCTACCCGGGTATAGCGGTGGCGGATGAGCCCACTCCGCTGCGCGGCGGCCGGAGAGCGAGTTTCGGCGAACATCGGTGCCGGCTTCTGGCGCGTGGACTAGCGCGCGCACACGCCGAAGGTTGCGGGTCTGTCACTCAGGCGGTAACCGCAATCAGTCGCGAGTTTATCCTGGCGAATCTCGATCCGTCGCGGCCATATGCATCTCCGGGCGATAGAGGCGCGGCCGCGGAGTTCTAACCAGCGTGACAATGTGGGGCGGGTCCATAAGCTGCTTCATTTCATGAGCGACGCGTTTCACGAGCGACCCTCTGCCCAGTCCACCAATGGCAGATACGCCGCGGTGGCCAATCCGTCCGATTCGCCACACTAGCATGTGACTTGCTCCAACAATTGCGAGGTGAATTTTCAATGCGCGGATTTACATTGGTATTGTTAGCTGCTGCTGCCGGAATCGGCTTCACGGCTGCCGCTCCCAGAGCCGAGGCTCAGGTCAGCGTCGATATAGGAGTAGCCCCCGACTGTCCGTATGGTTACTATGACGTCGCCCCTTATGCCTGTGCTCCCGCCGGATACTACGGTCCGGAATGGTTTAGCGGCGGCGTCTTCATTGGCGCCGGCCCATGGTTCCATGGCGGCGGAGACTTCCGGGGCCACGTAAATAACAAATTTCATCCGGACCACGGCTATAAGGGACCGATGCCGGCACGTGGTGAGAAACCGGAGCCGGCGAAGGTTGTCGATAGTGCGCACTTCAAAGGAAATGAAATGCGGGATGGACGGGGCCACGTGGTAAAAAAGTAGTGTGCTGCATCGCACTTGCTGAAGGGCATGAATGAGTGGATGTGAGGCTCGGTAAGCGCTTGGCTAAATCGTCTTACAGACTGTAGGAGTCATCGAGCCTCACAATTTCGCGACTGCTAAACAACGTGGCGCGGGCCCATGGCCTGCGAAGCTTGTAACCCGTCGTCGGGGCCCTCGCAACCCAAACAATCCAAAGCCACTTCCACATTCTCAGCTTCGTTTCGTCAAAACGCGAAGCCCCGTCGCCCCCAACCCCTGCAAGTCCGTCCTCTGCCCGATCGACCCATGCCGCCGGCGCCACACCGTAATACACCCCGTGAAACTTGGCGCCTATGGCCATGCGCCGTGATATAGTCCAAACGTGTCACCCGATAGTTCAATCTCCCGCCGGTCATTCCTAGCCGTGTCAGGCGCTGCTTCCCTGACAACTTTTGCTACGGCCGCCAAACACTTTCCGGTTGGCCTGGAAATGTTTTCGGTCCGCGGCGAGTTAGCCAAAGACCCAACCGCAACCGTTCGCGCGGTAGCTAAGATGGGCTACGAAGTAGTGGAGTTTTTCGCGCCATACTTCGATTGGACAACCGATCAGGCAAAGGACATGCGTAAGTTGATGGACGACTTAGGCATCCGTTGTAACTCCACGCACAACAACCAGCCATCGTTCACCGCGGACGGCTTGCCGAAAGCAGTGGAGTTGAATAAGATTCTCGGGTCGCGGTATATAGTGATGGCCAGCGCCGGGAGAGTGGTCGGCCTCGACGGCTGGAAGAAAGTGGCCGATCAACTTTCGGATGCCTCGGAAAAACTCAAGCCCGCCGGCTTACGTACCGGATATCACAATCATCAGGCGGAGTTCGTGGCGCTCGATGGCAAACGGCCGATGGAACTTCTCGCCGCCAACACTCCGAAAGAAGTGATGTTGCAGCTCGATGTGGGTACTTGCGTGGAAGCCGGTTCCGACCCGGTGGCGTGGATCGACGCGAATCCGGGCCGTATCCATTGCATTCACTGCAAGGATTGGGCGCCCGATCCGGACAAAGGCTACCGCGTTCTGTTCGGTGAAGGCGTCTCGCCGTGGACGAAGATCTTTGCCGCCGCTGAGGCCAAAGGCGGCATAGAATATTACCTGATCGAACAGGAAGGCAGCCGGTTCCCTGAGTTTGAGACGGCGGAGCGCTGCCTGGCAAACTGGAAGAAGTTAAAGCCGTGATTGGCGCTTAGCCCATGACCGCGCCTTGGACTCCGATGCGGTGGCCTGCCGCGTGGAGGGACAGTTCCGCTCTGGACCTGATCAAAGGCTCCGCCATCGATTATCTGTTGATCGAAAAAGGGGCGCAGTTCGAGTCAGTCCGCACCCAGGCCCGGCAGTCAGGTCTGCGGATTGGCGTTCCCGATGAGGCGCCTTCCGGAGTGACGCTGGTCAAGGGCCAATGGCCGGGAGTGAGAACGCCGCGGTCGGATGCGGGGCGGGTGACCGCCGGTCCCACGGGCGAGCCCTGGGTCGATTCCAACGGCTGGCAGGTTCAACTCGCAGCCGCGCTTCATCCTCAGACGCCGGTCTGGGTGAATGCGCCTCCGCCGGAGAACTTTCGCGTTTCGAACGGAGCTTACTTGATCGCCGTCGCGGATAGCGGCGCCTACGGCGGACGGTGGGTGATCTCGCTCGATAACCAGTTGGCTTCCGGTGTGGCGGCGCGGCGCCCCGAGGCGCTGGAGATCTGGAAGAAGACCGTGGCGGCGGCAGGATTTTTCGCTCAGCGCCAAGCCTGGGCGGGCTACACGGCTGCCGCGATAGTGGGCGTGATTTCCGATTTCGCCGGCGACAACGAAGCTTTCAGCCGGGAGTTGCTCAATCTATTGGCGCGCGCCGGTCAGCATTACCGCATTTTGCCAAAGAATACCGCGCCGGATCTGGAAGGGCTGCGCGCCGTGATCTACGCCGATGCGCAGCAGCCTGACGCGAACCTGCGAAAGCAAATCCTGGGATTTGTGGAGGCGGGCGGCGCGTTGATCGCCTCTCCGAGTTGGGGCGCGGCTCCGGGGGCTGCCGCGAAACCGGACGACGAGGGCCCTCTTTTTGCGGCGCGCTCGCTGGGGAAGGGCAAAATAGCCTTGGCGAAAACTCCGGCCAGGGATCCCTATCAATGGGCCCAGGATTCCGTGGTGATCGTCAGCCATCGCTACGATATGGTGCGCATTTGGAACGGGAGCGCCACGGGCTCATACTATGCGCTCTCGCCGGACCGCAAGAAGGCCGTGGTCCAAGTGCTGTTCTATGCCAACCGGGGACCGGATGCCGCCAGCGTGCGAATCGCCGGACGCTGGAAGGCGGTGAAGGCCTGGACGCCGGACGGCCCAGTTGCGACAATAGGAACCGAATTCCAGCAGGATGCAATTGAGGTGCACTTGCCGCAAGTGCCGCAATACGTAGCCCTGGAGCTCGATGGGTAGCGCCGGCGGTCGAACTGGTAACGTCGAGCTGGTAGCGCCGGGGTCGAGCTGGTAGCGCCGGGGTCGAGCTGGTAGCGCCGGGGTCGAGCTGGTAGCGCCCGGTGGTTTCGCAGACGAAGGAGACGATATGCACTGCAATTACACGCGCAGAAAGTGGTTGTCGAACGCGGCTGCGGCCGTTTCCGGCGCCTACCTGGCAGGCCCCAGATTGGGGCGCGCGGCAACCGCGCCCGCAACTCCCGTGGCGGTGGCGCGCTGCAAAACCTATGCGCCGGCCGAACTGCTGCCCACCATGCAGAAGATGTTCGACCAACTCGGCGGCCTGGGGCGGCTGGTCAAAGGCAAGACCGTCGCCATCAAAATCAACCTGACGGGCGCGCCCACCTATCGTATTGGCCACCTCCCCCTCGAAGATACGCACTATACGCACCCGCATGTCATTGCCGCGGCGGTCCATTTGATGGGCGCCGCCGGCGCCACTCGCATTCGCATATTAGAGAGCCCGTGGTCCACCGCGGACCCCGTCGAAGAATATATTCTGCGCGCGAATTGGGAACCGCGGGACATTCTCAACGCCGCGCGCAATGTCGAATTCGAAAATACCAATTATTTAGGCAGAGCTAAAAAGTATTCGCGCATGACCGTGCCGTATGGCGGCTACATGTTCCCGGCGTTCGACCTGAATCACTCCTACGAAGACTGCGACGTCTTCGTGAGCGTCGCGAAAATGAAAGAGCACGCCACCGCGGGCGTCACGCTGTCGATGAAGAACTGCTTCGGCCTGACGCCCTGCACGATCTACGGAACGGGCGCGGGCATCGACGAGCCGTCGCTCATTCCCAAGGGCGGCCGCGGTCTGATTCATGCGGGGAATCGCGGTCCTTCCAAGAGCGCGCCGCAGGAGAAAGATCCGTCCTCGCCGCGCGAAGATACGTATCGCGTGCCGCGCACTGTGGTCGATCTGATATCGGCCCGGCCCATTCACCTGGCGATCATCGACGGCATCAAGACCATGACCGGCGGCGAGGGCCCGTGGATTGGCGAGGACCTTCAGCCCGCCGCGCCCGGATTGCTGGTGGCGGGGACTAATCCCGTAAACATCGACGCGGTATCGATGGCGCTGATGGGGTTCGACCCGATGGCGGATCGCGGCACGCCGCCATTCGAGCGATGCGACAGCACGCTGCGGCTGGCTGAGGATGTGGGAGTGGGCACGCGCGATCTATCGAGAATCGAAGTGGCGGGCGTGGCGATCGCCGACGCGAAATTCGATTTCGCCGGAATTCGTAAACGCCGCCGCGCCTTGCCCGTACCGCCGATAGGAATCAGGGGGTGATTATGAAAACGAATAGCTCCTCGACTGGTGGCGATCGGTTGGCAGGCGAAAGCGCCTGCCCCACAAAATCCTCCACCGGTACCGGCCGCAGGGAATTCGGGAAGTTGGCAATCGGCGGAGCGCTTGGCGCCGCGCTGCTGGCGGACTCGGCCCCGGCGGCTACTCATACCATCCAGCCCGGAATCAAGTTGTGCGCGCAGACCTCCGCGAAGCCTTCCGATAGCGACCTGCTCTACCTTCAACAGATTGGCGCCGAGTATGTGAGCGTCGCATCCACTCCCGATTTACGCACCGCCGAGGGCTTTATGCAAATCAAGAAGCGCTACGCGGATGCCGGCATCACGGTGTGGAACATCGGAAATACCAGCGTCCATAACATGCCTGAGGTCACGCTGAACCTTCCCGGCCGCGACCAGAAGATCGAAGAGTACAAGCAGTATCTCCGCAATCTGGGCAAGGCCGGAATCTACTACACCACCTATGCCCACATGGGCAACGGAATCTGGAGCAGCGGGCGGGCGGCGATCCGCGGCGCCGAGGGCCGCGAGTTCGATCTGGCGAGTCCGAATAAACAAGGCATCTGGGATGGCGCCGTTTTCAAGGAGCCGCTTTCGCACGGCCGCGAATTCAGCAAGGAAGAGATCTGGGCCAACTACAGCTATTTCATCCGGCAGGTGGCGCCGGTGGCGGAGGAGGCTGGAGTGCGTATCGGGATCCATCCCGACGATCCGCCCGTGCCTGTTCTGGCCGGCGTGCCGCGCTGCATCTTCGCCAACTTCGACGGCTACCGGCGCGCCATGGAGATCGCGAATAGCCCCAACGTCGGTATCTGCCTGTGTTGCGGCACGTGGCTCGAAGGCGGCCGCCAGCTCACCGGCAAAGACCCCGAAGAGATGATTCGCTACTTCGGCGCGCAGAAAATCTGGAAGATCCATTTCCGAAACGTAAGCGCGCCATTGCCGCACTTCATTGAGACCTTCATGGACAACGGCTATTACGATATGAACAAGATCATGAAGGCGCTGCGCGATGTGAACTTCGACGGCATCGTCATTCTGGATCATTCGCCCTCGCTGCAAGGCGGCGGCAACGCGCAGACGGCATACGGCTTCGCATATATGAAGGCGCTGCTGAATCGCGCCAATGCGGAAGCTAAAGCATGACGCCGGTTATCGTAGGGCGGACCCTCTGGTCCGCACGGGTCCCCCTGGACCCGTTCTTCGCCGCGAGATTAACGGCGTCTGCCGGCAATCCGGCCAAGGGGCCGGCTGCGGACCAGGGGGTCCGCCCTACCAGCAGGAGGTAATCCACGTGGATAGCAAGGTTTCTCGAAGAAAGTTGATGCAGGCCGCCGGCGTGGCGGCTTTGGCAGTTCCGGCGGCGCCCACGGGCCGGGCGGCTATGATGCCGGAGCCGCATTTTGAAGGCAAGGACACGCCGAAGATATGTCTCGAAGCCGGCGCCGGCGGTTTCGGGCGCGGCGGAGCGCCCGCCGGCGGCGATGACGAAGCGGCGCGGCGAATCAAGCAGCTCGGCGTGAACTATGTTATTGCCAGCGCCGGCCAGATTCCCTGGGACGAAGCCCGCCTCAAAGATCAGATGGACCGTCTAAAGGCGAATGGCCTGACGCTCGGCAACAGCATGATCGCCGGTTTCAATAACGCCATCTATGCGAGGCCGGGCCGCGATGAGGAAATCGCGAAGGTGATTCAATCCGTGAAGGCGGCGGGCAAGGCCGGGCTGCCGGTGGTGGAATACAACTGGTATGCGCACCGCGCCATGGAGGGCTACTTTGAGGAAACCGGCCGCGCGAACGCCGGGTGGACCGGCTTCGACTATGAGCGCCAGGTGGACAACAACGGAACCAAGACGGCGTTCAAAGACCTGCCGCCGCTTCCCAACGAGGGCGCTCACACGCTGGACGAAATGTGGGCCAACATCACCTATTTCCTGAAGGCGGTGATACCGGAAGCGGAGAAGGCCGGGGTCCGTATGGCGCTGCACCCCAACGATCCGCCCGCGCCCATCAGCCGCGGATCGCAGCAGATCATGGGCAGCGTAGAGGGCTGGAAGAAGCTCATCGAAATCGTGAAGAGCCCCTCGAACGGCATCACTTTCGATTGCGGCGTGACCCGCGAAATGGGGCACGACCCGGTGGAAGTGTGCCGCTATTTTGCGTCGCGCGACCGCATCAATCACGTTCACTTCCGCAACGTCAAAGTTCAGAAGCCGAACGAGCGATATAGCGAGGTCTTCATCGACGAGGGCGAGAACAACATGTTCGCGGTGATGAAGGAGCTGGTCAAGCAGAAGTACACGCGCCTGATTTATCCCGAGCACCCGCGCGGTCTCGATTACGACCGCGCGCAGCCCAACTTCCGGCCGCAATACCCGGGAGGCGGTGGGTACGCTGCCTACGCTTTCAACGTGGGCTACGCCCGCGCTATGATGCAGGCGGCGCTAAGCGCATAGAAGGGAGACTAATTGTGAAGAATTCTTTGTGGAGCGGCCAGCCGGCTGTTAGTCGGCGCGCGACGCTGGCGGACGCGCCGGTCTCTGCCGCAAGCGGAAGGCGTTCCTTCCTCAAGCGCGCGGCCGGAACCATGGGCGCGGCATTTTGGGCGGACGATCTTCTGGATGCGCATCCGCAAAACGTCAACACCAACTCTAAGCCTTCGGACCTGAAAATCACCGATCTGCGCGTGTTGGTGATCGCGCGCGCTCCCATGACTTGTCCGCTGATCCGCATCGATACCAACCAGGGCATCTACGGCCTGGGAGAAGTGCGCGACGGCGCCAGCAAGAACTACGCGCTGGAACTCAAGAGCCGCATCCTGGGCGAGAACCCCTGCGACGTGGATAAGGTTTTCCGCAAGATCAAGCAGTTCGGAGGGCAATCGCGTCAAGGCGGCGGCGTGTGCGCGATCGAGATGGCGATGTGGGACCTTGCTGGAAAAGCCTATAACGTGCCCGTCTACCAGATGCTGGGCGGCAAGTTCCGCGACCGCATACGCTGCTACGCCGACACCACCGAATCGCCCGACCCCAAGATATTCGGCCAGCGCCTCAAGGCGCGCCACGAGCAGGGATTCACGTGGCTCAAGATGGACCTCGGCATCGACCTGGTGGCCAATACCCCCGGAACCGTGACCCATCCGGAAGGCGTCTCGCTGGCGCAGGGCGACCGCACGCAGCACATGTTCACCGGCATTGAGATCACGCAAAAAGGCGTGGAGTTGATGGGCGAGTATGTCGCGGCCGTGCGGGAGCAGGTGGGGATGGACGTGCCTCTCTCCGCCGACCACTTCGGCCATATCGGCGTGAATAGCTGCATCCGCCTGGGAAAGGGGCTGGAGAAATACAATCTCGCATGGCTTGAGGACATGATACCGTGGCAGTACACGGATCTCTTGAAGAAGATTTCGGACGCGGTGGATATCCCGCTCGCCACCGGCGAGGACATCTTTTTGAAGGAGCCATTCATTGAGTTATGCCGGGCTCACGCTGTCGATATCATCCATCCCGATCTGGCCACATCCGGCGGCATTCTGGAGACCAAGAAAATCGGCGATGCGGCGCAGGAGCTGGGCGTTCCCATGGCGATGCACTTTGCGGGGACGCCGATTTCGTGCATGGCAAACGTCCATTGCGCGGCGGCGACGGAGAATTTCCTGGTGATGGAAAACCACTCGGTGGACGTGCCCTGGTGGGGCGACCTGGCGAACGGAATCGAAAAGCCGATCGTCAACAAGGGCTTCATCACCGTGCCCAATGGACCCGGACTCGGAGTGACTCTCAATGAGGATGTGGCACGGCAGCACTTACTCGAACCGGGTTTCATGGAACCTACAACGCAATGGAATACGGATCGCTCCAACGACCGCCTGTGGAGTTAGTGAGTTGAAACCTGTATGACTCATGCTTTGATTCCCTATCTCGCTAAGACCACCCGATCGGAGCCGCGCGCGTCAGCCAGCGGTCTGGCAACCGCGCTCCTGCTCTCCGCCGTAGCAGCCATACTGGCGCCGCCCACCGCCCACGCGCAGACCTTGAAGCTAAGCAAGGAAGAGATGGTCGCGCTGACCGCGCAGAACCCATTCGAGCGTTTTCCCGACGGCCGTCCCAAGGTTCCCGACGCGCTGATTGAGCGCGCCCGGGGAATGTCGATGGAAGAGGTCTTCGCGGTCCTGCCTAACCGCAATTTCCACAATCAATACGAGGACGGCTTCCAGGTGCTGCACCCCGGAAAGAAGATGGTGGGCCGCGCCTTCACCGTGCAATTCATGCCCGCGCGCCCCGATCTGGACGCCGTCATGAACGCGAAGGCGCAAGCGGCGGGCATCCCCCGTCTGTACAATCAGGCCGCTCTCGATATGCTCCAACCCGGCGACGTGCTGGTAGTCGATCTCTTCGGTAAGACCGACGGCGGCACCATCGTGGGTGACAACCTTTTCTATTACATGATGAAGTCCGCTAAGTGCGCGGGCCTGGTAGTGGATGGCAGCGTTCGCGACCTGGAGGGAATTTCCGATATGGACATGCCGGCGTATTATCGCAAGACGCATCCCAGCTTCATCACTAATGTCACTATCACCGGCATCAACGTCCCGGTGCGCATCGGCAATGCCACCGTGATGCCGGGCGACATGGTGCTCGGCGATCCCGAAGGCATCTACTTCATCCCTCCGCAGTTAGTGCAGCAGACCGTCGACAACGCCGATGTGGTCCACATACACGACGAGTGGACACGTAAGATGTTCGCGACGGGTAAGTATAAGTCGAGTGACATCTATAGCACGCCGAAAGACCCGGAGTTGAAGAAGGAGTACGACGAGTATTTGAAAAAACGGCTGGACGAGATTCGCAAGAGCCAGTAAGTTGTGGGGCAGGCAATCCTGCCTGCAGCCGCCTTTCAGGCGGCTATTTGGAACTATGCGCGAGTCTTCGCCACCGGCGAGAGCCGGCTGAAAGCGGGCTGCAGCCAGGATTGGCCGCCCCACATCAATCCGTCTGACCGAGAATCTCCAGATAACGCGCAATGGCCTCGATGCCGCTATAGAAATTCGGCAGGTGAAACTTCTCGTTGGGCGCGTGGAGATTGTCGTCGGGCAGTCCGAAGCCCATCATCACGCTGGGAATGCCGAGGTGTTCGTCGAATACGCCGACTATCGGTATGGAGCCTCCCGAGCGGATATAGACGGTCTCCTCGCCGAAGGTCCGCTGCAGCGCTTCAGCCGCCGCGTGGATGTACGGGTTGTCCGGGTTGGTGAGCGACGGGGCGCCGCTGTGAAGCACCTTCAATTCCGCGGTGACCCCTTTTGGAGTGGCCGCGCGCACCGCGGCGCGCAACTGATCGGCGGCTTCATCGGGCCGTTGATCGGCCACCAGACGCATGCTGATCTTAGCCGTGGCGCGGGCGGGGATTACGGTCTTCGCGCCCTCGCCAGTAAAGCCGCCGCGGATGCCGTGAACTTCTAACGTGGGCCGCGCCCACAGGCGCTCGAACAGCGGCACGCCTGGTTCGCCCACCAGTTCGCGCGCGCCCATTTCCACTTCCGTGTACTCCTTCTCGTCGAACGGCAGGCTGGCCCACGCGTCGCGCTCTTTCGGCGAGGGCGGCTGCACGCGGCCGTAGAAGCCGGGGATCAGAATGCGGCCCTGGCGGTCTTTCAGCGCGCAGAGAATCTCGGCGACGGCCTGAATGGGGTTGGGCGCGGCGCCGCCGTAAACGCCGGAATGCAGATCGTGGCTCGCGCCCTCCACAAGCAGCTCGCAATACACCATGCCGCGCAGGCCGACGCAGATGGTGGGCAGGCCGGGCGCGAACATTTCGGTGTCGCAGATCACGGCCGCGTCGGCGTGCAGCCGCGGCGGTTTCGATTTCACGTACGCTTCGATGTGCTCGCCGCCGGTCTCTTCTTCGCCTTCCACCAGGAACTTCACATTGACCGGCAATTTGCCGTCGCGCCGCAGCAAGGCATCGACGGCCTTGATTTGCAAGTAGACCTGGCCTTTGTCGTCGGCCGAGCCGCGCGCGAAAAGGTCGTCGCCGCGCACCTCGGGCTCAAACGGCGGCGACTTCCATTCATCGAGTGGATCGGGCGGCTGCACGTCGTAGTGGCCGTAGAAGAGGATGGTGGGCTTGCCCAGCGCGCCCAGCCATTCGCCGTAGACGAGCGGATTGCCGTCGCCCTCGATCAGCTCCGCGGCGAGGCCGGCGGATTTCAGTGCATCGCGCACGAATTCGGCGGCGCGCTGGATATCGGGTTTGTGCTCGGAGAGCGTGCTGACGCTGGGGATGCGAAGGAAGGTCTTGAGTCCTTCGAGAAGTTCGGGGCGATTGAGCGTCATGGGAAATGCGATTCTAGCATCGTCCCCACCACCAGTTCCACAAGCTCCGCAACCACGCTCCGCAACCACGCCTTCGGGCAAATCCGGCCGGGTGAGGGCGTCGCACAGAGCCGTTCAAGTCCAGAACGCGAGCGAGGTTCCGCCAGTTCTCCGGCGGCTCGCGCCCGTTCTGTCCGCGCCCGTTCTTTCGTCGATGCGAACCCCGCGTGACGGGTCCCTGTGGTTGAGTAGCCGGGAGAGTGCGGGCGGGTTCATATCGTACCCGGCGTTGACACCCGCACCGGAATCCGCTAAGTATTGGTTGCTCACCTGGTGAAAAGGAACAAATCATGAGTACGACTATAACCAGACGCGAACTGAGCAAAATGGCGCTGGCGGCGCTGCCAGCGTCCCGTCTGCTGGCGAAGCCGAATTCCAGATTTGGCGGCGTGCAGATCGGCATCAATGCGCCCTATAGTTTCCACGGCGTCTATAACAATGGCGACGAGTGTCTGAGCGCAATAGTCAAACTCGACCTTAGCTCGGTGAAACTGCGAGCACCTATTGAGCAGTTCATGGGAGCGCCGGCTAACCTGGTGGCCTATCCAGCGGTCCGGCCGGCGGGATGCGCGGCGGCAGCGCCTGGGACGACACCTTGGACAAGCCAGGCGGCGCCTCGTGGCGGGCGCGCGCCGCTGACGCCCGAGCGGCAAGCGGCCCGGAAAGCCGCGGCGGATGAGCTGCGCAACTGGCGCCTGGCTGCATCTATGGACACGGTCAAGGCCTTCCGCGGGAAGTAC
>Ga0208193_1000498_pt1 | contig 21059 bp, 20 predicted proteins | sample June2015DPH_17_2_FD_184716 | JGI IMG/M metagenome (GOLD analysis project Ga0208193, IMG submission 184716) | Peatland microbial communities from SPRUCE experiment site at the Marcell Experimental Forest, Minnesota, USA - June2015DPH_17_10... | ecosystem: Environmental > Terrestrial > Soil >... | reverse complement strand
ATGTCCCGTACGATGGTTTCCGCAGTCCGGTTTGTTCCTGTGCCCGTGCCATGGCGGCGCTTATTATCGCGACGGGACGCGCGCCGCCGGTCCACCGGAACGAGGGATGTTCGAATATCCCCACAAGATTGAAAACGGCCTCGTTCTGATCCAAGCCGGAGAGCTGCCTACGCCGGGTACCAGCACCGCGCAGCTCGGAAAATGCGAGGGATGCGAAACGAGGACTCCGTGCGCCTGATTTCGCGCGTCGGCCAGTGGTTCGATCGGCGCTTGCAACTCGCCGCACCCGTTCGCGAGATCGCCGAGCATCCGGTTCCGCGGAGCACGGCCAGTTGGATGTATGTATTCGGGAGCGCCGCTCTGGTTGTGCTGATGCTTCAGGTGGTGACCGGCATTCTGCTGGCGGTCTGCTACGTGCCCTCCGCCGCCGAAGCCTGGAACAGCCTCCAGATGTTGAATCACGATGTGGCTTTGGGTTGGTTCATCCGCGCGCTGCACGGTTGGGGCTCGAACTTCATGATCGCCATCGTGCTCATCCACATGGTGCAGGTGTTTCTGTTCGGCGCCTACAAATTTCCCCGCGAGCTGACGTGGATCGTCGGCGTTTTTCTTCTGCTGATGACGCTTGGCATGGCATTCACGGGACAAGTCTTGCGCTTCGATCAGGACGCTTATTGGGGACTCGGCATCGGGGCATCGATTGCAAGCCGCGTTCCGGTTGCAGGTCCCGCCATCGTCAAGGTGATGCTCGGCGGCCCGATCATCGCCGGCGCAACGCTTTCCCGCTTCTTCGCGCTGCACGTGTTCGTCATTCCGGGAATGCTGATCGCGTTGGTGGGCCTGCATCTTTTGATGGTGCTCAAGCTCGGGATCAATGAATGGCCGATGCCGGGCCGCCTGGTCAGGAAGGCGACCTACGAAACCGAATACCACAATCTGACGAAGGCGGATGGCTTTCCTTTCGTCCCCTTTGCGGTCTGGAAAGATTTGCTCTTCGGCGCCGCCGTGCTGGCCGCGGTCGCCTTGTGCGCGGCGTATTTCGGTCCCTTCGGGCCGACGGGCCAGCCCGACCCGACCATTATTCAGACGGTTCCCAAGCCCGATTACTTTTTCCTCTGGCTCTACGCTTTGCTGGCGCTGCTGCCTCCTTCAATGGAGACGCCGGTGCTTTTGATCGTTCCCCCGCTCGCTATCGGCGGGCTTCTGCTTCTCCCCTTTCTGTTCGGCGAAGGAGAAAAGAGCTGGCGGCGCCGCCCGATCGCCGTGCTGACACTCCTGCTGGTCGCGGTCGCGCTGCGATCGTTTACGCATCTGGCCGGATATAGCCCCTGGAGTCCGCAAATGAATGCCTGGAGCGCCGAACCTATCCCTGAAAAACTTCTCGCGGGCAGGACCGCTCTCGAACGTCAGGGAGCGCTGGTGTTCCAAGGCAAGCAATGCCACAACTGCCACATGCTCGGAGGGGAAGGGGGCCAGCGTGGACCGGCGCTGGACTCGGTAGCGTCGCGGCTCACCCAGGACCAACTGATCCGCCAGGTTTTGCAGGGTCGCGGCAACATGCCCGCTTATGGAAACAGCCTGAATCCAGCCGAGACCAGCGCCCTGGTTGCGTTTCTCCGGACGTTGCATCCGGCCGGGCAGGCTCCAGCGCAAGACGCATCGCGTATCGCCGCCGGATCGCGGCCGTAGGATGCCGATGCCGACGCCGATGCTCATAGCCTTGCTTCTCGCGGCGTTGGTTTACTTGCGCGGCTGGATTCATCTCCGGAGTACGAACGCCATCTCCTTGTGGCGCGCCGCTGCATTTTTCGGAGGACTGCTTTGCGTCTTCGTCGCCGCCGCGTCTCCGCTCGCCGCGCTGGACGAGGAACTGCTCTCCGTCCACATGATCCAGCATCTTCTGCTGATGACCGCGGCTCCGCCTTTGCTGTTGCTCGGCTCTCCCGTTCTACCGCTGCTGCATGGATTGCCGAAATTTGTAATGCGCCGCGCGCTGGGCCCCTTGCTCCGCTTTCCACTTGTGCAGTGGGTAGGCCACGCTCTCGCGAATCCTGTGTTCTGCTGGCTCGCGGCCTCAGTCGTTCTGATTGGATGGCATGTACCTTCGGCCTTCGCTTTGGGATTGGCGTCGGAGCCGTGGCATCGCGTGGAGCACGTGAGTTTTCTCGCCGCCGGACTGATTTTCTGGTGGCCCGTGATTCCGTCCTGGCCAAGCGTCTGGTATCCGCGATGGTCGACCGTTGTTTATCTTTTCCTGGCCACATTACCCTGCGACGCGCTCTCCGCGTTTCTCGCGTTTTGCGATCGCGTCGTCTATCCGGCTTATCTGAATACTCCGCGGCGCTTCGATATTTCGCCGCTCGAAGACCAGCAGTGCGCCGGAGCGTTGATGTGGGTCTGTGTAACATTCGCTTATCTGGTTCCGGCAGTGGCCATCACGACACGGTTGCTATCCCATCACAACGCTTATGAAAAGCCGTTCGCACGCCAGGACGGAGTTGTCGAACCCAAGTAGCGAGCGGCCTTTCTAGTTATATCGCAATACGATGTAACTGCGCCTCCGGGTGAACGCCGAACTTCCGCACCACTCCTTTGACCGTTCCCACTCCGAACTGATACTCCCGCCGGATGGCTTCAAATAACTCCACGTCTTTCCTCCTGTTCAAGACTTGCTTCTCCATTCCGGGCTTCCGCCCAGAACAGAATAGCCGTCACATGTTTTACAGGGGGGCCAGATCGGACCATCAAAGTGGGCCAGCGCTGACTATCAAAGCGGCCCAATTGCAGTATCGAAGTGGCCAATTCAGAGTAGCGAAATCAAGATCAGCAGCTAAAGCCTCGGCCTCCTGGGAATCCCATGATCTCCGCGCAAAATTAGGCAGATACAAGATTCTTTTCCCCAGGAAACCCCAAAAAAGAAAGGGCCACGAATTGGGACGAAGTCCCAATCGTCTTCACATCCCGGCTTACTCCTGGCTCTTATCCCCCCTGTCGGCATTCCATAATCCTCTGAAAGCATTCGGTTTATCTTGGGCCGCCTGGCATGGCGCCCGAACTGCGTTCCCATTGGCAGATCAAGTCTCGCGGAGACTCAATCGGAACGGACACGGGGGCTGGGTTTGCGCAAGACGGTTTGGAGTTTCGCCCAAAGTTCGCTGCCCCTGTAAACTTTTGATTATAAATAATTTATCAGCGTGGAGATATCCTTTTGCCCGAACTTGAAGATTCCGGTGGTTTGAACTTCAACGAAAGCCTAGCTGGGGTTATCGGATTCCTCACCAGGCGTCGCTGGTGGATTCTCCTCCCCTTCTGTTGCATCACCGTTGCCACCATTTTCGTTCTATTCCTGCTTCCGAATCGGTATACGTCGTCGGCCACTCTTATGGTGGTGCAGCAGCAGGTTCCGCAACGCTATGTGGTCCCGAACAGTACGACAGACGTCACCTCAGCGCTTCAGGCAATGAAGCAAGAGGTTTTGTCGCGCACTCAGTTGCTTCGGATGATCAACGATTTCGGCCTCTACCCCAAGCAAAGAAGGCGCTCGTCTCCCGAGGAACTGGTCGCCTTGATGCTGAGCAACATCGATATTGTGCCCATTAATGAGAGTCCGAACTCGGCGCAGAACAAAGACTTCGACGCCTTCCGGATCTCCTTTACCACGGAAAACGCTCTTCTCGCTCAGCAGGTTACCAACACATTGGAGTCGCTTTTCATCAATGAATACCTGCGAACCGGAGCAGAGCAGTCCACCAATACAACCAACTTCCTGCATCGGCAGGTAGAAGAGAAGGGAAAGCTGCTGGAAGCGCAGGAAGAGAAGTTGCGCGATTTCAAAATGCAGCACGTTGGCGAACTCCCAGAGCAGGCGCAAGGGAACCTGGGAATTATGACAGGATTGCAGGGACAGCTACAGAATACGATGGCCAGCCTGAATCGCGCCGCAATGGAACGCACCCTCTTACAGGCGCAGTTGGAGGCGGCGCCGAAACGCCGGCCTTCATCAACGACTGGCATTGCAGCTCCGATCCCGGGAAATCCGAATTCCACCCAGATTCTCACTCCTGTCGAGATAGCCCAGAACGATCTGGTCCGCTTGGAAGCCGCAAGATCGGCATTGCAGAGTAAAGGCTACACGTCCCAACACCCTGACGTAGTGAGAAATAATCGGGACATCGCGCAAGCCGAAGATACGCTCAAACGCCTGCGAGCCGCGGCGCTCCAATCTGAAAAGGCACGCCCCCCAGCGGCGCCAGCCGTAGCCGGCGCGCCCTTGTTGTTTGACCCGACCGAAGACCCCGCCGTGGTACAACTCAAAACCAACCTTGAGGCTAACCGCCTTGAGATAGAGAGCCTCTCCAACGACGAAAAGCGGTTGAAAGCGGCGATCGCCCAATACGAGAGCCGGCTGAATGAGACGCCAGTCCGGGAACAGCAGCAGGGAGCCATCGTTCGTGATACCGAAGCACTGCGTCAGGAATATAACGACCTTCAGAAGAAAGAGCAGGAATCCCAGTTAGCGACCAATCTGGAGAAACAACAAGGCGGGCAGCAGTTCCGGCCCATCGATCCGCCCAGCCTTCCCACCAAGCCTTCCAGTCCGAACCGGCCCAAGATGAGCCTTGGCGGCGCTGCCGCCGGCCTCGGATTGGGGCTGGCGCTGGCTTTCTTGATGGAGATGCGGGATACGTCTTTTTATACGGAAAAGGACCTCACTAAACACCTGGCGCCGCCCTTCGTTCTAGGAATTCCGCTGCTGCCCACCCGCACGGAAAAGCGTCAACGCAGGTGGCGAAGCGCGTTCCAGTGGTTGGCGGCATCTGCGATGCTGTTGGTTGTTGCGGCTGCCGGGTTTTACGTCTATCGGCGCGGTTAATTGGATTCCCCAAACAGATGAGTCACCTCCGTAATCTCTTTCACAATTCTTCGGGGCATGAAGGCATTCAGTCAACGCCTCCCCCGGCTACCGCTCCGGAAAGCGCTATTGCCTCAGCCAATGTCGCCACTATGGCTGCCCCTCTCCAAGAATATCCAGCGGAGGAAGCTCATGTTCGCTCAGAGAACCGGCTTGTTTATCATACGGATCCCCGCAGTCCCGCGGCCGATCGATACCGCTTGCTCCGGATGAAACTGAAGACACTGGCGAAAACTGGAAAACTGAAGAAGCTTCTAATCACCGGTCCGCTGGCTCACGATGGAAAGTCGACCGTCGTAATGAATCTCGCTACCGCCTTAGCGGAACGAGGAAAACACCGCGTTCTGGTGGTCGAGGCCGATCTACACCACTCGTCTCTCAGCGAGAGCCTCATGCTTAAGCCCTGGGCTGGGTTGACGGAATGCCTGGTCGACCAAGCAACTCAGCCGCTCTCAGCCATTCGGCGCATCGAGCCCCTCGGGTGGTACCTACTGCCGGCCGGCGAGCCCCGTAGAAATCCCACGGAATTGCTGCAGACTCCCGCATTCGGTCACGTCATGGAACAGCTCTCGCCCTGTTTCGATTGGATTCTGATCGATTCCGCTCCGGTCATTCCGCTCACCGATTCCATATCTCTGCAGCAGCACGTCGATGCCAGTCTGTTGGTGGTAAGATCCGGGCGAACTCCCCGCGAGGCGGTTGAGAAAACCATCGAGCTGCTCGGGAAGAAGAACATTCTCGGCATCGTTCTGAATGGCATGGAAGCGCGCGATCATCTCTATTATCAGTATTACGACGGGAACAAGCGCTACCATGATGAAGACTGAACGGGAAAGTCCGGGGTGGTGGCTGTGGCTCACCGGGCAGTCGCCGCATGCTTATGCCCTAATGCTCTGGCTCCTGTCACTGCTGCTTTTTCAGCGGACGCTGAGCAGCTTGGCGAGGCTCTCGTTTCACGATGAACTCGCCTCCCACATCCTGCTGATTCCCGTCATCAGCGCGTTCCTCATGTATCTGGGGAGGAAGCGAATCTTCCGTACGCCCCGCTTCAGCCCTTCCGTCGGCTTACCCCTACTTCTCACGGCAGTCGTACTCTGGTATAGCCTCAGGAGCGTGTTGTCTTCCGTGAACAGCACGGATCGCCTTTCTATAGCCGCAGCGCTGATCGTTCTGGCGTGGATCGGTTTGTTCCTCCTCGTCTACGGGACCAGTTCCTTTAAGGCCGCTGCGTTTCCGCTGCTGTTCCTCCTCCTGATGAGCCCGCTGCCAGTTGCGGTTTCGGTATACATTGTATCCGCCCTGCAATCAGGCTCCGCGGAAACCTGCTACGCCTTATTCCGTCTCATAGGGATACCCGTAATCCGGCACGGCTTCCAATTTTCGTTGCCTGGGGTCGATATTGAGGTCGCGGAGCAATGCAGTGGCATACACTCAGGGCTATCCCTGTTCATTGCCGGTCTGATGGCAGAGCACCTTCTACTTCAGAATAACTGGAAGAAGGCATGCTTTGTCCTGTGCATCTTTCCCATCGCCATATTCAAAAATGCGGTGAGGATTGTAACCATCGCGTGGCTCGGCATCCACGTGAATCCCGACTTCTTTCACGGTCCGCTACACCGCCAGGGCGGACTGCCGTTTTCGCTTCTTTCTCTCGCTCTGATGGCTGTTCTGCTCTGGTTGCTCAGGCGCCCGGTCGCTTTTTCGAGGACGCAACATCCGTCCCCGCAACTGGATTCTGCATAGCTTGAGTGAGATGCGCAATCATGATGCGCTTGCGCTGTAGCGCAACAAAGAGGCGCTTAACGCGCGAGGGTCCAAAGCATCTGATTCTATAACTTGATGACGCCAACTAAAGCTAGAATCACGACCCAAAGGCTGACACCCAGCAATATTCCGGTAATTGCCCCCCGTGCAGAACGGTTATCACTCCCTGGCGATTCTACCAACTCCGCACGATCATCGCTGCGCACGCGAGCAGCGTATTCAGTTGTCCCAGTACTACTGGAGCGAGTCAAGATTGCAGGACTGTGCATCTAGCAATACTAGTACATTTTATAGATTTAGTCAACACTGGTAAACTATCTGGTAAACTATCGCAATTATTGGCTGGTGGCCAAGGGGCACAGCGCCATAAAATGCGCTAACTTCAGCTTGAGTTGTGGCACTGTCGGATCAGGCGCGTCTTCATGCGCAGAACAAAGCACTATCCCCCCTTTTGCTTGTCGTCGGTCGAGCAGAAGCAGTTCGAAAGGCGCGCTGGCCAGTATACGTTACCGTATTTTCAGGTTCAGCGCGCCAAGATGATTGTTTTGGCCGCCGAGGGCTTCACCAACGACGAGATTCCCCCCGTTTGGACACCCGCCGCGAAGTCTTCTATTTTTGACACAAACGGCTTTTGTCGCAGAAAGCCTCGCCGGCCTGGAAGAACGCTCTCATCCGGGCCGTCCCCGGATTTTTCCCCCCTGATCTGGTGGTTTCCGATCTGGTTGTTCAAGTTACGGCTGGTGCTTGCGAATTGCGGTTCTGTCTCGCCGTGTGCAAAACGCGGGTAGGGGGTTTAACGGTTGATTGACCGAATGACCGATTGACCCTGGGCGGCTGGACGGCGGCAGTTCCAGAGCGAGACTAAAGAGCGGGAGAAGATCTCGCTCGTTCGCCGCGGGACTCGTGGCCGGACTGCCAGCTTGTCGGGACGCGGGTCGGGACAGAGTTATAGCAGCAGCGCTTCCACTCTGCATCCGAGGACCATCGACTCGCAGGGCGACCATTCAAAAGTGGTGAAGCGCCCGTCTTGCGACGCCACCAGCGCAATGGCATCGCGCTGATCGTGGACAAATTGCGCCGCCGAAAGGTGCCGCGTACCGCCAAGTTCCTCGGGATGCACAAGCGCAGGCGCGGCGCCTTTAATCGGCTCTGTCGCACGGACCTGTTCGACTTGCGACCAGCCGTGGCGGCGGGCGATCTTCGCCCCAAAACCGAGCACCTCATATCGATCGGTGATCACCACGGCGCCATCGACCGCGGTTAAGCCGGCCACCCAGTCGATCGTTCGTCCCAGTTCCTCCTGCCAGACGCGCAGCCGCTCCGCATCCGGCGTTTCGCCGCTCAGTTGGCCGAGGTCGGAGAAGAGCGGCGACAATGCATAGGAAATGGGCTGTACAATGGATTCCCGCCAGGACTCGTGGGCTGCCGGAACCACGAGGAGAATTCCGCCGCGCCCATGCGCGCGCATGGAGACGGCCAGTTGCACGAGTATGTTTGCAGAGCGGTTCCATGTGTGCGGCGCGAACCCGAGCAGCGATGTGAGCAGCGCGGGGCAGTCCGGCACGCTTAGCGCCTCCTCGTCCACTATTTTGATCTGGTCGCCTTCCAGCACCGCGAGATTGACGAACTTGCCGGCTTCCTCGCCGGTGTGATGCTTGACGACGAGCAGCCCCGGAGCCGCTACTTCGAGCACAAAGCACAACTTCGGAATGGTGCGGGTTGTGCCCCAAACATACAGCTCGCCTTGCTCGCGCCAGACGCCCAGATGGATCCCCGGGCGCTCAACCGCCGGCGCCACCCGCGTGAGCGGGCCCGGAAGCAGCGGTAAGGGCCGCTCAAATTCGAGCGGATGGATAGCCTCCCGCGGCGAGAGGAAAGCGAGTGAGATCCGCGGCATGTAGCCTTCCTCGCGGCGAAGGCTCGCCCAAAATGCGGCGTCAATCATAGCCTCGATTGTTTCCGCCTGGGGCGGCGAAGCCAGGCCCTCCCCGCCTTGGCTGGCGGCCTCCGCAAGGCGGCGGGCAAAATAAGCTTCCACCCTGGGGGAGACGGTTCGAGCGGCTGCGTAGGCTTCGCGCTTCATAGCTGCGATTATCGGTCACGGAGGGCGATTGCGCCAGTGGGCAGCGCCCGCGCGCATACGGTCGCGATGCGGCGGGGCAACATGCTGCTTCCGGCTTCCCGCTCTCGATCATTGCGGTCCAGGGCGCGATCCGCTATCGTTCGCGACACAATCGAGTCTCGACCGTCGCAGCATGTCGGCCTTACGAAAGCGCCGGTTAAGCCTTGCGCTATTGTACGCGCGCCGGATCTCGCCATAAGATATGGCTGCTCCCGTGCGGCCGGCCGCGCCGACATAACGGAGCGAGGGGACGAAGAAGTTATCTTGCGCGGCCTGTTCCATGAAACCGCTCCCGCGCAGTGGACGATTCTGGCGCAGAATATAGCGGCTTCGATGGGCTATGCGGGAACGGTCAGCGAACTGGATGTCGATAATTCAACCACTCTTGAGGCGCCAATTCATTATTCCTATAGTTACGAGCGCAAGAACTACCCCGATTGGCCCAACCGGCGCATCACGCCACCCATCCCTCCGATCGGCCTTATCTCTTTTGACGATGAGGACAAGCCATCGGAACCGGTATTTTTTGGCGCTCCCGGCCGAGAGCTGTCTCGCGCCACGGTGGAACTTCCGGATGGCTACTCCGCCGAACTTCCGAGCGACGTCAAACTGCAAACTGAGTTCGCCGGCCACACCGCTTCCTACTCCTTGGAGAAGGGAGTGCTTTCCGCGGAGCGTGTCCTTGTCATCAAGGCCTCAAAGCTCGCGGTGAACCAGTGGGACGCATACAAGGAATTTGCCAAGGCCGTGGTCGCCGACGAAGGCCAGTACATCCAACTTGTGCGCGCTGGCGCGGTCGCGGGTATGGCAACTGCACGCGATGTTCCCGAAGCCGCGGCGTTCGTGGACAGAGCTGTTGAGGCGCTGCGGAGCCACGACGTCAATGCCGCTCGCGATGCGCTCGCCCAGGCGGAGCGCCTGAACAACCAGCAAAGCAATTTGTGGATGGTCTATGCCAGCCTCTATGGAATGCAGCGGCAAAATGATAAAGCCCGGGAAGCGCTGAAGAAAGAGATTTAATACCATCCCGGCAACGAACTGGCGTATCGGATGCTAGCGGCGGCGCAACGGCGACTCGGCCATAACGACGATGCGATTGTTACCCTTCGGCAACTGGTGAAGATCGCGCCCCAGAACACGGACGGCGTATTGGAACTGGCCGCCGCACTTTTCGAAGGTAAGCGTTATAGCGATGCGATTGAGCCGCTGCAGGCGGTATTGAAGACAGAGCCGGACAACGCCAAAGTGGAGATGTCGCTGGTCGAAGCGCAGCTACGCGGAGGCGCGAAGGCGGCCGGGTTGGCGGATCTGGCCAAGATGCGCGAGGGAACCATGGACGCCTACACGCTGAACAGCGCAGCGTGGGTTTTGTCGGACACCAAGACCGATTCGGCGCTCGCTAAGGAGCTTGCCCAGCGCGCGGTCGCGGACTACGAGAAACAATTGAAAGGGGTAACACTTTCGAGTCTGACCGGAGACGATCTCAAGCTGGTGGACTCGTCGGCGCTACGTGGGATACGCTCGGTTGGGCAGCCTTTCGTTTGGGGGATCTCGGCATATTTGGGGCAGATCTATCAGCGTCAGGGTAAGAAAACAGAAGCCATTCACGCCTACCAGCTGGCGCTTGCGGTGAACAGCGACCTTGCGGAAACCCGGGAACGCCTGGAGAAATTAGGCGGCTCCACTGAAGATCGCCCGACGCTCCGCAGAGGGGCGCCCGCAAGCCCGCGGGTGTCGCCCGAAGACGAACTCTCGGAGCTGCGCACCTCGCCTGTGCCGGGGCTCAAGTATCAGCATGGAACGGCTGAGTTCTTCCTGCTGTTTTCTGCGTCCGGAATGGACGACTCGCAGTTCATTCGCGGGGACGAAGATCTGAAACCAGCGGCGGGCGCGCTCGGGAAGCTGCATTATAGAATGCCTTTCCCCGATGAAGGGCCAGAGAAGATCGCCCGGCGTGGGATCTTGTCGTGCTCCCAGGTCACGACTCCGAACTGCACCTTCGTGCTTCTGCTTCCTGCCAATACGACTAAGTGAAGCCGCGTGTCCTCTCGACAACTGAAGCCTGTGGCGCTGCCGGGGCCACGGCAAGTGAGAGCCGAGGGCGGCGGCATCCAAGCCCGTTTGTTCACGTCCAGTAATTGCGGTCCAGGCTGCGATACTGCACGGCTTCGGCAACGTGCTTGGCGGAGACGGTTTCGGAGTGGCCCAGATCGGCTATGGTGCGCGCCACTTTCAGGATGCGGTCGTGCGCGCGGGCGGAGAGGCCCATCTTCCGGACGGCCATTTCGAGAGTGCGCTCGCCGGCGTCGTCGAGCGCGCACTGCTTGCGGATCATGCGCGAAGGCATCCGGGAATTGTAATACCCGCGCGTCTGCTGGATGGCGCGCGCAGCGTCCACGCGGGCGCGAATTTCGGCCGACGGCTCTGCCTGCGAGCCGCCGCGCAGCTCCTTATATGGAACGGCGGGGACTTCCACGTGGATATCGATGCGGTCCAGCAGCGGGCCGCTGATCTTGCCGAGATACTGCTGAATCTGCCCGGGCGTGCAGCGGCATTCGCGCGTGGAATCGCCATAGAAACCGCATTTGCAGGGATTCATCGCCGCTACCAGCATGAAGTTCGACGGGAAGGAGAGGGTCATACTGGCGCGGGCGATGCTTACCGACCCATCTTCCAGAGGCTGGCGCAGAATCTCCAGAACGTCGCTGGGAAATTCGGGGAACTCATCGAGGAAAAGCACGCCGTGATGCGCGAAGCTGACCTCGCCGGGGCGCGGCATTCCGGCGCCGCCGCCCACCATGCCCGCTCCCGAAATCGTGTGATGCGGCGAACGGAAAGGGCGCTGGTAAAGCAGGCCGCCGCCATTTTGAATCAGCCCGGCGATGCTGTGGACCTGGGTGGTCTCAATCGCCTCTTCAAACGTCAGCGGCGGCAGAATTCCGGCGAGCCGTTTGGCGAGCATGGTCTTGCCCGATCCTGGCGGGCCGATCATGAGCACATTGTGGGAACCCGCCGCCGCCACTTCCAGGGCGCGTTTCGCCATAGTCTGGCCGCGCACGTCGCGGAAATCCGGCGGCGCGGGCGATTCCGCTGGATGGCCATTACCGTTGCGCGGCGTGGGCGGGAATTCGCCGGGGCGCGAGAGCATCGCCACCACTTCGGCCAGATAGCGCGCGCCGTACACATTGACGCCTTCCACCACCGCCGCTTCCGCCGCATTCTCGGCGGGCAAAATGACATTGGGGATGCCGCGGTCGCGCGCGCAGACGGCCACCGAGAGCGCGCCGCGGACCGGACGGATGGCGCCGTCGAGGGAAAGTTCGCCAACCAGGATATGCCGATCGAGGCTCTTCACAGCCCCCATCGCGCCGAGGATGCCGAGGGCGACAGGCAGATCGAAGCCGCCCCCTTCCTTGCGAATATTGGCCGGCGCCAGATTGATGGTGATTCGCTTGTTGGGATAGCAGAACCCGGAGTTGATGAGGGCGCTCTTGATGCGCTCGCGGCTCTCGCGAACGGCGGTATCGGGCATGCCGACCATGACGGAGTCGCGCGGCGAGCCGGACGAAAACATATCGACTTCGACATCGATCAGATGGGCATCAATGCCATAAATGGCGGCGCTACGGGTCTTGAACAGCGACATTTGGAAATTGGTTGCGGCTACGTCTCCTGATACTAGTGGCGCGTGCGGCCGAATATTCTCGGATTTGTATACCGGGGCGGGGAAGCCGGCAAACTACCATGTGAGCGGCCACGTTCTTCGCGCCCTCAAGCACGGGGCGCCGATTTGCGCTACTGTTAAGATGTGTTCTCTCCACGCTGTTCACATTGCGGATCGGTCGAGTTTAGAGGCGTAGGCGTCCGAAACGCCGTCGAGAGAGCAGTCCACTGGTTTTTTCTGCCGTATCGGTGCTCTCTTTGCGGGAGGCACTTCTTCCTGTTCCGATGGATGGCTCCCGAAGCGGGCATCGGTTAGCGAATCTGGCTTTAGCGAATCAGCGGCAGCGAATTAGCGCTGGGCCCAATATTTCGTGCGAGCCTGCACTACCAGCCCCTTTTGCTTAGCCGCCAGTTCGATGCTGCGGAATTCGGAAACCCGAACCGGCACGTCCGACACATAGCCAAGGTTATACTGGCTTCTCAATTCCTCTTGAATCCGGTCGAAGATCTGTTCGAGGCTCAGCTTCTTCGAAACCTCAAAAAAGCCACCGCCGGTATCTTTGGAAAGCCGCATCAGAACTCCCTTGCCATCGGGACCGCCGAGGATTCCATAGGCGCCAGAGTCTGAGAACAAAATGGAATACGACAGCGTCTCAGCGCGTTGCGCCGCCTCCACCGCCGAAGGCAGAGTCTCTTCGCTGCCGAAATCGACCCCGTCGGAAAGCACGATCAGCGCTTTACGCCCGCTCAGAGGCCTCATCACTTCCTTGGACGCTTTCACCACCGCATCGTAGAGCAGCGTGCCGCCGCCATGCTGGATTTGCAACTGGCGCATAGTCTCCGAATCTACCAGCGCCAGCGCGTCGTCGAGTTTCTGGCGCGAGGGGGTTAGCTCCTGGCGCAGTTCTACCGCGCTGTCGAACTGCATGATGAACACGCGGTCCTGGTTGCCGCGCAAGACGCGGTCCAGAAAGCGGAAACAGGCGCCACGCTCCGCGTCGAGCACGCGGCGCTGGCTGGCGCTGGTATCCACCATCAGCCCCAGTGTGAGCGGCAGATCGGACTCCTGCGAGAAATAGCGGATGGTTTGCGGCCGTCCGTTTTCGGCGAGCGAAAAATCGTCCCTGGTCAGGCTGCGGATAAGCTCTCCGTTCTTGGCCCGGACGGTAGCCAGCACGTTGACCACTTTGACATCGGTGGAAAAGGACGGCGTATCCTGGCCGCTCATGCGCCGCCACGGCAAAAATAAAGCGACCGCTCCCAGTACGAAGCGGCGTCTGCCACAGCGGCCATGGAGGAATTGGTTGCGCATTGCGTTGCCGGTCTTCGTCCCGTTGGCGATCGGGGAAAAATGCCTTCAGAGCTGCGCGGCCGCGGCCTTCTTTTTTTCGGCCTTCTTCTGCCGCCGGGGCAAACGGGACTTGTTCTTGGGGGCCAGCTTTTCCTTCTTCACGTTCTTCGCGGCTTTTGGTTGCCGGACTACATCCGCCTTGGGCGCTACCGGCGGGGCGGCTGTCTCAGGCGCCGGGGCGGCAGCCTCATCCGCTTCGATTGCTGCCTTTTTCTTGCTCGTCTTTTTGTCGGCCATAACCCATAATCTCACGATGTCGCGGGCGGCTTGCGAAGGCGTAGGTTATAATGGCTGCTGCCGAAGTTGCTTCCTGCTGGAGTGGCGGAACTGGCAGACGCACGGGACTCAAAATCCCGCGCTCTTCACTGAGCATGTGGGTTCGACCCCCACCTCCAGCACTACTAAATCTAAAGCACTTGCCGTTTTTGGGCCAAAATCTGGTGTAGAACGGGCCAAGCAGGATTTAAAGGATTCTCATGCTTGCCCTCTACCGCCGCCACCGCCAGAACTGCAAAGGCGACCACGCCCACAATACCCGCTCCAGTGAATACGACGAGCGGAAAAAAGGCTGGAAGCGTTGCGAATGCCCCATATTTGCGTCAGGGACGCTTGACCGCATTGCCCGGCGCCAGAACACCGGCCAATGGGAATGGGAACCCTCAAGGCTCGTTGCGGCCAAATGGGAGACATTCGGAAGGTGGGATGCGACTGCTGCTGAAACTTCCCTTCCTGTACCCGTCCCAGCTACCGACCAAACGCCGGGCCGTACAAAGCTCGCCGACGCCACGGAAGCCTTTCTTGCCACTTGCCAGAACCGGGGAATTGCAACCCCAACGCTGAAAAAGTACCGGACATTCATCAAGCAGCTTGATGCCTATTGCCACTTCCGTGGATACACCATGATTGATCAGCTCACGATCACCGACATGGATCGTTTCTATGCAAGCTGGAAAGACGGCAAGAGGGCCAAGGCAAAGAAGCTAGAACGTCTGAAATCTTTCGTAAAATTCTGCATCAACCGGGAATGGATTGCAAAGGACATCACCCGGGACCTCAAAGCACCGGAGGGATCGAGCATTCCGGCGAATAAGACGCCGTTCACCGATCGGGAGCTTGAGCGCATCTATGCGGCTTGCGATACGATAGGCGCCCCTACGAAGCCCGGACCTGGCCACCGCCCATGGAGCGGCGAGGATGCGAAGGATTTCATTTACCTTTCCATCTACACGGGCCTACGAATTTCCGATGTCTCGACTTTCAACATCGCTGAACGCCTTAACGGGAATGACCTTTTTCTCCGCATGCACAAAACCAAGAAGGAACTCTATACGTGGATTCCCGATTGGCTGGTAAATCGCCTTCGCGACCGCGAAGAGAAATACGGCGCGTTAATTTTCCGGAGCGGGGAGGCAACCAATATGCGCGCCATGTCGGAGAGATGGAGGGAAAATCTCAGGAAGGTCTTCAAACTTGCAGGCCCGTTCGCCGAACCTCCAACGCCCCACAGATTCAGGCATACCTTCGTCAGAATTTTACTCGAAAAGGGCGTCCCGGAAACAGAGGTTGCAACTCTTATCGGCGATACCGTTGAAGTGCTACGACGACATTATGCGAAGTGGATGCCGGGAAGGCAAGAACGATTGGCGAGCATCTTGCGCGATGCCTTCACTGACAAACCAAGACCCAAGCTGGTTCAGATGCCGGGACCGCGCTAGCCCCCCGTCAGGCGTTTGTCAATCTTCGATAGATCCTTAGAGCTACAGTTTCAGGCACCGAATACGTCGTATGGCGTTTCAGTTTGCCGAGCCTGATTTTGATCACACCCGGTTCATTCATGGACGACGCCAAGTATGGCCGCCCGTCGGAGCGGCCGCTGCTCGAACTCACCATCCCCACGATGTACGATCCGTTGCTCGCGCCGCCCGGCAAGCACATCATGGGCATCTTTCTGCAATACGCGCCATACACGCTGCGTGAAGGCACATGGGACGAGCTGCGCGAGCCGTTCGGCGACCGCGTGATCGCCCTGATCGAAGAGTATGCGCCCAACATCCGCTCGATTGTGGAGCACCGGCAGGTGCTGACGCCTCTCGACCTGGAGCGCCGCTTCGGCATCACCGGCGGTAATATCTTCCATGGCGAGATGAGTCTCGACCAGATGTTCGTGATGCGCCCGGTAGCGGGATGGGCGCGCTACCGCACGCCGGTGCGCGGTTTGTACCTGTGCGGATCGGGCGCGCATCCGGGCGGCGGAGTGATGGGCGCGCCGGGGTATAACTGCGCGCGGGAGATGGTGAAGGGCGGTTAGTTAGGCCGGGTCAGCTAGATGCTAGACCAGGTCAGGGGGGTGTTACTTGCCGGTTCATGTCTTTGTCCGGTTTGAGCCATCGCCGGGTAAGGAGATAGAGTTTCGCGAGGAGTTGCTGCGGGTCGTCGAGCCTACGCGAACTGAGATTGGTTGTTTGGCTATCCATGTATTTGAGTCGCTCCGGGCGCCGTTCGCGTTCGCGATACATTCCGAGTGGGTGGACGAGGCTGCGTTTGAGCTGCACGCGCAACTGCCGCACACGGTTCGATTTCTTGGAGCCGCGGCGAAGTTGTTGCCCCATGCCGTGCAGGGGTTGAGGGCGCGGGAGATCGGGGGCGGCGGGGGCTGACTCGCTGGGGTCAAGGTGCGGAAGATTCAGAAATCCGCTGGCGCAAGTGCGGAGAATCCTACGTCCGGCTCGCTGGCTTTGAGACCTGCCAGGACGTTGGCCCAAAACCTGCCAAGCTCTTGCCAATGCGTGTTGCCGCAGCGATCGCCATGTTTGCCTGCACCGGCTGGGGGCAGTTCAAAAGCACCGTGCCGCTGGTAGTCGCGCCCACTACCATCACAGATTCCAAAGGACGTTACGTGGATGGGCTGACGCCCGAAACCCTGACTCTTTACGACAACAATGTGCCCCAGGCGGCACGGATGGATTGGATGAGTTATCCGATCGACTTGGTGGTCGCGGTGCAGACGAGCTCGAATTCCGGAGCCGTGATCGATAAACTGGGCGGCAGCGGCATTCTGTTCACCGAGTTGCTGGCGGCGGATGCCGGAGCAACCGCGGTGATTTCGTTCAGCGACGAGGTAAAAGTTCATCAGGAGTTCACAGGCGACCCGGATTTCGTAATTCACGCGCTACGCATGCTGCGCAAAGAAGGTGCCGAAGCCCATATGCTGGATGCCTTAAGCCAGGCGCTCCTTATGCTCGAAGGGCGACCGCCGGGACGGCGGCGAATCATACTCATGATCGCGGAGAAGCGCGATCGTTCGAGCAAGGCAAAGCTGGCTGACGTGATGGAGCGCGTGGAACGCCTGAATGCCGCGGTCTATTGGCTGACCTACTCGCCGCTGTTGGAGCCGTTCACGGTTAAGCCCAAGACTGCCGAGGATCTGAAACCCGAGGCGGAACGGATCAAGGTCCAGGCGTGCCCTCTTTGCCCGCCTCCCGACGATACCCCGGTTCCGCCCGATTTGGGACCAGGCAGCCCAATCTATGGGATTGGCGAATTGATGCGGTTGCACCAGCCGGATCTTTCCAGCTTATTCACGACGGCTACCGGCGGGCGGACCCTGAGTTTTCTCAAGAAGAACGCTTTGGAGCAGGCCATTCAACTGGTGGGCGAAGAAGTGCATCGCCAGTACCTTTTCAGCTTCGAGCCTAAGGGCGGCGAGCCCGGAAGGTTTCATGCGATCCGGGTGGTAGTGAACAACAGGCCGGACCTTCAGGCAAAAACGCGCGCGGGATACTGGGCCTTGCAATGACTCCGGCGAGTTAGCATTGCCGCAGTGGCAGACAGGCCAGGAGGCCTGTCCTACGATGTCCTTGAAACGATCGGCATGCCCAATCCGGTGCGGGGGTTGAGGACGCGGGAGATCGGGGGCGGAGTGCACAACTTTCGAACAGTTTCCCTGCCAATCTTCCAGCGTTCGGCGAGCTCACTGATGCCGTAGTGAGGCTCTAAAGCTGTAGCATCGGGAGACATATTCATGCGAATATCAACGTCGTTAGTCGACACATGCCCCGTAGGAGTCCACCGTTTTCGGCGCTCCCATATTCACGTAGACGCGGCGGTGGCCCGCTCCTCGCAGGATCGAAATCACGTCCGATTCGACGATGTTGGTCCAGAACGGCAAGAATGCGGTTGCTCCACTCTCCACGACGAATACAGTTTCGTCCTTCAGGAACCGGCCAATCGGCCTGTCATACCGCGCACGCATGACGACGCCGTCCTGGTTCAACAGATCCAGCTTGCCGACCGGAAGCGCCTTGTATTGCCCAAGTGAACGATTGACGGGATCGGCGTCAATGCATCGCACCGGCTGGCCGCGGCTAATCAGGAACTCGGCCAGCCAGCTAGCGATGACGCTCTTGCCGACGCGGCCCTTGCCTTGCAGCACCAAACGAATGGTGGGAGGGGTGACGGAAACCGTGGCGACTTCCGTTCCATTTCCGTTCGTATTGCCTTTTTCCACGATATTCTTCCTTTCGTCAAATAAGATTTCTACCCTCTGGATCGCCGTTATTGTGGATCTTGCGAATATCCATCTTCGGTTTGGACAAAGCGCGCATAGCCTGAGCCAGCGCATCGTCAGGCGGTTTCGGCGCCGGGTCCCTGGGTACTGGAGTCATGAGCGACACGCGCTCGGCCGGGATCGCCGGAATCGATTCTGTTTGAGACCGAACGGACTGCCCGGTCGGAGCTTCAGCATCGCGATTCGCTCTCTGGCGGCGTCGAATGTGGCTGATGTAGGAAGTAAGGTCGGTGATGCCAAGAGTTATTCCGGCGTCTTCCTCCGGTCGTTTGTAACTCCTCTTCGTGCTTTGCCCTACCCCGAGTGCCGCGTCAGCGTCCGGCCAGAACGCCCGGATCTGCCCCGCCTTGGTGGCTGGGTTTTCCGCGCGGCGCACGGCGCGGCGGGCGCGGGGTTGGGTCATCCAGTTTGGCGAATTGTCGGTTTCACATGCCCCAGACATAATAGCTCCTGTCGGTGCTAGGGACAGAAAAAGGGTCTGTAGGACCCACGAACGAGAAGTTCCGTTGAGCCTTTACGAATGATCCCGAAAAAATGCCCCTCAAGTACTAAGGAGTTGGGGAGGCACAAGCGGGACGCCCAAGCTAGAGGTTTTTTAGGGCGTATGGTAAGAAAACGAACGCTTGAGTCAGATCGCGGCGTACTGCGACAGAATGCAACGGATTGCGGCATCATAGCGACGACTTGAGACTGCTCAAGACGTTCTGCGACACCTCGGGGAGCCCAGATCCGCGCAATCTGGCAGCAAAGAGGTGTCGAACGCCACCGATTTTCGTTTTGGATTTTCTTTGGTTTGTGCCTTGGACTGTTGGCCAAACGCGGAAACGGTTGGACATTTGTTTGACTCGTTATTGCCATAGTTTGGCCCGACTTATTAGGATCTCCGTGTCCACCCCTTCGTAGTTGAGAGGCGCCCTGAACGACCAGCGACACCGTGATCTTCGGAACGGGTACGCGTGATTTAACCATGTGCTCCGCCCGCGTCACAGTTCTCAAACCGTTGGCAGCGGTTGCGGGCGCCATGGAGTCCCGGTTGTTACGGGTGAGGACGGGTGTCGCCATTGCGTTCTGCTCAGACTCTGACATCTTTCTTTCAAAACAAGAACCACACCTACACCCTGTAAGCCGCGGAGTGTCGTGGGTGTGACAGGACCGCGGGCTTCTCATGCAACAACATCGCTTTGCTTGCTTAGGACTGGCCCGTATCCGAATTAGCAGAGCGACTTCTGAACTCCCTTTCCGGGCTGGATTGAGTTGATCACTTGAAGCTCAACTATCCGCGCTTCTAAGCAAGGTCGGGTGACGGCCCGTAAGAGCTGTTTCAGGAGTTTACTAGAAAATTCCGCAAAAGTTTCAGAGTCCGGTGGGCCCGAGAGACAGTTTCATGAAGTCTCAGAGTCGTGAATGAGTTTCAGCGTGCAACGGTTCGACCTGTTTTGTCGCACGTCGTGCAACAGGCGCTCCCGGGTGTCACATGCTGGCCATCCTGGGACCTACAGAGTAGGAGAGTAGGCACCCATGGTACGGAAGCAAAAGGCTGACACCTTCGGGACGCGTTTTTTAGAGCGCCGCGACTTCATACGGTTATCGATCCATTCGAAATGTCCGTTCCAGTACCCAGCGCTGAAAAATAGTTCGTTTGGGCCGTCCCGAAGTGCCCTTCCCATTACCTAAGTAGTAGGGGACATTTTTAAAACCCCAAATTCAAGATTGGCGAGTCCATCGTTGCCTCGCGGCGAGTTGCGGCTCACCTCAGGAGGTCCGAAATGAGCAGCGCGAAGAATATTCCAGAATCAGCAGCAGCGGCGCCTGCGGTCGAAAAACGGGTGGTTCTCTCCATGGGTGGCAAGGGGGGCGTAGGCAAAACGAGCTTGATGACCGGCTTGGCGGAATGGTTCCAGGAGAACGACATTCCGGTCAAGCTGCTCGACCTCGACACCGAAAACAAGGCGCGGGGGTCACTCACGCACTTCTTTGGCGGCCTTGTGCCCAAGGTCAATATCCACACGCCTGCTGGCCTTGATGCATTCGTTGACGAGCTCACCGAAGGTCCGCCTGTGATTCTGGCTGACATGGGTGCCGGAGCCGGACAAGTGACCTACGAATGGTTCGACAAGATGTATTCGGACGTGACTGAAGCCGGCATCGCGTTCACCGCCGTTGGTGTCGTCACCGCCGATCCCGCCAGCGTGGAGAGCGTTCTTGCCTGGGCGTCGCGCCTGGGCAATCGTACGGGTTACCTGATCGTCGAGAACTCAACCACAGAGCACACCGACTTCCGGTATTGGCGGGAGAGCGAGCAGGCGCTGTGGTTCCAGCAGAAATACTCGCCCTCGGTGATTCGCATGGACTACCGGCTACCTGTTCTCGAAAACGCCACGAGGAATCACGGCGCGACGCTGGGTGCAGTAGCCAAACGATCGACCGAGGCGCCGGAGCTGCGGATGGCATCGCTGGTGATGCGCGCACAGAGCTACCGGCGACGCATGTTCGCCGAGTTCGACAGGGTAAAGGAGTTGCTGTTGCCATGAACGGAGCACCCCAACCCCCGGACATTCCCGAACCGGATCTGATCGACCGCATCGCGAATGCGCTGCCCATCGAACTACGGTCCGACTACTACCGCGAGATGCGCCATTTGCGCTCGTTGCCCGAGAACGATGAGATGCTGCATATTCTG
>Ga0208193_1000497_pt1 | contig 21083 bp, 17 predicted proteins | sample June2015DPH_17_2_FD_184716 | JGI IMG/M metagenome (GOLD analysis project Ga0208193, IMG submission 184716) | Peatland microbial communities from SPRUCE experiment site at the Marcell Experimental Forest, Minnesota, USA - June2015DPH_17_10... | ecosystem: Environmental > Terrestrial > Soil >... | reverse complement strand
TCGTCTACGCTTCCGCGACGATGGAAAGGGCATTGACCCAAGCGTCGTTGAACGCGGCGGACGTCCTGGTCACTGGGGCTTACCAGGAATCCGCGAACGGGCCAGACAAATCGGAGCGCATTTGGAGGTCTGGAGTGAACTCGGCGCCGGGACGGAGGTAGAACTAAGCATTCCAGGATCGATCGCTTACAAGGGATTGCCGGAGAAGGCCCGTTTCCGGATTTTCCCCAAGCGAACGGAGCAAGATTATGAACAACGGTCCTAACTTTATCCGGATACTTGCCGTTGACGACCATCCAATGGTGCGTGAAGGTATCGCAGCACTGATCGCTACTCAATCGGATATGAAACTGGTTGCCGAGGCGTCGACAGGACGTGAGGCTCTCGATCAGTTTCGAGAGCAGCGGCCAGACCTCGCCCTGATGGATCTGCAACTGCCGGACATGGACGGTGTTGAGGTGACGGCCGCCATTTGCGGCGAATTCCCGGAGGCCCGCATCATCGTCTTGACGACATATAAGGGAGATGTGAAAGTTCTACGTGCTCTCAAAGCCGGCGCGCGGGCCTACTTGTTAAAAGGCCTTTTGCGGAAGGAACTTCTAGAGGCGATTCGCGCCGTACATGCTGGTCAAAAGCGCATTCCTCCTGAGGTGGCCTCTATCCTCGCAGACCACGCGATCGATGACGCCCTGACCTCACGAGAAATCGACGTGCTGCGCTTGATTGCCGGCGGGAATGCGAACAAGTTGATCGCCGATCGACTTTCGATTGGCGAAGAAACCGTCAAGGGACACGTCAAGAAAATCCTTTCCAAACTCTGCGCAAGTGATCGGGCGCACGCAGTCACAGTCGCGCTGAAGCGCGGAATCATTGATTTGTGAACCCTCGAAAGAGGGGCGGCCAACTAACCAGATTTGGAGTATCGGATCATTTTGAATGCGCTTACTGTTGGAGTGTCTCAGACAAGGGGGATGCCTGCAACGCCTGTTTCCCATGTTTCCTTACGGCTGGCCCGGCAGAGGTCTTCTCCTGCTGCGGCTGGTCGTCGTACTTATTTTGATCCACGATGGTATCGGCGCGTTGATGGGCGGACCACAACGTGAGTCGATTTCATTGCAGGTAATCGCTGCCATCGCAGCGGTGTTTTTGCTCGCAGGTTTGTGGACGCCGATTGCCGGTGGGATTGTGACGTTGAGTGAGCTCTGGATCATTCTCACGGGCGCTGACGACCCCCGGAGCACCATCTTGCTGGCAACACTGGGCGCCGCCCTCGCATTCCTGGGACCTGGCACTCTGTCGGTCGATGCCCGTCTTTTTGGCAGGAAGCGTCTCGATATATAAGTTCACGGGAGGTGTCCCGCACCCCCTCCAAAGAGGGATGCAAACTCAACTCCGGCGGGTAGGCGGGCTGCAACTCCATTTGGGGTCGTCTGCATTACGGAGTTTATTCTAGATTCCAACTGAGGCGCAGGTGGATCTTAAATTCCCCTCTGTATGGGATCTCAACGCAGTGAGTGACCGGACCTATTCCATGTCCAGTGCCAAACCGACGAAATGTGCCGGCGAATCTGATGCGTATTTGGAAAAAACGCCGTCGCCGGTCGCGTTCACCTCGGACCAACCCACAGCGCCGGGGCTGCTGGCCCCTCGAGCCGCGATATCGCCAGAGAATGCTGACTTCTATTCCGAACTGCGGCGCGTTGAAACCTCTCTGGCTGTAGCGCAGAGGCTGAGCCAGACTGGATGCTTCGGCTGGAGTGTCGCTACCGGAAAAGTCTACTGGTCGGACGAAACCTATAATATCTTTGAACATGACCGGGCAGCAGAGCTTACGTCGGAGACGATACTGCGACGAATTCACCCCGACGACAGAGATTCCGTGCGGCAGGTTCTCGACCGGGCATCCGAGGCAAGAACCAACTTCGATTGTGAATATCGCTGGCTAATGCCAGACGGTTCCGTCAAGCACCTCCACGTATCCGGTCTCGCGTTGACGACCTCAACGGGGGACCTTGAATTTATGGGTGCTGCGGTGGACGTCACTGCGGCAAAACTGGCGGAGGAGAAGAGTCGGCAATATGAACACGAGCTTCGCCGTATTACCGATGCCATACCGCAATTGATCGTCGTCTTGAGCCCCAATGGCCGGACGCTCTATGCAAATCGGGTGACGCTCGAGTATACCGGTTTGACGATGGAGGAGATGCACACCGAGTGTATCCGCGATCGTATCTTTCATCCCGAGGACTTAGAGCGGCTCGGAGAAGTAAGGCAAGACGCGCTTTTAAAGGGTGTTCCGTTTGAGAGGGAACAGCGAATTCTGGGAAAAAGCGGCGAGTATCGTTGGTTCCTGAGTCGGTACAATCCGCTAAAAGACGAACAAGGCCGGACGATCCGATGGTACGCGACCGCAACCGATATCGACGACCGGAAAAAAACCGAACAGCACCTCCAAAACGAAAATGTTGCCCTGCGCGAGGAAGTGATTCGCGCTTCCATGTTTGAGGAAATTGTAGGAGCGTCACCTGCTTTGAGTACGGTCCTTGCCCGCGTTGCGAAAGTCGCACCGATGGACTCTACGGTCCTCATCACGGGTGAAACTGGTACTGGAAAGGAGTTGATCGCTCGCGCTATTCACAAGCGATCTCGCCGTGCTCAGCGTGCCTTCGTTAGTGTTAATTGCGCAGCTCTCGCACCTTCACTGATTTCATCCGAGTTGTTCGGCTACGAAAAGGGGGCGTTCACTGGCGCTGCCCAGCGTCGAATAGGCCGCTTCGAGTTGGCGAACGGCGGCACACTGTTTCTGGATGAAGTGGGCGAGTTGCCATTGGATACGCAAGTCGCGCTCCTCAGGGTACTGCAGGAGAGGGAGTTCGAACGAGTAGGGGGCAAAGAACCGATAAAGGTAGACGTTCGTATCATCGCTGCAACGAACCGTGATCTAAACGCGGCGCAGACGAATGGAACATTTCGCTCCGATCTCTTTTATCGGTTAAACGTTTTTCCGATCCACGTCCCGCCGCTTCGAGAACGGCGGGAGGATATTGCAATGCTTCTTCAGTACTTCCTCCGTCGGTATGCAAACCAAATCGGACGAGTATTTAGAAGCATTGACAAGCAGACACTGGACTTCTTTCACGACTACCAATGGCCTGGCAATATTCGCGAGTTGCAAAACGTCGTCGAGAGATCCGTGATATTGAGTCCCGACGACGTATTCTGCGTCGATAGCTCGTGGTTGCCATCGATACCGTGTTCGCAGCGTACGCATCGCAAGAAACAGGCGCACGACACCAGCGGTGATGACGATGCTCAGTACGAGCGGGACATCATTGAGTCTGCTCTCGGTCAGAGCCGCGGACGGATATCCGGGCCGAGGGGGGCGGCGGTGAGGCTCGGATTGTCGCCTTCAGCCCTGGACGCTCGCATCAACAAGCTGAAGATCCGGAAGAACCGATTCAAGCTCGGCTAGGCGCGCCATGAGAATTCACCGTATTCTCAGTTTTCCCTCAATTCCACGAAATCTTCACAGCTCTGCTGTTTTCCTTCCCCATTCTTTTCAATTACTTCACGATGGCTTTGCGCTTGCATTCCCTAAAAGTGCAACACTGACGCGGTGCTTGTCAGGAAGGGGGGCGGATGGCATGCAAGGTTGAACGGATTGTCGAACGCGGCCATTTAGCTCTTTTTCATATAAGCGGATATCTTCGGGAGAAGCATCTGAACTTGATCGAAGAGATGATGGCGAAGGAAACAGATCCCGTGGCTTTCGATTTGGCAGAAGTAACACTCGTAGATAGCGAGGCGGTCAAGTTCCTCGCGGCCTGCGACGCGAAGGGCGTTGAGATCAGGAATTGCCCAGCGTTCATCCGCGAATGGATGAGCAAGGTGTAGCGCGGTGAATTGCTTAACGGCCAGAAGGTGCGGTGATCTATTAGGGTCTAACCCATGTTAATTGAAACGCTTAATGTTGTCTCACACTTGCATTACAACTTTTCGAAAGGTGGTTGGAAATAATGGCTCATGAACTGTTGTTGAAGGGCGGTCTTGTTGTCACCGTCGACCATTCACTCGGAGACTTACCCGATGCCGACGTCTTGATTCGGGATGGTGAGATTATCGCCGTCGCCCCCGGCCTGTCGACTTCAAGCAAGAACGCGGAAGTGATCGACTGCAAAGGGCGTCTTGTGATTCCAGGGCTCGTCGATACGCACCGCCACGTATGGCAGGGGGCTATCGGCGCTTTCACGCCTCAGATGACCGGTGCGGGTTACGGTCCCGCCGTGCTCAATGGCATTTCCGCGCGCTACGAGCCCGAAGACATTTATGCTGGCGCTCTCTGGGGCGCGTTGCAAGCGCTTGATGCCGGTATCACGACGATCGCGGATTGGGCGCATAATCTTCGGTCGGCTGAACATGCCAACGCCAATCTTCGCGGTCTGCAAGAGTCTGGAATCCGCGGCTATTTCCTTTACGGTGGGCCTGGCCCGACGACGGATGCGCCCAATCCGCCGCATCCTCAAGACGCGCGCCGGATGCGTGATGAGCATTTCCCCAATGGCGTGAACGGACGTTTGCGCATGGGCATGGCGCTTCGTGGGCCGTGCTTCACTTCCGCAGAGCGAAACGCTGAGGACTTCAAGTTCGCGCGAGAGCTTGGGCTCCCGATTTCAACGCATGTCGGCGTGGCGGGAACCTCGGATGCGATCAATGTGCTTGATCGCTTTGGTCTGCTAGGCCCCGATGTCAATTACGTCCACGCCAATATGTTGACCGATCGAGAGTTTGACTTGATCGCTAAGAGCAAAGGCACGATATCGCTCACTCCGTCGACCGACATGCTCATGCAATTCGGGACGTTCCCCGCAACCGGCTCCGCTCTTCAACGAGGAATCCGGTCTGGCTTCGGCGTGGATACCATTTGCAGTTGCGGAACCGATATCTTCTCTGAGATGCGACTGGCACTCGCGGCCGAGCGTTCAAGAGCCAACGCCCCTGCGCTGGCACGCGGAGAGCAGGTTCCGACCGTCGCGCTACACCAGAGGGACATGCTGCGCCTCGCGACGATAGATGGCGCACGCGTATGGGATATGGACGACGAAGTCGGCAGCCTTACGCCGGGCAAGCAGGCTGACGTCACGGTCATCGACATGCGATCCCCTCATCTCGATGGTTACGGCGACATCATCGCCACGATGGTTCTGGGCGCTGGTCCGGCCGACGTGGAGACGGTGATCGTTGGGGGCGACATCATCAAACAGAACGGCAAGCTCGTGGGAGAGCATATCGGCAAAGCGCGCGAACTCATGTTGGAGAGCCGTGAGCGGGTGCGCGCTCGTGAAGCCGCAGCCGTACACGCCTGAACAATCCAGTACATCTCAAAAGCAAGAAGGAGACTCTCATGTCATCTCGGCTCACAATCGTACTGGTTCATGGTGCATTCGCGAATGCAGGCTGCTGGAACAAACTTATCCCCCTCCTGCGGGCGAAGGGGTTTTACGTGACGGCGTCAAATTGCCCGTTGAGTACGTTGGCTGAGGACGTCGATACTGTTCGGCAAACGATCAAAATGCAGGATGGGCCGGTGTTGCTCGTCGGGCATTCCTGGGGCGGCGCGGTGATCACCGAGGCGGGTAATGAGCCCCAAGTCCGTGGTCTTGTCTATATCGCAGCCGCCGCCCCGGATTCGGGTCAATCCTTCAACGACTGGTGGAAAGGCTATCCCGCCGCGCCCGGCGCGGCCGAAATCAAGCCATACGGGAAACAGCGCTTCGTTTTGACCCTCGAAGGATTTCGTCGTTACTTCGCGCAAGATGTGGCGACTGACGAAAGCGAACTACTGTACTGTACCCAAGGACCGTTCGCCGCAGCAGCAAACAACGAAGTAATCACCAAGGCCGCGTGGCGCGATAAGCCCAGTTGGTTCATCATGGGCGAACAGGACTACATGCTGACGATTGACCTCGAGGGCGACACAGCGAAGCGGATGGGAGCCAAAACGCTCGTTCTTAAGTCGAGCCACGTTCCGATGATCTCGCGTCCCGGAGAAGTGGCCGATTTCATCGAAAAGGCCGCAAACGAACTGGGCTGACTGGCGCGAACGCAAGTAGGCGGTTTATGAAAAGGCATGCATTAATCCTGAACGCCGGTCTGGCGCTGCTCACGGCTTCGGTGGCGGATGCTCAGGAATCGGGCCATTTGTCGGCGGACTATTTGAAGCAAGCGACACCGCTTATCCATTGGCCGCAGGGTCTCGAACCCCGTAATGTCGATGTCTTCGTCCACAATGAGGGCTGGATCGACGGTCCGCCAGAGATTGTCTGGACAAACCTAATTGACGCTGCGCAGTGGCCGAGCTGGTATGCGAACTCGGCTGATGTTCGCATCGAAGGCGGGCAATCCAGGCTTGCCAAGGGTATCAACTTCAACTGGAAAACGTTCGGTTTTTCGATCCGAAGCACGGTGGATGTCTTCAAGCCGGACCGGGAAATCGGCTGGAGCGGTGATAATCCGAGTTTCAAGGTTCACCACGCCTGGGTGCTCGTTCCGGAGCGTGGCGGCACACGCGTCATCACCGAGGAAACACAAAAGGGCGCCGATGCGATCAAGTTCCGGCTTGAGCAGCCGAATGCGATGTACGATGGCCATGACTGGTGGATGTCTGCGCTGAAGGCTCGCTCCGAGCGGATGGCCCGCCACGAAAAGGCCGCGGCGGGTAAGAGAGCGGATCAACACTAAGGAGAAATCGCATGTCTCGTATCTTCATTTCCGGCTCATCCGCTGGACTCGGCCTCATGGCCGCCGATAGGCTCATCAACCAAGGTCATAAAGTTGTCCTGCACGCCCGTAATGCTGCCCGTGCTGAAGACGCCCGGCGACAACTGCCCAAGACCGAAGCAATCGTGACTGGCGATGTCGAAACAATCGCAGGTGCTCAGGATATCGCCCTCCAGGTCAATGCGCTGGGTCGCTTCGACGCCGTCATTCATAATGCGGCAGTCGGCTATCGCGAGGGACATCGCATGACTCCCGATGGCCTGCCACACGTCTTCGCCATCAACACGCTATCCGCCTACATCCTGACCGCGCTGATCGAGCGCCCGAAGCGCCTTGTCTATCTCAGTTCCGGTATGCATCATGGCGCCGACGCCAATCTTGACGATATCCTCTGGCAGAAGCGACGCTGGAACGGCTCGCAAGCCTACGCCGAAAGCAAACTCCACGATGCGATGCTGGCCTTTGCGATCGCACGACGCTGGCCGGATGTTCTGTCGAACGCGCTGGAACCCGGCTGGGTGCCGACGAAGATGGGCGGCCCGGGCGCGCCGGACGATATGAAGCAAGCGCATCTGACCCAAGCTTGGCTTGCCGCCAGCGACGAGGCAAAGGCAAACGTAACGGGCAAGTATTTCTACCACCTGAAACGGATGGACCCTAACCCGCAGGCCAACGATCCGGCGCTGCAGGACCGCCTTATCGCCATCTGCGCCGAAATTTCGGGGGAAGCGCTGCCGGTGTGACATGACGAATCCATCGTGCACCGAAGTTGAAAGGAGCTTTTCATGACAAGGAATGGATTGATTCAGGACGCAGACCACTTCAAGCAAGCATCGCCACTTATCCATTGGCCGCTCCGGCGAACCGGTATGAGACTGCTTCTCCCGTCAGTTATCGGTGGCCTAGCACTGATCGTCTTCGCCCCAGTGAGCATCGCCCATTTCCGACTGATTGAGCCCGCCTCGTGGCTCCAGGAATCCCAGCTTGGCGACCCGCAAAAGATGGCTCCATGCGGCGGGACATCCGCCGACCCTGGCAAGCCAACCGGCGCGGTGACAAGTGCCCAAGGCGGTGAGAAACTCCACATCAGGCTTCACGAGACAGTCTTTCATCCGGGATTCTATCGGGTCGCTCTCGCTGTGAACTCGCGCGACGAACTCCCGCCAGACCCGGAAGTGAAAACTGAGCCGTCCGCCCGAGGTCCCCGCTCCATCTCAGCCGCCATCCATTTCCCGCCGGCGCCGCCCATCCTCGCCGACGGCTTGTTCCCCCATACGACGAAATTCGACAAGGATCTTGAAACCGACGTTGAGCTCCCGAACATCAACTGCGCCAAATGTACGCTTCAAATTGTCGAGTTCATGGCCGCTCATGGTCTGAATAGTGACGGCGACTACAGCTATCACCATTGCGCTGTGCTGCAGATCCATGCGAATCCTGAAAAGCCTATCGACACCCGGTAGACGAACTCCTCTTCCAGCCGGATGTAGGTGATGTCCGCCACCCAAAGTTGATCCACACCGGCGAGGATCATCGACGCTGCCCGATGGGGATAGACCTTCATCCCGTGCGCCGAGTCGGTCGTCGCTACGAACTTCCGCTTCACCACGCACAGCAGGTTATCTTCCCGCATCAGCCGCTGCACCCGCTTGCGGTTGACCTCCCAGCCGCGCGCCTTCAGTTCCTGCGTGACCCGCCGGCTTCCATAGCTGGGCCACCCCAGCGCTATCTTTTGCATCTCGTCGCGCAAGTCCATGTCCGCCGCTGCGGGCTTGGCAGGATCCAGAAATCGGTAGTAGCCCGCGCGACTGAATCCCGCCACCTCGCACATCCGAATTACGCTCAACCCGGTCCCGGTCTTCACTTCTTTGTCGACCTCCTGGTAGAAGGCGCGCCGTTGTTCAATGCCCGCAGCAGGCGCTGCTCCTCGACATGCTGCAAGGCTCGTTTTAAAAAATCGATCTCCATGGCCTGCTGGCCAACCTTTCGTTCCAACTCGGCCAGTTGGCTCTCTTCGGCGCGCTTCTCGCCAGCACCGCGAAACGCGCGCACACCGTGATCCTGCAACTCACGCCGCCAGCGGCGCAGGTCACTGGGATGCACCTCCAAGGCGCGCGCCACCTCGGCCACACTCTGTCCACCGTTCAGGCGCGTCACCGCCTCCTGCTTGAAATCCTTGCTGAATTTTCTTCGAGACTTCATGTTCCAGTTTTCCCCTTTCAATGATTTTCAGGGGTTAACTGGCTGTCTCAAAAATGGGGTCCGCTCCACCTGGCCGCGTAGGACGTAGTTCCTAGTGTCTACGCGGGCCGGAACGGTGTTGCTAGCGTCGTTCAGAACATCGTTCCGGCCGGGTGGAGGGTTGGTTGGTAACGTCGTTGGGGCGTTGTCAGTCACCCAGCGTCAGGTAGGTTAAAAGACCAAGGCGGCAAATGCTCCACCGCAGAAAAGTGCCAATAAGTTTTCCAGTTCCAAAATCGACGCTGAGAATCCTTCGAATACTACCCCAACACTGACGCCCCGGACCCCGTGGCTGAATCTAAAGCCTGGTGGGTGCATCCGGGGCCGAAACACAACCACGGGCTTCTTGGCGTCGTCTGCTATCGCGTCTCGTTGCTAATGTGTTTTTGCCCTACCCCTCGATATCATAGGACTTAATGACAGACCAACAAGTGTTCACGGTTACGGAGATTGCGGCAGAGTGGAAGTTCAGCGTTGACACCATTCAAAGGCTATTTGTCGGCGAGCCTGATGTCTTTATAAAACGGCGGAACAACGCCGGAAAGCGCTCTAAGAAGACGTTACGCATCCCGGCTGCCGTCAAAGAGCGCGTGTGGCGCAGATCCACAAACAAGCACGCCGTCAACTAGCCTAGCTTTTCGCCCTCTTTAGCTGCCACGTCAGCCTGACTTTAGCGGCTGCCTTCTCCATGTACTTCTCCGTAAAATCCGCATAATACAGTTCCGTCGTCTTCACGCTCTTATGACCGAGGAGGAGGCTAACGGTTTCCAGCGACTCACCTTGCTCAAGCAGATCAACGGCGAAAGTGTTGCGTAACATGTGGCTGACGTGTTTGCTGTCTGTCTTCACCCCGGCGTTCTCAAACAGCGCTGCTAAACGCACGCCATAGTTGTTCTGAACCGTGGCTGCGCTCGATTCCTTCGAACGCTTGTTCCAGAACAGGAAACCGCCTTTGTACGGTTGCAGAGCAGCCAAAGCGTCCCTCAGCTCAGGGTGAATCGGTATCTGTACCTGCGTGCTGGCCTTCCGTGTGACGACCTTGAGCACATCGTTCACGATCTTATCCGTTGTCAAGACCACCGCATCCGAGATCCTTAGCCCCGTCCATCGCATCGTGAGGATAAGGGCTTTGATGCGCAGCTTGTTGTAATCTGTGACGTGATTCGAGATGTCGGACTCCTCCATGATGGCCGTGAACTGGTCCGGCGTCAGATACTTGACTTGTTCTTTGCTCTTCTTTGCCGGCTCCTTCGGGAAACGCAGAACCACTGTAGGGTCTTCGGTATGCCATTTCCGGCTGATGCAGTACCGGAAGAACGAACGCAGCGTCTTGGCGTTGCGCTTACAGGTTCCAATGCTACTGGCACCCCACACCGGAACGCCTTCGCCCTTCTCGCGCCCGCGCTTGTACCCAGCGTCCTTATCCTCCCACGCGCGGCGGAACTCAAGCGTGGCTGCCTGCCCTAATTCCTGAACGGAGCATAAACCCTTCCATTCGGCGAACGCCTGTAGTTGTTGCATGAGGTTCTTGTACTTCGCCAGTGTCGATTGGGCAGCGCCGCCGTCAGCCGTAATCTGCATGAACGCTGCTATAGCTACGTTGATCGGCGCCCCTTGGGCCGATTCGAGCGTGGCCGTGCGCTTACCGGTTTCCAGGCGCAGACGTGCTACCTCTTTAGCTCGTTCTACCGATACCTCTCCCGTGCTCAGTCGCTTGAATACTTCACCCCGGCCGTGGACACCGCAGGACCAATACGGACAGGCGCACCGTTTCCGGTTGTCGCTGATGTGCTGCCATTCCTTGACGTGATTCTTTTCTTGGCAGTCGCCGGTATGGCGCTTTCTAAAAGCGAGCTTGTCGAGCGTGGTTTGAATCTCAGCAGCATCGGTCATATCTTTAAAGTGTACACGAGAATGTACATAGATCCAATACAATTTATTAGAATGCTTATTATCAGCAAGATACAAGCATTTATACAAGAGCTAACTGCTCTTCTCCAGGCTCCGCTCAACAATACCAGGGTTCCGTCAGATACGGAATAGTCGCGCGCGCCGCCATGGGCGCGTCCAGCCACCGCCCCGCCCCGGCCAAATCCCAAATCTCGCGGAACACTTCCTCACGCCCGGCCTTGCGGTTATCGGCGCGCTGTATCGCTGCGTGGATCGACCGGCATAACTCATCCACTGCCGGGTCGGCATTCCTCCACGGGTAGCACAGGCCCGCCGCGTCGAACGGTTCCAACATGGCGCGCACGTCCGGCAATTCGAGCAGCAGCGAGCCTTCCGGTATCAGTAGCCGGATGGCAAGTTGCACCGGCGCCACCTGGCCGGCTAATCCTAATTCGACTAACTCCCGCAGGAACTCGCGGTAACCCGAGTGCGTGGTCCACGGCGTGAATGGGAGAAAGGTCGGCGACATCGGCACCCCCGACGCCCGCATTAGCCGCAACGCTTCGATAAAACCCGCGCGCGTATGTCCCTTCGCCAGTTTCTGAAGCACCGAGTCATCCAGCGATTCCACCGCGCTCGTGACAAATGCACAGCCGGTACGCTTCAATTCGGGCAGCAGATCGCGATGATTGAGGATATGCTCCACCTTCACAGTCACGTCGTACGTGAGTTGCGGCCACTCGCTGTGCAGCGCTTGCACGATGGGCATCGCGTGTCCCGGGCCATTCAGAAAATCTGGATCGCCGAATGTGATGTGCTCCGCCCCCGCGGCCACTTGCTGGCGGATATCTTCCAGCACCACATCGCGCTGCACGATGCGGAAGACTCCGTGGTAAACCGGCACGACGGGGCAATGGCGGCACAGGTGCTTGCAGCCGCGGCTGGCCTCGGTGTATCCTACGCGGCGCGTACTGCGATGGCTGGCCCCGTTGACGACTAGTTGCGCGTACGCTGCCAGTGGCGGAAGGCCGGCGCGGTCGGGCGTTATGAACTGCTGACGGGCGAGAGAAATCAAGGGCGCGTCCACTGGGCTGGCCGGGCTGCCGCTAGGGCAAGGTATGGGATGCCCCGCCAGTCGCCGCGCCAGGTCCACCAGGCCCTGCTCGAACTCGCCGCCGAGCACGGTCCCGACACCCGCTTCCCGTAGCGCAGCCTGGTTGAGCGGCGCGTAGAGACCGTATCCGCACAAATGCGCGCGTGGGTTCAAGGCGCGCACCCGCGCGCTGATGCGCAGGAACAATCGCGTGGCGGTGTGCATGGGAAGAAAGAACGCGATCAGCTCCGCCTGTTCTACCGCCGCTCGCGGTAACGGCGCGCGAGAGAGGTCTACGCACGTCACGGAATGGCCTTCCCGGCGCAGCCACGCGGCCGGCGATGCCAGCCCGAACGGCTGACGGCCCATTTCGTAAGTGGAAATCAGAACGGCCCGCACTGCTTCCATTATGATGCGTCCAGCGCGTGAGGCCTTCCCATTCGCTGATGCCAAGCATTCGCTGATGCCAAGGTAGTTGTCAGAGCCTTGAGTGGCGCGGGCCCGTGCTTGCCGTCCCGGCCGCTGCGTGCGCTCGGAGCCCCATCTCTTCGCTTAGCGTCCCGGCTGGCCGCTGGCCATGCGCTGACCATGAGCCCCGCACCACATGATAAACTTCGAGACTCTATGAGGATCGCCCGCTTCGCTCTCTCGCTGTTCACCGCAGGGCTGTGCTTCGCGCAGTCCAAGCCTGTCCCCGACGATGAATTCGCCCGTCTGGTCAAGGAATGGACCACCAAGCCGGAGTTCATGACTCCTCTGGTCGACCACCTACCGAAGGTCGCGGGCATCCCAAGTCCCAAAGACGTGCTAGGTTACTATGCCGGCGCGCCCAAGAAGCTGACTAACACCGACGGCCTGGCGCGCTATTATCGCGCATTGGCCGCCGCCTCGCCGCGCGTCAAGGTATTTGAAGCGGGTCTCACCGATGAAGGGCGGCAGTGCCTCGTGATCGCGGTCGCCGATGAGAATACCATCCGCAACCTCGACACTTACAAGGGATATCTGGCAAAGCTCGCCGACCCGCGCGGGCTGACCGATGCCGGCGCCAAGGCCATCATCGCGCAAGCTAAACCGATTTACTTCTTCTTCGGCGGGCTGCACTCCGCCGAGACCGGGCCGCCGGAGATGCTCATGGAGCTGGCGTACCGCCTCGCTACGGAAGATTCGCCGCTCATCGAGCAGATCCGCAACAACGTCATCGTCATGATGACGGCAGTCGCCGAGCCGGACGGGCGCGACCGCTATGTCGACTGGTATTACAAGTACAAGATTTCGGAAGAGACAGAAGCCGATAACATGGGCGGTCCGCCTTACTGGGGTAAGTATATCTACCACGATAACAATCGCGATATCAATTACTCGCAGGTCACCATGACTAACTGGCTCAAGTTCTACCTGCAATGGCATCCGCCTATCATGCACGATCTCCACGAATCCGAGCCCTTCCTGTATACCTTCAGCGGGCAGGCGCCGCAGAACCCCACGCTCGACCCCATCCTCTATGGCGAAATGCCGATGATGGCGGACTTCGAAATGAGTAAGATGATCGCCTACGGCGTTCCCGGAGTCTGGACGCACGCGTTTGTGGATATGTGGTCGCCGGGATATCTGGGTTTCATGTCTTCCAACCACAACGGCATGATGCGCATGTATGAGACGTTCGGCAACGGCGGCGCCAACACTATGAAGCGCACTGTGACTGGCGGCGGCGGAGGGGGCGGTCCCGAAGGTCCCGGCGGCAGCATGACCAGCCGCGAATGGTATCGGCCGCTGCCGCCCTATCGCGACGTAGTCTGGTCCATGCGCAATAACACCAACTATATGGAATCGGCGATCTTGTCGGCGCTCGATTTCACCTCGAGTTTTTCCAAAATGGTGCTCGAAAATTTCTACGAGAAGAGCCGCAACTCCATTCAATCGGGCAAGACCGACGCGCCGTTCGGCTACGTAATGCCGGCGGGCCAGCGCGATATGACGCGCGTGGCGTTCATCGTGAACGTACTGCGCACGCAGGGCGTTGAGGTGGGCCGCGCCACCGGCGAAGTGAAGCTCAGCGATGGCACGTTCCCCGCCGGCTCGCTGATTGTGAAGCGCGATCAACCCTACGGGCGTCTGGCGAAAATCCTTCTCGAGAAACAGAATTTCCCCGACCCGAGTCTGCGCACCTACGACGACACCGCGTGGACCATGGGCATGATGAGCCATGCCGAGGTGCGCGAAATCGCCGATAAACACATTCTCGATGTGCCCGTGCAGCCGGTGGATACGCTCACCATTACCGGCGCGGTGAAGGGCGATGGGCCGGTGACCGCGGTGCTTCACAACGGCGCGAACTCGCTGATCACGCTGCGATACAGGCTGAAGGATCTCAAATTCGAGGCCGTGGAGCAGGCGTTCCAGTCGGGCGATACGGAGATTCCCGCGGGGTCGTTGATTGTCGCGTCAAGCCCGCGCGTGAAGAGCGAAATCGAGAAACTGGGCTTGCAGGCGGTGACGCTGGCGCAGGCGCCGGCGGGTCCCAAACACGCGCTCGATCTGCCGCGACTGGCGGTCTACAGCACGTGGGGCAGCACGCAGGATGTGGGCTGGGTGCGGTATGCGCTCGACCATTTCGAGGTTTCCTACGACCTCATATATAAGGATCAGGCCCGCAAAGGGCGCCTGCGCGATGCCTACGACGTCATCGTGATTCCCAACGGCGGCCGCGGCAGCGCCAAATCGCTGGTGTTCGATATCGAGCCGAAAAACAAGCCGCTGGCGTATGTGAAATCGCCGGAGTTCCAAACGCTGGGCACGTACGGATCGTCCGAAGACATCACCGGCGGCATGGGTCTTGCCGGCGTGGACGAATTCGACAAGTTCGTCAACCAGGGCGGCGTGCTGATCACGCTTGGCGGGGCGAGCTATCTCCCCGCCGAATTCGGCATCGCGCGCACGGTGGAAGCCGCGCACCCCACGCCCACGTTCTACGCGCCTGGGCCCATCGTGCAGATGAGCGTCAGCCGGCCCACGCATCCCATCTTCTACGGGTATACGGAAAGGATCATGCCGGTGCGCTGGGCGGGCGGTCCGCTATTGCGCGTGCCGCAGAACGGCCGGCGGTGGGTGCTGGCGCAGTTTCCCGGCGGCGATGAATCGGTGATGAGCGGCTTGATGAAGGGCGCTCAGGAAATCCGCGGCCGCCCCGCGATTGTGGACGTGCCCACGGGACAGGGCCGCGTCATCCTGTTCGCCACCAACCCGGCGTACCGCTGGCAGAATCTGGGCGAATTCAACATGCTGGCGAATTCGATTCTCAACTTCAACGACTTCCCCGCCCCGCCGGGCGAATCCGAGATGCCGACCGATGGTGGCGGCGGCAGAGGCGGACGCCGGGGACAGTAGTAGCGTTAGGCCGGTAGCGTGGGAGCTTCGCGGCCCTCTCGGATTGCCGTGCGCGGGAAATTGCATCCAGGGAAGCCCCGAAATGTGTATGCTATGGAACATCGGCAGCCGGCATCGCGTATATTTTCGCTAGAGGATTCCATGCATGCAGATTTTTTTCGACCGGTTGTCGAAAACGCCCGGTGTCAAACGACAATACTTTGACTGAGTCGAGAGAATGGGGGTGCGGTCGTGACTGGAATAAACGCAGAGCAATGGGATTTACGCGGAGCTGTCGAAGGCTTTTGGCGCGACGTGAAGTACGCGCTCCGCTCGCTCGCCGCAGCTAAGGGGCTTTCGATTACCGTGGTCCTCACGCTGGCGCTCGGAATCGGAGCCAATGCCGCTATCTTCACCCTGGTCCGCGGGGTTTTGCTGCGGCCGCTGGTGAACCGCGACGAGAACACGCTGATCTACATCAGGCAGAGCGCGCGGGGCTTGGGCATGGAGAATGCCAATTTTTCGGTGCCGGAGATCCAGGACCTGCGCCAGCGCGTCAAATCGCTGAGCGCCATCGGCGATTTCTCAACTATAGGTTTCACCATGAATGGGCTGGGTGAGCCGCGCGAGGTGCAGGCGGGAGTTGTCGGCGGAACCTACTTCGACGTGATGGGTCTGCATCCCGTGCTGGGACGGCTGATCGATATGCGCGACGACGGCCCGGCCGCCGCCGGCGCCGTGGTTCTGACCTATCGCTTCTGGACTAACGTGCTGAAGAGCGACCCGTCCGTGCTCGGAAAAGTCGTCAGGCTGGAATCGTTCGGACCCCGAACCGCCACCATCGTAGGGGTGCTCGAACCATCCATCCCGTATCCCGCCGAAACCGAGATCATCGCCAACGTGGTGACCAGTCCACACCACCTGTCGGCCACCATGGTGACCGGCCGGCCCCATCGCATGACTGAGCTGTTTGGACGCCTGGCTCCCGGCGCGACGCTGGAACAGGCCCGCACTGAGCTCAGGGCGGCGCACGGCGCCATCGTGAAAGAGTATCCCGAGTCGTATCCCGTCAAGGGGGATTTCCGCATTGACGCGACCCTTCTGCGCGATCAGATTACGTCCAAAGCCCGGACCGTGCTTTGGGTGCTGCTGGCCGCGTCGGGATTGGTCTTCATCATCGCCTGTTCGAACGTGGCCAACCTGATTCTGGCGCGGACCATTCGCCGTGAAGGCGAGCTGGTGGTTCGTGCGGCGCTGGGCGCCAGCACCGCCGCGCTGCGGCGCGTCCTTCTGGCGGAAAGTCTCCTGCTCTGTGGCGCGGGGGCGGCGCTGGGCGTATTGACCGCGCGCCCCATGGTGGCGATCCTGGCGCGCTACGCGTCCCGGTTCTCCGTGCGCGCGCTCGATCTGACGGTCGATTCCAGCATGCTGTGGGTCGGCGCCGGACTCGCGCTGGTCGCGGCGGCGCTGCTGGCGTTTGTGCCGCGCCTGCCATCCGGCGACGCGCCCAGCGGAATCAGCCTGTCGAATGGCAACACGCGGGTGACCGGCGGCGGCACGCGGCGTCTGCAAGCTTTCGCGGTCACCCAGATCGCCGCTTCCTTTGTCCTGCTGGCGGGCGCCGCCATGCTGCTCAAAACGCTGCTCGCCCTTCAGGCGGTCCAGACCGGCATCGATACGCGCCAAGTGCTCGCCATCAACGTGCCTGTGCTTTCGTATGGGCGGACGGAAGGCCAGGTGGTGGATTTCTACAAAGAGGCGATGCGGAAAGTGCACCAGTTGCCGGGCGTAGACGGCGTCGCTATAGGCATGCTCACGCCGTGGCGCGAAGGAGGCAATTTCGGCCCCGGCTTCCAGTTCACGGCCGAAGGGTACGTTCGCGCGACCGCGGAAGACGATCCGCGCGGCCAGTTCCGCATCGTGTCGCCCGGATTTTTCGCCTCGCTCGGCGTGCCCATGCTCGCCGGACGCGATTTCAACGACCTCGACCGCAAAGACAGCGAGCCGGTGACGATCATAAGCCAAAGCGTGGCGCGGCGCATGTTTCCGAACCAGCAGGTGCTCGATCGGCGTCTCATTTTGACCGATCCGGTGATGAAATTTATCGGCATGAAGCCGACGCCGATGCGCATCGTTGGAATTTCCGCGGATATCGACGACGCGCACCTGGTTCCGCAGCCGACCCTGACCGTGTATACTCCTTTCGGTCAGGGACCGCTTTTCGGCGGCCGCCTCTTCGTCCACGTTCGATCGGATCCGTACGCTCTGATCAACCCGATCACGCGGACCATCCGCAACCTCTCGGCGGACCAGCCGGTGGAGCGCGCCGCGACGCTCGAAGATGTCCGCGCAGAGGTGCTGACGCCCGATCGGTTGAACGCCCTGGTTTTCGGCGGCTTCGCCCTGGTGGCGCTGACCATCGCGGTGATCGGCGTCGCCGGCGTACTGGCATTTTCAGTGAGCGCGCGGACGCGCGAATTCGGCATCCGGCTGGCGATCGGCTCGCAACCCCGGCATCTGCTAACGCGGGTGATCGCCGAGGGCACGGTCATCACGGCCGTCGGGATTGGCGCCGGATTGGCATGCGGCCTCGGACTCCAGCAACTGGCCGGCAGTTATTTCGAGACGGTGCGGATGCCGGGGGCTTGGGTGGTGGTTGGCGCGGCGGGCGTATTGCTGGCGGCGGCCGTGATAGCGTCCGCGTGGCCGGCAATGCGGGCTGCGCGTGTAGATGTGATTCAAGCTCTACGCGCGGACTAGCGCTAGCGAAGGGCAATGCTCACGTGGGGCAGGCGCTTTCGCCTGCCAACTCGTTATGTTCCACCGCGGAAAGCTTCCCGACCGTCATCCCGACCTCACGGACCTTCCTGTTTGAAATCCACCGCCGGAAAATTGGCTTCGTTCCGCTAATTTCCGGCGCACCGGCACACTTGTTCGAAAACGTTCTATCCGTACAAGTGCGGCGGGCCGCCGCTTCTGAAGCTGGGCGAAGTCCCGCTTCCAGGTATCTCGCCGAATACCAATTCCACCGCCGAAAAAGTAACGATCACAGATTATTAACTATATTTTCGGGCCTTTCTAAAGCACTTGAGCCCTTTTGCCCCCTGCAGTCCCAAAAACGTCTGCTAGCCTCAAATCGAATCAGGTTTCTCCAATGTCCACTCCCAGACAAGCCGCCAGCCGCGCCAACTGCATAAAATTTATCGCCTCGCACATTACAATGCCGAGCCACATCCCTTCCTCAACCCCCCGCAACCCAAACAACCCAAACCTATTTACAAGTTCTCGGCTTCGTTCCGTCAAAATCCTCCAGCCGCGCCTCCGGCGATTCTCAGGCGACCCTCGACCTGCCTGTAAATTGAAAGCCCGCGCGCGCCGTTCCCCAACTTCCTGTATAATCGCGCCAATGAAAAAACTTGCTGCGTGGATTCTGCTTTTCCCTCTCGGAGGAATTTATGCCGCCGGCCGGCCCGTCCAACTGGCGGACTATTACCGCGTCGAAACAGCCGGAACGCCAGCCATCTCGCCGGATGGGCGCTGGGTGGTGTTCGTCCGCAACATCACGGTGGAGGCCGAAAATCAGCACCACAGCGAGTTGTGGATCAGCCCGGCCGATGGCTCCACGCCCGCCGTCCGGCTGACCACTCCGGCCTTCAGCGCCTCGGCGCCCAAGTGGAGTCCCGATGGAAAGCTGCTGGCCTTTCGCTCGGTCCGGCGCGCCTCGAGCGGCGGCGAAACCGAAGGTCGCGGCGCCGAACCCGCAGGGCGCGGTGGACGTGGCGGCCGTGGCGGCGCCGGCGGCGAAGGCGACACCTGGTTCCTGCGCATGGACCGCGCCGGCGGCGAGGCGTTCCAGATTCCCGGCGTCGGCGGCGCGCCCATCTTCAGCCCCGACAATCGCTGGATCGCATTTCTGAAGCGGACTCCGCCGCCCCGAACCGCCCGCGAGGCTACGCCGCTCGAGCGTCAGCTCGACCAGCGCTTCAAGGGCCGCATCTACGACTGGATGAACGTGCGCGCCGATGGGCGCGGCTTCCTGCCGGATCCTCGCGATCCCGCCGCCACCCCGCCCAATGAGCTCTACATAGTGGCTCGCGACGGCGGCACGGCCCGCCAGTTGACTCACCTGGGCGTGGACGCGCGCGAGCCCGCGTGGCGGCCCGATTCGGCAGCCCTTGCACTGGTGGCCGATTCGCACGAGCGCGACGAATACTCCTACGAGCGCGCGGACCTTTGGACCGTCGACCTCGACGGCCAGATTCACCGCCTCACCGACGACGGCTTCGAGTACGATTCGCCCGCCTGGTCGCCCGACGGCAAGTGGCTGGCATTCCGGCGCCGTCAGAGCTTGAGCCAGATCATTGCGACCAAACAAAAGCACGGCGCCGCGGTGGATCTTTACCGCTTGCCCGCCGCGGGCGGCCCCATGACGAACCTCACCGCCGAGTGGGACCTGATTCCGGACGCGCCATCCTTCAACCCCGACGGAAAATTCATCTACTTCGCGGCGGCCGAGGGCGGCGATACGCAAATGCACCGCATGAATTCGGCGGGCGGCGCGGTGGAGCAGTTGACGCACGGTCCGCGGAACCTGGGCGGCTTCACCTTCTCGCAGGCGTTCGACCGGATGGCGTTCACCACATCCAACCCGGCGCATCCGGCCGAGGCCTTCGCGGCGCGTCCCGATGGCAGCGGCGAAAAACGCCTCAGCGCGCTGAACGAAGCGTTGCTCAATGAGGTGGATGTCGCCGGCGCCGAGCGCATCCACTTCCCCAGCAAAGACGGCACGCCGGTGGAAGGCTGGATCATGCTGCCGCGCGGGGCCAAACCTCCCTACGCGCTGGTGCTGGCGATTCACGGTGGCCCTCACGGCGCCTACGGCAGCGCTTGGGATTATGAATTTCAGTGGCTGGCCGCCAACGGCTACGCGGTGCTCTACACCAATCCGCGCGGCAGCACCGGGTATGGCGAGAAGTTCCTGTGGGCCACCTGGGGCGGCTGGGGGAAACTCGATTACGAGGATGTGATGGCCGGCGTCGATTACGCGGTGGCTCACTATCCCATCAACACCAAGCGGCTCGCCGTGACGGGTTACTCCTATGGCGGCTTCATGACCAATTGGGTGATCACGCAGACCGATCGCTTTGCCGCCGCGATGACCGGCGCGGGCATTTCGAACTGGCTCAGCGACTACGGCACGGCCGACATTCCGCGCACCAAGGAGAGCGAGTTCTTCGGGTCGCCGTGGGAGAGCGAGAGCAATCAACTGATGCGCTCGCTTTCGCCCATCACCTACGCGGCCAACGTCAAGACGCCGACACTGTTCGTGCACGGCGAGGCCGATATGCGCGTGCCCATCGAAGAGGACGAGCAGATGTACACCGCGCTGCAGAAGCGTCACGTACCCGCCAAATTCGTCCGTTATCCGGGCAACTATCATGGCGGATGGCCGCCGTGGGACATGGTGCACCGTTACTATCAGGAAGTGAAATGGTTCGGCGAGTTCCTGCAGTGAAGGAACCGCCATGTGGGACAGACGCTTTCGTCTGTCAACCCGGGAGATCTCAGTGAATAAGGATTGCAGTGAAGGAGCCGCCATGTGGGACAGACGCTTTCGTCTGTCAACCCGGGAGATCTCAGTGAATAAGGATTGCAGTGAAGGAGCCGCCATGTGGGACAGACGCTTTCGTCTGTCAACCCCGGGAGATCTCAGTGAATA
>Ga0208193_1000496_pt1 | contig 21144 bp, 21 predicted proteins | sample June2015DPH_17_2_FD_184716 | JGI IMG/M metagenome (GOLD analysis project Ga0208193, IMG submission 184716) | Peatland microbial communities from SPRUCE experiment site at the Marcell Experimental Forest, Minnesota, USA - June2015DPH_17_10... | ecosystem: Environmental > Terrestrial > Soil >... | reverse complement strand
GCTCCTGGCCAACAATCTCCTCGCCGATCCCGCTGCCGAGGGCCGACTTCGCCACATCCCAGTCGGCATCTGGCGCTCCAAGTTCCATCCATTGGAAGTGCCACAGCTCATCGAGGAAAGCTTCGATCAGATCCTGGCGACCGCGGCGGCAATCGCCGATCCCTTCGAGCAGGCGTTCTTCGTGATGGTACAGCTGCCCTATCTGCAGCCCTTCGACGATGTGAACAAACGCGTATCGCGCCTCGCCGCCAACATCCCGTTCATCAAGGGCAACCTATCGCCGCTGTCGTTCGTCGAAGTGCCCCGGCAGATATATACGGAAGCGGTGCTTGGAATCTACGAGCTGACCAGGATCGACCTGCTCAAGGATGTCTTCATCTGGGCTTACGAACAGTCAGCCGCCCGCTACGCCGCGGTTCGGCAAATTCTTGGCGAACCAGACCCCTTCCGGCTTCGCTACCGTGAACAGTTCCGCGAGTTGATCGCCGATCTCGTCCGGTCCCGGGTCGCTCGAAAGGACGTCGCGGCGCGAATAGCCGCCTGGTCGAAGAAAGAGATCGATCTCAAGGACCGTCGGCATTTTATCGAGATTGCCGAAGCCGAACTCACCAGCCTGCATGAAGGCAATTTCGCCCGCTATCGAATCCGTCCCTCGGAATTCGCGGCATGGCGGCAAGTTTGGGAGGAGGCGAGGTGAAGGGATTTTTTGGGAGACAATGCCGCAGGCGATTCGCTCATCGCCGCTCCGGCACCCGCGCAAACATCAAACGCTAGGTTCGGTTTGCTTCAAGTCCGTCATGTCGGAATCGGTCAACCGCGCCAGGCGCGCGCACACGCCGAGACCCAGCAGTATGGCGACCGTGGCAAGGGCGGTGATCAACGGAAAATGCCAGAACAACCACACCATGGTGGCCGCGGACAGCGCCAAAACAACCAAGAGCGCAGCGATATTCGTCCGCGCAGACGACGAGTCGGTCATGCTTCATCCCCCAATCGAGCCAGAACTCCCAGGCCCCTTATACAGGTTGAATCGCTAAACGACTATATAGTAAAGACCCCTAATCCTCGCTGAGGTAATCCGCCGCCGGCGGACACCAAGCGAGCGCCTATCCGAGCATGGTCTCGCGCCGCCAATGCCGGGCGGTCAACACCATGAGCAGCAGCGCCGCGGCGAGCGATGCCGCGGCCGACACCCATACATCGAGCGCGGCGATGGGTTCATCCTTGAGGACGCTGGTCATCAGCAAGTGCTGGCTCAGCGACGGGATGAACATCAACGCGCTGCGGGTCTTCAGCGAGTAAATGCTCGCGAAAGCAATGGGCAGGGTCGGCACCAGCAAGACTGCGGTGAGATAGGTCTGAGCTTCGCGATAGCTGCGGGTGAAGGAGGCGACGAAGGTCATGAGGGTGGCGCCCAGAGGCACGAAGGGCAGGCAAATAGCAAAGAAAATCAGTGCGGTACCTGAGTTCAGGTTGGCGCTCATGCCCAGTCTTTCGAGCGGCACGAAGCGAAACACGCAAACGAAGGCAGTGAGGCTCAAGGCCAGCGAGATGCACATGTAGGCGCAGGTGGCTAGAATTTTGCCGCCCACCAGGCTGGAACGCGGCACCGGCAAGCTGAGCAGCGCTTCCAAGGATCCGCGCTCCCTTTCCCCGGCGGTGGAATCGATGGCCAGATACAGTCCGCCCATCAATACCGCAAACAGTACGAAGTAGGTCATGAAGCCCAGCACGACGACGGCCCGGCCGGTGGGGGTCGCTACATCGACGTCATTGACCGCGATCGGCACGGCGAGCAGTGGATTCACGCCTCTGGCCTGCAGCCGCAGCTGCGCGATGCTGCTGGCATAACCCCCCAGAATGACTCTGGCGCGGTCCGCAATCTTGCGGGTTTGCGAGTCTGTGCTGTCGGCGACGAGCAGCACGGGCGCAGGAGTCGCCGCGATGAACCGCGCGGCGAACTCCTTCGGAATGATCAGCACCACCTGCGCCCTGCCGCCGTGGACCGCGGCGCGCGCCTCGGTCTCCGACAGGTTCTCCACGGTGAGCTTGACGCCCTGTGATTCGAGATAGCGCGTAAGCCCCGGTGCGCGCTCACCGCCCGATAGGATGAGCCGCAGCGGCTCATCCGATTCGACCACGCTCTGATTGAGCGTGCGTGACACCATGAGCCCGAACAGCAGGGGCCCGAACAGAGGTCCGAACAGTAGCGCCGACAGCAAAGTCCGGCGGTCGCGCAGGTTCTCCAGGAATTCCTTGCCGAATACGGTGAGCAGAGCATGCATTCAGCTCACCCCCTCGCCGTCGCCCAGCACTTGCAGAAAGGCCTCTTCAAGGGTCGGCGCGCCGCTGCGCTCGCGAATCGACTGCACCGTCGCGTCCGCCAGAACTCTGCCGTGGCCTATGATCACCACCCGGTCGCACAGAGCCGCGACTTCCTGCATGACATGCGAGGAGAACAGCACGCAGCGCCCCTGAGCCTTGAGCGCGACCAGCATTTCACGCAGATTGCGTATCGCCATCACGTCCAGCCCATTGGTGGGTTCATCGAGCACGATATTGCCCGGGTCGTGAATCAGCGCGCGCGCCAGCGCAGTCTTGATGCGCTGTCCCTGCGAAAAGCCCTTGGCGCGGCGTTCGATGAAGCCCTCCATGCCGAGGATGCGGACCAGTTCGGCGGTGCGCGACGCCAGGCGGTCGCTGCCGACACCCTGCAGCGACCCAAAGTAATGAATGTTCTCGCGCGCCGTCAGATTGCCGTAGAGCCCCGCCGCATGTGGCAGCACGCCCAGATGAGCGCGGGCCTTCGAGGTCTCGCCGCCGATGTCTATGCCGTCGATGCATGCCTGGCCGCCGTCCGGCGTCAGGACCCCGTACAGCATGCGCAGGCACGTCGACTTGCCGGCGCCGTTGGCGCCCAGGAGGCCGGTGATTTCACCATCGTGCGCCACGAAGGAGACATCGCGCACGGCCTCGACGGCACCGAACCGCCTGCTCAAATTCTTGGCTTCGATCATGGGGCGGGGCCCGTCATGCTGATGAAGAAAGGCGCGGGCATGTGCTGCTCGAGGCAGGCCGCATCGAGCCTCTCCGGCGCCGCTGTATCGAGAAATTCCGCCATCAATTTCGGTACACAGCCCGTGGCCACCTGGCCATGTCCCTCGCCGCTCAATATCAGGTGCCGGTGGCGCGCAAGTCCGCGCGCCGCTCGTTCCGCATCGGCGGGCGGCGTCACCGGATCTGCCTCGCCCGACAGTAGTAAGGTGGGAATGTCGCTCCTCAACGGGCTGTGCAGATCGGCGTCCACCGCTCCTCGCGGCCAGAGCTTGCAAATCTCGAGCAGGGCGTCCAGCTGCTCCACGCCCTGATAGGTACGGGAAATCGCCGCCCGGTCGATGTCGGCGCTGAAAAACGGCACATCCTCGCTGCAGATCACCGTGTTCTGCATGCCGCTGGCAAGCTGATTGGCGACTTGCCGGGCGGTCATGATGGTCTGTGCGGCAAGCGGGCCCAAGGCGCCTTGGGCACCCCGATGAATCAGCGTGGGCAACAGCGAGGCCTGCGTGGAGTTATAGGACAGAAATCTCAAGCTGGCGTCCAGCATGCTGCGGTTGAATTCGATCTTCAGCGGCAGGGCGTCGTTGGGATCGTCGATGCTCATCGCCGATTTCTGCGGCCCAAATTGCAGCAGCAAGCCGACGAGGTCCTGCTGCAGTGTGGGGTAAGCCTTGGCACAGTCCGGAGATGTTCCACAGCGTCTCACGATGAGATCCAGGGCCCGCTGGCCGTCCAAGGGCGTATCCGGGCCGATGGCCTGCTCGGGATAGGTGACTCCATCCAAGACCACCGCGTAAACCGACTTGGGATAGCGCCGCATATAAAGTTCCGCGACGCGCGTGCCGTACGACACTCCATAGAGATCGATCAGCGGATACCCGAGCGCCTCGCGCACTGCTGCGAGGTCGGCAACCGCCGCACTGCTGGTGTAGAACCGCACCCGGTCGCCATACTTGCGCAGACAGGCCAGTGTCGCCTGACGCAACGCCGGCATGGGGTCGTCCGGCGCCAGCCAATCGTCCGGGTAATCGCAGGACAGCGGCGCGGAGTTTCCCGTGCCGCGTTGATCGACCAGCACGATGTCGTGATTGCGATTCGCTCGCGCGAACGCGGCCGTATAGCTGGTGTACATGGCCGCGGCGCCTTGGCCGGGCCCGCCTGCCAGGAGAAACAGCGGCGCTGCCGCGGCCTGCCGATTGAGCGCGGGTACCACCGCCACGCTCAAGTCGATGGTCGCACCGCCTGGCTGCGCTCTATCTTCGGGAACCTCGAGCACACCGCAGCGCGCCGGAATCGATGCCAGCCGCAGCGGATGCTCGAGTCGGCACTCATGCAGCGGCAGCCGGGCCGTGACCGCGCCGGCCGCGAGTGGGGACCACAGGCAGCTACAGACCAAGGCACCGAACGGGATCAAGGCGCCGAACGCAACACGCCGCATGCAAATCTCCGATTTCGGTCGATTGTAGGGGATTCGCTACCCTGCAAAGCCCGCGAGTTGGTAAATTTGCGGCCCAGTTCGTCTTTATGAAGGTTATGCCATGACCGTGATTCGCGAAGCCGATGTGATCGCCGGCGTTGCCGATGCCCTGCAATACATTTCCTACTACCACACGCCCGATTTCATCCGTGCCATGGGGCGTGCCTACGACATGGAACAAAGCCCGTCCGCCCGCGACGCCATTGCGCAGATTCTCACCAACTCACGCATGTGCGCCGAAGGGCACCGGCCCATTTGTCAGGACACCGGCATCGTGGTGGTGTTCGTGAAAGTGGGCATGGGCGTGCGCTGGGATGCGACGCTCGATCTGGAGTCCATGATCAACGAGGGCGTGCGACGGGCCTACTTGAACCCTGAGAACAAGCTGCGCGCGTCCATCGTGTCCGACCCCGCATTCAAGCGGGCCAACACCCGCGACAACACGCCGGCGGTGATCCACACCGAATTCGTGCCGGGAGACGAAGTTGAAATCACCGTCGCCGCGAAAGGTGGCGGCTCCGAAAACAAATCCCTGTTCGCCATGTTGAACCCATCGGACTCGGTGGCCGATTGGGTGCTGGAAATGGTGCCTGAGATGGGTGCCGGGTGGTGCCCGCCCGGGATGCTCGGAGTGGGCATCGGCGGCAGCGCTGAGAAGGCCATGCTGCTCGCGAAGAAGTCGCTGATGGAGCCCATCGACATCGGCGATCTGATTGCGCGCGGGCCGAAAACCAAGCTGGAAGAACTGCGCCTGGAAATATTTCAGCGCGTCAATGCGCTCGGCATCGGCGCGCAAGGCCTCGGCGGGCTGACCACCGTGCTCGACGTGAAAGTATTGGACTATCCCACCCATGCCGCGTCCTTGCCGGTGGCGGTGATACCCAACTGTGCCGCCACCCGCCATATCCATTTCACACTCGATGGCTCGGGCCCCGCGGTTCTCGAGCCGCCGAATCTGGATCTGTGGCCGAAGGTGCAATGGGCCGCGGATGCGAGCGCGCGTCGCGTGTCTCTCGATGGCCTGACCCACGCCCAGATCGCAAGCTGGAAACCCGGCGAGCGCCTGCTGCTGTCCGGAAAGCTCCTGACCGGCCGCGATGCCGCCCACAAGCGCATCTGTGCGTTGCTCGACGCCGGCAAGCCGCTGCCCGAGGGCCTGGATTTTCATGGCCGCGTCATTTACTACGTCGGACCGGTCGACCCCGTGGGCACGGAAGTCGTGGGTCCCGCGGGCCCCACCACCGCCAATCGTATGGATCGGTTTACCGACACCATGCTGGGCAAGTCCGGCCTGCTGGCCATGGTCGGAAAGGCCGAGCGCGGTCCCGAGACCGTCGCGTCAATCGCGAAGCATCGCTCGGCTTACCTGATCGCGGTGGGCGGCGCCGCCTTCCTGGTCTCGAACGCCATTCGCAGCAGCCGCATCGTGGCCTTCCCCGACCTCGGCATGGAGGCGGTGTATGAATTCGAAGTGCGCGATATGCCGGTCACCGTGGCGGTGAGCTCGGACGGCGTCTCGGTGCACGACACAGGACCCAAGGCTTGGGCCGGCAAATTTGCCGGCATCCCGCTGGCGGTGGAGTAGTGCGCCCGAGCCCGGTTCCGGCAAATAACTCTTTACGCCAAGCCTTTCCGCGCTCAGAGGGGGCTGGCGGCTGGGGTGAGGGGTGCGCGGAAAGACTTCAATATTTGACCGAACAGCCGTAGGGCTTGGTCACCGGGTGCGCAACCGGCTTGCCTTGCACGACCTGCAGCATCGCCTCTTTGAGATACGGTTCGGCTTGAGCTATGTCGCTGACTTCTGTCGTGGCGATGCTGTCGATGCCGCCCATGTATTGCAGCACGCCATTCTTGTCGATGACATACATGTGCGGTGTGGTCTTCGCACCGTACAAGCGGCCGACAGTTCCCGACGGATCCAGCACCACCGCGGTCGGCACGGCGCCTCGCGACTTGGTCAGGGCGTCCGCGGCAGGGCCGTTGACATAGCCCTGTTTGCCGGGCGCCGACGAAATCACGGTCAGCCAGATCACGCCGTCTTTTTGCGCCAGCGCCTGGATGCCTTGCATGTTTCCGCTGGTGTAATGCTTGCGTGTGTAAGGGCATTCGGCGTTGGTCCATTCCAAGACCACGGTCTTGCCGCGATACTGGCTCAAGGACAGCGAACTGCCCTTGCTGTCCGCGGCCGTGAATGCGGGGGCCGGCTGGCCGATTTGCAGAGCATCGCCGAGGGCGGGAACCGCGAGTCCCACGCTCACCCAAAGTGCGGCGATCGGGGTCAAGGCCAGGCGTGCGGTACGCTCAGTGAACTTTAATGACGTATAAGTGCTCATGTGCGATTCTCCTATCACCCTCAAGACATAGCCGTTGGCCGCAACCGGCGCCGCATCATTCGGCGGATGACCTAGCAGACGCCGCAGGAGCCCCGAGGTTCCCTGGCAGTTTGGCAGCCGGCCGTTTAGAGTACGCGCCCACGACTCGGATAGGCTCCCAGCGGAAAATCGAGTACTTACGTTGCGTTTCGGTACTGAATACGGGGTGATCGTGATCGGCGGCGGCCATGCGGGCACCGAAGCCGCGTTGGCGGCTGCGCGCATGGGCCGGCGCACCCTCCTATTGACCAACAATATCGAGACGCTGGGACAGATGAGCTGCAATCCGGCGATCGGCGGCATCGGCAAGGGCCACCTGGTGAAGGAGATCGATGCGCTGGGCGGCGCCATGGCGCTCGCGACCGACCAGGCCGGGATCCAGTTTCGTACCCTGAACTCGAGCAAGGGACCGGCGGTGCGCGCCACGCGGGCGCAGGCCGACCGGCAACTCTACAAGCGCGCGATCCGCCGCATGCTCGAGACCCAGCCGAATCTGACTCTGTTCCAGCAGGAAGTCGCCGACCTTCAGATCGAAGGCGGCCGCGTCGTGGGTGTGATCACCCAGGGCGGCATTGAATTTCGAGCGCGCGCGATTGTTTTGACCGTCGGCACTTTCCTGGGCGGCAGGATTCACGTCGGCCTCGAGAACCATCCCGGCGGCCGCGCAGGGGATCCGCCGTCGCTGAGGCTGGCGGCGCGATTGCGCGAACTGAATTTACGCGTGGGCCGGTTGAAGACCGGCACGCCGCCGCGCATCGACGGCCGCAGCATCGATTATTCCAGCCTGCGCGAACAGCACAGCGATGATCCGCGGCCGGTGTTCTCCTACCTGGGAACCCGCGAGGCCCACCCGCGGCAGCTGCCCTGCCACATCACGGCCACCAACGAGCGTACCCACGAGATCATTCGCGGCGCCACCGCGCGCTCGCCGCTGTTCAGCGGTTTGATCGAGGGAGTGGGCCCGCGCTACTGTCCATCGGTGGAAGACAAGGTGGTGCGGTTCGCGGACAAGCTTTCGCACCAGATCTTCATCGAGCCCGAGGGCCTGGATACCCACGAGATCTACCCCAACGGCATATCGACCAGCCTGCCCTTCGACGTGCAATACGAGTTCGTGCGCACCATCGCGGGGTTCGAGAATGCTCATATCACGCGGCCGGGCTATGCCATCGAATACGATTTCTTCGATCCGCGCGATCTCAAATTCAGCTTGGAGAGCAAGCTCCTCTGCGGCCTGTTTTTCGCCGGCCAGATCAACGGAACCACCGGATACGAAGAGGCCGCGGCGCAGGGATTGCTCGCCGGCGCCAACGCGGCGCTGCAGGCCGACGGGCGCGATGCATGGTGGCCGAAGCGCAGCGAGGCCTACATCGGCGTGCTGGTCGATGATCTGATTACGCGCGGCGCGCCGGAGCCCTACCGGATGTTCACCAGCCGCGCCGAGTACCGCCTGAGCTTGCGCGAAGACAACGCGGATTTGCGCCTGACCGCACAAGGCCGAGAACTCGGCCTGGTCGATGATGCACGCTGGACGTTCTTTCAGCGCAAGAGCGCCGCGGTTGCGGGTGAAGTATCGCGGTTGGCTGCAGCGATCGTGCACCCGGCCGATGTCGATGCCGAGTTGCTCGCGAAGCTGGGTTCGCCCCTGCTGCGTGAAGCGCATGCGTTGGATTTATTGCGCCGCCCGGAGCTGGCTTACGACGATTTGAATCGGGTAGCTCCCGAAGGGATGTCCGGCGACGATGACTGGCGCGGCGATGAACGACTGGTGGTACAAGTGAAGCTGCAGGTCGACGTGCAGGCGAAATACTCGGGGTATTTGCAGCGACAGAACGAGGAAATCGAGCGCCAGCGGCGCAACGATGCATTGCGCCTCCCGGAGAACATCGACTACGCGCAAGTTAGCGGTCTGTCGAACGAAGCCCGCCAGCGGCTGCGCGAGGTGCGTCCGGAAACCCTGGGTCAAGCCGCGCGGATTCCGGGCCTGACGCCGGCGGCGGTGTCGCTGCTGCTCGTGCATCTGAAGAAGCGCGACCGCGCCGCCTGAATATCGCCATCGTCACCCCAGATACCTCAATCGAGTGGCATTTTGTCCTTCCACTCTTTAACATCGGCGCTCTATTTGAATCCCGCGGCTCGGAGAACTAGATGCTTTCTCGATTGAATGGCGTGATGTGGCTTGCAAGCACGGCGTTGAGTTTGAGTTGGTCGCTTGGCGCGCATGCAGCGGGCAATCCGGCGGACGGCGAGAAGAAGTTCTATACCTGCTACGGATGCCATGGTATCGAGAACTACAAGAACGCCTACCCGGATTACAGCGTTCCCAAGCTGAGGCATCAACATGCCTCTTACATCATCGCAGCGCTGCACGAGTACCAGAGCGGCGAGCGGCCGCACGCAACCATGCACGCCCAGGCGGCGTCGCTGTCCGACCAGGACATAGAGGACATCGCGGCCTATCTGCAGGGACCCGAGCCCGCGAAACCCAGCCCCGCCGCGAGCGGCAAAGCTCCGAAACAGGTGGCGGCCTGCGTCGCCTGTCACGGCGAAACCGGCCTGGGCGTCGAGGCGCCTCTGACGCCGAAGCCGGCCGTGCTCGCTGGCCAACAGGTCGACTACCTGGAACAGGCATTGACGGCCTATCGAAACGGCCGCCGCAAGAACGTGGTGATGGACGGCATGGCGAAACTTCTCACCAGCGATGAAGACGTCAAGATCGCCGCGGAGTATTTCTCCAGTCAAGCCTCTCCTCTGACCACGGCGACCACCGACAGCAAGTAGTACCTCGTCAGGAAAGACGTTCCTACGAGGTACTACTTGCGCATGCTCATCAGGAATTGCGCGAACGCAGCGTAATAGGCATCACGATCGGGCTTTTTCCGCAAAGAGTGACCTTCATCGCCGGCTTGCAGATACCAAACTTCGCCGCTTTTGTTGCGCAGTCGATAGACCAGCTGCTCCGTTTCGTTCAGCGGCACCTGCGGATCGTTCTTGCCATGCACGATGAGCAAGGGCCGCGTAATGCGCTCGGTGTTCGTCAGCGGTGAAATGCGCCGCAGAAACGCGCGGGTGTCGGGGTCGCGCTCGTCGCCGTATTCCACGCGGCGTTGATCCTGATTATAGGCAGCGGTATTGGTCAGATAGCTGACGAAGTCGGGGATGCCGGCCATGTCGACGCCGCCGCGGAGGCGGTCGCCGAAATTGACCAGGGCCGCGAGAGCCAGGTAGCCGCCGTAGGATTCGCCCGACACCACCATATGCTTTGCGTCAAACGCCGGTTGCAAGCCCAGCCACACCAGCAGCGCGCCCACATCCTTGACGGCGTCTTCGCGAAGCACGCCGTTGTCGAGCGCAAGGTAGGTCTTGCCGTAGCCCGATGAGCCGCGCACGTTCGGAGCAACGACGGCGTATCCGAGTTCATGCACCACGTACTGCAGCCACGGATCGAAGCCGGGTTGGAATTGCGATTCGGGGCCGCCGTGCAGGACGATGAGCACCGGGTGCGGGCCCGGAGTGGATGGCTCGTATATATACACGGGCATCTGGCGCTCTCGTCCGTCCGTCCGATCGAATGTCGGACACTGTGCCAGCCGCGGCGTCACGAACTTCGCGAGATCGACCGCTCCTGCCTCGCTGTGCGTCCAGGCTTCCAGGCGATTTGCCGCGATATCGAAAACATAGGCGTCGCGCGGCCGATTGGGCGCCGCGAAGCCAAAAGCCACGCGGCCGCCTTCCATGTCGAAACTCAAGGAATTGATGATGCCGGCCGCGGGCAGCTTGGGCGGGATCAAATCCTGGTGCGCGCGCAGATCCAGCACATTGAGCTTGTCGATCCCCGCTTCGTTGCTGACATAGGCCAGGTAATGTCCATCGCGCGAAATCGCCAATTCCTCGATGTCCCAGGATAGACGGCCGGAAATGACGGTCTTCTCTCCGGTGAAGAGATTGACGTAACGCAGCTGTGCAAACTCGCTGTCGCGGTCCGAGATCAAATAGACGCCCTGCCCGTCGCGCGAAAATTTGGCGCCGGCAATCCCCACCTTGGACGGGCTTGGGTCCACCTCTCGCTTCTGGCCCGTGGCGACGTCCACGACGTACAGATACGCTTCTGAGATCGAGAGGTACTTCAATACCAGCAGCTTGCGGTCATCCGGCGACCAATCGAGGGGATACCAGGCGCCGCCACCGCCGGTGACGGCGAGCCGCGGCAGCGCGCCGCCTTCGGGTTCGGCGATATCGATGTCATAACTCACCCCGTCGCGTGCCGTGCTGAAGTAAGCGACTTCGCGCCCCGCGTTCGACCACACCGGGCTGCCGTTAAGGGATTTGCCGTCCGTGAGCAATTTGGCGACGGGTTCGCCCAGGCGCTGGTAATAGATCTGGCTCTTCTCGTTCCCGCCCTCATCCTTGAGATATACGTAGGCGCTGCGGCCGGGATCCGGCGAAAATACCGCCTGCGCGACGGGCTCACGCAGAAAGGTGAGCTGGCGGCGCTCACCCCCCGGCCGCTCCACGAGGTGTAGCTGATCGACGTCGCCGAAGCGAGTCGCGATCAGCAATTGCCCCTTGGGCGAGAAGCCGAGCGGAGTTGCCTGGCGCGCGCTCAGGTAGGCGTCCAATTTCTCGGTCAAACCCGCGGTGGGTTCCGGAATGTCGTCGAAAATAAGATTGCCGCGCTCGACCCGTGGTACCGCGGCCGAGGCGTCCAGCAGGAAGGGCGCCGCCAGCAGCAGCAGCAGCAGATAAATTCGAGCCATAATTTCCTATGTTAACGCACGACGAGGATAATGCGAGCGATGGCGATCTATGAACACCTGGTGAAATCCTACGACGTGCGCGATCTGCTCGACGACATTGCGAGCGCGGATCCACCAGCCTACCTGCGCCGCTGCTTCGCCGAGGGCTGCTCCGCGCCCACGTTGTCTTGGACTCGCGTGCAGCAGCTCGCCATCTGCGCGATGGTTCTCGACGCCATCGTCAACGGCCGCGACTACGAGATTTTCGAGCACGAACTGATTTCGGACTGGCGCATTCATTATGCGGGCTCTTGCGCCAAACTGAAGGATACGGCGGTGCAAGCCCTGCGTCGTGCGCTCGAGCGCAATCGGCCGCAGGATCCGGATTCCGCCGTTGAGCTCGAGCAGCTCGCGAGCAGCTTGAGCGCTTGAATGCAGGAGATTCGTCAATTGGCCAAGTGTCCTTTCTTCGCCGCTCGCCGGCGCGCCCGCTGGGCGGCGGCGCTGTCAATTGCGTTGCTGGCGGCATTGACCGGCTGCCGTGCACCCACGCCTCACGCAACGGCGCCCGACCGCGCCCCGGCGCCGCCGCCCGAAGCACGCCCGCTCGATGGCTCCTACGATTGGCATGGGCTGGTGATTGCGCCATTCGGCAGCGTGCTCAAGCAGATACCACTCAGCCTGCATGAAGTGCTGCTGTTTCGCGATCAGGCCCGTGGCGGCACCGCGGCCGATGATGCCGAGTGCTACGCCTCGGATGCGCCCGCGCCCCGCTTCGTCGGGCGAACGCCGGATGAGTACCTGCTGTGTTTCAAGGAGGACCGTTTGGCGCGCATTCAAGCCTCAGTGCGCCTGACGGCGGCCGAAGCGCCCGAGGTGTTCGCGGCGGCATGCACCCGTTGGCTGAAGAACGCGATGCAGGCAACGACGGGCGCCGCTGCGCCCAGTGCGGCAGCCAGTAACGGCACAGCGCTCGAAACCGGCACACAGGGCGCCGATGCTTGCAAGGGCCGCGAGGGCTCCATCCGCTTCAGCGCCCACCTCGGAGAGGAAGGGGGGCCGGCAGAAACGCCCGCGGTGAAGACGCCGCTGACAGAAGCCCAACAATCGGAAACCTCGCCGACGGAAACGACCTTGTCCATTACTCTCGATGGCCTTGCCAGTCCTTGAAGCAACCCCACCCGTGACCCGAGAGTCCGAACTGGAGCTGCTCGCGGCCGGCGCGCGCGACCTCGGTATTGCGTTGGAGCCGCCGCGTCTGGAGGAGTTGCTGAGGCTCGTCGACGCGCTCGAACTCGGCAATGCGCAATTCAATCTGACCGCGATCCGCGACCGTGTGGGGATGCTGCGCAAGCATGTGCTCGACAGCCTCAGCCTGCAGCCCTATCTGCGCGGCGTCCGCATCGCCGATATCGGCACCGGAGCCGGGTTTCCGGGCCTGCCGCTGGCCATCGCCAATCCGCAACGCCGCTTTACGCTGGTCGAGGCCACCGGCAAGAAGGCGCGATTCGTGGTTCAAACGGCCGAGCGCCTGGGATGCGCCAACGTCCAAGTCGAGCATGTCCGTGCGGAGAGCTATAGGCCGTTCGAACTGTTCGATACCGTGGTGGCACGGGCTCTGTCCTCGCTGGCGGATTTCGCGGCCTATGCCGGGCATTTGTGCGCTCCGGACGGGCGGCTGCTCGCCATGAAGGGAAAGCGGCCGGACGAGGAGCTCTCCGCGCTGCCCAAATCCTTTCGCGTGCTGGCCGTGCATCGGCTCAAAGTACCGGGGCTGGACGACGAGCGGCATCTTGTGGAACTCTCACGTCTCCGGCCCAAGGCGGCCGCGCCCAAATCGAGCAGAAATTGACATCCTCCTCGCCCTCAAGGGACGAGGATTCCTTCTGCAAGACGGCGATGTCCCGCCGCGAGGATATTGTGAGCTGCATTGACGTTACGATCATGGATCGCTTCGCACACAGGGTACTGCCATCCCCTTATTCCAAGATCTTTCCGGCCTTTGGGGCCGGCGCGGCTGTTACACCGGCTGCAGGTCTGGGTGGAAAACGCTTCATCGACTTCGGCAAACCACACGCCTGCGTCAGCGCATTTGTACAGCAGCATGGTTCGAAATGCGCTCCAGCCCGCATCGAGCACCGACTTGGCCTGTCGGGTCTTGGCGAGCGCGGAGGCATTCACATTGCCGACGAACAGAGCCCCGTTGGCCTTGACCAGGCGGGTACTCAGTTTGTGCAAGAAATCTTTTCGCCGATTCGCGATCTTGGCATGAATCGCTCGAGCTCGGTGTCGATGGCGAGCGCGCTGCGCGCTGGCCAGGAGCGGTTCCAAATCGCGATAAAAGCGCTCGGCCTCGATCGGTGGCACAGCCTCATTACTGAACGCGGCAAACGTGCTCAACCCCAGATCGATTCCCACACTCGGCACCGAGCGATCGAGGATCGAGCTGACCGACGGTTTATTTCTCTCCTCCGGCCATGCGCGGGGCACACAGACATTCAGATACCAGCGTCCGCGGCTGTCTTCACTGAAATTGCCCGCCCGCAGCTCGACGCTTCCGAGACCGTAGCTGTCCCACAGCGACAACCACCGTCCCGCGAAGTAGACCTGTCCGCCTCGATAGCGAATCGTTCTGACCTTGAAGGGAATCCAGCCCAAGGACCGGCGTGCACCGCCACTCTTGCGCCAGGCGAGTCGGACTTTTCGATGCTGTCGGCGCCGCCGCGCGTATTCTTCGGCGATCTCCTGTACCGCTTGGACGGGAAGATGCAAAGCGCAGTCGCCGCGCGTGACCCCTTTGAGGAACGGCCAGAAATCAAATCCCGACAAAAACCGTCGTTCGCGCTCGAACACTTTGGCCGACAGTTCGTTGCAATAATTAAAGACCGTGTTGACCTCGCGGGCCAGGCCGCCCAGCCACGCGGCGTGCTTGTCCTTCACCCGCAGGCGCAGGACCCGAATAACGCTTGGTCGGTAACTGGACATCCGTACAGTATACCAAAAACAGATCCCGCCGCACCTCGGCAAACATCGAGAAATGCGGGTCGTGCGAGGCACGCAAAGCTACCAGTGTCGCTATCCCTCGCCGGCCTGAAAGCCGGCGTCTCTCGCGAGGAAATAGGATGAAGCGGGTCATCGCGGTTGCAAATCAAAAAGGCGGGGTCGGGAAGACCACGACCGCCGTCAATCTAGCCGCTTCGCTGTCGGCCACCAAGCGGCGCGTGCTGCTGATCGATCTCGATCCCCAGGGTAATGCCACCATGGGATGCGGAATAGACAAAAACTCTCAATCCCGCACCAGTTGCGATGTGCTGCTGGGTGATTGCGCCGCGTCGGAGGCGCTGGTGCCGGTGGAGTATGGCGGTTTCATGCTGATGCCTGCCAATCAGGACCTCACGGCGGCCGAGGTTCGCCTGCTCGGCATGATCACCGGCCGGGAGTTCAAATTGCGCAATGCGCTCAAGCCGGTGCGCGAAGATTTCGATGTGATATTGATCGATTGCCCCCCGGCACTGAATATGCTGACTCTGAACGCGCTGGTCGCGGCGGATTCGGTCATGGTCCCGATGCAATGCGAGTACTACGCACTCGAGGGCTTGAGTGCCTTGGTGCAGACAATCGAGCAGATTCGGAGCAGCATCAACCAGGATCTCGAGATCGAGGGACTGCTGCGCACCATGTTCGACCCGCGCAATAACCTCTCGAACGAAGTGTCCGCGCAGCTGATCGAGCATTTCGGCGACAAGGTGTTTCGCACCATGATTCCGCGCAATGTGCGCCTGGCGGAGGCGCCGAGTTTCGGCAAGCCTGCGCTTTTTCACGACAAGGAATCACGCGGCGCCCTTGCCTATCTGGCGCTTGCGGGCGAGATGATTCGCCGCGACGACCTGCCGGCCCCGCCCGTATAATCGGTCGCGTCGGTGGAGTCGTTCCGCCGACGCGTGGATTCCGTCAATGGAATCGACTTCGGTCACTGGGATTTGAAGCATGTCTGGCAAAAAACCGTCTCTAGGCCGAGGCCTCGCTGAACTCAGCCCCCTGCTTGCGAAGCGGGTGGGCGGCCTGGCGGAGCCGCCGGTGCCCCAGCCCGCCGCTTTGGCCGGCGACCGCCTCGCGACTTTGCCGCTCGACCTGCTGCAGCGGGGAAAGTACCAGCCGCGCGTCGACATGCGGACGGAAACCCTCAGCGAATTGGCGGACTCGATCAAGTCGCAAGGCTTGGTGCAACCCATCCTGGTGCGCCCCATCGGGGGCCGTAATCCCGGCGAATCGCAACGCTATGAAATCATCGCCGGCGAGCGGCGCTGGCGCGCGGCTCAAATGGCCGGGCTTGCGGACATTCCCGCGGTCATTCGGGACGTGCCCGACGAAGCAGCCGTGTCCATGGCCCTCATCGAGAACATTCAGCGCGAGGACCTCAACCCCCTGGAAGAGGCGGGGGCGCTGCTGCGGCTGATCGAGGAATTCGGCCTGACCCACCAGGCCGCGGCCGAAGCCGTCGGGCGCTCGCGTGCCGCCGTGAGCAATTTGTTGCGCCTCATGGAGCTGGCCGACGAGGTCAAGGAATTGCTGGAACATCGCCGCATAGAAATGGGGCATGCGCGCGCGCTGCTTGGTCTGCCCTCCCGCCGCCAGCAGATCGAAGTGGCCGGTCTCGTCGCCAAGAAGTCGCTGTCCGTACGTGAAACGGAGGCCCTGGTGCGCCGCATCATCAAACCGCATACCGGCAATCCACAGGAACCCGCGCCGGTGGATCCGGACATTCACCGCCTCGAGCGCGAACTGGCCGACAAACTGGGCGCCAAAGTGGCCTTTCAGCATACCGCCTCGGGCAAGGGAAAACTCGTCGTCAGCTACAACAGCTTGGATGAGCTCGAGGGCATACTCGGCCACATCCAGTGACATAAGATCCGAAAAAAAACGGGGCGCGCCTTGATGCGGCGGGGCCGCGTCTTTATAATGCGCGCGATGTTTTGGCCGCGGCGGCCAGCCACGTGTGCGGACGTTAGTTCGCTAGCGATTTGGCAGTGTAAAAGCGAAGCGCTCGTTCCCTGAGATGGGGGACGGCGGGCTTCGCCCCACGAGCGGGATATAACGTGATCGCGATCGACTTAGCCCTGGCACGGCGGCTGGCTCTCAGCGTCGTCCTGGGCCAGGCGGCCGTGACCGCGATTTGTGCGCTCGCGGCGTGGCTGATTGCTGATTTCCACGCTGCACTGTCTGCGGCGCTGGGAGGCGGGATCAGCACTGCTTCGAGCCTTGCGATGGCGTTGCTCGGATTCGGCGGCCGGTCGGACACCGACCCGCAGCGGATGGTGCGGACGTTCTTCGTGGGTGAGGCGGCCAAGATCGTGGTGATGATCGTGCTGTTCGTGGCGGTGTTGAAGACGATGAAGGTGGTTCCGCTGGCGATGCTCGGCGCGTACGTTGCGACCTTCTTTGTGTTTTGGGTGGCGCTGGCGAATGCGCTGCCGCCGTTGGGCGGTGGTGGCCCGCCGCGGCGCGCGGATACGGACAAATAATTGGAATCGAGGCGAACGATCGCATAGAAGTTAAATGGCAGCAGAACCACCCCCCACCGCAAACGAATACATCCTCCATCACCTGACGTTCCTATCCAACAAGGAACCGAAGGGGATCGTCGATTTTTCCGTCATCCATTGGGACACCGTGTTTTTCTCCGTGGCGCTGGCTCTGCTGTTCGGCGGCTCATTCTTCTTCGCCGCGCGCACCGCCAAAGCCGGCGTGCCGGGTAAATTCCAGAATTTCGTCGAGCTCGTGGTCGATTTCGTCGATACGCAGGTCAAAGACAGCTTTCACGGCACCAATAAATTGCTCGCGCCGCTGGCGTTGACGATTTTCTGCTGGGTGTTCCTGTTCAATGCCATGGACATTTTACCGGTCGATCTGCTCCCATGGATCGCGCACGGTGCGGGCCTCGAGCATTTGAAAGTGGTTCCTACCACCGATCTCAACACCACGTTCGCGATGGCGTTGACCGTATTCGTTCTGATCATTTTCTACAGCATCAAAGTGAAGGGCTTGGGCGGCTTTGTCGGGGAGCTGACCATGCAGCCGTTTACCGCCAAGAATCCGCTGGTGAAGGTCGTGCTGATTCCGGTGAACTTGGTATTGGAAATCGTACCGTTCCTGGCGCGCCCGGTCTCGCTGTCGCTGCGCTTGTACGGTAATCTTTTCGCGGGCGAGATGATCTTTCTGCTGCTCGCGGCGCTGACGCTGCATGGCATTTCGCAGTTGTCGAGCGCCGGCGGCTGGGCCCTGCTCGTGGCGCAATTCCTGCTGGCATTCGTATGGGCGGTGTTCCACCTCCTTGTGATCACGCTGCAAGCCTTCATATTCATGGTGTTGACCATCGTCTATTTGGCGATGGCCCAGGAGCACCATTGAGTTCTCGCATCGGATAAACCAATTTCGCACTTGTTTTCGTCTAGGAGGATTGAATGGAAAATTTCGCACACGTCCAGGCCATGACCGTGCTCGCCGTCGGAATCATCTTCGGCATGGGCGCCCTCGGCACCGCCATCGGCTTCGGAATCCTGGGAGGCCGCTTTCTGGAAGGGGCCGCACGCCAGCCCGAGCTCGCTCCGATGCTGCAGGTCAAGATGTTCATCGTCGCCGCCTTGGTCGACGCCGTGGCAATGATCGGCATCGGTTTCGCGCTGTTCTTTACCTTCGCGAATCCGTTCACGTCCGGGCTGACGCACTAAAGGCTTGAAGCCGGCGGGCGCGCCGGCCAGGAGACTACTGTGAACATCAACCTCACGTTGATCGTGCAGATGCTCGTATTCATCGTCCTCATCTGGTTCACGATGAAATTCGTGTGGCCGATGATTCTCGGACCGATGGACGAGCGTGCGCGCAAGATCGCCTCGGGACTCGCCGCGGCCGAAAAGGGCAAGCTGGATTTGGCCCAGGCCCACGAGAACGCCAACGCCATCGTCCGCGAGGCGCGCGATCGCGCAGCGCAGATCGTCGATATGGCCGGCAAGCGCTCCAGCGAAATGGTCGAAGAGGCCAAGGGCACGGCCTCCACCGAAGCGCAGCGATTGGTGGAACAGGCTCGCGGCGAAGTGGCCCGCGAAAGCTCGCGCGCCCGCGAAGGCTTATCCCGGGAAGTAGGCAGACTGGCGGTCGAAGGTGCGTCGCGTCTCCTGGAACGGGAAATCGATCCCAAGATTCACGCCGAGCTGCTGGATAAATTGGCCGCCGAGGTTGCGCGTGGCTGAGCGCGCCACCATCGCGAGGCCTTATGCGAAGGCCGCGTTCGAATACGCGCGCGCCGCGAATGCGTTCCCGCGATGGTCGGAGAGTCTCGCAGTGGCCGCCGCGATGGTCGCCGATCCGCGCGTCAGATCTATCGTCAAGAGTCCTCTGGTGACGGCTGAGCAGCTGGTCGAGTTCATCACGGAAGTCGAAGGACCGAAACCGGATCCGCATTTCCAGAATTTCGTGCGGCTGCTGGCGGAGAATCGCCGTGTGCTGCTGTTCCCGGAGATCGCCGCGCATTTCGAGGAACTGCGCGCAGAGGCGGAAAATACCGTCGATGTGGAAGTGGTCTCCGCCGTGGCGCTGAACGATGCGCAGGCCGAAAAGCTCAAGGCGGCCGTGAGCGCACGCCTCAAGCGCCAGGTGCGCATGCAGAATTCGGTGGATCCAACACTTTTAGGCGGTGCAGTGGTGCGGGCCGGTGATCTGGTCATCGACGGCTCCTTGAAAGGCCGCCTGCAGCGGCTCGCCACTGATTTAACTGGTTAGAACTGATAGTCGCGGGCGAAAGGCCACAGCAAGAGGCCCGCAGAAAGAGGAAAATATGTCCATCAAGGCATCGGAAATCAGCGACCTGATCAAGGCGCGCATCGACAAATTTCAATCCGCCACCGAGGCGCGCAATGTCGGCACGGTGGTGAGCGTCACCGATGGCATCGTGCGCGTCCACGGTCTCGCCGATGCACGCTACGGCGAAATGCTCGAGTTTGACGGCAACACCTTCGGCCTTGCGCTGAACCTCGAGCAGGACTCGGTGGGCACGGTCGTGCTGGGCGACTACAAGCACATTTCCGAAGGCTCGGAGGTCAAGACCACGGGCCGCATTCTGGAAGTTCCGGTCGGTCCCGAACTTCTCGGCCGCGTCGTCGACGCTCTCGGGCTACCCATCGACGGCAAGGGTCCGGTGAACGCCAAACTGAAGTCGCCGCTCGAGCGCGTGGCGCCGGGCGTCATTTTCCGCAAGAGCGTATCACAGCCGGTGCAGACCGGCCTGAAGGCCATCGACTCCATGGTGCCGATCGGCCGCGGCCAGCGCGAGCTCATCATCGGCGACCGCCAGACCGGCAAGACCGCGGTGGCGATCGACACCATCATCAATCAAAAGGGCACGGGCGTTAAATGCGTCTACGTGGCCATCGGGCAGAAGCAAAGCTCCATCGCCAACGTGGTGCGCAAGCTCGAGGAGCACGGCGCCATGGGCCACACCATCATCGTCGCGGCGTCGGCCTCGACGCCCGCGGCCATGCAGTACCTCGCGCCCTACGGCGGCTGCGCAATGGGCGAGTACTTCATGGACAACGGCGAGGACGCCCTGATTGTTTACGACGATTTGTCCAAGCAGGCCGTCGCGTATCGGCAGATCTCCCTGCTGCTGCGCCGTCCGCCGGGCCGCGAAGCCTATCCCGGCGACGTGTTCTACCTGCACTCGCGCCTGTTGGAGCGCTCCGCGCGCGTCAACGAGGAGTACGTCGAGAAATTCACCAAGGGCCGGGTCAAGGGCAAGACTGGATCGCTGACGGGAATACCCATCATCGAAACCCAGGCGGGCGACGTGACGGCGTTCGTGCCGACCAACGTCATCTCCATCACCGACGGGCAGATCTTCCTCGAAACCGACCTGTTCAATGCCGGCATGCGTCCGGCCATCAACGCCGGCATTTCCGTGTCGCGCGTCGGCGGCGCGGCGCAGACCAATATCATCAAGAAGCTCGGCGGCGGCATCCGCCTCGCGCTGGCGCAGTACCGCGAACTCGCCGCCTTCTCGCAATTCGCCTCGGACTTGGACGAAGCGACGCGCAGACAGCTCGAGCGCGGCCAGCGCGTCACGGAGCTCATGAAGCAGAAGCAGTACGCCCCCATGTCGGTGGCGGAAATGGCTCTGTCCCTGTATGCCGCGAACAACGGCTTCTTCGACAAAGTGGACCGCCTCAAGGTGGTGGAAACCGAGGCCGCGCTGCAGTCCTTCGCGCGCAGCACCTACGCGGATATGCTCAAGAGCATCAACACCAAGCCGGACTTGTCCGGCGACGTCGAAGCCTCGCTGAAGAAATGCTGCAGCGAATTCTTCGCGACGCTGTAAGCGGACGGTAAGAGAAGACAATGGCAGGCGCAAAAGAAATCCGCGGCAAGATCGCGAGTATCAAGAATACTCAGAAGATCACCAAGGCCATGGAAATGGTCGCGGCCAGCAAGATGCGCAAGGCGCAGGAGCGCA